>Ga0308393_1000947_pt1 | contig 14164 bp, 17 predicted proteins | sample Hotspr2Sampleee2_FD_202364 | JGI IMG/M metagenome (GOLD analysis project Ga0308393, IMG submission 202364) | Hot spring phototrophic mat microbial communities from Mushroom Spring, Yellowstone National Park, Wyoming, United States - 20050630_ee2 ... | reverse complement strand
TGAAGTTCAGCGTACCGCTCCATCCGTCTATTATCACCACCGCCGGGTTGGACCAGTATATCATTATTTCGGATGAGCAGACAGACACTGCGGTTCATCTGAATCTTGTTTATCCCACTTCACCCATCCAGACAGACGTCGTTCGGTTCACCATTCCCGGTCTTCAGCCCGGTCGCACATATCTTCTGACCATACTACCGGACCTTCCCGCATTCACGGGTCGTAAGTCAGGCACTCGTACCACCCTTCGTTTCAGCACCATATCCGCCGCCAGTATAGTGCCTACGGTGCAGTTGGTAGGTCCGTTGGACAACACCCAGGAGACGGATCCTGTTACCCTCAGTTGGCAGCCTGTGACCGGTAGTGGCACGTTTGAGTATGAGGTTCAGGTCAGTCGGGATAGCGGGTTCGATACCGGGTTAGTTTGGACCACTTCGGGTAGCGCTACTACGGTAACCATTCCAGCCGGCACTTTAGCCAGTCGTGAGTTCTTCTATTGGCGTGTTCGTGCCGTTCGTACATCGGTCACTCCGAATGAAATAGGGGATTGGAGTGAGGTTTGGGGTTTCTATTACGTCTCGCCTCAGGACCTACCCAGTGAGACGTTGATTGTTTCCGAGTTAATCGAGGACGCTACCGGTTCCGGTTTCATTACCAGATCCTCGTTGGACGAGTACGAGGAGAACATGATGAACGCATGGTTCCCTCTACAGTTCATCGGGGACATCGATCAGGCGAATCTTGTGGTGGAGTTCGATTGGCGTCAGGTAGATGGTTTCCCTTCCTGGTCGAGGCAGAGTGTTCCGTTCACCACCAGTTTTGGTACCGATCCTGACACCCGTAAGGTTTTGTTGACCATTACTCCGAGTGGTCCTTTCATACCGAATGCGTTGTATCGGATAGTACTCAGGCAGGGCAGGCAGAGGTATATACGTGAGTTTGTCAGTTACTACGATCCGTTCTACGCCAGTCCCGATTCGGTATTGGCGTTAACTCAGGGTCTACTCGGTCAGGGTACTACTATCAGCGACGTCAACTTTCTCATCTATCGCAGGTCTTTGGATGCGAACAGACACTATATTCGGTGGTCGCCTCCTTCTGCGTGGGGCATGGCCGGTCCTCAGGATTCCTTCGTACGGAGTTTGCGTATCGGTCATTTCTACGCCGTGCCGAGGTGGGTCGAGTATGCCGTTGCGTGTGATTTGTTGCGGAGGAGGATGACCGAGTTAGCCGGTGTTGCCGGTCAGAACCGTCGGTTGGGTGACTATTCGGAGAGCAACGAAGGTTACTCCATCCAGCAGATACGGTTGTTACTCAAGGAGTTAATGGGTGAGGCGGAGCGCTGGTTGGCGGAGTTCTCGAAGATGCGTGGTGTCATAGAGGTTGGCGAGATCGGCAGAAACGCCATACCACATGCCGAGGTGACGCGGTATGGTGAGTCGGACATAACCAGCAGAGATTGGCGTGATCCCGGTCCCGGCGGCGGCAAGTTTAGACGCGGAAGGTACTGATGAATTGAGGTGTTGTAATTGGTGCCTTTAGGTCTATTTCGGAACAGGTTCGGACAGCTGCTACACCAGTCCAGGATGGTAGGTCACGACTTCCTGACGGGTTACGCCGGTGGATATGGCGCCTACAATGCTCCTACTCTTCGTATGATGGAGCGGGCGCAGGAATTTAGCGATGCTTGGCGGAGTAGTGGGTTCCTGAACGCTCTTCCCAGGCTGAGATTGAATACCCTGCATTCTGAGATTATCGGGGATATTCGAGGCGGTTTTGATGCTGCAGCCAAAGTCGGTTCTGTCGGTGGTTGGTCCGGTTTCGCGGCGGGTATAGGTGCCCCGATGATCGCCGGTAGTATTGCTTTTAGTGGGTTAGCCAACATCTTTCGTGGCAGGTATGGGCGCGGGTTGTTGCAGTTGATGGGTGGTGCTGCGCTGACCTACGGACTGTATTCGGCTTACAACAAGACGAACGCTTATCTGAGCAACACGACGGACCCGGCCATTCCAAGGAATAACTACGATATTCCTGCGTTCCTCCGTCGCGGTACCAAAGCGCAGGTTCAGCAGACGTTGGGCGCCGTTCATGCAGCGCAGGGTGGCGCGGCTACGGCGGAGTCTCACGTCATGCCGACAGGCTCGTCGGATCCTGAGGTTGCCAGAGCCTCGTTATTCGCGTTCAAGCGATTCATCTAGCGGAGGTGTGTGATTAGATGCAGTTACCTGAATATGCACAACACTTTCTGGGCGGTTTCGGGCGAACGGCAGGTGGAATGTTCGGCGCCTATGGCAACTTCATGGGCGGTTACCAGAACTACGCTAACAGTCCAAATGCCAAACAACAGAGCGCCCTATCCAACTTCTTCGGCGGGGTTCGTGCAGGTGCGACCGGCGTGGGTCGGGGCTTATTCGGCTGGATGGGAGAGGCTACATGGCCTGCCCGCATTGGAGGAGGTTTAGCTGCCGGAGTGCCTCTTTTGGCAGGAGCTGCAGCATTCAGCGGTATCGCCAATCTTACACGTGGCAGGTATGGTCGTGGGGCGCTTCAACTGGCAGCCGGAGCGGCTCTCGTGGGCGGTCTGTACGCCGGTTCAAGGTACCTCGGAGGCATGTCGATTAATTCTGCGTCGGCACAAAATCAGTCGGGCAACCCCTGGGCCGGGTTCGCCTGGTAGGAACGGGATCTCCTTCAACGTCGGGAGGTTAGGTTGTCATGTCGTTTCGGGACCAGATGTTGTCCTTCACGGTTGGTGTGACGGCTGGTGGCATGTTCTCCCATGCTGCCTTGCCCGTCGCCGGCGCCTCGGCATACAGGGGTGCGGTTCAGGGGTATCAGAGGGGCGGGTTAGGCAATGCGATGCGGATGGCGTTCGATGCCTCCCGAGGCTCGATAAAGGCTAGCTATGACATGTCCCGTTGGGTTACAGAGCAGGCGGGAACTATGGGCTCACCTCTGATGGCTAACATCGGCTACGGATTTGGGCTTGCTGCGCCTGTGCTATCTCTGTATGGTGTCTACGGTGGAACCCGTCGTCTGCTTAGGGGCAGGTATCTCACCGGCGGGTTGATGTTGGGATTAGGCGCCCTCGGCTTGTCTATGTCGACATACCACGGCATTAAGATGATGAATAATATCGCTCCGCTTTATCAGCAATACCTTCAGCAGCAAGGTTCCAATCCTTAGTGAGGGGGGTTCTTGTGAATGGACTTGATAACGATTAAGTTACTGTTGATGTTTATCGGCGCGTTCTTGTTAGGTTTCGTTTTTGGGTACCAGTTTGCGTTGCGCGAGCAGGGTGGCATCTTCGAGTGATCTTTTGGGATGTGGTGTTATGTGGGATAGCTTCAGGTCTGGGTATTTAGGCGCGTATGCGATGGCGACGAACGTCTTCCGCGCTCCTTTCGGAGCGGGTTGGGATTTCGGCGCCATTCGTGCCGCTTCCTTCAACGGCAACACCTCCGTCCTGGGTGTTGCCGCCGCGGCCGCTCCCGTGTTGTTGGCCGGTCCGGCGATCTATAGCGGTATCAACAACCTTCGGGCTGGTCGGTATGGTAGGGGCTTGCTACAGTTGGCTCTAGGTGCCGGTTTGACCGCCGGGGTGATATACTCCGGTTACGCGGCTAGCAGGTATGCCCAAGGGCTTCAGCCAGGTGCCAATGTTCAAGCCGGCGCCAATGCTCAGGCACCGGCTGCAGAGGTCGGAAGAAATATCCCACCGGCTCCAGAGATCCCGCCTGCGCCGAATGTCCCACCGGCTCCGAATATCCCGCCTGGGCCGAAGATTCCGCCTGGGCCTAATGTCCCGCCGGCTTCTCCTGTTCCACCGGCTTCTGCTGTTCCACCGGCTTCTCCGGTTCCGCCGGCTCCGAATATCCCGCCTGGGCCGAAGATTCCGCCTGGGCCTAATGTCCCGCCGGCTTCTCCTGTTCCACCGGCTTCTGCTGTTCCACCGGCTTCTCCGGTTCCGCCGGCTCCGAATATCCCGCCTGGGCCGAAGATTCCGCCTGGGCCGAAGATACCGCCGCCTCCGGAGGTCCCACCGGCTTCGCCGGTCACGCCCGCCGGGCATGATGCGTTGTATGATACCCGTATGAGTACTCCTAAGGATGTACAGCCTAAAAGGATTTCACCGAGGCACTTCCTTGGGGCGTTAGGATACGTTCCCTTGACCGTCGAGGACACCATGAAGCGTTAATTTGTAAAGATGAAGAGAAGGATTAAGGACAATGCGGAGTCGTTCATTCTCAAGGAGCCGATGTGGTTCATTTTGGCTCGTGTACTCCAGCGCACCCGTTGTGAGTGCTACGATCGGTATGGCCGTTCGGCTTCTTACTGGTGTCCCAGGTGTTTCGGTACCGGTCATCGGATCAGGTTAGAGAAGGTTCCGGTTCGTCGCTCTGCCGGTTATCGTGAGGAGGTGGACCTGGTTCAGATCGGTTACGTCTCACAGACCCATCCTGTGGTCTACACGCCGTACTGGCTACATCCGAGGGAGCTGGATCTCTTCATTGAGGTCAACGAGTGGTACGGTCTTCGTCCTGTGGGCATATTCCGTATATACCGCGTCATGATTGCTCTGCCTATGCGTCAGTCGGAGTTAAGTTATTATGCCTGCGGTTGCAATCCCGCAGATATAGATAAGACCAGAGTGGAGCAGGCGCTTCCTTCTCACGTTATCTATCTCAATGATGGCGTTCGGCATTAGTGGAGGTTTGTCATGTTTGGGTTTGGTGGTGCCTCTTATACCTGCTCGGCATGGCAGGATACCTGGACTTCGTTCTCGTCTCCTTACGGTTACCGTCACTATTTCGTTCCTCACATTAGTTTAGAGGTGCCTTTATATGTGATCGGTTGGGCTTACGATGGTGAGGTAGCGAAATCGATCTATGTGAGGAGTTCGGAGGAGGGGGACGAGGTATTCGGCGGGGTCATCACGCACGAGGTCACATTATCTGCCGGTGCGACGTCTTTCACGACCCAGTTGCCTATCTCTCCAGTAGATTGGAGCATCTCTGTTGTTTCCGGTGGATTCGCATTACGCAACGTTGTGGTTTCCGGCAGGACGGTGCAGTTTGGTGCGGTTCCGTCGTCTGGCGTTGTTCGGTTCCGTTATCATCCTGCTCCGCCTTCGAACAACCACACGGCGTATCTACCTTCCCTGTTAAGGGCTGCTTTCTTGTTAGGTTGTCGGCATGTTGTGGGTGTACGTATACCGGGTGGGCAGTCGGCTTCGGCGACCGCTTCGGGTTGGACTGTTCGGTCGAAGAGAGAGGGCGTGTTATACAACGGCACTGTTGTCCGTTTCCTGGCGGACAGGTTAGAGATTTCGATACCGAATAGACCCAGGCGCACCTATCCGAGGCAGTCCGATTTGACGGAGATGTTCAGCAGGTTGGAGGAGATTGAGGTGATCCCCCCACCGAATCCGGCATGGCCTGGCCTGACATTGACTTTAAGTGGTGGGTATTCTGCGGACGGAGTTGGCGGGATCTTCGCGTTGGGTAATATATGGACGCCTGAGGTTCCTGGAGTCGTGTTAGTGCCCGCTATGGGGTTGTGCGATGTTGTACAGGTTGGGTTAATGGGATTTATGGCGATGATGCAGTCGGCGAACTGCATGGTTGTCGTGGGTTCTTCTGTCACTCACATTCCAAACATCACGGGTTAGGAGGTGTTTCAATTGTTAGAGTCTGTTTTGAGGCCTTTATTCATCAAGTGGCTTCGCGATCGTGCTTTAGTGGTCCCTTACGCCAAGCGGGTTGAGATTGCGAAGCGTCTCAAGCTCGATCAGGAGGTTGTAGATTCGGTGCTATTTGAGCTCCGCGACTACATTCTGCAGCAGATAGCGGAATCGAAGCTGTAGTGCCAATATATCTATCGGAGGTGTTCTCATTGGCTCTTTGGGGAGAGTCTGTCACCGTCCTTTATTACTGTTGGAACAAGACCAACGGTCAGCCTGTGACCGACGATGCGGCGAATCATACGGTGCGATTGATTCGTGACGGTTCTGTTTCGACTCCGACCAACTCTCCTGCCGAGGTCAGTTCGACCGACGCGCCGGGTTGGTATAGGATAGTATTGACTGCGTCGGAGATGCAGGCGAACGTGGTCGGCATTGAGGCTCGTTCCAGCACTTCTAATGTGTTATGTTCCAAGATGACTTTGGTGACCGAGAAGGGTCGGTTAGACGAGAAGGTCAGTGATCCCAAGACGCTGACCGCTGCCGAGCGCACGAGCATCGCCACGACGGTTCTCACGACTCCTCTCAGCAGTGTAGAGTCAAACACCAACCAGAAGACGTTGGCATGGTTACTTGCGAGGTTCTTCAACAGAGTTGCCTTGGTGGCGGGCAAGTTGCGCACTTACAGGTCTGACAAGAGCACCACTTACTTTGAGCAGAACGTAACTACCGGTTCGGCGGCTCCGCTGGTTGAGGTGGACGACGCAGTTTAGTGTTGTGCAGGAGGTCTTCATGGAGATCCCACCCAGGTTCGGGTATCATTTAGCGACGGATCAGTACATTACTAACGGGGCGGTGACGTGGGGGAACAACACGTGGATGCGATATCACTTTCGTTTCTCCCCGCGTTATTCGTTGCCGCTTGCCGGGTTTGCCGTGTACATTTCTGCTACTGCCAGCGGCAAAATAGACGGATTTCTGCAACCGGCATATCAGGATCCGACGTTTCAGGTGTTGAGTCCCGCCGGAATAGACCGTCTCAACTTACCGTCCAGTCCCGGCAGATTCGTAATCTCGGATCTTCACTACAATCTCCAGCAGGGCGCTTCGCATTACACGGTAGCCATCCGACATACGGCTGGTGGCGACGTGACCGTTATCGGTGGACCTGACTTTCGTTCCTTCGATACGCCTTGGTACGGGTACGGACACTACGGCACGGTATTCTGGAGCGGCGGCACATTTACGAACTCATCTACCCGTTTCAATGCGCAGGTTCTTTATCGAATGCCTGACGGATCTATAAAGTTCTTCGAGCCTCTATGGACCGGATCGTTGTCCAATGAGTTCACCAACTCCGATTTGAGGGTCCGCTTCGCCGTCCCTGACGGCGTTAATATTCGCGTGGACGGGGTTGTTCTGTCTCATTTCACCAAGCATGGTAGTCCGGGCGGGTTGAAGGTAGTGTTGCGACAGGGTAGTACGCAGTTGTTGGAATCCGACCCGCTTCCGTCTACATGGACTCCGCCAAACGCCGACCCTAGGATGTCTTTTTATATGCCTTTCCTGGGGTCCACTCTGTTGACCGGTGGGAACACTTACGAGTTGCAGGTTACTGTAGTCGGCACGCACAACTCATCGAACAGGTTCTCCTGGAAGGCTCTTATTATGGATAGCTCGTCTCTTCCGGATTGGTGGACTTACCGGATGGTGATCGGAGGGACTGAGAACTGGTCGAAGGTTCCTCCGATGTTGTTGTTCACTCTGGATTTGAACAGTCCGTTCTCGTAGGAGGCATCATGTTCCCGTTTGGTACACGTATAGGTTACTCTTTGATGACCGACGTCCAAGCGCTTGACTCCCTTGGGATGCGGTTCAACGATACTATTTTTGATTTGCTGTTCGTGGCGCGCTACAGCGCTCCGCTGCACAGTGTTGCGTTCTGGATACGTTTTGTGGTCGGTAACCCGCAGCGCAGTCATCTGACTCTCACGCTCTATGAGGACAACGGAGATCACCTCAATCCAGGTACGCCCATCGAATCTATCTCCGGTGGAAGCGGTGCATTCGGTGCCGGTAGATTAGTGTTCAGTGGGTTCTCTGCTAGTCTGGTTAAAGGCAGGAGATACAGACTCAGGATAACGACATCTAATAATGGGAATTACGACTACGGGGAGTTTCTTTTGGGCCCTGAGATGTCTACCGGTAGCTATAACGATTCCCACCTTACTGGCTACTCAAGCGTAATAAGATGGGAAGGCAGATGGTCTTTCTTTAAGCGTTTTAACATGCAGGTGTTTCAGACAGTAGGTGGTCAGCAGATCAGCGATAATGTGCTGCTGGCTACTTTAGGCCAAAACACAGCAGTTGTTGGTTATACCACTCATAACAACCAGCCTTTTGGAATTCGTGTTACAATGCCTCCTGGAGGCACGTTTCGTTATTGGGGTTTGATGTGCTCGCGCGTGTCTTTTGCCGGTGATGGTCTCGCACATGGATACTGGACGGTGCTCAAAGGGTCTCAGTTAGTCGGCGCTACCACTAACTATCCAGGGTTTTATCCCAGCTCCTTCCCAGACAGCCCAGAGAACTGGGGGCGTATCGTCTGGCGGTTCGCCAGACCTTTAGTGCTCGAGGGAGGAGAGACCTATGATTTCATCTACTCGGTCGCCGGGCTTCACAACTCAGACGTTCACGCATCCTTCCTGACCTGCATCATTGATAATACCTACGTTCCGTCATGGTTTCAGCGTTATAAGTTGCTGGTAGGTGGTAATGTTGTTACGAACCGAGCGCTTCCTACGTTCTTCCTGTACATGGACGACCCGTTCCCGGTGCCGGAATCTGCGGGTATTATCGATTCCTACGTCATGATGCCTGTCGGGTGATCATCATGCCTTATCTATTTCGCGCCTCCGGGTTATACTGGACTTTCGGTGCTATTGGGGATTCCTGGCACGGTGTTCCTGTGCGGATTCCTGTTGCGTTGGTTCGCGCGGCTGCTTTGGCGCGTGGTGGAAGCATCTTCTTAGAGGATCCGGATCAACGTGTTCAGGTGCTTTCTGGTTCCAATCTCAGCACGGCGAACCGTTTGTTTCTCGGCGGTATGGTGCGTCGTGTGAACGGGGTGCAGTGCGGGTTTAACATACAAGAGGACAGCATTGGGTCCAGAGCTGCCGAGGTGGCGACTCGCGTCTACTCGCTATTATCCTCTTACCTGAACGACCTCTTTGGACGTAACGGTAACGAGGTGATGGAGTCCGGTAACGAGATCCTCAACGGCGCCGTCTTGTTAGTTTCGGCCATCCCAGGTGTTCATCCGGTTTCTGCCAATCTTATCAGATCGGATGATGGTTTGGTACTGAAGATGACGGTTCGCATGGAAGGGTCATTAGAGGACATTGATGTGACCGTGGGAGGCGGCTGATGGCAGACGAGTTTCATCCTATTCCACCCACTCCGTTGCAGTTGCCGAAGCTGATATGGCGGCTCATTCAGCCCGTGTTTGACCGGTACAGGGTGACGTTCCAGCGCGCTTTCGCCCCGGCTCAGGTGCAGGGACCCATCATCGTCTGTTCTTTAGTCTCCCGTCGTCCTGGTGGTAAGACCGGTGAGGTCTACAAGCCCCGATTAAGAGCCACGACGGTTTCATCGGACGGTAACAACATTGTGGAGTATTGGGGTCGCGGTTTCAGTTGCACTTATCAGTTTGAGGTGGTTTCCCGCACTGCAGACGAGGCGGACGCCGTTGTGGAGAACCTGGAGGAGATGTTGGAGTCCATCACTCCGGAGTTGCAGCGCGTAGGTGTTCAGGAGTGGTATTTCCTGGACCAGTCCGGTCCTCGTTTGATTGAGACATCCAGAGAGCAGTTATACGCGCACAGTTTGACCTATCAGGCGATTATGGACCGGGTCACCAGAAGGACTCTGCCGATGATCCGTGCCGTTGACATTAAGGTTGGTGTTTCGGAGCGGATTGAGGCGGACATCCCCGTCACCCGCGGTAGTGGTATAGAAGATATGATTCTCACCTCCTCCGGTGACCCGATGCCTTTCATCACGCGGGTGATTTATGCTTCTGACGAGCAGGGTTTATGGACGAGATATGGTGGTCGGGACGGTACTGATATTCCTTTGGAAGCCAGGATTTATGTGCCGGGTGTAGATTTCGTTCCTGAGTTCGGTGCGGACTTGAGAACTACGGTACTGATATGGACGGATGTTGGAAGGCGACCTTCTACGGGCTCGGTGTATTACGTCACTGTTGGCGTATTAAACACCTGATTTAAGGAGGTGAGTGAGGGTTAAACCCTCGCATTAACGATGGCTGCTATGCCCGGTTACACATTTAGCCTGCGTGAGGGGGCGTTGATTCCGGTATTGAACACGACCGTCACCGACAGCTTGTTGATTATCGGTACGGCTTTGGACGGTCCGAGCAACACCCCTGTTACGCTTCACGATCTGACGAACGCGATTAGCACTTTCGGTCCTATGGTATTCCGGGACGAGTATAGGAACCCGGATACCGGTGCGGCCGATGGTACTCGTGCCGGCAACGACTTGGTGGAGGCGATCGAGCGTGTGTTGGCTGCCGGTTGTAACAACGTAATAGCGGTTCGAGTGCCTGGAGTTTTGGCAACGGCGAACGTTAGCACGACCGGTACCCCGGCTCAGAACGTGTTACAACTTCAGGGCCTGTTTGATGGGAACGTGTATAACGGTATCGTTCTCACTCTGACCAGCGGAGCGCCTAACCACAGCTGGCAGTTGCAACAGCCCGTCCAGCGCGGTGGTACCATCAGCGGCACTCTTCCTGCCGCGGCGACTCTTAGGGATCTGGTTAATGCGGTGAACAATCACCCGAACAACGGTAGTGCTCGGCTGGTGGTTCATCCGTCTCAGAACAACCCCGCTGCGGTATTGGCGCAGCCGTTGACGGACGTTTTGGGTACTTCCGCACGCGCGTTCGCGACCTCCGGTGGGTTGAACGGTACCCGTCCTCAGCGTTTCAACGCCGCCAACGGATACAAGTCCATTCTGGACCTGTTGACCGATTCTTCTACCGGCACGTTCACGTTGATCAGCGAGTCCGAGGCGGATGTTGTGTATCTCTCCTGTCTGTACGCCGATGATCGGGTGGACGCTTCGGCGGACAGAAGCGTGATTATTCCTTTCGCCGAGTTCATCCACACCATGTCTTCCCAGCGTGCGGCGCACGGGGTGCTCGATGCTCGTCCTTACGTGGCGCCAAATTTGACCTCTGCTGCTTCGTACTATCAGAGCGCCTATTTGGACAATACCTCCGGTGTTGCGGACGCGGCGACCGGACGGATCAAGATCGGGTTCTTCTTGGCTAACCATCCAAGCATGGTTAGAGATCAGGGAGGAGGCAAGGTCGATTACGGTCGGTATCTATCCATCGTCATCGGCATGCCCTGTCGGTTCCGTTCTTGGCAGTTGGGCGAGTATGTGGAATCCGCCGGTGCTTCTTATGCCGGCATGATGACCACTATGTCGCCTGCGGAGATCACTGCGTTCCGCACGCCGCGTGGTGTGTTGGATGTGGTGGGTTCTCGGATTCCGCGCTCCACGATGGAGGCTTTGATGGCCGGCGTGCCTTTGAGCAGTGGAGGCAACGGTGGCAGCTACGTTGTGATGCGTCCGCCGATGGTTCCCGGTGCGGCCCCGGTGGTCGCCAACGACCTGACTGCAGCGCAGTCCACGTCGGTCTTCCACTACCAGAGCAACGTGCGTATCGCCAACGCCGCCTCGAAGTATCTAAGAACGGCGTTGATTCCTTTCCTGGGTCGTCCGAACACGCAGGAGACTCTGACCGCTATGGCAACGGCCGTTCGCGGCGTGTTGAACCGATTGGCGGAGATCGGGGCGCTTCTCGGTGGCGAGGGCATTGGGTATCGGTTCTCGTTGGAGCCGACCGCCTCTGGGCTTCAGACCATCGAGGTGCGTTGCGTGGCGGAGTTGCGCCCGGCTAACTTCATTCGTGCGATTACCGTGGATCTCACGGTGACGTTATAAGAGAGGTGAAAGATAGATGCCTTCGAGTATCGATCAGATGAATCTGTTCATGGAAGCTTTGGACAACTATCGTCCCAGCAACCAGATAGACGAGCCGGACCGCTACTCATACAAGTGGGCGTTCTCTGGTGCGGACATCCACGCCTACATCGGCAACCGCAAGGTGGCGAACCTGGTGGCGTTGAGCGTATCCATCAACCGAGAGGTAGCTCCTATCTACACGTTCGGCGATCCGTCGCCCAGAACCTTCGTGAAGGGCAAGCGCGGAATTGCCGGTACGATGACCTTCACTCAGTTCGACAAGCACGCTTTGATCGAGAGCGTCTTCAACGTCGGGGAGCAGATCAAGAACATTTGGGACAACATCGATCGTTTCTACGGTCACATGGCAGACGCCCAATTCAAGGATCGTGTGGATCACTTGAAGCGGTATGCGAACATGACCTCCGAACAGATTCGGTCGTTGTCTCCGGAGCAGTATGTGGTCGCTTCCGCGGCGAAGATCGTTGCCCAGCGGCGCATCCAGTATGTGGACCAGCTACCTCCTTTTGACCTCACGCTGGTCTTCATCAACGAGACCGGTGCGTTCGCGTACATGGCTCTCATGGGTGTGCAGTTCGCCAACGAAGGTTACGGATACACGCTGGACGATCTCAGTTCCGCTACGGCGGTGACCTACGTAGCGACCGGTGTGAGACCGCTCACCAACCGACTGGAGTCTTTGGACTCGTCTTATCGCTCGCCTAGTTCTCAGTCTCAGCCGACGGTGTAGCGTTTCTTGTTTGTATTGATTTCGCGGGGGCTCTTCGCCCCCGCACATTCCCTCCCATTCTGTGATCTGCCATGAGTACTCTACCTCAGTTACAGAACGACAACATGCCGGCGCGGTTAAGGCTTCAGGCTCCTCGTTCACCCAGCGATGAGGTAGACTTTCATCTGTCGTTCTCTCCTTCCGATTGTCATGCCTTCGTGATGTTGCCTATCTTTCAGGGTGATCGCATCGTTTCAAGGATCACGGAGCGCATGGGCGAAGTGTTGATGTTCAGCCTGAGCAGTCACCGTGACAAGTTCCCGGTCAGTCGTCTCGGGCGGATGTTGCCTGTTGGGTTCACCGCAGGGAGGCGCACCGTTGCCGGCACGATAGGGTTGGCGGTATGGGACCGGAATGCGCTACGCAGGCTATCTAAGCGTCTTTATCAGGCGTTCCCGCAGTTTATCGGTACTCCTCATGCTGACGAGTTCCCGCCGTTGGATATATTGTTGGTGTTTGTGAACGAGGCGGGTTCCTCGGTAAGCATTACGTTGTATGGGGTCACCTTTTTGGATGAGGGTACCACGTTAAACACGGAAGATGTTCGAGCGTTCACGACGCTCTCTTACATGGCGGTGGATTACGAGATCAACACGGACCCGTTAGCTCCGAAGCGTGAGGAGGGTTCCGCCGTTCCCCAAACGACGCAGGCGCCCAAAGTCAGCCTGCCAAAAGAGTTACAGGTCAACCTGTTCCGTGTGGTTCCAGGCGCACAAAGGCCGTCCGAGATGGCGTTACAGCTCAGTCGTCCGATGGGTCAGCGCATTTCTGTTCCACAGGAAGTCTATTCGCTTAACGTAGAGATGAACCTGTATGGCGAGTTTGTGGATCGTCCGTTACTTCCCTTGGAGATGTTGCCACGATGATCTCTCTACGATCTTATCTACAGTTACATCTGGATTCGTTATACGGCGCAGCGTTTGGGGCCCGCTCTCGTCCGGTGCCTCCGATATCCGATGTGGTGAAGACCGCGTATCTTGCAGCCACTGCGCACGGGTTAGGTCGTCTTGAAGTTGATCGTCGTCTTGAAAGCAGGGAGTTGAGTGCGGCTCCGAGTAGTCTCTCGTATCGGGCTTTGTTTGTCAGAGCTGCGAGTTATTATGTAGACAGTGGCGGTCCCAGATCCTACATTCCCCCAGACTTGCCTTCCGGTTCAGGTACGAGGGAGGTGCCGACGAGTCTCATTCTGCCCCCGCCCACCGAGTTGGCCGTTCTCATGTCCTTGCGACTTCAATTCTTGTCCATAGGCATACCTGAGAGAGGTGCGTCATAGATGGACAGGTGGCGTGTTGTTGATAGGTTCGACACCTCCTACTATAACGGTCTCGACGTACGGATCCTGCTTGGAGACTTCGTGTTATCCGAGGTGGTGGGTCTTTCGTACGAGTTAGTAGAGAACGCCACTCCCATCTTCAGTTACGCCTCTTACACCTACGACAAAGTCGTCAGGGGCACCAGGATGATCCGCGGTCAGTTCGTCATCAACTTCAAGCAGGCGGGTTATATTGTATGGATGGTCAATCGTTATTTGACCGTGGCTTCGGGTCGTCAGCTATCCGGAGAGGAGCGTTTCAAGGCGGCTATCACCGGATTACGTAAGGGTGAGAGCAATCTTCCTGCGATACGGGACG
>Ga0308393_1000942_pt1 | contig 14194 bp, 10 predicted proteins | sample Hotspr2Sampleee2_FD_202364 | JGI IMG/M metagenome (GOLD analysis project Ga0308393, IMG submission 202364) | Hot spring phototrophic mat microbial communities from Mushroom Spring, Yellowstone National Park, Wyoming, United States - 20050630_ee2 ... | reverse complement strand
CCCGACCCTCTCCCCCCTTGAGAAGGGGGGAGAGGGTGGAGGGAGTGGGGGGATGTAATACCAATTTTCTGTAGAGGGTTTCCGAGTGGTAAGAGGGACATTTTGAGCGCCCCCGCCCTGTGGGGCGGGGGCACTGGGGGCTGGTACCGCCTAAAAAGAAAGTCTGTGCCAGGAAGTAGTATTAGTCTGAGGAGCGGTGGGCACCGTTTGACCTTGGGTTTGTGGCTGGCCTTGTGAGGGTGGTTTGCTTTCTTATCCCAGTCGGTGTCCGCGTAAGAAGTAGCCAGTGGAGAGGCGGCGGCCCTCTCGGGTTTGGAGGGTAAGTTCGCCGATTTCTATTTCAGAGGGGCCGAAGAATTCTTGTATGAGGCGCAGGAGGGTAGCGGGGGAGAGGTCTCCGCTGTAAGTATTGAGGAGGAAGGAGCCATTTTTTTCCAGGAGGGTGGCCAGGTCAGAAAGGAGGGGGGGTAGGTCTTGTTCTAAGACCCAGCGTTTGCCTTCGGGGCTCAGGCCATAAGCGGGTGGGTCTAAGAGAATCAGGTCGTAGCGGTGGCCCCGGCGCTTTTCCCGCTGGACAAAGGTGCGCACATCGTCATGTATCCATCGGATGGTGGAAAGGTGATGGAGCTGGGCATTGCGGTTGGCCCAGGTGAGGGCGGGCTTGCTGGCATCCACGTGGGTAACTTTTGCACCAGCCAGAGCCGCCACTATGGAGGCAGCCCCCGTGTAAGCAAAAAGGTTGAGCACCCGCGCCTCAGAATGGAGGACAGCATAAAGCCATTCCCAGTGCACAGCCTGCTCCGGAAAGAGGCCCAAGTGCTTATAGCGAGTAGGCCGAACCTCTAAGTGAAGGGTCCAGCCTTTTTTGCTGGTATAGCTCATGATCCAGGCTTCGGGAAGGGGGGGCTCCCACCGGCCCTGGTAAGCCCCCTCCAAAAGAAAGCGATGCTGGGGTCGCCAAGACTCTATGGGCTTTGCGGGCGGGCCGACTGCCCAGCCATCCGGCCGCTGCAAAATCAGCTTTCCCCACCGCTCCAGCCGCTGCCCCTCCCCAAAGTCTATCAGCTCATACCCCTTCCACTGGGGAGAGAGGAGACGATATTCCACCCCCGCAAAAGTAAGCTTGGCCCCCCACCTGTCAGAGGTTTTTCTGTATCTTTGAGACATGAGGTGGCTAACGGTGGGGATTCTCGGTCTCTCACTTTTGTGGGGGCAGTACATTCTTATTCCGATGGATCATGCGCAGGCTCAGCACCTGCGGGCCTACGGGATGGTGTATGCTCTGCTGATGAAGGGCGTTCCCGTAGACTGGCTTTTGAACTATCGGGGAGGGAGCTTTGCGTATCTGGACTTAATAGGCACCGAGATGGAGCTGGAGCGTCGGGGGATTGTGTATGAGAAGTTATCTGGAGCACAGTACGCTGCTATCTTAGCCGAAATAGCCCGCCCTGAGGTCAACATGGATGTAGTACGCTTAGAAAAGGCTCCCCGCATTGCTGTCTATGCGCCGCCGTTTGCAGAGCCATGGGATGATGCCGTGCAGCTGGTGCTACTTTATGCGGAGATACCCTACGATGTGATTTATGATGAAGAGGCTTTGTCGGGTAAGCTCAAAGACTATGACTGGCTACATCTCCATCATGAGGATTTTACGGGGCAGTATGGGAAGTTTTATTCATTTCGGGATCGGCCCTGGTATCGGACAATGGTTCGGGAGCAGACCGCGCTTGCTAAACGGTTAGGCTTTCGGCGGGTGCCCGACCTCAAGCTCGCCGTCGCCAAAAAACTCCGAGAATGGGTCCAAAATGGCGGCTTCCTCTTTGCGATGTGCTCTGCTACCGACACCTATGATATTGCCCTGGCAGCCGAAAGTATAGACATCGTGGGAGAGATTTACGACGGAACCCCCTTTGACCCGTCAGCTAATGCCAAACTCAACTACGAACCCTGCATTGCTTTTCAGAACTTTCGGGTGATTTTAGACCCTTACAACTATGAGTTTTCGGACATTGACACGGGCAGTCGGGAGGGGCGGCGGTATATTCGGGAAAGTGAAGACTATTTTACGCTCCGGGAGTTTTCAGCGAAGTGGGACCCTATTCCGACGATGCTCTGTCAGAATCATGAGACCACGATCAAAGGCTTTTACGGGCAGACTACGGGCTATGAGCCGCGCCTACTCAAACCCCATGTGGTGATCATGGGTGAGTTCAAAGCGATTGAGGAGGCGCGCTACATTCATGGGATTTTGGGGCGGGGATTTTGGACTTTTTATGGGGGGCACGACCCCGAAGATTATCAGCATTTAGTGGAAGAGCCGCCCACGGATGTTAGTAAATATCCTACTTCGCCGGGGTATCGGCTGATTCTCAATAATGTGCTTTTCCCAGCGGCCCGACGGAAAAAACTCAAGACCTAGCTTTGAGTTCTCGCAGGGCCTTTTGGGCTTCCGTGAAAGTAGAGTCTAAGAGGAGGGTTTTTTCGTAGAAGGAGATGGCTTTAGTGGTGTCGCCTTTGTATTCGTAGAGGCTGGCGAGCATGAAGGTGATTTTGGGGTTTTTGGGGTTGAGCTCGTAGGCGCGGGCAAAGTCCTCCAAAGCTCGGTCGTATTTTTTCGCTAAGAAGAGCACATAGCCACGTCCGTAGTAGGCGTCGGCATAGGTAGGGTGAGCGAGGATGGCCTGGGTGAAAGCTTGTATGGCGGAGAAGGCGAGCGTTGCCTGGCGGCGCGGGTTTGGCTCTCGCTGAAGGTGGTACAAAAAGTATAGCCCCAGCTGGTAGTTGAGAAAGGGATGGAAGCGGTTGAACTGCCAGTAGGGGTCCAGGAACCGCTTTTTAGCTTCTTCGGGTTTATGGTAGGTGGCGAGGTACAGGTCAAAAAGAAAGGCGCGGGCTTTGTCGGCGGTGGAGTCGAGGGCGAGGGCTTTTTTCCAGTAGGTTTCGGCGAGGGGGTACTTTCCTTGTTGGTGGGCCCAGAGGCCGTAGGTGATCCAGTAGTTGGGGTTGAGGCTGTCTAAGGCGAGGGCTTTTTGGAGGTGGTATTGGGCCTGAGCGAAGTCTTTTTTGAGCAGGAAGGCGCTGGCTATGCGGTGATGCAGCTCTGCGGAGGCGCCTCCGCGCTCTAAGGCCTGTCGGTAATAATATAGCGCGGAGTCGTCCTGGGCTTGGGTGTAGTGATAGAAGCCCATGAGTTCGTAGAGGTAGGGATTTTGGGGGGCGAGGGAGAGGACGATGCGGAGGGAGTCTATGGCGGCGGTGGTATCACCGACTTCAAAGAGGGAGAGGCTTTTTTGGAGGGCTCGGGCGGCTCGCACGCTATCGGAGACCGAAGTATCGGCGGGAGCTGTGTGCGCAGGGGATCGGGCGGGTGTGCAAGCACCCCCCAAGAGGAGCCCGCCCATCGCTGCCAAAGTTGCCAGACGGTTTTTTCCCATGGGACGAGGTAAAAGTACGGCGCTAAGTCTTTCCACGGCCCCAGCACAAACGGCCGATGGGGTATCCAGGGATGCGGCAGCATGAGCGCAGGGCTATGGCAAACTACCTCCCCATAAGCTAAAAGATCCAAGTCCAAAACCCGAGGCCCCCAGCGCATGCGGTTTTGCCGTGGGCGCCCTAGCTCATCCTCTATGGCTTGGCAAGCAGCCAATAGATCCCACGGCGAAAGATCCGTCTCTACCTGCCATACGGCATTTAGGTAAGGCGCCTGCTCCGATACCCCCCATGGAATCGTCTCATAAATAGGAGATGAGCCCACCACCCGCACCCCAGCCGATGAAAGAGCCCGATAAGCATACGCTAAGGCTTCCCAGCGGTTACCCTCATTACTGCCCACTCCCAGGTAAATCATGCTTTTTCCAGGGCTCTTTGGATGGCGGCTATGATGTGAGCTGTGGAAAGGCCGTACTTTTCCAGAAGCTCGTCAGGCTTCCCGCTTTCGCCAAAAGTATCTTGCACAGCCACCCGAATAACACGCCGAGGATAATGCTGGGTAGCTACCCACGAAACAATATCCCCTAAGCCATTCCACATTTGGTGCTCTTCGGCGGTGATAACGATAGGAGTCTGGGCTAAGTAGTGGGCAATGCCCTCCACATCTACGGGTTTGAGCGTGTGAACATTGACGACGGCGATGGAGAGGCCCTCTTCCTCCAGGGCGTAGGCGGCTTGAAGCGCATGCCAAACAAGATGCCCGGTAGCAAAAATAACCCCATCTTTCCCTTCTAAGAGGGGCTGGATTTTGCCAATTTGGAAGGATGGGTCTTCGGCGGGGGTGAAGTTGGGTACAGCAGGCCTCCCAAATCGTAAATAAACCGGCCCCTCCCAGTAAGCCGCCGCCAACGTCGCCAAACGAGTCTGATTATAATCGCAGGGGCTAATCACCGTGATGCCGGGAAGGCCTCGCATCAAGCCAATATCTTCCAGCATTTGGTGGGTAGCGCCGTCCTCGCCTAAGGTGAGCCCCGCATGCGAAGCCGCAATCTTGACCGCTTTGCCCGAATAGCACACGCTTTGCCGAATCTGGTCATACACCCGCCCCGTAGCAAAATTCGCAAAAGTCCCTGCAAAAGGAATAAATCCCGATCCCGCTAACCCGGCCGCCACCCCAATCATGTTAGCTTCGGCAACTCCACATTGAAAGAAACGATGTGGAAAGCGCTTTGCAAAAGCATCCATTTTGACGGAGCTGGCCAGGTCAGCCGCAAGCGCTACAATACGTTCATCTTTTTCGCCCAGTTCCAGAAGGGCGGCTCCAAAGCCTGAGCGGGTATCTTTGGAGCCGAGGTTTTCGTATTTAGGGCGCATAGAGTTAGAAGTCTTCAAGGGTTTGGGGGAGCTGCTGGATGGCTTTTTCAAATTGTTCTTTATTGGGGGGTTTGCCGTGCCAGTTGTGGTCGTTTTCCATGAAGTCGACGCCTTTGCCCATGGTGGTGTAGGCGATGATGATGACGGGGCGTTGGTGGTGGGCTTTTTGGCGGGCTTCGGAGAGGGTTTGGAGGATGGAGGGGAAGTGGTGGGCCTGATGGAGGGAGAGGACCTCCCAGCCGAAGGCTTGCCATTTGGCTTCCAGGGGGTCAGTATTGAGGACGGTGCGGGTATCGCCGTCAATCTGCTTGTAGTTTCGGTCTATGATGGCGATCAGGTTATCTACCCCGTGGTGGGCGGCGAAGAGGGCGGCTTCCCAGATTTGGCCTTCGTTGATTTCGCCATCGCCGAGTACGACATAGACTTCGTGGGGGTCGTGGGCGAGCCGTTTGCCCAGGGCATAGCCGATAGCTACGGAGAGGCCTTGGCCGAGAGAGCCGGTAGCGACTCGTACGCCCGGAAGGCCTTCTTTGGTGGCAGGGTGACCCTGCAGACGGCTATTAATGCGCCGAAAGGTTGCCAGCTCCGACACAGGAAAATAACCCCTTCGGGCCAGCACACTATACCAAGCGGCACAAATATGTCCATTGGAAAGAATGAAGACGTCCTCTCCGAGGCCAGTGGGGTTCCAGGGGTGGGGCTGGAGCCGAAGATACGCAAAATAAAGAGCTGTCAGAATGTCCGCCATGCCTAAGGCTCCCCCTGGATGACCGGATTGCGCCTGATAGACCATCCGAATGACATCCCGCCGCACCTGCGCCGCTATTTTAGCAAGCTCTTCCTGCACTCTGCAAAAGTACGCCATCCCCCCATGGTCAAAACCAACCCCGCTTCCCCCGGCGGCTGAATGCTGAGAGGACTTTAGGGTTTGTATTAGGGGGGCCTTGTATTCTCCAGCTCAAAGAGCACCCCCTGAACCCCACCCAAGAGGGCCTTCTCGTACCTTTGCCCCAAACATGGCCGGCGAAAAGATCATCTATACCATGGTGCGGGTCTCCAAAATCGTTCCGCCCAACCGCACCATTTTGCGAGATATTTCCCTCTCGTACTTTTATGGGGCCAAGATTGGCGTCGTAGGGCCTAATGGCTCTGGAAAAAGCACGCTTCTACGCATCATGGCAGGGGTGGATAAGGACTTTCAAGGGGAGGCTAAGCTTTCGCTGGGATATACCCTGGGCTATCTTCCGCAGGAGCCTGCATTAGACCCGGAAAAGACAGCTATAGAGATTGTGCGGGAGGGAGCTGCCGAAGTATATGCTTTGCTGCGGCGCTTTGAGGAGATCAGCCAGAAGTTTGCCGAGCCTCTCTCGCCAGAAGAGATGGAAAAGCTTTTAGCGGAGCAGGCCCAGCTGCAAGAGGCCATAGATGCGGTAGACGGGTGGAATATAGACAACTACATTTTGCAGGCGATGGAAGCTTTGCGGTGTCCGCCGCCGGATGCGCCTGTAAAAGTGCTTTCGGGAGGGGAAAAGCGCCGATTGGCCTTAGCCCGCCTGCTGATACAAGAGCCGGATATTCTGCTTTTGGATGAGCCGACCAACCACTTAGATGCAGAAGCTGTGGCTTGGCTGGAAGCCCACCTGGCCCAATATCAGGGTACGGTCATTGCGGTTACCCATGACCGCTACTTCTTAGAAAAGGTGGCCGAGTGGATTTTGGAGCTGGATCATGGGTATGGGGTGCCCTGGAAGGGCAACTACTCCTCCTGGCTTCGGCAGAAGGAGGCCCAACTCAAAGAAAAGAACGCGGCTCTCGAGCGGCGCCGGGCCCTTCAACGGGAGCTGGAATGGATTCAGATGTCGCCCCGCGACCGGGAAGCCCAGCGCAAAGCCCGGCTCGCCGCCTACGAACGTCACCAGCGCGAAGACCAGGAAATCTTTATTGCGCCGGCCCCCCCCTTAGGCGATTGGGCCCTCCAAGTAGAAAATCTCACCCTCCGCCTCGGAGACCGAACCCTCTTTGAGAACCTCACCTTTGCCGTGCCCCGCAGCGCTGTCCTCGGTATCATCGGACCCAATGGCGCCGGAAAAACCTCCCTCTTCCGCCTCATCACCGGCGAAATCACCCCCACCCACGGCCAAATCAAAATCTCCCCCAAAGCTATCTTCGCCTATGTAGACCAAGAGCACCGCGAGCTCAATCCCAACCTCAAACTCCTTGACCAAATCTCGGGCGGCCAAGAGCAAATCAAGATTGGGGACCGCGTCCTGAATGTACGAGCCTACCTGGCCCGCTTCGGCTTCACAGGCAGTGATCAAGAAAAATTTGTCCATCAACTCTCCGGCGGCGAAAAAATGCGCCTGCACTTAGCTTATGCCTTCCAAAAGGGAGCCAATCTCCTTCTTTTAGACGAGCCTACCAACGACCTGGATGTCCATACTATCCGCGCCTTGGAAGAAGCGCTGGAAAACTTCACCGGCAGTGTGCTCATCATTTCCCACGATCGGTGGTTTTTGGATAGGTTGGCTACGCATATCTTGGCCTTTGAGCCCGGCGAAGGGGTCTTCCTTGTAGAAGGAAACTGGTCGGATTATGAGCAGATTTGGCGGCCGCGCCTCGTCAAGCGCCCTCCACCCAAGCATGTCTATCGCCGCCTCAAACCTATTGGATAAAGCAGGCCTCTTCCTTCAGCTAAAACCCATCCCCAGTAGCGTATGAAGCGCCTCCCCTCTCTGCGCGGAGAGGGTAAAATGAACATGTGGAGCGGGGAAAATCTTTCTCTGAGCTTAGGTGATTATACCCTTTGCAATCAAAAACCTTCTGAAAGGGGAGGGGCCGGAGGCGGCGGCCAGCCCTGCGGGCGGGCGGCGGCCCCACAAAATATCACCGACTCGCACTCAGAAACTTAGCAGAAAGAGGGACGGTGCGGCGCGCCGAGACTGGGCGCTGCCCAAAGACGCCTCGCATAAGCCCATTCATTCCACCGCCAGAAAAAAAGCCCCGAACGAGCTCTGCCTATTCCTCTCTCAGGCCGCTCCCGGCGCTAACTTTGAGTGTTATGAAGCTCCACATGGGCCCTCAGCACCCCTCCACCCATGGCGTGCTCCACCTAACCTTGGACGTAGAGGGCGAATGGGTAACCGGCATAGAAGTGGAGATCGGGTACATGCACCGCTGCTTTGAGAAACATGCGGAGGCGCTTACCTTTTCTCAGATTATCCCGTATGTGGATAGGCTGGATTATGTGGCGGCGCTTTTGGGAGAACAGGCCTACGTGCTCACCATAGAGCGAGCCCTGGGCTGGGAAGGCCAACTCCACCCCCGCATAGAGTACCTGCGCGTCTTAGGGGCCGAGCTCAACCGCATCGCTTCCCACCTCTTGGCTATCGGGACCTACGCCATTGACCTGGGGGCTACAACCGGCTTCCTATGGGCGTTTCGGGATAGAGAGTACATTTTGCAGCTTTTGGAGTGGTGGAGCGGGGCGCGACTTCTGTATAATCTCTTTTGGGTGGGGGGCGTGGCATTTGATGTGCCGGTGGGCTTTTTGGAGAAACTGCGGGAGTTTTTACCTCACTTGGAGCGGGGCTTGGAGGAAATAAAGCGCCTTCTTTTGGACAATCGGATTTTCATAGAGCGGACGGCTGGGGTGGGGTTGATTCCGCTAGAGGTGGCGGTGGCGTATGGGGCTTCGGGGCCGGTTTTGCGGGGGTCGGGTTTAGCTTGGGACCTACGGCGGGTGCGACCTTACAGTGTGTATCCGGAGCTGGAGTTTGAGGTGCCCTACGGAAAGGGCGAAAGGGGCACCTTAGGCGACTGCTGGGACCGCACCTATGTCCGTTACCGGGAAATCCAAGAAAGCGTGCGCATCCTTTATCAGGTGATAGAGGTTTTAGAAAAGCGGTATCGGGGGGGAGAGGGCTTTGACCCCCGAGGCCTATCGGGTAAAAAGATGCGCTTACCGGCCGACGTGAGTTTGTACGTCTCTACGGAAGGGGCCCGGGGAGAAATAGGCTTTTCTCTTTTGGGACAGAAAGGGCAGGACCGTCCCCTACGTCTTCATGCCCGCTCCCCATCCTTTGCGCATCTATCCATGCTGAGCGCCCTCGTAGGTGAAGGCCTATGGCTGGCAGACCTCATAGCCCTCTTAGGCTCTCTGGATGTGGTAATGTGCGAGGTAGACAGATAAAAAAGTCCATGCCGCTGAATAAACCGCTAAACCCCTTATCTTTGACCTGCCTATGTTTATGGATCGACTACGGAGGCTGGCTCAGGTATGGGTGGGAGTGGTTTTGCTTTTAGGGTTGGGGTGCTCCTCTTCTCGCCAGCCCGAAAGCAATCCCTACGCTTCGGCCCAGACGGAGCCTACCCGAGGCGACTGGGTCATCACTCATACCCTCTCGGACCCTGATCAGCTCAACCCCACCAACTACCAAGGGGCCGATGCCGGCTACATCTTAGGCAATCTCTTCATGACGCTCCTGACCGTAGACCCGCGCGACACCAACTTCCCTTATGTGCCGGCCTTAGCCAAGGACCTCCCCGAAATCTCCCCAGACGGCCTCCGCTTCACTTTTGAGATTCACCCAGCAGCCACCTGGGATAATGACACGCCCGTCACCGGTGAAGACTTCGCCTTCTCCATCAAAGTCATCAAAAATCCCTTAGTGGATTGTGCTCCGCTGCGCCCTTATTATGAATTCGTCAAGGATGTCATCATAGACCCCAAAAATCCTCGCCGCTTTATCGTCGTGACTAACCGAAAATACATGCTGGCTCTTTCATCGCTGGGTACTTTATTTGTTTTGCCGCGGTACGCCTACGACCCCGAAAACCTAATGGGACGCTATACTATTCCCCAGCTCAATGAGATGGGAGACAAGCTGCGAAACGATCCCAACATTCAGAAGTTTGCTCGGGAGTACAATAGCAAGCAGCGGGAGCCCAAAGACATAGTCGGGTGTGGGCCGTACGCTTTGGAGCGGTGGGAAACAGGCCAACAGATTGTGCTTCGTCGTAAGGCCCGCTGGTGGGCCGACACCCTCAAAGGCATTGCTTATGAGGCTTATCCGGATCGGCTCATTTATAGAGTCGTCAATGACCCCAACACCGCCATCACCAACCTCAAAGCTCAGAAGCTGGATGTCATGAACAGTATTCCAGCCAAAGACTTCGTCCAACTGAAAAGCAATACGGGCTTTACTACACATTTTAATCTACACACCCCGCCAATGTTTGCCTATACTTACATAGGGCTCAACATGCGTCCCATGGGACGCCCCCCCATCTTCACCGATAAACGCGTGCGCCGAGCCCTGGCTCACCTCGTGGATGTGGATATGCTCATCAAGAAGTTCTCTTATGGAATGGCGCAGCGCATCACAGGGCCGCTGTACCCTATGCAGCGGGGCTCCTATAACGACACTTTGCCTCCTATTCCGTACGACCCCGCAAAGGCGGCCCAACTCTTAGACGAAGCCGGCTGGATAGACCAAGATGGCGATGGCATCCGCGAAAAACTCATAGACGGCCGCTTAGTGAAACTGGAATTTGAAATCCTCACTAACGCAGGCAATGAAGTCCGCCTCCAAATCGCCCGCATCCTTCAGCAGGAGGCTCAAAAAGTCGGGATGAAAGTCAATATCGCCTCCTTAGACTGGTCTATCTTCTTAGAGCGCACGAAAAAACATGACTTTGACGCTTATATTGGGGGCTGGATCGGTTCGCACAATCCCCAAGACCTCAAACAAATCTGGCACACGAGTAGCTGGGCCGAAGGCGGCTCCAACTACGTGGGCTTTGGTAATGAGGAAACCGACCGCCTAATTGAAACCATCCGTGAAGAGTTAGATAAAGCCCGGCGCGACTCCCTCTATCGCCTCTTCCATCAAATCGTCTATGAGGAGCAGCCCTACATCTTTCTCACCTCTCCCTACGAACGGATCGCCATTCACAAACGTTTCCGAAATGCCTACACCAGCGCCATCCGCCCCGGCTTTTACCCAAATGGATTCTGGACCCCCCAAGAACACATCCGCTATGGAAAAACCGAAGCCATGCCTTAATTTGGCCTAAGCTATGACGGCTTATCTGATAAGGCGAATCCTGTTTTTTATTCCGACGCTGCTCCTGATTACTTTGCTTTCGTTTATTATTAGTCAGAGTGCGCCGGGGGACCCTGTGGAGCAGATGCTGTCGGGCCAGCAGAGCGGGGGCGAGCAGCTGGCGGAACGGCAGGCCAACGAAGCCGCCTACCTCCAAAAGCGCAAAGATTTAGGGTTGGACTTGCCCGTATTTTATTTCTCTATTGGGCCGCTGGCAGAACCCGATACCTTGTACAAGATTCCCAAGGTGCCTGTGCAGGATGCGCTTCGTCGTCTGGTGTATAAGTTTGGCAACTGGGAGGCGGTAAGCCGCTACTATCAGGCTCTTCGCCGCTTAGAGGAAGCCTTTTATGCCAGTGCGGGTGACTCCGCCTGGAAAGGGGATAACCGTACCGAGGCCCGCGCCCTGCTTGTGCTCCTACCCCAAGAAAAAAACTACGACGAAATCCTTCATAAGCTGGGCCTTTTGGAACGTTATCTTATTCCGGCCTTGCGACCTGCTTACGAAGAGGTTGTTTCTGCTGTCAAGGCCCTGCCTCAGGAAGCCACCCCATGGAAAATCTACATTCCAGTCATTCACTGGTACGGCACCCAAAATCAGTACCACCGCTGGCTGATGGGCCTTCTACAAGGCGACTTTGGCATCTCCTACCAGGATAAACGCCCTATCACCTCTAAGTTAGGCGATGCCGTGCGCTGGTCTATCGTGATCAATCTTATTTCTATTCTTTTAGCCTACCTCATTGCGATTCCTTTGGGGGTGCAGTCGGCGGTGCGGCGGGGTCAATGGCCCGATCGGGTGATTAGCGTAACCCTCTTTATGCTGTACTCCTTACCTACTTTCTGGGTGGGGACGATGGCGATAGTTTTTCTATGTGGGGGGGATTACCTAAGTATTTTTCCGCCGGGGGGTGTACAAAGCACCGAACACTCTCCCGACTGGCCCTTCTTCAAACGTCTCTGGGACTGGACCTACCACCTCATCCTGCCCGTCTTAGTTTATACTTATGGCTCGCTGGCCTTCCTAAGCCGCCAAATGCGCAGCGCCCTCCTTGAAGTCTTGGGACAAGACTATGTCCGTACAGCCCGCGCCAAAGGCCTCTCCCAAAGACTCGTCATCTGGAAACATGCCTTCCGAAACTCCCTCATCCCCATCATTACCCTGCTGGCCTCCGTCTTTCCAAGCATGATTAGCGGGTCGGTCATTTTAGAAAGTATTTTTTCCATTCCGGGCATGGGCTTTTTGAGTTATGGGGCGATGATTGCGCGGGATTATCCGGTGATTATTGCGGTCTTTACGATCGGAGCGATTTTGACGCTGGTGGGGATTTTGGTAGCGGATATTTTATATGCGGTGGTGGATCCGCGCATTAGTTACGGCCGAAGATGAGCGAAACGAAAATAAGTTATTCTCCTCGGGCTCGGGCCTGGCAGGCCTTTAAGGAAAATAAACTGGCGCTATTTGCGCTGCGATTTACGGGTGTTCTGGTGCTGATAGCCCTCTTGGCCGACTTTTTAGCGTATAATAAGCCGATTGTGGCGTCATACCGGGGAGAGGTGATATGGCCGATTTTTCGGGACTACTGGGAGGGGCTAACGGGCCGGCCGCAATGGTCAGGGCCGCTACGGGTGGCGGACTGGAGGGTGCTGGAGCTGGATTGGGCTATTTGGCCTCCCATCCGATATAGTCCGCAGGAATTAGACCTGCGCAATGCCCCTGCCGTAGGCCCTTTTGACGAGCAGATTATCCGTTCTACCGCCGAAAGGCACTGGCTGGGTACCGACAACTTAGGTCATGACCTCTTAGCCGGGCTTATCCATGGCACCCGCATTTCCCTTTCGGTAGGCCTGATTTCGGTGGGCATCTCGGCCCTGATTGGGATTTTTCTGGGCGCTTTGGCGGGTTACTTCGGGGATAATACCCTGCAAGTCAGCCGTGCCTCCCTCATATTTGGTTTGCCCGGGCTCTTCTTGGGGCTTTACTATGGCTTTTATTTGCGCCGGTATGCGCTGGGCGAGGCCCTCAGTGAAGGGTTTTTCACGTTCTTAGGTTCGCTGGGCTTTTCCCTGCCCATAGCCGCCCTTGTAACCGTCCTCGTCTGGCTTCCTTCCCGCCTCCTCAAAAAAACCCCTTGGGGCGCTAAGCCCCTCTACCTCTGGGTGGACATCACCATCAGCCGCCTCATTGAGATCATGATTTCCCTGCCTACTACCCTCCTCATATTTACCATTGCCGCCATAGCTAAGCCGAGTCTTTTTCTGGTGATGGCGGTGATTGGGCTTACTTCTTGGACGGGGATAGCTCGGTTTATGCGGGGGGAGATGCTGAAGGTACGTCAACTGGACTACATCCAGGCGGCTCGGGCACTGGGGTACTCCGATGCGCGCATCATTTTAGTTCATGCTTTGCCTAATGCCTTTGCGCCTGTCTTAGTGTCTATTGCGTTTGGGATTGCTTCGGCGATTTTGGTGGAGTCGGGGTTGAGTTTTTTGGGGATTGGGGTGCCGCCGGAAACGGTTACTTGGGGTTCCCTCTTGGCTTCGGCTCGCAGTGCCCCGGGCGCCTGGTGGCTGGCGGTCTTTCCGGGGTTGGCGATTTTCGTGGTGGTGACGCTCTTCAACATCTTAGGGGAGGGGATTCGGGACGCCATAGACCCTAAGCTCCAGCAACGTTGAGCGGGTTTTTTCTGGTAGGTGGGGTGGTGTGGACTTTGCTTTTGGGGATTTGGGCCTATCGTCTTTCTGCGCATGACCTCTATGCGGAGAAGCTATGGGTGTGGCTCTGGATAGCGGTTCGGCTTCTTTTGCGGTTTGGGCTGGGACTGGCGCTGTTGTGGGCGATGGGGGCAGCCCTAAGCCCACCGGAAGCAGCTTACCGTGTGATTATTGTGGAGGCCGCTCTGCCCGAAGCCTGGGAAAAGGCCGATAGCCTCCTCCGGCAGCGCTACGCCGGCATCAAGACCGGCGTCTTAGCCGTAAAAGGTGCCCAGGCTTTTTGGGTACTGCCCCCTACTGATGACCCGACCCTTTTCCGATGGCTGAGGGAGATTCGGCCTTCGTCCTCCACTCCTGAAAAGGAACCCCCCTCCGCCCTTCGCTACTTGACTCCTCTCAGCCCTTATCTGCCCTTCGTCCGCCAAATCGTCTGGATTGGGCATCAAATCCCCCCGCATCCCCCTGAAAATCTTCACCTCCTCTGGTGCGCCCCAACCCCTCCCCCCAAATCCCCCCTCCCCGTGTTTTTCAGTGCGGCTACCCTCCCCCCTCCTCAAAAAACCCTTTCTGAG
>Ga0308393_1000922_pt1 | contig 14406 bp, 10 predicted proteins | sample Hotspr2Sampleee2_FD_202364 | JGI IMG/M metagenome (GOLD analysis project Ga0308393, IMG submission 202364) | Hot spring phototrophic mat microbial communities from Mushroom Spring, Yellowstone National Park, Wyoming, United States - 20050630_ee2 ... | reverse complement strand
TCCCTCCCCCCTGCGGGGGGAGGGCTGGGGAGGGGGGCCGTCACCGTGCCCGCGGAGACGCGACGCGGGCGGACCGCCCGCGCTCCCAGGTCATGTTCATTGGGCGTGGTGCGGCGGAGCCGCATGGACGGCTGAGGTGACCATCGTTCGCAGGGTTTAGCCCCCCTCCCAGCCTCCCCCCGTTGGGGGAGGCGCCGGACTCCCTCCCCCCAGCGGGGGGAGGGCTGGGGAGGGGGGCAGTCACCGTGCCCGCGGAGACGCGACGCGGGCGGGACGCCCGCGCTCCCAGGTCATGTTCAGTGAGCGTTGTGCGCCATGCGCATGATCGTCTCACGTGACCATGGGGGAACCGGGTTCCCCCATACCCCCGCCCCCGGGAAGGTGAGGGCGCAGCCCTTGCGCAGGGGGATGGGGAAACCCGGTTTCCCCATCCCCCCACCCGGTGGGAGGGTTTAGGGCTTCTAATACCCGCGCAGCGCCTCCAGGGCGGCGCGCAGCGCCTCCACCGCCCTCGCCCGCGGCGCCCGCGCCGGTTCGCCGCGCCGGGGCTTCAGTTCGACCTCGCCCGTGGCGAGGAGCTTCTCGCCCACCACCAGGCGCAGCGGCAGGCCGATCAGGTCGGCGTCGTTGAACTTGACCCCGGCGCTCTCGTCGCGGTCGTCGAGCAACGGGCGCAGCCCGGCCGCGGCCAGTTCATCGTACAGCCGCGCCGCCTCGATCCGCGGGGCCTCCCCTTTGCCCAGGGCGATGATATGCACATCGGCGGGGGCCACGGCGGCCGGCCAGATGATGCCGCGCTCGTCGTGGCGCTGCTCGATCACCGTCTGTAGCAGCCGCTCGACGCCCAGCGCATACGCGCCCATCATCAGCGGGCGCGTCACGCCCCGCTCGTCGAGAAAGACTGCCCCGAGGGCCTCGGCGTACCCCGCGTCCGCCTTGCGGAGCCGGCCAAGCTCCACCCCCTGCTCTAGCCGCAGGGGCGCGCCGCAGCGCGGGCACCCGTCGCCCGCCCGCACCGCGGCGATGTCGGCCACCAGGGTGGCCTGCCAGTCGCGCCCGTACACCACGTTGCGCAGATGGTAGCCGGCGCGATTGGCCCCGGCCACCAGCGGCCCGGCCTCGACCACCGAACGGTCGGCGACGACGCAGACCCCCTGCAGACCCACCGGCGAGGCGTAGCCGGGGGTCGCTCCGGCGGCGGCGATGCGCTCGGGCGTGGCGGGGCGCAGTTCGCTCACCCCGGCGGCGGCGCGCAGGCGGGCCTCGTTCACCTCCAGATCGCCACGAATGACCACGAAGAGCAGACCTCGCTCGGGCGTGTCGAAGAAGACCGCCTTGGCCGTTGCCGCCTCGCTGATGCCCAGGCAGGCCGCCAGGGCGGCGATGGTCGTCGCGCCGGGCGTAGCGACCTCCTCCAGCGGCGGCGCCTCCCCGGATGGCGGCGGTGCGGGCCGCGCAGCCACGGCGACCTCGCTGGCCGCCCCGTAGCCGCAGGTCCGGCACAGGGCGAGCGTCTCCTCCCCGGACGGCGAGAGGGCCATATAGGCGCGGGCCGCGCCCGCGCCCGGCGCGCCGCTGGCGGCCTCGACGGCCACGCAGCGCACCCCGCAGCGGGCGAAGACGCGCTCAAAGGCTGCCCCGACCCGCGCGAAGGCGGCGTCGAGGCCGGCGAGGTCGGCATCGAAGGAGCAGATCGTCAGCAGGGTGAACTCGCGCAGGCCCAGCAGGCCGCCCCGGACGCGCGCCTCGTCGCGGTAGGCCGGCTGGATGGCGTAGACCAGTGCTGGCACCTGGCGGTAGGAGCCGATCTCGCGCCGGGCCAGCTCGGCGAGCGCCTCCTCGTGGGCCGGGGCGAGTGCCAGGGACCGCCCGGCGCGATCGCGCAACCTGAGCATGCGCGGGCCATAGGCGGCAGCGTGTTCGGTCCGCTCCCAGAGCGCCGCCGGCTGCACCAGAGGCACGCGCGCCTCCTGGCCGCCGAGGCGCGCCAGTTCCTCGCGCATCAGCGCCTCGATGCGTTGCGCGGCGGCCAGGCCGAGGGGCAGCAGGGCGAAGCTGCCGGGGGCCAGCGCCCGCGCCAGCCCGGCGCGCAGGGCCAACTGGTGGCCGATCTGTTCGGCTTCCGCCGGAGGCTCGCGGAGGGTGCGACCGAGCAGGGTTGAAAGGCGCATGGTATCTCGACTCCTGTTGACACATGCCATTGCGGCCGTAAGTGTTCACATGTCTCCCGGGAGCGCGGGCAGCTTGCCCGCGGAGACGCGACGAGGGCGTCCCGCCCTCGCTCCCAGGCGCGTGCGTGACCCCGGGTGTGAACAGTTACAGCATAGGGAAACCCGCTTTCGCCATGCTTCGGGTATCACCCCTCGGTGATGGCAAACAGCAGCCCGGCCTCGCAGGCCACCTCCCCCTCGACCGTGGCGCGGCCCCAGGCCTTGCCCACCCCGCGCCGAAACTTCTCGACGTTCACTTCGAGCCGCAGTACCTCGCCGGGGCGCACCACCCGCCGGAAGCGGCACTCGTCAATCCCGGCGAAGACCGCCAGCTTCCCCCGGTGCTCGGGCAGGCTCAGGGCGACGACGGCCCCCGTCTGGGCCAGGGCCTCGACGATCAGCACCCCGGGCATGATCGGGTTGCTGGGGAAGTGACCGGCAAAGTGCGGCTCGTTGGCGCTGACCAGCTTCTCGGCCACCGCTCGCGCCCCCGGCTCGAGCTCCAGCACGCGGTCGATCAACAACAAAGGATAGCGATGCGGGATAATCGCCATGATCGCCTGGGTGGATAGCATCGGGCGTTCCTCTCCAACATATGCAATCGCCTCCGGTCATAGGGTACCATAAAAACGCGGGGCGACCCGCTTGCCCCACGCCCCTGCCACCGGGTGAGGGTATGGGGAAACCGGGTTTCCCCATGCCCCTGCTCCAACGGACCATGTTCACGTTCGTTGTGAACATGCCCGGCAGCCTGCCCTCCTTTGACGCTCATGCATCTCTGCTGCTATAATCCCACCCATCATTCCTATACCGCTGCCACGCGCGGCTCTGCCCCGCCGGACGGCGCCGGCGCCGCTCGCGGTCGTTCCCGCGTTCCAGACCCAATACTAGCGTTATATCCAAGGAGGTGGTGCTTATCGCTGTTCCTCGCTTCGCTAACGTGAACATACGCCCTCGGCGAGGGGTATGGGGAAACCGGGTTTCCCCATACCTCCACCCGGTGGGAGGGTTTGGGAGGGCGTAGCCCTCCCAAGAAGTATGTTCATCCCGTCAGTGTGCGGCGCGAGCCGCATGGACGGCTGACGGAGCCTTGCGTTGCGGTTTCAGTTGATGCGCTCGGGGCGTCAGCGCGACATCTGGCCCGTCTGGCCAGGTCCCGTCTGCCCCGCCCCCTATCGGCAATCCAGAATCCGCAATCGAACATCACGAAGGTGACTCCCATGCAAACAGATACCCCCGCGCGACGGCGGGCGCTGGTCGTCGCCATGCTCCTGGCCCTGCTCGTGCCGGTGATCGCCGCCTGCGGCGGCGCCCCGGCTGCCCAGGCCCCCACCACCGCGCCCGCGCCCACCGCGGCGCCCACCGCGGCGCCCGCGGCCACCACCGCGCCCACCGCCCCCGCCGGCGCGAGCCAGGCGATCTATACCACCGAGAATGGCCTGATGACCGTTGCCGCCGTCGAGTGCGGCGGCGATTACACCGGCCTGCTCAAGGAGATCGCCGCGGTCGACCCGCTGACGGTGCGCTTCACCTTCTGCGTGCCCGATCCGGCCTTCCGCGCCAAGGCCGCCTTTACCCCCTTCGCCATTCTGCCGAGCGAGTACCTCGAGTCCACCGGCGGCACTGGCGAGTTGATCGAGCGGCCCATCGGCACCGGCCCCTACCAGGTCGAGAGCTGGACCCGCGGTGATACTATCACCCTCAAGCGCTTCGACGACTACTGGGGCGAGCCGGCGAAGACCGAGACGCTGATCTTCCGCTGGAGCGCCGAGGCCGCCCAGCGCCTGCTGGAGTTGCAGTCGGGCACCGTGGATGGCATCGACAACATCGCCCCTGACGCCTTCGAGGTGGTCGCCGCCGACCCGAACCTGCAACTGATCGAGCGCGAGGCGCTCAACGTCTTCTACGTCGGCATGAACAATACGGCCCCGCCGTTCGACAACGAGAAGGTGCGCCAGGCCATCGCCATGGGCATCGACCGCCAGCGCATCGTTGACAACTTCTACCCGCCTGGCTCCGAGGTGGCGAGCCACTTCACGCCCTGCGCTATCCCCAATGCCTGCGTCGGCGAGGAGTGGTATGACTACGACCCGGAGATGGCGAAGCGACTGCTCGCCGAGGCGGGCTTCCCCAACGGCTTCGAGACCGTGCTGGAGTACCGCGACGTGGTGCGCGGCTACCTGCCCGAGCCCGGACGCGTGGCCGAGGACATCCAGGCCCAACTGGCCGAGATCGGCATCAAGGTGACGATCAACGTCGTCGAGTCCGGCGCCTTCCTCGACAAGGCCGACGCCGGCGAGTTGAAGGGCCTGCACCTGCTCGGCTGGGGCGCCGACTACCCCGATATGACCAACTTCCTCGACTTCCACTTCGGCGCCGGGGCCTCGAAGCAGTTCGGCAATAAGTTCCCCGATCTGGTCGAGGCCCTGAAGCAGGGCGCTTCAAAGGCCGATGACGCCGAGCGCGAGCCGTTCTACGTCGAGGCCAACAACCTGATCAAGAAGTACGTGCCTATGGTGCCGATCGCCCACGGCGGCTCGGGCGTGGCCTACAAGGCCGACGTTAAAGGCGCCTTCGCCAGCCCCCTGGGCAACGAGTACTTCGCCGTCATGGACCCTGGCGGGCGCAAGACCTTCGTCTGGATGCAGAACGGCGAGCCGGCCGGCCTCTACTGCGCCGACGAGACCGACGGCGAGGCCCTGCGCGTCTGTGAGCAGGTCACCGAAAGCCTGCTCGCCTATGAGATCGGCGGCACCGAGGTGGGTCCCGGCCTGGCCGAGGAGTGCACTGCCAACGCCGACCTGACCGTGTGGACCTGCAAGCTCCGCGCGGGCGTGAAGTTCCACGACGGCTCCGAGCTTGACGCCAACGACGTCGTCATGTCATGGGCCGTGCAGTGGGACGCCGCCAATCCGCTCCACAAGGGGCGCGATGGTAGCTTCACCTACTTCTCGTCGCTCTGGGGCGGCTTCCTGAACGCCCCGGCGGAGTAGGGCAATCCTGAGGTTTGGGCGGGCGCGGGGAAACCCGGGTTCCCCGCGCCCGGTGGAGTAGGGTCGGGAGGAAGGGGCCGAACGCCACCCACGGCGCGAAGACCCAAAGCATGCCAAGCCACCCTACCAGGGCCTTTGCGTCAAACACCGTGAGCCGCGGACGAGGCGGGGGCTGTCGGATGAGGGGCCGGCGCTTCGCGTCTTCGCGCCTTTGCGTCAAACACCGTGAGCGCTCGCGTTCATCTGACGGCGGCCAAACGGCCGGAATGGCAATCATCCCCGCCAACCCTTCGCGCCTTTGCGTCAAACACTGTGAGCCGCGGACGAGGCGGGGAACGCGCCTGACCCTTCCCCCAGCGGGGGAGGGTCGGGAGGAAGGGGCCGAACGCCACCCATGGCGCTAAGACGCAAAGCATGGCAAGCCACCCTACCAGGCCCTTTGCGTCTTCGCGCCTTTGCGTCAAACACTGTGAGCAACGCGCTCACCTCGAACAAGGACCATGCTCCGCTACACCCTTCGCCGTCTGATCGTGGCCGTGCCCGTGCTCTTCGGCGTACTGCTGGTGACCTTCGTGCTGGTGCGCCTGATCCCTGGCGACCCCTGCACCGCCCAGCTCGGCGAGAAGGCCACCGAGGCCATCTGCGCCCGCTTCAACGCCGAGAAGGGCCTCGACAAGCCCATCGCGGTGCAGTTCGGTATCTACATCCGTGACGTCTTGCAGGGCGATCTGGGGACCTCTATCCGCTTCAACCGCCCCGTCACCCAGTTGATCGCCGAGCGCCTGCCGGTCACCCTGGAACTGGGCTTCTTCGCCCTGCTGCTGGCCTGCGTCGTAGGGGTGCCGCTGGGCATCATCGCCGCGCTGCGCCGCAACTCGGCGCTTGACGTGGCGACCATGGTCGTCTCCAACATCGGCGTCTCGATGCCTGTCTTCTGGCTGGGGTTGATGCTGGCCTACATCTTCGCTCTGCTGCTCAAAGACACCCCCTTCCAGTTGCCGCCCTCGGGGCGCCTGACCGCGGGCCTTACCAGCGTGCCGTTCTACGTCGTCTGGGGATGGGAGGTTGATCTCAAATCAGGCTTCGGGCAGGTCTTGCAGTTCTTCGCCAACATGTATCTGTTCAACAGCCTGATCACCTTCCAATGGGAGGTGTTTCGGGACGCGCTGCGCCACCTCATCCTGCCGGCGATGGCCCTCGGCACCATCCCCATGGCCATCATCGCCCGCATGACCCGCTCCTCGATGCTCGAGGTGCTCGGGCGCGACTATGTGCGCACGGCGCGCGCCAAGGGCCTGGCCGACTTCGTGGTGACCGTCCGCCACGCCCTGCGCAACGCCCTGCTGCCGGTGGTGACGATTATCGGCCTGCAGCTTGGCACGATCTTCAGTGGCGCCGTCCTGACAGAGACGATCTTCAACCTCGCCGGGGTGGGGCGCATTCTCTACGATGCCATCTCTACCCGCGATTACCCGATTATTCAGGGTTTTACCCTGGCGATTGCGTTTAGTTATGTGATGATCAATTTGTTGGTGGATCTTTCCTATGGCTTCCTCGATCCGCGGATCAGATATTGAAGCGGGCCGGCGCAAGCGCCGCCTGCGATGGAGGTTTCGCTTCCCCGGCGCGGCCCTGCCGGAATTCAGCGTTAGGCATGGTTCAAAACCTGCGGTTTGCGCTTGACCGTCTGGCGGAGAGGTGTGGAGGGGCCAGGCCCCTCCACAACCTCCCCCGTGGTCCCGTGTCGAGGCAAACGGTCACGTGCGTTTGAACCATGCCTTAGACTCTCTTGCGGCTGCGCCGCACATGAACAGGACGAAAACAGGTTGTTCCTGGGAGGGCGCAGCTCTCCCAAACCCTCCCGTGAACGGCCTATGTTCATATATGCCTATCGGGGCCGGGGCGCCATCCCGTGCGCCCTGGCCCCCCACAGCCTATGAGCGGCACGTCAACCACCACCACGGCGGTGACCCTGGTCACCCCCATGCGCCCCGCCGAGGGTCCCTGGCGTCGGGCATGGCGCCAGTTCATCCGCCAGCGTTCGGCGATCATCGGCATGGCCATCATTGGCGTGCTCGTCTTCACCGCCATCTTCGCTCCCTGGATCGCCCCCTACAATCCGACCGAGGTCCTGCTGGGCAAGGAAGAGGGCATTCAGAAGCGCTCCGGGCCATGCATCCATCTCTTCGGCTGCCCGCCCGACCGGCCCCAGCACCTGATGGGCGTGGACGGGAACTTCCGCGACCTCTTCAGCCGGGTGATCTACGGCGCGCGGCTGTCGCTGGTCATCGGCTTCGTCACCGTGTCAATTTCGGTAGCCATCGGCGTGGCGCTGGGGGCGGTGGCGGGCTTTGTCGGCGGCTGGGTGGACAATGTGATCATGCGCGTGCTTGACGTGGTGCTGGCCTTTCCCTTCTTGCTACTGGCCATCGCCATCGTCAGCGTGCTCGGTCCCGGCCTGCTGAACGCCATGCTGGGCATCGCCATCGTCTCCATCCCCGCCTACGCGCGGGTGATCCGCGCCAACGTGCTCTCGGCGCGTGAAGAGGAGTATGTGCTGGCGGCGCGCACCATCGGCCTGGGGCCGCTGGCCATCCTCTTCGGGCATATTCTACCCAACGCCATCTCGCCGCTGATCGTGCAGGCCACGCTGGGCATCGGCACGGCGATCATCGAGGTGGCGGCGCTCTCCTTTCTCGGCCTCGGCGCCCAGCCCCCCACGCCTGAGTGGGGCTCCATGCTCAGCGCCGAGCGCAACCAGGTCTTCACCGCCCCGCACCTGGTCTTCTTCCCCGGCCTGGCGATCATGCTCACGGTCCTGGGCTTCAATCTGCTCGGCGACGGCCTGCGCGACGCCCTCGATCCGCGATTGAAGGCGTAGGCGGCGTTTCGCTGTGCGACCGTTCCCGGTCAGCGTCAGGGTGAAGCGAGGACGCCCCGCGCCCCTCCAACGGTCACGGGGCTGGCAGGGGTATGGGGAAACCTGGTTTCCCCCCATACCCCTGCCTCCGCTTCCGCGCGCGGAAGCGGGGGGAATTGGGCTTGCTGATGCCCCCATATGGTCTTTGAGAAATTCATCCGCTATTCCGGGCTGGCCGTGGGGCTAAAGCCCTCGGCTACGGAATGCGAAGCCCGCCTGCGCGGGCTAGAGCGGATGATGTATTCAAAGACCATATGGGGCGTGCAAGACGATAAGGTGCCAGAAGAGTAAGTGTTCACACCCGGGGTAACACCCGCGCCTGGGAGCGAAGGCATCCCGCCCGCGTTGCGTCTCCGCGGGCAAGCTGCCCGCGCTCCCAGGAGACATGTGAATACTTACAGCGGAGCCTCCTACCCCGCTTCGAACACCGCGTCCACGCTCACGCTGAAGCCGGCGAGGAGCCTCGAGGTTGCCTGTGCGCCCCGGCGAAAGACTCCGTGCTCGACATAGGCTCCATCCTCCAGCGCCAGCACCGTCACTGTCGCATCCAGCGGGTTGACGATCCAGTATTCGGGAATGCCCGCCTCAGCGTAGTCGGCGACCTTCTCTACCGTGTCCCGCTCGGGATCATCGGCGCTGACAATCTCCACCACCAGATCCGCCCCGAGCCAGTAGCGGTTCTGCGCCCGCGGATCGTCCGCCCGTCGCAACACCAGCAGATCCGGTTCGCGAAACTTCTCGGGACGGTTCTGGAGACGCAGGGCCGCGAACAGCACAATGCCCCCGAGCGGCTGGAGAAAAGCGAAGAAGGCGCGATACAGAAACCCGAGGATAAGCTGGTGCTGCTGGGTTGGTATTGGCAGGACCTCGATGCGGCCATCGGTGAACTCTACCAGATGCCGGGTGTGATCGGTCAACCGCAGGTACTGGTCGGCCGTCCAGTGCCCTTGCAGCGGCGTCAGGGAAATTGAGACCCCATCGCTTTCGCGCACGAGGCGCATAGGCGTGTCTCGTACATCGGTTGGCATGCCTGTTCCTCCGGTCCCGTGCCCTTGCGGATGTTTGAGGTTGGATCTGGCGCGGCGCATCTGGATGCGCCCGTAAACGGGTTGCCCGGAAATGCGCCAGGAAACCTTCTTGCGTGTCAGTATACCCGCATCGAACATTCGTTGCAATAACTGAGCCGGGCTGCCCGCTCAAGACCCGGCGGATGGGAGGACGCAGCGCGCTCCCCGGAATGACCATATCCTCCACTCGCCCGGCGCGGTACATACGGTGTGGTCCCGCGTACAGATGGAGGGTTTCCTATGTCGTCTCGATGCGCCCGCTGGTTGCCGCGCCTGCGCCGCCAGGCATCGTTCCTCGTCGCGTGCGTCGCGTGCGCCGCGCTGCTGGTTGCCTGCGCGCCGGGTGACGCGCCCGCCGCCGCTCCCGCGTCAGCCGGCGCCCCCGCCAGCGCCGCCCCGCCCGTCCCGGCGCCGCCCGATCCCGCCCGCGCCACTGCCGCCGCGCCCGAAGCGGCGACAGCATCGGGCGCCGCCGGGGATGGGGCGGGGTCGTCCGCTGCTGCCGCGCCGTCGTCTGGCGCCGTTGCGCGTGGGGCGGCGGAAGGGTCGGGCGGCGCCGCCGGGGATGGGGCGGGGTCGTCCGCTGCTGCCGCGCCGTCGTCTGGCGCCGCTGCGCCCGACCCCGACGCCGAGGATGTCCATGACCGCTGGGTGCGCGCTATGCTCTCCGGGAACGAGGCGGAGGCCCTGGCCGTCGCGGCTGAGTCTGATCCGGAACGCCGCGCCGAGCATGTTCTCAAGCAACTGGCGGTGACCGAGCGCTGGCTGGAGTTCACGAACCGGTTCGGCCTCTTCGGGCCGTATCTGAACCGCTTCGAGGCCCTCGGCGTGGTTCCCGGCGCCGATGAGCAGGAACGCATCGGCCTGAGCGCGGTCATGTTCGCCCGCGGCAGTGCATGTTTTCTCACCCGCCTCGTTCGCGTCGCTGGGGCCTGGCGCGTCGTCGAGTGGGCGCCGGGCTTTAAGGAGTGCGACGCATACGTTGACGGGCAGTTGCCCGGCCCCCTGCCCACGGACGCTTCCCTCGCCGCAGCCGAGGACACCTTCGCCGAGTGGGTCGCGGCGATGTTCGGCGGCGACCCGGCGCGGGCCGAGACTTTCCTGATCGACAGTGATGCTGAGCGGCGCCAGAGTCTGCTTAAAGACCTGGCCTTTTTGACCGATTATGTGGTCAGGGGCAATGAGTCGTCGTATGGCCCGTTCCAGCGCTACGAACTGATCCCCACCTTCGACGAGAGCCTTCGGCACCGGGTGGGCTATGCCCGCGTCGTCTACGAACGCGGCCAGGCGTGCTTCCGCGCCGATTTGCACTACCTGAACGCCCGCTGGCACGTCAAGAAGTGGGATCACGTGATCGCCGAGGCCTGCGCGTAGCGCTCTGGCGCGCGCCCCTCCCGTCGAGCGGGGATTTGGGGAAACCTGGTTTCCCCATTCCCCTCCACCCCCCGGCGTGACCTGGTGTTTCACGCTCCCAGGAGACATGTGAACACGCACTCCTCGCGCCCCGTTCCTTGACAGGCATCCGCTGGTACTCTACCATGTCCGCTGTTCCAGGAAGGGCACGGGCCCTTCCAGACGTTGAGCGGCGTCGCCGTTCCTCACCCTCTCCCTGACCCGGGTGCAACGAGACCAGGGAAGGCGAGGACCGGCCAGGAAATAGCGCATGTCCGATCTCCTCGAAGGCTTGAATCCGGCCCAGCGGCGCGCGGTGGAGACGGTCGCCGGCCCGGTGCTGGTCGTCGCCGGCCCCGGCAGCGGCAAGACGCGCGTGCTCACCCACCGCATCGCCTATCTCATCGCCGCCCAGGGCGTGGATCCCCTGAATATTCTCGCGGTGACCTTCACCAACAAGGCCGCCCGCGAGATGAAGGAGCGCCTCGATGCGCTGATCGGCCCCGCCCAGGCCCAGGCCCTGACCGTCGGCACCTTCCACGGTCTCTGCGCGCGCTTCCTCCGCCGCGATATTGTGCACCTCGGGCGCGAACAGGATTTCGCCATCTACGATAGCGACGACCAGGAACGCCTGATGCGCCGCGTGCTCCGCGATCTCAATCTCAACGAGAAGCAGAACCCGCCCCGCGCCATCCACGCTCGCATCTCCAGCGCCAAGAACGCGTTGATCTCCCCCCAGGAATACGCCCGTCACAGCCGGGCGTACTTCGATGAGATCGTCACCCGCTGCTACGAGCGCTACCAGGCCCTCCTGCGCGAGGCCAACGCCCTCGATTTTGACGATCTGCTCTTCGAGACGGTGCGTCTCTTCGATCAGCACCCCGATGTGCTTGCGACGTATCAGGAACGCTACGTCTATCTGCTGGTGGACGAGTATCAGGACACCAATCACGCCCAGTATGTGCTGATCAAGCAACTGGCCGCCAGGCGCCGCAACCTCTTCGTCGTCGGCGACGCCGACCAGAGCATCTATGGCTGGCGCGGCGCCGATGTGCGCAACATGCTCCAGTTCGAGCAGGATTATCCCGATGCGCAGGTCATTCTGCTCGAGCAGAACTATCGCTCCACCCAGAGCATCCTCGACACGGCCCAGGCGGTGATCGCCGCCGGCGCAACGCGCAAGCACGTCAAGCGACTCTGGACGGCGAATGGCGCCGGGCCGCAGGTGATGCTCCACGAGGGCTACGACCAGGACGCCGAGGCCGCCTTCGTCGCCGATGAGATCGCCCGGCTGGTGGCTGCCGGCGAGACGCGCTACCGCGACTGCGCGGTGATGTACCGCACCAATGCCCAGTCGCGCGCGCTGGAAGAGGCCCTCTCGCGCCGCGGCGTTCCCTACCAGTTGATCGGCGGCCTGCGCTTCTGGGAGCGCAAAGAGGTTAAGGATACCCTGGCCTACCTGCGTCTCGCCGCCAATCCCTACGACAGCGTCAGCCTCACGCGGGTGCTGAACTGGCCCGCCCGCGGCATCGGCGAGCGCACCGAGGCCGAGTTGACCCGCTGGGCGGCCTCCCTCGGCGTGCCCCTCTACCAGGCTCTCAGAGAGTTGGCGGAGGGCAACGAATATTCGCCGTCGCTGTCGCTGGCCCCTCGCGCCGTCGCCGCCCTGCGCGGCTTCCTCGGCCTGGTTGACGGCCTGATCGCCGCCCGCCGCGAGCTGCCCCTGCTCAAGTTGCTCGAAACGCTTGTCGAACGCATCGAGTTGCGCGAGGCGCTGCTGCGCGAGTACGGCGAGGAGTCGGCCAATGAGCGCTGGGACAACATCGAGGAGCTTGCCGCCTTCGCCGCTCGCTACAACGGCCTGCCCCTCGAAGAGCAACTGCCCTGCTTTCTCGAAGAAGTGGCCCTGGTCGCCGATGTGGACCGGATTGACCCCCAGGCCGATGCGGTGACCTGTATCACCCTGCACCAGGCCAAGGGTCTGGAGTACGCGGTGGTGTTTCTAGTGGGGCTTGAGGAGGGCCTGCTGCCCCACAGCCGCTCCGCCGATGACCGCGAGCGGCTGGAGGAAGAACGGCGCCTGCTCTACGTGGGCATCACGCGGGCCAGGCGGCGCCTCTACCTGTGCCACGCCTTCCGGCGCGAGAGCTTCAACCGCACCAACCTGAGCGTGCCCTCGCGCTTTCTGGCCGATATTCCCCGCGAGTTGTTGAAACGGCCCGGCCAGCGCCCGGCGAACGCCTCCGCCCCGGCCCGGCAGCGCCCCGCGCGCCCCCGCGATGTCTGGCGCGCCCCCGCGCCCTCTCGCGCCGTCGGCGGCCCGCTGGCGGTGAGTTTCGTTCCCGGCCAGCGCGTGCGCCACAACACCTTCGGCGAGGGCGTAGTGGTCAGTAGCCGCCTGGTGGACGGCGACGAAGAGGTGACGGTCAGCTTCGCCGACCGCGAACGGCGCCTGCTCGCCAGCTTCGCCCGCCTCGAACGGATCGGCTAACGTGAACATAGGGGAACCGGGTTCCCCCATACCCCCGCCCTCGCGAAGGTGCGGGCCTGGCCCGTGCGCAGGGGGATGGGGAAACCGGGTTTCCCCATCCCCCCCACCCGGTGGGAGGGTTTGGGAGGGCGAAGCCCTCCCAGGAACACCCTATGGTCATCCCGTCGGGGTGCGGCGGAGCCGCATGGACGGCTGAGGGGATACAATCCCCCCTACTCCCGGCGCAGCCGCTCCACCAGGAACTCCCGCAATGCCCGCGCCGCCGGCGAGGCCACCCGGTCTCCCCGCCAGACCAGCCCCAGGCTGCGCGTAAGGTGTTGATCGGTGACCTTGAGGGCGACCAGATCGCTGGTATGCGGCACGGCCAGGCGCGGCACCAGGGCGATGCCGATGCCCGCAGCGACGAAGCGGAGCAACGTGTCGGTCTCGCCGCCGTCGAGCACCACCCGCGGCGCGAAACCGGCGACCTGGCAGGCGCTCAGGGTTGCCTCGCGCAGTTCATAGTTCTGCGGCGAGAGCACCCACGCTTCGTCGCGCAGTTCGGTGAAAGCCACCGTCTCGCGGGTTGCCAGGGGATGCTCGCGCTGGACGGCGATCACCATCTCTTCGGTGAACAACGGCACCACCGTGAGATGCTCATCTTCGACCGGCAATGTCACCACTGCGACATCGGTCAACCCCGTCTCCAGCAGATCGAGCAGCGTCTGCACGCCCGACTCGTGCAGGCGCAATTCGATGCCAGGGTACTGCCGGTTGAAGGCCGTCAGCACAGGGGGCAGCAGTTGCATGCCCACTGTCGGCGGGGCGCCCACCGTCGCCCGCCCCCGCCGCAGGCCGATGCGTTCGGCCATCTCCGCCCGCGCCGCCTCGACCTGCGCCATCACCGCGCGGGCATGGGGCAGCAGCGCCTCACCCGCTTCGGTCAGACGCACGTTACGGCCCACCCGGTCGAACAGCGCCACCCCCAGCTCCTGCTCCAACTGGCTGATCTGTTTGCTGAGGGCCGGCTGGGCAATGTGCAACTCCGCCGCCGCGCGGGTCACGTGGGAGTGGCGCGCCACCGCTTCAAAGTACCGCAGGTGTCGTAGTTCCATATCCGGCTCTCCAGCCGTCCATGCGGCTCCGCCGCACACCGACGGGATGAACAAAGGTTCTTCCTGGGAGGACGCAGCCCTCCCAAACCCTCCTGCGGGCAGGGGGATCGGGAAACCCGGTTTCCCCATCCCCCTGCGCAAGGGCTTTGCCCTCCCAGCCCCTCCCGCGGGTGGGAGTCTGGGGGAACCGGGTTCTCCCAGACCCCTGCTTCCCCCCTGCGGGCGGGGGCGTGGGGAAA
>Ga0308393_1000902_pt1 | contig 14572 bp, 11 predicted proteins | sample Hotspr2Sampleee2_FD_202364 | JGI IMG/M metagenome (GOLD analysis project Ga0308393, IMG submission 202364) | Hot spring phototrophic mat microbial communities from Mushroom Spring, Yellowstone National Park, Wyoming, United States - 20050630_ee2 ... | reverse complement strand
AAGGTTGCAAAGCCGAATGTCCCTCAAATGTTGATGTAGGCAAGATGAAAGCCGAATTTCTGCAACATTATTATGATGCTAATGGTATTCCGTTCCGTACCCGCCTGATTGCCAATTTTACGAAAAGTTCTCGTTTAGCCTCTAAATTTCCGAGTTTGTATAATTTTTTTGTAAAAAATAACCTTACAGCAAGCGTTTTCAAAAAAATAGCAGGTTTCGCTCCGCAACGTTCTTTGCCCACGCTTCACAAATACACGCTACGAAAATGGTTTGACACACGCCCAAAAACACAAAAAACTCCCCTCTCCTTTGGAGAGGGGCATGGGGTGAGGCAAACTCCCCTCTCCTTCGGAGAGGGGGCGGGGGTGAGGCAAACTCCCCTCTCCTCCGGAGAGGGGGCGGGGGTGAGGCAAACTCCCCTCTCCTCCGGAGAGGGGGCGGGGGTGAGGTCTGTAATCCTCTTCTGCGACGAATTCACCAACTACAACGACGTAGAAATCGGCATCAAGACCATAGAGCTTTTAGAGGCTTTGGGCTACCGAGTGCAAATGCCTGCCTGCGAAGAAAGTGGTAGAACTTACCTCTCGAAAGGTTTGCTACGAGAAGCACAAAAATTAGCTCACCGAAACATTCAGATTTTCAAAGATTTGGTTTCTGAAAATGCTGTATTGGTTGGTATAGAGCCTTCGGCAATTTTAAGTTTCAGAGATGAATATTTAGATTTGGCAGACGAAGCCCACAAAGCCGATGCTCAAAAAATCGCCAAGCACACCTATCTTCTGGACGAATTTTTGGCAAATGAAATTGATAAAGGCAACATCAAAGCCGAACAATTTACCGAAGAGAAGAAGATATTAAAACTACACGGGCATTGTCATCAGAAGGCTCTTTCAAATTTAGTCTATACCAAAAAGGTGCTTTCATTACCCAAAAATTATCAAATGCAACTCATACGCAGTGGTTGTTGTGGTATGGCAGGCAGTTTTGGGTACGAAAAAGAGCATTACGAAGTTTCTATGAAAATTGGCGAACTTGTACTTTTCCCCGAAATACGCAAAACAGATGAAGACGCTATCATCGTAGCAAGTGGTACGAGTTGTAGGCATCAAATCAAAGATGGCACAGGCAGGCGAAGCTATCACCTTGCCGAAGTAATGTGGCAGGCTTTGAAAGAAAAAAATCCCTTTCCGTCAGAAAGGGATTGAAATGAGAGATAATTTTAAAAAATGTAATGCTACATTTTGCATCATTGCGAGCCGAAGGCGAAGCAATCCTTACTCATTCACCAACAGATTACTTCGGTTTGCTATCGCAAACCTCGTAATGACGTTGATTTTTTTGCCTTAGCATTACTTGTTATACACTACCAAAATGTAAATATACGTTTAATTTTGTGGAACTACTTACAAACTCCAATAAGCAAGTTTTTGAATTTTTTTTCTGAAAACACCTTTTACATCAACAAACACACATCTTTCTTTTGCCCATTTCAGAAAATCATTTTCTTGCCAATGTGAGTATTCTTTATGATTCACTGCCAAAATAATTGCATCATATTTACCTGTTGGCTCGTTGTTCAGCGAAAGATGATACTCGTGCTGAAATTCGTCTGCTTTGGCAAGGGGGTCAATGGCATCAACCTGAATGCTGTAAGATTGCAATTCTCTGATAACATCAACTACCTTTGAGTTTCTAATATCGCTTACATTTTCCTTAAAAGTTACGCCCATCACCAAAGCTCTTGCTTCGGCAGGGTTAGCTCCTTGCTTGATGATTTTCTGCACCGTCTTTTTAGCAATATACGCCCCCATACTATCGTTGATAGCTCTACCGCTCAAAATCACCGAAGGGGTGTAGCCAAGTTCTTTGGCTTTATAGGTGAGATAGTAAGGATCAACTCCAATGCAATGCCCGCCCACAAGCCCTGGTACGAATTTAAGAAAATTCCATTTCGTACCTGCCGCCTCGAGTACCTCATAGGTGTTGATTTGCATTTTATCAAAAATGATAGAAAGTTCATTCATCAGTGCGATATTCAAATCTCTTTGCGTGTTTTCAATGATTTTAGCCGCTTCGGCAACTTTGATGGAACTGGCTCGGTGCAGACCTGCCTTTACGACCAATTCATAGACTTTGGCAATTTGTTCCAAACTTTCGGTATCGCAACCTGAAACTACTTTTACGATATTAGCAAGGGTATGTTCTTTATCGCCCGGATTGATGCGTTCGGGGGAATAGCCTACTTTGAAATCTACTTTGTATTTCAAACCTGACTCTCGTTCTAAAATAGGGATACAATCCTCTTCGGTGCAACCGGGATACACGGTAGATTCGAAAACCACGTAATCACCACGTTTGAGGGCTTTACCAACCGTAGCCGAAGCCGAGAGTAGAGGGGTAAGATTGGGCTGCGTGTGTTCGTCGATGGGAGTGGGAACAGCTACGATGAAGAAGCGAGCCGCTGCAAGGTCTTTGGGATTGTGTGTAAAAGTAATGTCACAGTTCTTGAATTCTTCGGCTGAAAGTTCTTGACTGGGGTCTTGGTGAGCCTGCATCAGGGCTATCCGCTCGGCGTTGATGTCAAAACCAATTACTTTTATTTTTTTAGCAAAAGCCAAAGCTATCGGCAAACCTACATAGCCTAAACCTATCACGGCTAAATTAGTTTTCTTTGCAAGAAGGTCTTCGTAAATTTCTGACATAAAAAAGCTAAAAATTGTGCATTCCTGAATATATTTTTAGAAAATCTTGGCAAAATAGAAAAGTTTATGCCTTTGTGCAAAGATAGCATTTAAAAAAGTGTTTAGAGTTACTTCGTTGCACAAAGTTGTATAAGAATCTTCCGAACTTCATAGCAAACAAAACTAATTCAAAGCCTTTTTATAGGTTTCTATGGCTCTTTGGCGGGCAAAGGCGTGTTCTACGATAGGTTTGGGATAGGAAAATTCGCTAAATTCGGGCACCCAACGCTTGATGTATTTGAGTTCGGGGTCAAATTTTCTGGTTTGTTCAGTAGGATTGAAAATTCTGAAATATGGTGCCGCATCGCAACCGCTACTGCTTGCCCACTGCCAGCCACCATTATTGGCGGCAAGGTCAAAATCTAAGAGTTTTTTCGCAAAATATGCCTCTCCCCAACGCCAATCAATAAGCAAATGTTTTGTCAAGAAACTTGCCGTAATCATACGTACGCGATTGTGCATATAGCCCGTGGCGTTTAGCTCTCGCATACCTGCATCAACAATCGGATAACCAGTTTTACCTTCGCACCAAAGAGCAAATTCTGTTTCATCGTTTCGCCACTCAATATTTTCGTACTCTTTTCGGAAAGCCTGCGTAGCAACGTGCGGGAAATTGTAGAGAATCATCATATAAAAATCACGCCAAATCAGTTCGTTGAGGAACGTATCGTTGAGTTTTTGAGCCTGTTGGGCAAGTTGGCGTATGCTGATTGTTCCGAAACGCAAATGCACCCCCAAACGCGATGTGCCTTCTACGGCAGGGAAATTTCGTTTTTCGGCGTAATTTTTCAAAATATCTTCTCGTATTGCTTTTGGTGGAAAATTTTGGTTGGCTCTCTCAAAGCCCATTTCTTCGAGTGCAAGCATTCTTTGCGAAGGCTGTTTGTAAAAATTCCCCCAAAGACTTTCCGTCGGATAACTTTCCAAATGCTTGGTAGTAAGCGTATTACGCCATTTTTTGCTGTAAGGCGTGAAAACCGTATAGGGTGTGCCTGTATTGCTCAGGATTTCTTTTTTCTCAAAAATACATTGGTCTTTTGACGTATGAAAAAGTATTCCTTTTTCTTCAAGAAGTTCTTTGATGCTCTGGTCTCTTGCAATAGCGTAGGGTTCGTAGTCGTGGTTAGCGAAAACGGCTTTAACATCATATTTTTCGGTAATTTGTTTGAAAACTTCCAAAGGATAGCCGTAGAAAACCTCCAAAAAACTATCTAAATGAGCAAGTTGGCTTTGCATTTCTTCCAAAGCCTGATAGATGAACGTTACACGGCGGTCTTGCCTGTCATCTAAATCGTCCAAAATGTTTTTATCAAAAATAAAAATAGGCACAACAGGATAAGCACTTTGTAGAGCTTTCGTGAGGGCGGCGTTGTCGTGGAGGCGTAAATCTCGGCGAAACCAAAAGACCGAAACAGCAGGTTTTTGCATATTTTTTTCGCAAAAAACTATATTTGTTTTAAAAATGTTTAAAAAACGTTTAAAATCTGTTCAAACTCCGTTTTGTGATTGTTCTTGCCGAAATTTTAGTATATGCTTACTGCGTATTGGTAGGTATTTTCGTATTAGCTTGGATTAAGACTTCTTCTGCTTGGTGGTTGAGCGAAGCCGAAACCACCCAACAGAAAGGTGAAAAAACACTTAGCGTAATTATTGTTTGCCGAAATGAAATACAAAATTTACCTTACTTAGTTGCGGATTTAGCACAACAAACTTTGCCTACCAAGCATTGGGAAGTTATTTTCGTAGATGATGCTTCGGAAGATGGTAGCTACGAATGGCTTTCGGACAAAAGCCGAGAGGTTAATTTTTGCTTAAAAGTTTTGCCAAATCCTGCGGAGGGGGCTATTTCACCGAAAAAACGAGCCATTAGGGAGGCTATCAAGCAAGCCGAAGGCGAATGGATTGTCTGCACCGATGCCGATTGCCGTGTGCCTGCTACGTGGTTAGAAACGATTTTTGAGGCAAACCATAGCGAAGTAGATTTTATCAGTATGCCTGTTCGGTTTATGCCTGTGCCTACGTGGTTTGAGCAGTGGCAGGCGGTAGAATTTGCCAGTCTTGTGGGTTCGGGGGCGGCTTGTATTGCTTTGGGCGTGCCTACTATGTGCAACGGAGCAAACATTGCCTACCGAAAACAAGCCTTTGAGCAAGTTGGAGGTTTTTCAGGTTCGGAGCATATCGCTTCAGGAGATGATGAATTTTTGATGCATAAAATAGCAAACCAATCGACAAAACGAGTAAGATTTCTGAAAAAAAGTAGTGTAATTGTCTCGACACGAGCCAATCCGACTTGGCAAAGTTTGCTCTCGCAACGCCTGCGTTGGGCAAGTAAATGGGAAAATTATCAGAACCCTTTTGCAAAAATTTTGGCACTATTCGTTTTTTTGGTAAATGTTTCCACAATTTTTTTATATCTTTATCAAGATTTTTTACCAATTGCTCTAAGATTTTTGGTAGAATTTTTATTTTTGAGTAGCATTTTATTTTTTTTCAGGCAAAAAAATCTCATCTTTTGGATACCTTTTGTTTTTGTAGTGTATCCCTTGTATGTAGTTTTTTTTGCTATCTTTGCAAGGAAAAAAAGTTTTGTTTGGAAAAAAAGAACCTATAACGAAACAAAACAATGACCGATTTAGAATTTGAGATTTTAGACGAAATTTATTTTGTAGAAAGTTTTGAAAATCTCCAAAAAAAACTGAACATAACAGAAGAAGAGTTGAAAGGTACATTAAGAAAAATGATAGAAAAAGGTTGGGTAAAATGTTTTGCCAATCAATATACCGAAGTAATATTTGACACCCATTCTTTTGAAGAGAAGTATCGGATTTATCATTATCTTGCTACAAAAGAGGGTTTGTTAGCACACAACAGCCGATAATTGATTTATGCAAGCAAATTCAGTAAAAGAAAAGGAGGAAGTTCATCATTCGCCTGCATATTACGTAAAGAAGCGATTTTTTAGCAATTACACTGCCGTAGCAGGTTTGGTAGTAGTAATTTTGGCTGTAATTGTGGCTATTTTGGGCTATCTGGTTATGCCCGACCAAACTCCCAATGGCGATGATGGCTCTGTGTATATCCAAACCAAACCTCCCGGTTTCAAAGCAACCATACTTAAAAAACATAAAAATATTGTTATTGAACACCCATCTCTATTTGAAAAAATGATAATGGGTGACCCCAGCGACTACACCATCATACCCATCAAAAATTTTACAATTGATGAAAAAAATTTGACCGTTTTTTACGAAATCATTAACGGTAAAAAAGAAAAAACTAGTCTTCTTTCAGCCGTTAAAACTTTGTATGTGGGAGAAATAAAAGGGATAAAAGGAGCTGAAAATATGGGCGAGAAACCCTACTGCATCGACGGCGAAAAAGTTACATTTATCAACTACAAAGGGGAAATAGAAACTACTACAATCAGCGAATTGGTGAAAGAATTTCAAACCAACAACATCGAAACTCGTACCTACTGGCTCGGCACCGACAGGCAAGGTAGAGATATGCTCAGCAGGCTCATCTTAGGTACAAGAATTTCTTTGGGAATTGGTTTGGTAGCAGTATTTATTTCTGTTTTGGTAGGTGTAACCTTAGGCTCTTTGGCAGGATTTTTCAGTGGAAAAGTAGATTACATCATCACTTGGTTTATGACCGTCGTGTGGTCTATTCCACAAATTATGCTTGTGATAGCTATTAGCTTGGCTTTGGGACGAGGCGTTTTGGTGGCATTCATCGCCGTGGGGCTTACTACGTGGGTAGATATTGCTCGCTTGGTGCGTGGCGAAATTATGGCAATTAAAGAAAAACAATACATCGAAGCCTCACGTGCTTTGGGTTTGAGCAATTTCAAAATTGTTTTCAAACATATCTTGCCAAATTTGTTCGGTCCTTTGATTGTTGTAATTAGTTCTAATTTTGCCTCTGCTATTCTTACCGAAGCAGGTTTGAGTTTCCTCGGGCTTGGTGCTCAACCGCCTACGCCCTCTTGGGGAATGATGGTCTATGAAGGCAAAAACTATATTGGTTCGGAAACAGGTTTTCATATGATTTTCTATCCGAGTTTGGCGATTTGTATTATGGTGCTTGCTTTCAATTTGCTCGGCAACGGCTTACGCGACGCCTACGACCCTAAAACGCAAATAAAATGATAGAAACAAAATCTTTACTGCAAAGAAAAGAAATGGCTTTGAGTGCCTTGCTCGAAATTACGCAAGCCATTAACAACAACATTGCAGAAGAGTTTTTGTATCGTATCTACAATTTTACCCTAAGAGGAAACCTTAGTATCAGCCGAATGGCTCTTTGGGTAAATGATTTTGGCTCGTGGAGTTGTAAAACGCATATCGGCATAAAACCGCAAGTTGAGAAGCCCAATCTTGATAAACTTTTGGAAAGCCATATAAAAGGCGTAACCTACTTGCCCAGCAGTGTTTTTAGTCAAGATTTTGGCGAATTTGAGTGGCTGATACCTGTTTATCACAAAAACAATCCTTTGGCTTTCGTTTTTGCCTCAGGAGTAAATGGAGCAGATATTGATGCCGATTTTATCCAAACCCTCACGAATATTCTTATCGTTGCCATTGAAAACAAAAAACTCGCACAGAAACAATTAGAACAAGAAGTTTTCAGAAAAGAGTTAGACATCGCTGCCAAAGTACAACAAAGACTCTTCCCCAAAAACTTACCCAATACGCACAGACTTCAAATCTCTGCCTTTTACTCACCTCACTCTTCGGTTGGGGGCGATTATTACGACTTCGTCCAACTTAGCAAAGATGAAATACTCTTCTGCATTGCCGATGTTTCGGGCAAGGGCATTGCCGCTGCAATGATGATGGCTAATTTTCAGGCTTCGTTGCGTACTATTGTTCGCCAAACGAAAAACCTCAAAGAAATCGTTAGCGAACTCAATTTTTTGGTAATGCAAAATGCTCAGGGTGAAAATTTTATTACATTTTTTGTTGCTATTTACGACTTTTCTTCCAATATACTTCGTTATATCAATGCAGGACACAATCCGCCGCTACTCCTACGCCAACACCATATCCAATATTTAGAACAAGGAACAACCGTCTTGGGCATTTTTGAACCTTTACCTTTTATCGTTGAAGCACAAATGATTTTGAACGAGGATTTTCTCATCTTTGCCTATACCGACGGGCTTACCGAAACTATTAACCCTGATGAAGAACAATTTGGCGAGAAAAGAGTAAGCAAATGCTTGCAAACTTATAGTTTTACTAATTTGGACAATCTGCACCAACAAATTATTGCCGAAATCAATGCGTTTAGAAAAAATATACCTTTCCAAGACGATATAACCCTACTTTCTTGTAAAATTATTCAAAACCCTTCTAAAAACCCCCAAAGTTCGTAATGCGTTATTACAAAACCCCCAAAACCTTGCAGAGAGTCTTTTCATCTATTTTGTGGAAAAAACCCCAAAAAGTTCCTACGATTTATCTTACCTTCGACGACGGTCCCATTCCCGAACTTACCCCCTGGATTTTGGAGGTATTGAAAGAATACAAAGCAAAAGCGACTTTTTTCTGCGTTGGAGATAACATTCAGAAACATTCTTCTATTTTTAAAAACCTTCTTGATGAAGAACACAGCATCGGAAACCATACTTACCGACACCTAAACGCTTGGAAAACAGACAGAAACACCTATCTGCAAGATATACAAGACTGCCAAAATGAAATCAAGAAAAGAAACGGCAAAACAAAATTTTTCAGACCCCCTTACGGAAAATTAAATTTTTACTTACGTACAGAGATTCAGAAAAATTACCAAATTGTACTTTGGGACGTACTCAGCTACGATTTCGACGAGCAAGTATCGCGAGAAACTTGCCTAAAAAATACTTTGCAAAATTGCGAAAATGGCTCTATTATTGTGTTTCACGATAACATCAAGGCAACCCGAAACCTTATTTATACATTGCCTCGCCTACTCAATCATTTTAGCGAAAAAGGTTTTGTTTTTGATAAACTCTGAAAATTTTATGAAAAAAATAAAAATTCTCTCATTCGTTTTTCTCTATAATTTCTTTGCTTTTGCACAAAACGAGGTGATTTTGAAAAAATATTTTGATATGACCAAAAACACCTACGACTCTTTGCAGATACTACAAAAGCAATACAAAAACCTGCAAAATGCCTCCGAACAAGAAGCCAGACAACTCTACGAAAAAAACGTAGAAAGTCTAAGAAAAACCGCAGGAGCTATGGACGCTATGAATAAAAGCATTTCAGCTCTGAAAGCCTCGCTTTCGGCTACCGAGTATTTTTCGGCTATTGCCGCCCTCAATAACCCTACCAACGAAGATTTGGGCTTTCGCCTCGAAACCGAAATTCTGAAAATTATTGAAGAAAAAATCATTAAAAAAACAAAATTTGGCAAAAAAGCCGACCGCTTCCGCAAAATCGTTTCCAATATCATCAATAATCCTATTACCAACCTGATTACCAGCAATATCCCTGTGGTAAATTCTATCAGCTCGGTAGTGAATTTGGTGAATACTACAATGCTCGACGACGACAACGTAAGCCCCGACGACCTAAAAATTTTTAGCCAAGAAATCAAAAAATACGTAACACATTACGAAAATTTGGCTCGTATCTCTGTGGAACTCGAAAAACAAAGCCGGGAAATGCACATTAAAATTGATGCCGTAGAAAGCCTACTGAATGACTTTGTTCGTTCTTCTACTGCCGATTTATTCACCGAAGCCAAAAACTTAGAAAACCTGACTACCAACGACCTTATCCGTAATTACTATAACTATTCAAAAGTAGATGCTACTATCAAAACCATTGAAAAGAAATATACCACAGCAGGGCGTATTGATTACATTCGTATTTTGGAAGACAGCAGAGTAAATTACTCTGTTGTAGGAAGGCAAAAATTAGATTTTTTGGGCGATGAAATTAGCAGAATTGCAAATGAATACCTCAATTCTTTGGACAGCTATCACAAAAATTTGATAGAAACCCTGCAAAAAGCAGGAGATTTTAGCCAAGATAAGTCTAAAATCACTCAGAAGGTAGAGGCTCTTGACAAGCAGTACAAAAACTTACGGAGTAGTTTTGAGCAAAATCTTGACCTTAAAACCACCCGCAGCCGAATAGCAGAAGTTCCCAAATTCTAAAAAATGATAGTGTTGTATTTGTTTTTATGAAAAATGTTGTAAATTAGCACGTTAAAACAGAACAAATTATGGTTGCTCGTTATATCAAAGAACTCTTGCAGGAAAGTGATGAGGTAATAGTGCAAGATTTAGGCACTTTTCATACATCTTATTGCAGTGCCGAGATACACCCTGTTTCGCACGCTTTTGCCGCTCCCAACAAAAATATTTCTTTTCAAACTAAAATCAAAACAAGTAATTTTCTTTTAGAAAACTACATTGCCCAAAAAGAAAATATTTCTCTTGAAGAAGCCAAAGAAGAGGTGCAGAAATTTGTAAGTACTTTGAAAGTTAGCTTGGGCGTAGAAAAACGCTTTGCTTTGGAAGATTTGGGAGAGTTTGTTTTACAAGTAACCGATGAGATAGAATTCAAACAAAATAAGCAAGCAAACATCTTGAAAGATAGCTTCGGCTTGCCCGAGATTTATGCAAAACCGATAGATAAAAACGGAGCCGCTCCGAAAGGCGTTGCAACTCCTAATCAAACGAAGAAAATAAGCACTGCTAACCAAAAAATTCCTACCGAAGAACCCAAAAGCACTTGGGGAACCGTGGCAGCTATTGGCTCACTTGCTTTTGTGGTGCTTGCCGTAGTCTATGTAGTGGCTGTGGATAGCAGCCTCAACCCTTTTAATGCCTTGCTAGGAAGAAAATCGGAGAAAAAAGAAAATAAAAAACAAGAAGAAAAAATTCTTGTACAAACAGAAACTAAACAAGAAACACAAAATGCTAGGGAAGAAAATAATGTTAGCAAACCCGAAGAAAATAATCAGCAAGTAACAGATATAGAGCCTAATAAGTCCGAAGAAACTGCTCAAAAACTACAAGAAGCACAAGATAAAGTTGTTGAGGAGAAAAAAGTAGAGGAAAAGACAAATAAAACCCAAGGAGATGGCATTTTATTGGAAAATAAAACCAATCAGTTTTATATCGTAATTGGAGGTTTTGCCTCGCAAAACAACGCCTACAAGATAGTGCGTGAAGCTAAAGCCAAAGGTGTAAAAAATGTAAAAATCGTGCCACCTTTTGATGCCAAAAGACTATACAGAGTGGCAGTAGGGGCATTTGCAACTCGCGAGCAAGCCGAAGCAAACTTAGAAGAAATAAAAAATACTTTTAACGTTGAAGCGTGGGTACTAAAATACTAAGTGTTGAACTGTAATGTATTACATAATCTATTAGACATAGAAAAGGGTGGTTGAGCGAAGTCGAAACCACCTTTATCATTACCTCAATATTGCTATGGTAGCCCGAACAATTATCCTGCTGATTTTGTCTAATGTGTTTATGACCTTTGCTTGGTACGGACACCTCAAGCACAAGGAAATTTCCCTGTGGAAAGCTATCCTTGTGAGTTGGGGAATAGCTTTTTTGGAGTATTGCTTACAAGTACCTGCTAATCGTTGGGGGCATCAGGTTTTCTCGGCGGCTCAACTCAAAATATTACAAGAAGTTATTACTTTGGTAGTTTTTGCAGGTTTTTCTATTTGGTATCTCAAAGAGCCTATCCGTTGGAACTATATTGCCGCTTTTGTGTGTATTCTCTTGGCTGTGTTTTTTATGTTCAAAAAATAAAAGCAACCTTTTACTCTTCTTCTTGCGTGCTTGCTTGCAGGTACAAAGCTCCTTTTTCTACAATAAAAGCCGCTTGGGGAATAGGTTTGAGTGGCTCAAAAGCAACTAAATCGCCCTCTCGTTTTTGTATTTTTATAGGAACTTGATAAAAATGCCTCTTATCAGTAGTGTAAAATAAAAACGCTTCCTCGCCTTCTTGCACTACTGCTCCTTCCGAAACAGCCCAATTTTCGCTTTCGCCTACGGCAATACGAGCCTGCACGTACATATTTGGCAAAAAAGGTGTATCTTTTTCTTCAAAATGTACATGAACGTTGATGGTTTTGCTTTGTGTATCAAAATTTTGTCCTATCAAAAAAATTTCACCTTCAAAAGTTTGTTCGCCTAAATGTGGGCTTTTGAAATAAACTTTCTGTCCTTTCCGAATTTTGGAAGCATCTTTCTCAAAAACTTGCAGTTCTAAATGTAAATGTTCTTTGCTTACAATCTCAAAAAGTGGTGTTTCGGCAAGTACGTTTTGCCCTCTGGCAACATTGATACTCTTGATGTAGCCCGCTATGGGAGAAAGTACGGCAAAAGTAGAACGTATATTGCTCACTTGCAAAATGTTTGGGTTGATGCCTATGAATTGCAGTTGTTTTTCAAGGCTTGCCAAACGAATTTTGGCACTCTGCAAATCGGCAGTAGTTTTCTGCAAGTTTTTTTTCAAACCTGCCTCTTCGGCATCTAAGCGGCTTTGCCTCTGAAATTCTTGCTCCAAAAAAACGATTTGATTTTTTGTGCTAAGATATTCTTCTTGCAACACTACCAAACGGGGCGTCTCGATGGTTGTTAGCACTTGCCCTTTTTGTACAAAATCACCTACAAGCAAATTAAAATCTTTTACAAAACCTTCCATTTTTGCTGTAACTACGGCTCTGCTTTCGGGCGGAACGTCAATCATTCCATTGGCTTGCACAAACTCGCTTATTTTTTTCTTTTCCAATTTGCCAAGGCTGATGCCCATAGTTTGCATGATTTGGGGGCTTACTACGATGGCTTGCTCGTGAGACTGAATTGGCTCTTGCTTTTCGGGTTTCTGAGTACAAGCTACAAGCATACAAAAAGGCAAGCAAAAAAACTTTCCGAACAAATTTTTTAAAAAATATTTTTTCATTTGAAAAGAAATTTTTAGGTTCTATTTGAGTATTTCCAATTGCAAAACATTTTGATTGTAATTTTCTAATGCATCTAAATAGCCGAGTTGTATTTTCCAAGCCTGTTCGGTAGTTTGTACGAAGGTCGGATAGTCAATTTCTCCGATTTGGAACATTTTTTGGGCTTTTTCTAAAATCGTAACGGCTTGTTTGAGAGCGGTTTGTTCGTAGAAGTCCAAACTGACAAGGTTTTGTTGTAATTTTTTTAGCAAAATGTTTCGTTGTGTGTTTTGTAGTTGTTTCTGATAATTGTACTGCATTTGAGCCAAATATTCTTTGGTTTTTGCGGCTTCAATATTTTTTTGAAAAGCTCTTGAAAAAATCGGCAGTGCTATGCCAGCCTGAAAGACTTGTGCCAAAGGTTTTCCTTCTACCGACATCATATAATAGCCAAGTCTAAAATCGGGCAGGCGTTGGGCTTGGGCAAGTTTGCGTTCTTGTGTAGCGATGTTTTTTTGCTGTCGCCAAAGAGCCAAAAAAGCATTTTCGCTACTGAAAGCACTTGTATCGGGCAAAGGAAGTTTTACAACTAATTGTGTATCAATTTGTATTATTTCTGCAACTCCCAAACGTAAAGCCAACTGATTTTCTAAAATTTCTTTTTCACGCTCCAACAAGATTTTGTTTTGTACGGCTTCACGCAAAAAAGTTTCGGCACTTACTTTTTCCAAAATAGAACTTTCACCTTCTTGCCAACGCTTGGTGGTTACTTTAAGCAACTTTTCGTACATTTTGGCTTTTTCCTGCCAAACGACAATTCGTTTTTGGACAAATAAATGTTGGTAGAAAATTCCTTTTAGTTCATTTTCAATGACTTTACTTTGCAATTCATAGTCTTTTTGCGAAAAATCAATTTTACTTTGCCAAAATTCTTTTTGTTTTTGATACAAACGTGGCGAAGCAAAACCCTGCAATACTTGAAACGAATAATCGTTTTTTCCTAAAACATTGATTTGCCCGTATTGCCCTTCCAAAGCCATTTTGGGGAGTTGAAAGGCTGTTTTTTGTAGTTTTTCTTGGTAGAGAATTTCTGTTTTTTTGCTTTGAAGCAAAAGATTTTGATTTTGAGCTATCTGTAAAGCCTCGTGTAAAGAAATTGTTTTTTGGGCTTGTGATAGATTTGTAAAAAACAGAGGCAAAAGCAATACAAGAGCAAATTTGGGAGAAATTTTTACATTTTTTTGCTCAAAGAAAAAGTACAAAATAGGCAAAACGACAAGTGTAAGAAAAGTAGCCGAAACCAACCCACCAATAACAACCGTAGCAAGTGGCTTTTGTACTTCTGCACCTGCCGAAGTAGAAAGTGCCATTGGCAAAAAGCCCAGACTTGCTACTGATGCCGTCATTAGCACGGGGCGAAGCCGTACCAAAACACCTATCAAGATGCGTCGGTGCAAGTTTTTTACACCTTCTTTGGCTAATTGATTAAAATAACCAATCAGAACGATACCATTGAGTACAGCCACCCCAAACAAGGCAATAAAACCCACACCCGCCGAAATGCTGAAAGGCATACCCCGAAGCCAAAGAGCAAATACACCCCCAATCGCAGAAAGAGGAATTGCCGTAAAAATCAGAATAGCTTGTTTGATAGAACGAAAGGTGAAATATAAAAGCATAAAAATCAGCCCCAGAGCAATCGGAACAGCTATCATCAGGCGTTTTTTGCCTTTTTCTAAGTTCTCGAACTGCCCACCGTATTCTACGTAATAACCCGCAGGCAATTTTATTTTGCGTTTTTCAAAAATAGCTTTCATCTCTTCAACGACACTTTCCACATCACGCCCCCGTACATTTACGCCAATTACGATACGTCTTTTGGTATTTTCTCGCGAAATCTGTGCAGGAGCAGATTGGTAGGCAAT
>Ga0308393_1000871_pt1 | contig 14843 bp, 12 predicted proteins | sample Hotspr2Sampleee2_FD_202364 | JGI IMG/M metagenome (GOLD analysis project Ga0308393, IMG submission 202364) | Hot spring phototrophic mat microbial communities from Mushroom Spring, Yellowstone National Park, Wyoming, United States - 20050630_ee2 ... | reverse complement strand
GGAAACACCAGAAACCGCGCTTGATCACTCAGAAGGGCACGAAAATCCAGATGCCCGCGCCGCTGTTTGCCAGCAAGGTGATGCTGGTGTGCCCCCACTGCGACAAAGCCACGCGCGTTGGGCGCGTGCGCGGTCAGGACGGCAACCTGTACCGCATATGCAAAAAGTGCGGCGAGATGATCGACGCCGAGAAGTGAGGGATGAGCGATGGCAAAACAGAAAACACCCCCGCCCCAGCAACCGCAGGGCAAGAAGGCAACGAAGGAACAGAAGTCCGAGAAGTTGTTCGAGACGGGCGACGGCGCAGCCGCGCGCATCACCCCGCGCCTGCGCACCCACTACGAACAGGTCGTGCGCCCGCAACTGCAGCAGCAGTTCAACTACAAAAACCCGATGCAGATCCCGCGCCTGGAGAAAATCGTCATCAACATGGGCGTCGGCAAGGGCGAGCAGGAACCCAAACAGCTCGAAAACGCCGTGCGCGATCTCGCGCTGATCTCAGGGCAAAAACCCGTCGTCACCACCGCCAAAAAAGCCATCTCCAACTTCCGCCTGCGACAGGGACACCGCATCGGCTGCAAGGTCACCCTGCGCGGCGACCGCATGTATGTGTTTATGGAGAAGCTCATCAATGTGGTGCTGCCGCGCATTCGCGACTTTGCAGGCATCTCGCCCCGCTCGTTCGACGGGCGCGGCAACTACTCGATGGGACTGCGCGAGCAGATTCTGTTCCCCGAAATCGTCTACGACCAGGTAGACCGCCTGCGCGGGATGGACATCACCTTCTGCACGACCGCCAAGACCGACGAGGAGGCGTTCGCGCTGCTGAAGGCGATGGGCATGCCGTTCCGCAAGTAGGTTGCCTATGTAGTGGTGCTTCGGTGTGCTCGCAACTTTTGGCGCGGGCGTTGTCTCTAACACATGTGGAAAATTCAAGCAGGAGGCAACGATGACGATTCTCCAGGAGAGAGACCGTTGGGCACTGCGGCAGCGACTGACAGGGCTGCCGAATGCAGTGAAGCTAGTGGTGTTCACTACCAATCTGCAGTCAGAGACCAGTGAACTGGTCTTGCAACTAATCCAGGAACTGGTGAGCCTCGGCGACGGTAAGCTAATGCTGGAGCAACATGTGCTGGAGGCGGAGCCGACCGTTGCGGAGGAATATGGCATCACGCATGCGCCCGCTATCGTCGTGCGCACGGAGGAGAAGGACTACGGCATTCGCTATCTGGGCGTGCCTGCGGGTTTCGAGTTCGCATCGCTGGTTGGGGCAATTGAGGATGTCGGTAAGGGCGACTCTGCGTTGTCGCCTGACAGCCGTCTGGCGTTGGCAACCTTGCGCACCCCTGTGCATATTCGGGTATTTGTGACCTACAGGTGCCCCTATTGCCCGGCGGCAGTGCGCATGGCGCACAAACTGGCGATGGCAAGCGACCTAATCACGGCTGAGGGTGTTAGCAGTGAGGATTTTCCTGAGTTGGCGAACCAGTACGGCGTGATGGCAGTACCGAAGACGGTGGTAAACGAGCGCCATAGTTTCGAGGGCGCGCTGTCTGAGCCTGCGTTTGTGCAGCAGGTGCTGCGCGGGGCATCCAGCAGCGGGCTGATTATTGTGCCGTAGGGCAGCCAGTGCTGGTGTGCCCTGTGTACCTGCTTCTGCTGACAAGTGCGCCCACCAATCAGGCGGCAGACCTCTGCTTGCCAGCCTGCTCTTTGAGCAACGCAACAGCTCCGCGCGCTCGAAGTGGTACAATCCTGCTATGCCCGACTATGTCCAAGTTGCCCAGCAGGTGTACGCGCTGTACCAAACGGTGCTGCGTGACGAGGCGCGCCCCGAACACGCCACCGAACTGCTGAACTACTATCCCCGCCTGAATACACTAGAGGGTTGCCGTGAATGCACTCGCTTCGTGTACGACCTGTGCGCGCTGGCGCAGTTTGACCCGACGGGCAAGCGCGTGCTGGATGTCGGCTGCGGACTGGGACTGCAGTTGGTGATTCTGCACTATATGGGCATCGCTGAAGGACACGGTCTCGACCCATACACCGACCGCCTGCAGGTACTGCAGCGGGTAATTGCCGAGCATCGGCTGACAAGTCTGCAGGCGATACAAGCAGGGTTGGACGAGGTGGACTATCCGCAGGGCGCGTTCGATATGATTCTGTCCAACGAAGCCATTTCGCACTATCCCAGCGTGGAGCGGTTTCTGGAGCGCGCGGCGCAGTGGCTGCGCACGGGCGGCGTGCTGATCATCGCTGACGGCAACAATGGCGCGAATCGTGCCTTAGCGCACAAAACGCGCCAAATCTGGGAGCGGTTCGAGAACGGACCTGCAGGCGAGTTCGAGGGGCACACCGTGCGGCAGCCGTACCGCGAGATGCGCGAAGCGATTATCCGCGAATGCGCCCCTGAGTTGGACGCGGAGACCGTCGCGGAGTTGGCGCGACGCACCAGCGGGATGACCCAGCCCGCGATTCTGGACGCCGTGCGCTGCTACCGCGCTACAGGCGAGATGCCCGATTCCCGCTTCACGGGCGAGACTTGCCCTGTGAACCCGTATTCGGGCGCGGTCATCGAGCGGCTGTTCGACCCGTTCCAGTTGGCGCGGCAGACTGAGTCCTATGGCTTCCGCGCCCGCGCGTATGCCTACTTCGGGGGCGCGAAGGGCAACCCGCTGGTGCGCGCGGCGAACGCGATACTCATGGTGCTGACCCCGCTAAGCATCCGCTGGGCGCGCTCGTTTCGAGTCGTGGCGGTACGGGTGTCATCGTGAAAATCGCGCTCTTCACGGTGAGTCTGGAGGTCGGTGGGGCGGAGCGGGTGCTGGTCACGCTGGCGAACCGCTTCGCCGTGCTGGGGCACACTGTGCAGGTTGTGCTGATGAAGCCACTTGGCGAACTACGCAAGGAACTGTGCCCCGAAGTGCGCATCGTTGACCTCAATACTTACCGCGCTGTGCGCACGGTGCTGCCGTTGGTACGCTACCTACGGCGAGAACGCCCCGACGCGTTGCTAAGCACGCTGAGCCAGCCGAATCTGGTCGCGATACTGGCGCGGCGATTAGCGCGGGTGCCGACACGCGTGGTCGTGCGTGAGGCGAACACGCCCACCCGCGAGTTCGGCTTGGCACTCAAGCCGAAGGATCGCATCGTGCCCGCGCTGATTGCCCGCCTGTACCGCCAAGCAGATGCGACTGTCGCCGTGTCGCGCGGTGTACAGCAGGATCTGATGCGCCTAACGGGGCTGCCCGAAAGCCGCGCCCCGTGCATCTACAACCCCGTGATTACCGAGCGGCTGCTGCGCTTGCGCGAGGAGCCTGTAATCCACCCATGGTTCGAGGCAGGCGCACCGCCTGTGGTGCTTGCCGTCGGGCGGATGACCTCGCAGAAAGATTACCCAACCCTGCTGCGTGCGTTCGCCCAAGTGCGCCAGAACCACCCTGCGCGGTTGCTGATTCTCGGCGAGGGGGAGCTGCACGCCGACCTGTGGCGGCTCGTCCAAGTGCTAGGCATCACCGATGCGGTCGCCATGCCAGGCTACGAGCCGAACCCATTTGCGTATATGCGCCGTGCGCGGGTGTTCGTGCTGTCCTCACGCTATGAGGGGCTGCCCAACGCGCTGATTCAGGCGATGGCATGTGGCTGCCCCGTCGTCAGCACCGACTGCCCCAGTGGTCCGCGCGAGATTCTGGACGGCGGTCGCTACGGCGCGCTGGTTCCCGTAGGCGATGTGGACGCGCTAGCAGTCGCTATCGTTCGCGGGTTGGAGGGGCAACTGCCTACTGCGCCCGACGAATGGCTGCAGCAGTTCGAGGAGACGCATGTCGTGGCGCAATACCTGCGCGTGCTGGAGGGCTGAATGCGCGTGCGCATCGCTATCGGTGGTGACATTATCTTCGGCAAGGGTGTCTCACGAATCGCGCAGGCACACGGGCTGGGCTACTTCTTCGAGCCGATTGCCCCCCTGCTGCGCGAAGCCGACTGGACAGTGCTGAACATGGAGGGTTGTATCAGCACGCGCGGTACGCCACTGCCCAAAGAGTACACCTTCCGTGCGCCGCCCGAGCTGGCAGCGCACCTGCGTCTGGCGGGCGTCTCGATGGTCTCACTGGGCAACAACCACTCGATGGACTACGGCGCGCCCGCGCTGCTGGACACGATGGACTACCTGCAGCGGGCGGGCATCTGGTGGGCAGGTGCTGGCGCGAACCGCGCAGCGGCGGCGCAGCCTGTGTCTGTGGATTTCGGCGGGCTGCGGGTCGCGTTTGTGTGCTTCACAGCGGTCGTACCGCGCGGCTTCCCTGCAGGGATGCGCACGCCAGGCGTAGCGACGCTCGACACCGTCCTGCCCGTATTGCAGAAAGCACGCGCTAACGCCGACGCGCTAATCGTGATCCCCCACTGGGGCGACGAGGGCAGCACGCGCCCAAGTGCCAAGCAGCAACGCATCGCCCGACAGCTAGCAGACGCAGGCGCGACGCTGATTGTCGGGCATCATCCGCATGTTGTGCAGGGCTACGCGCAGGTCGGCAAGACACATGTGTTCTATAGTGTTGGTAACTTTATTCACACCCCGCGCTCGAGGCTTGCGCAGCAGGCAGTGCTGCTGCAGGCAACACTAGATAGGTCAGGCGTGTGCGAAATACAGCCCATCCCGCTGTGGCTGGAAGGCGGGCGTCCTATCGCGCGCCACTCGCTTCACCCCGCCGTTCGCGAGAACGGAGTTCATAAAAAAGTGCGGAAGGCTCGCACGCGATAGACCAAAGTAATGCGCCTCTGTCGGGGAGGGCAAGGACAAACAGCCACACCCTGCCTACACGCGACACGGTACGATCGTGTGCCCGTTTCGGGCATCCGAGCAACCTGCAGGAGGAGAGTGTCGCCAAACTGTTTCTGCGCAACGATTGGTGTGCCTACCGCCCCAACGCTGTCATCGGCGAAGACCGCAATTCCACCTCACAGCCTAAGAAAAGGGACTGTAGTTGCTGGGGGCTGAGCTGCAGTGTCTCGGAAATCCATGCGGGCAGATCGAACCACCAAGTGTCGGGCGCGTCGGGCTGACGCAGCAGGTGCGCCATATAGTTCGCCAGCACGACCACGGCGGTCAACGGCGCGTCGCTCAGCCCGTTCGCCGACTCCGTGTGGTGGCAGCCGATGGCGTCCACGAGTTTTTCGGGGAAGCCCCAGTGCTGGCTCACGGCGCGCCCGACCTCCGCATGGTCGCAGCCGTACACCTGTCGCTCCGCCGCGAGTTCAGGCACACCCTGCGCCACGAGGTCTTCCACCTGCTCATAGGGCGTGCCGCCGTAGCGATCCAAAAGCGGCTTGCCGATGTCATGCAATAGCCCTGCCGTGTACGCCTCGTCGGGCGAAACGCCTGCGACCTGCGAGGCAATCAGCCGCGCACACAACGCCGTGTCAATCGAGTGGCGCCACCACTTGCCCCGCCGTAGGTTCTGCCGATCGGTCTTGCCCACAAACAGGTCGAACACGCTCACGGTCATCGCCAGATTGCGCACCGCCTTGAACCCCAGCAACACCACCGCGTCCTTGATAGAGGCAATCTTGCGCGAGAAGCCGTAGTACGCCGAGTTGACCGTGTTCAGCACGCGCGTCGACATGCCCTGATCGATGCTAATCAGCCGCTCCAAGTCCTTCACGCTCGCGTTCGGGTTGTTCGTCAGGTGAATGATTTGATGCACGACCTGCGGCAGCGCCGCGAGGTCTTTGACCTTCTGCACGACCGACTCCGCTTGTGTCCTCATGATGATAGCCTCCTATCCGCTGTAGATGACGCGCACGACCTCTTCGATGCTCGTGCGTCCCAGAAGCACCTTTTGCAGGGCGTCCTCCTTGAGCAGGCGCAGCCCGTGCTCGACGGCGACCTTCTGGATGGCATACGCCGCCGCGTGCTTGAGTATCAAATCACGCACAGGGTCGGACATCACCAGCAGCTCGTGGATGCCTGTGCGCCCTTTGTAGCCTGTGTTTTTGCAGTTTTCACAGCCTTTGGCGCGGTAAATCGTGATCTCGTGCAGGTTCGGCGGCGGGGTGAAGCCGTAAGTGGTGAACTCCGACTCGGTCGGCTGATACGGCTGTTTGCAGCGGGGGCAGAGCGTGCGCACCAGCCGCTGCGCCAGCACCGCAATCAGCGACGAGGCAATCATAAACGGCTCGACGCCCATCTCGGTCAGGCGCGGCGGCGCACTCGACGAGTCGTTCGTGTGCAGGGTGGACAGCACCAAGTGTCCCGTGAGCGCGGCTTCAATCGCAATCGTCGCCGTCTCGCGGTCGCGCATCTCGCCGACCATGATGATGTCGGGGTCTTGGCGCAGCATCGCCCGCAGCGCGCTCGCGAAGGTCAGCCCCGCCTTCGGGTTCACCTGCACCTGGTTGATGCCAGGCAGCTCGTACTCGACAGGGTCTTCCGCCGTGATGATGTTCACCAGACCCGTGTTGAGCTTCGACAGAATCGAGTAGAGCGTGGTGGACTTGCCCGACCCCGTAGGACCCGTCACGAGAATGATGCCGTAGGAGCGGCTGACGACCTCTTCCAACTTGGCGAGTGTGTCGGGCAAAAAGCCGAGTTTGTCCAGCCCCACCCGCACGCTGGATTTGTCCAGCACGCGCATCACAATCTTCTCGCCGTAGATGCACGGCAGGGTGGAGACGCGGAAGTCGTACTCGCGCCCGTTGATGGTCGCGCTGATGCGGTTGTCTTGCGGCACGCGCTTCTCGGCGATGTCCATGTTCGCCAAGATTTTGAAGCGCGAGGTGAGCGACGCCTGCACGCGCTTGGGCAGCACTATCGAGTCGACCATTACGCCGTCGATGCGGTAGCGCACCTTGAGGCACTCGCGCGTCGGCTCGATATGGATGTCGCTTGCGCCGTCGGTAATCGCCTGTGTGATAATCATGTTCGCCAAGCGCACCACGGGCGCGTCGTCGGCGATTTCACGCAGCTCCTCCGCCGACAGCTCCTCGTCGGCGTTGTCGTGGAGCATCATCTCGCTCTCGCCAAGGTCGCGCATCAGCTCCTTGACGGTGTCCGAGACGGCGGAGTCGGTGCGGTAGAGGCGTTTGAGGGCGGTCTGGATGTCCTCTTCGGTGGCGATGGCGGCTTCAATCTCGTGCTTGGTGTGCTGGCGGATTTCGTCGATGGCGAAGATGTCCAGCGGGTCTGCCATCGCGACCAGCAGCCGTCCGTTCTCCTTGGCGACGATTACGGCGCGGTAGCGCTTCGCCATCTCGGGAGTGAGCATCGAGGCGAGTTGCGGGTCAGGCGGGGTGTCCACGAGGTCGACGAACGGCACGCCCCAGTGCTGCCCCATCACGCGCACGCGGTCTTTCTCGGTGATGTGCCCGAGTTGTACCAGCAGGTGTTCCAGCGGCAGCGGCACGCCTTCCTGCTGTTTTTGGAGCGCGTCGTGCAGCTGCTGCTCGGTAATCAGCCCCATCTGCAGGAACAGTTCAGCGATGCCCACAAAGCCCGTAGCGCCTCCGTACCCCATCGTCCAAGAAGGTTATTCCACAGGCAGGAGACTATTCTCACCGACGCGGACTCACCGCGCGGGGGTTTTTTCGGATTCTTCTGAGGAATCCTTTTGTTTGCAACTGACGGCAGCGTGTGGGGTATCATTTATCCTGTACCCGAGGCGATACCGATGCTCATACGTAAACCGAACCGACTGATCGACGAAAAGAGCCCGTACCTGCTGCAGCACGCCTACAATCCTGTGGACTGGCATCCGTGGGGGGCGGAGGCGTTTTTCAAGGCGCGTGCGGAAGACAAGCCCATCTTCCTCTCCATCGGCTACGCATCGTGCCACTGGTGCCATGTGATGGAGCGCGAGTCGTTCGAAAACCCTGCAATTGCCGACCTGCTGAACCAGCATTTCGTAAGCATCAAGGTCGACCGTGAGGAGCGCCCCGATGTGGACGAGATTTACATCAGCGCGGTGCAACTGATGGCGGGGCACGCGGGTTGGCCGCTGTCGGTGTTCCTGACGCCTGACGGCTACCCGTTCTACGGAGGCACCTATTATCCGCCGCAAGTGTTCGCGGAGGTGCTGGCGCGGGTGGCAAGCGTGTGGCGAACGAATCGCGGGCAGGTGCTCACCGCCGCCACCGAGCTGAAGGCGGATTTGGAGCAATTTGTCGCGATGCGCCACCAGTCACTACGCGGTGAGCGCAGCCCCAGTATCTTCCGCGCCTACAAAGCGCAGATGCTGGCAGGATACGACGACCTCTGTGGCGGGTTCGGCGACGCGCCGAAGTTCCCGCCCAGCACTGCGCTGCCCGTGCTGCTGACGCTCGGCGCAGAATGGGACGACCGAGAGTGCGCGGAGATGGCACTGCGCACACTAAACGCGATGGCGCTGGGCGGAATCTTCGACCACATTGGCGGGGGGTTCCATCGCTACTCGACCGACGAACGCTGGCTGCTGCCCCACTTCGAGAAGATGCTCTACGACAACGCGCAACTCGGCTGGGCGTATGCGCACGCCTACGCGCTCACAGGCGACGAGTTCTACGCCGACATCGCCGTGCGCACGCTGGATTGGATGCTGCGCGAGATGCGCACCCCTGACGGCGCGTTCGCCAGCGCGCTCGACGCCGACACCCCCGAAGGCGAGGGGCACTACTACACCTGGACGGAGCGCGAACTGTACGAGATTTTGCCGCGCGATGAGGCAGACCTGTTCTGCAAGGTGTACGAGATTCAACCCGAAGGCAACTACCGCGAGGAAGCGACTCGCCAGCCGACAGGGCGCAACATCCCGCACCTGACGCGCCCGCTGGAAGCGCACGCGGAGGAACTTGGCGTAGAGCCTGCGGCGCTGGAGGAGCGGCTACGCGACATCCGCGCACGGCTGCTGGTCGCCCGCCAGACGCGCCACGCGCCCATGCGCGACGACAAGGTGCTGACCGACTGGAATGGGCTGGCGATTTGGGCACTCGCCTACGCTGCTGATGTGCTGGAGGCGCACCGCGAGCCGTACACGCAAGCGGCGCAGGAAGCGGCGGAGTTTGTCTGGCAACGCCTGCGCGACTCCAACGGCAGGCTGCTGCACCGCTACCGCGACGGCGAGGCGAGCATCCCCGCCTACCTGACCGACTATGCGTTCTACGGCATGGGGCTGATGGCACTCTACGAGCGGACGCTGGAACCGCAGTGGCTGGAGTGTGCCATCGCCGTCGCCGACCAGATGATCGAACGCTTCCACGACCGCGAGCACGGCGGCTTTTTCAGCACCGACCTCGCACACGACCTGCTGATTATGCCCGTCAAGTCGTATCAAGACCGCGCGATGCCGTCGGGCAACGGCGCGGCGGTGCAGTTTCTGGCGGCACTGCATACCGCGCTGACCATCGACGACCCGATGCGCAGCCAGCGATACGCGCAACTCGCTGCCGAGACACTGGACAGCTGCTGGGGCATCCTGCAGCACGCGCCCGCCGCAGGCGACAGCCTGCTCTACGGCTACCTGCAACTGGAGGGCGAGACGCTGGAGATGCCCGACCTTGTGATGGAGCGCATCGAGCTGGGGAACGATTGGGAGGAAGGACCCGTTCAGGTGGACATTGTGCTGATGCCCTCAGGCTTGCTAGTGGTGTTCGAGATTGAGGAAGGCTGGCACATCAACTCCAGCCGTCTCCAGGCGAATCGGATACCAACGACAGTGGAAGTGACGACCGATGTGCCGTTGCGCTTGGGCGCGCCGATGTGGTCACCCCCGCAGAAGATTCGGGCGGGCAGCGAGGTCATCGAGGGCTACACGGGGACGGCGCATGCGATTGTGCCTGTGCTGGATCTCGGCGACGAACCAGCCGAGGGCTTCGCGCGGGTCTTCGTGCGTTACCAGCCTTGCACGGACACCGAATGCGGCTTGCCCGTCGAGCGCGTCTACCTGCTGCCCGTCAGCCTGCGCCCGCAGGATTGAAGAGGTTTGACGCGTCGCGTGCAACGGCAACAGCGCAGCGATGGCGTGCTTAGCGCACGGCACGCTCGGTCGCATCGTTGCTTTCTTCGGCGGGTTCGGGCAGGCGCGTTGCATGCACCGTGCGAATCCGATGCCCCTCAATCGCGTGCACACGCAGCTCCCAGCCGTCCACGCGCACCGTCTCGCCCTCCGTCGGCTGGTGCCCCAGCTGCCCGAACACATAGCCGCCCAGCGTATCGAACTCGTCCGATTCCAGCGCAATCCCCAACAACTCGCTGGCGTCGTCCAGGTGCATCCGCGCGTCGATGAGCATCGAGCCGTCGGGCAGCGTCTCCATCGGCGGCTCAGGCTCCACATCGTACTCGTCCTGAATCTCGCCGACAATCTCTTCCACGAGGTCTTCCAAAGTCACCAGCCCCGAAGTGCCGCCGTACTCGTCCTGCAGGATTGCCATGTGGGTGCGTTGGCGGCGCATCTCTTGCAGGAGTTCCACAACGCGCTTGCTTTCGGGCACGAAGAAGGCAGGGCGCATCACCTCGCGCAGGCAGAACTTAGCGGTGCTGTCGCAGTAGCGCAGCAGGTCTTTCGCATGCACAATACCAATGATGTTGTCCAAACTACCCTCATAGACGGGGATGCGCGTGTGTCCCGTCTCACGGACGAGCTTAATAATCTCATGTGCGGTGGCGGTCGCGGGCGCGGCTTTGATGTCCACGCGTGGGGTCATCACCTCGCGGGCGATGGTGTCGGTGAACTCGAAGATGGACTGGATCATCTCCTTCTCTTGCTCTTCGATGACGCCCTGCTCTTCGCCCGCTTCGACCAGCACGCGCAGTTCCTCCTCGCTCACGACGGGCGCGAGGCGCATCATCTGGATGCCGAACAGTTTCAGCACGGCGCGCGTGACGGCGTTCACCAGCACAATCGGCAGCCAGAAGATGCGGTCGAACACGGTGATAGGCACGATGACCGCCAGCGCGACGCGCTCGGCGTGCGTGATGGCGATGCTGCGCGGCACGGTCTCGCCGATGACCACATTCGCAAACGCGGTCAGAATCGCCACCAGCGCGACGCTGAAGCCGTACAGGTTCACCCCGATGGCGGTCTCGATGGGGCGCAGGAGCGCGTGCAACGGTTCGGCGAGGTTCGTCGCGGCGACCGCCGACGCCAGAAACGCCACGATGTTCAGCCCCACTTGCACGGTGGACAAAAAGCGCGACGGCTCGCTCTTGAACGCCGCTAAGTACGGCGCGAGGCGGTGCTTCTGGTCGGTGAGCATCCGCACCCAACTGTGGCGGATGGAGGTCAGCGCGCTCTCCGCCATCGAGAAGAACGCGCTCAACAGCAGCAGCACGAGAATCACCAGCAGGCTGGTGGTGGGGGTCAAGCCTTGCGCTGCGGCTGGGGCGTTTGCGCCGTCCGCCTGTCCGTAGGTCGCCCACAGCATCCCCAGCGCGGCGACGGCGAGTATCAGTCCGATTCGCGGGGCGTTCGTTCTACGGCGACTGTTCGGGTTATCGGTCATAGGGCATCCGTTCCTCCTCATCGGGGCGTGAGCCAGAAAATCAGCGCGCCCAGTCCGACGCCGAGCAGGCTGCCCAGCACGACCTCGCGCCAACTGTGGATGTCGGCGTCCACGCGGCTCTGGGCAATCAGCGCCGCCAGCAGCAGCGCCAGCACCGACGCCAGCAAATCGCCCGACACGACGATAATCGCCATCGCGAAGAAGAAGCCCAAAGCAGCGTGCCCGCTCATCGCGCCGCCGCGAAACAGGCGCACCTTGCCCTGCGTCGATAGCACCTTCACCAGCGACACGATGACGAAAATCAGAATCACTCCCAGCGTCACGGCGACAGCTAAGGTCGGCTCGGCGCGCTCCATGCGCAGCCGTATCTGCTCCAGACGCAGGTCGCCCATAAACAGCACCCAGGCGACCACCACGGCGTTCAGCGTCGCCACCAGCACCGCGCCCGCGGCGATGTCTTTGGCGAACTTCGCCTTCGGATGGTACTCCTCGGTCACCAAGTCCACCGTCGCCTCAATCGCCGAGTTGAACATCTCGGCAATCAGCACGATGGAGATGGTGAACAGCAGCACGAGCATCTCGCGCTTGTCGAGGCGGAACAGCAGTCCCATCAGCAGCACCAGCACGACGCTGAAGAAGTGGAACCGCATATGGCGTTGGGTGCGCACGACGGCGATGATGCCTTCCAGCGCGTAGCGGAATCCTTCCAGCGGGTGGCGGCGCGGGGCAGTGGGTTCGGCGTCGGGCGGTTCCGAGTCGCCGTTGCGTGGGGTCGGGTACGCCAGCGGTTCACGCGCCCGTTCGGGCGGCTCCGAGTCAGATTTTCTCATAACGCGAATGCCACTCCTCGCGGGCTGGGTAGCCCAGCGTGCGCAGCACAGACACCGCGCGCCCATTCATCGCGGCGCGCGCAGCGGCAGTCGAGTCGTCGTAGCCCATCAGATGTAGTGTACCATGCAACGCCAACATCAGCAACTCGGTCAGCAGGTCGTGCCCATTCAGCGGCGCTTGTCGGCGGGCGGTCTCTACGGAAATTACAAGGTCGCCGAGCGGGGGGAGGTCGGGGTTGCCATCACCCCCTGTATCTCCCTCTCCCGCCAGCGAGAGAGGGGGAACATACGCCCCCCTCTCCCACGCTGTGGGGGAGGGGCTGGGAGTGAGGGTAACATCTGCGTACCTGAAACTCAGCACATCGGTCGGCGCGTCGAGACCGCGATAGTCGCGGTTCAGGGCGCGAATCGCGGCGTCGGTGGTCAGGTAGAGGGCGAGTTCGTAGGTACAGGGAAGCGGTTCGGCAGCCGCGAGTGCATCCACCGCTGCCTGAACCGCGCTGTTCAGACGCTCCAGCCACTCCGTTTCAGCGTATCCCAACTCGGTCTGCAGCAGAGGCGCAATCTCGGGCGCAACCTGCAAGGCGACCGAGAGGCTACGGGTGTACGGCGTAGACGGGTTCATCGTCCTGTCGTGCGCCGCTGGGGTACTCAATTCGTCGGTGGCGTGAGGCGACCAGCACCCGCACGAACGCCTCCTCAATCAGGCGCAGGTCGCGGAAGGTGAGGTTGCACTCATCGAGTTGCCCGTCCTGACGGCGCATTTCGATCATCTCATGCACGAAGTTCGCCAATCGCGCGGGGGTCACATCGCCCAACACGCGCGAGGCTGCCTCCACTGTGTCTGCCAGCATCACAATCGCCGCCTCGCGCGTCTGAGGCTTAGGTCCCTCGTAGCGGAAGTGCTGCTCCAGCACGGCATCGTGCCCGCTGCCGACGGCTTGGTGATAAAAATAGGTGATTAGCGAGGTGCCGTGGTGCTGCGCGATAATATCGCACACAGCGGTTGGCAAGCGGTACTGGCGCGCAAGCTCGACCCCTTCGCGCACATGCGCAGCAATAATCCGTGCGGAAAGGGTGGGGTTAATCCGTGCGTGCAGTGATTCAACCCCATTTTGGTTCTCAATAAAGAATTCGGGCTTGCTGAGTTTGCCGATGTCGTGGTAGTAGCCTGCCACACGCGCCAGCAGTGGGTCTGCTCCGATTGCGAGCGCAGCCTCCTCAGCCAGTTGCCCGACCTGTTGACTGTGGAAGTAGGTGCCAGGCGCTTGGTCGCGCAGCTGGCGCAGCAGCGGCTGCTCCAACGATGCGAGTTCCAGCAGTGTCATCGGGGTCGCCAGTCGGAACGGTCGCTCTAGCAAAGTCAGTCCGAGCCAAAAGAGCGCGACCCCACCGATGCCTGCCACGACACCCCACAGCCCGCTGCTGAACGCCTCTGTCCACACCCTCGATACATGCAACGACGCGCCGAACGCACCTGCTACCAGCAGCGCACTCAGCAGTGCGCCTGCCCAAAACATATCTGTGCGACGGCGCATCGGTGCGATCGCCAAAATCGCGCTCCAGCCTGCCAGCCCTACCACGCCAAGTGTCAAGGCGGGCAGCCCACGCGCGACCGCGATTCCCATCAGCAGCACCGTGAACACATAAAGCGCAAGCAGCGGGTGGATTAATACGCTGAGCAGCATCCCACCTGCAAACAGTGGCGCGAATCCGCAAAAGCCCAACTCAGGTGTTAGGGCAGTTCCCTGACCTGCCAGCGAGGCAACACGCATACCGACCATGCTCATCAACCCGACAAGCGATACCAGTGCCAGCCCTACAGTGCGTGTACTATGTGCGATGGGCGAGTGCAACGCTAATCCTGTCGGACGCAACAAGCCTGTTCGGTGAAAAAAGGCGGCAAGTAAGGCCACCTGCGCCAGCGCGATGACTAATCGCGTTGCCCACTCTGCAGGCGAGATGTGCAGGTCGCCACTGAGCAGTGCGAGCGCGAGCGTCGCTACCAACCCTGCCGCTAAAGGCACACGCAGTGAGCGGCGTGGGATAATCCATCGGGTCGCTACAAGCCTTGGCGCACACGCCCCACGCCGCGTGCTCCCCTTGAGAACACGCATCGCTTTGGTCTGCTACTTCTTGCGCCGTCGCAGCTTCTGACGCCGCCGTCGCTCGCTCGGCTTCTCATAGTGCGTGTGGCGCTTGTACTCCTGCAAAATCCCACTCTGTTCCAGCGCTTTCTTGAAGCGCTTGAGAGCGCTGTCAATCGACTCGTTCTGACGAACCTGTATCTGTGCCAATTGTCATTCGCCTCCTTCACCCTGGCGCACCAGCCGTTCGGAGTCGTACCCCTGTGTGCCCGCTTCGTGCCAGGTGCGCATGATTCTATCGGATTATACCTTAAAAAGTCAAGGGGTGGATGAGGGTGTTCGAAAATAGCGGGTGCGGAAGGGTACACTCAACCCTATGAAACGCCGCAACCCGCGCATCACGCTCAGCGTCCTGCCCGCACGCGCCATCTACCAAGCCGTCCTCCAGTTCACCCAA
>Ga0308393_1000868_pt1 | contig 14853 bp, 19 predicted proteins | sample Hotspr2Sampleee2_FD_202364 | JGI IMG/M metagenome (GOLD analysis project Ga0308393, IMG submission 202364) | Hot spring phototrophic mat microbial communities from Mushroom Spring, Yellowstone National Park, Wyoming, United States - 20050630_ee2 ... | reverse complement strand
GCCTGCGCCCGCACCCGCCGCACCCAAGCCCAAGAAATGAGAGTGATCCATGCCCGCCAACTTTTTGCACGGCGTCGAGACGATCGAGATCGACAAAGGCCCGCGCCCCATTCGCCAGGTCAAGACCGCCGTCGTGGGCCTGATCGGCACCGCGCCGACCGGCCCCATCAACACCCCGACCATCGTGCTGTCGGAAAAGGACGCCGCATGGTTCGGCTCCATCACCGCCGCCAACAGCGCCGGGCACACCATCCCGCAGGCGTTGGACGCCATATTCGACCACGGCGCGGGCACGGTGATCGTGGTCAACGTGTTCGACCCCGCCATCCACACCGTGACCGGCGAGTCGGACAAGACGCCGATCGCCGCCAGCGACATCATCGGCACGGTGACGGCGGGCGGCCAGCGCACCGGTCTCAAGGCGCTCGACGACACCTACTCGCTGTTCGGCTTCAACGCGAAAATCCTGATCGCGCCAGGCTATGCCACGCTCAACGCCGTGACCACGGAACTCATCGCCATGGCCGACAAGCTGCGCGCCGTGGCGCTGATCGACGCACCGGCGGGCCTGACCGTGCAGCAGGCGATCCAGGGGCGCGGCACCTCGGGTACGATCAACTTCAAAACGTCTAGCTCGCGCGCGGTACTGTGCTACCCGCACCTGAAGGTCTACGACCCGCGCACCAACAGCGAGCGGCTGGAGCCTTTCTCCGCGCGGCTGGCGGGCGTGATGTGCAAGACCGACATGGAGCAGGGCTACTGGTGGAGCCCGTCGAACCACGAGTTTGCGGGCGTCGTGGGCGTGGAGCGGCCGATCACCGCGCGCGTCAACGACCCCAACAGCGAGGCCAACGCGCTCAACGAGGCGGGCATCGTGACGGTGTTCAACAGCTTCGGCACCGGCTACCGCGTGTGGGGCAACCGGTCGGCGGCGTGGCCCAGCGTGAGCCACCCGAAGAACTTCATCAACGTGCGGCGCACCGCCGATGTGCTGCACGAGTCGGTCGAATACGCCATGCTGCAATTCATCGACCGGCCCATCAACGATGCGCTGATCGATGACATCCGCGGCAGCGTCAACGGCTTCATCCGCACGCTAATCGGGCGCGGGGCGCTGATCGATGGAAGCTGCACCTACGACCCGGCGAAGAACCCGCCCACCGAGATCGCCGCCGGGCATCTCACCTTTGATTTGACCTTCATGCCGCCGACCCCGGCGGAGCGGATCAGCTTCGAATCCTTCATCGACATCAACCTGCTGCGCGGCCTGGGCGGCCAGCAATAAGGAGTGAGCCATGGCGAAAATCGAAATCCATCGCATCACCAACGCCAACATCTACCTTGACGGGCAATCGCTCCTGGGTCGCGCCGAAGAGGTGCAATTGCCACAGGTCAAGGCCAAGATGGTCGAGCACAAGGCGCTGGGCATGGTCGGCACCATCGAAGCCTTCGCGGGATTCGAAAAGCTGGAAGGCAAGATCAAGTGGGCGAGTTTCTACGCCGATGTGCTCAAGAAGGTCGCCAACCCGTTCAAGGCCGTGCAACTGCAAGTGCGCGGCAGCATGTCCATCCTGGTGGGCGGCTCGGTCAACCGCGAAGCGCCCATCGTGGCGATCCTCTCGGTCGTTTTCAAAAGCCTGCCGGGCGGCACCTTCAAGCAGCACGAGAACGTGGAGCTGGAGACGGAATTCGTGGCCTACTACATGAAGCTGACCGTCGACGGCCGGGACGTGACCGAGATCGACGTGCTGGGGAACATCTACAAGGCCGATGGCGTGGATATGCTGGCGCAATATCGCGCCAACATCGGGGGCTGACATGCGTCTCGATTGGGAATGCGTGCGCGCCATCCTGACGGCGCTGGAAGACCTGCCCGAGCAGGACGGGCGGCTCATGCCCGGCGATGTGCCGGGCTGGGCCTGGCAGGTGGTGTCGTACCACATCGAGCTGCTGGGCGAAGCCGGACTGATCCGCGCGCACTGCCAGCGCGCGCTGGGTGCCGAGCCGCTGTGCTGGGGGCGAGCGGCTGACCTTTGCCGGGCATGAGCTGCTGACCGCGCTGCGCAATCAGACCCTGTGGAACCGCATCAAGGCGCGCGTGCGCGATGCCGGGCTGGAGTTGACCGTCGAGGCGGTCAAGACGGCCGCCACCGCGATCACGCGCCAAGTGCTGGGAGGCTGAAGGATGGACAAGCTCAAACCATACAACGCAAACATCGGGGGGGGTGATGTATGAAGAAGCCTGAATTCACGCTCGCCGAAGGCACGGGGCGCGACCTGATCGAGGCGCAGCGCATCAGCGGCGGCGATCCGAACCAGCTGGCGCTGGCGCTCGCCGCGCGCCTGGTGCGCGTCGACGACAAGCCGGTGCTCTACGAAGACTTCCTCGACTGGCCGCTTGCCGACGTGATGCGCGCGGTGGGCGAGGTGAATAAGCGACTGGGAAACGTCCTCTCCCCGACCGGGCAGGACTGATCCACCTGGCCCATGTGACCGGCTGGGGTCATGGCGAGCTGATGGCGATGCCGATCGCGGAGCTGGCCGAGTGGTGCCGCGAGGCGGTGGCCTACTGGAACCGCATCAACGGCGCCGACCAAAGCGGCGAATGAAGTGATCGACGAAGCCGCCGACCGCGCCGCCAAGTTCCAGCATGAAGGACAGCCCGCCGATGACGACGAGGCCAAAGACGAAGAAGACGAGCGCCGAGACGATGGACTCGGCGAACGCCAGCCACACGCATGCGGCGATGAGCAAGATGAGCAAGACGCTTTGCACGGAAGGGCTATAGAACGATGAGCCCCGCCGCGCAACTCTCGATTCTGCTCACGCTCAAAGACCTCGCCAGCGGGTCGCTGTCTCACTTTGGCGAAGTGTTGCAGCAGACGTCGACCAAGCTCATCGCCATGGGCGAGGCCGGACGCATCGCGGGCCGCGCGATGATGGACATGATGCGCGGGCCGGTGACCGCTTTCGCCGATGCCGAGGACGCAGCCACCCGGCTCAAGACCGTGATGATGGACGCCGCCGGGCAGGTGCCGCCCACCTTCCAGGCGGTGAGCGATCTGGCGACCGAGCTCGGAAACAAATTGCCGGGCACGACCAAAGACTTCCAGAACATGATGAGCGCGCTCAAGGAGATGGGCGTGACCGACCAGGCTATCCTTGACGGCCTAGGCAGGTCTGCGGCCTATCTTGGGGTCGCGCTCAAGATGCCCTACGAGGAGGCGGCGCGCTTTGCCGCGCGGCTCGCCGAGGCCTCTGGCGTGGCCGAAAAGGACATGATGTCCTTCCTCGACGTGATTGCACGCACGCGCAACCTGGGCGTGCAGGCCACCGATATGGAATACGCCTTCGCGCGCGCCGGAGGCAAGCTGAAAGAGATGGGCGTGCAGGGGCTGGAAGCGAGCCGCGAGCTCGCGCCGCTCTACGCGCTGCTGATCCGCACCGGGCTCTCCGGCGAGACCGTCGGCACGGGCTTTGCCGCCGTGCTCACCGGCCTGCAAAAGCTGGTCTATGACACAAGCAAGCAAATGACCGACGCGCGCGAAATACTGCGTCACTACGGCATCACGCTCGACATCATCGATCGACAGACCGGCAAGCTGAAAGGGCCGCGCCAACTGGTGACAGAGCTCGAGAAGCTCAAGGCGCTGCCGTCACAGATGCGCTTCGATCTATTGCAGAAAATCTTCGGCGGCGGCCAGGATGCACAGATGGCCGCGACGATGATCGAGAAGGGCTTGGTCGGCTACCAGCAGATCGCTGACCAGATGGCCGCACAGGCCAGCCTAAATGCCAAGGTCGAGGCACAGTTGAGGACGCTGAAAAACGTCTGGAATGCGGCCTCGGGCACCTTCGAGAACGTGCTGGCGAAGTTCGGCGGGCTGATCGCGCCCGAGCTCAAGCGCGCGCTCGATGCTTTCAACGACTTCTCCGAGTGGCTTTTCGGCCTGCTCGACCGCTATCCCTTGATCGGTAAAATGGTCGGCGTCACGCTCGCTTTCGGCGGCGCGCTGGTGTTCGCCGGCGGCTCTCTGGCGCTGATGGCGGGCATGGCGATGAAGTCCGTCGGGCCGCTGATGACGATGGCGCGCTGGCTGGGCATCAACCGCGCGCTGGCAGCGGGCGGCGCGTTCCTGACCATCGCGCGCGAGATCGCCAACTCAGGTGCGCCGATGAAGGCGCTCGGCTGGCATCTAGGGATGATCGTTGCGCAGGCCAAGGCGGCGGCAGTCGCCCTGGGCAGCACGCTCAAGGCGGCGCTGCTGTTGGCAGGCCGCGCCGTGCTGTGGCTGGGGTGGGCGGTGCTGACGAACCCCATCGGTCTCGCGCTCATCGCTGCCGCGCTGCTCGTCTACAAGTTCTGGGGGCCGATTTCCGGCTTCTTCCAGGGGCTGTGGAGCGGGCTGTCGCAGGGTCTCGGCATGGTCGCCGACGACATCCGCCGCGCATTTGAGCCCGCTATGCCGCTGCTGCGACCGATCATTGACGCCTTCGGCTGGCTTGGCGACAAGATCAAGTCTGTCGTCGACGGGCTGGGCGACCTCATCAAGCCGATGGACGATGCGGGCGGCGCGGCCAAGAGACTCGGCGAAAAGGTCGGCCTGTATATCGCCGAGATGGTCAAGACCGTGCTGTCGCTGCCTGGCGAGCTCATCGCGCTGCCCAGCGAGATGCTCGGGATCGGCAAGCAGATCGTCGAGGGTCTGATCGATGGCATCAAGTCCAGGCTCTCTGAGGCCAAAGAGGCGGTCATGAACTTGGGCGCGGCGGTGCGCGACGGCCTCAAAAACCTGCTCGGCATCCGATCGCCATCGCGCGTGTTTGCCGAACTGGGCGGCTTCCTGGGCGAGGGTTTGTCGCATGGAATGCGTGCCAGCCTGGGCGAGGTGCAAAAAGCCGCCGCTGCGATGGCTGGTGCAGCGACGATGGCGCTTGCGCCGCCCGCGCTGGCTGCACCCGTCATGCAGGCCACGCCAGATGCCGTGCGCACCATCCGCCAAGCGGTGGAGCCGGTGGCGCTCCCACAGCCTTCCGATGCGCTGCGCACCATCCGCCAAGCGGTGGAGCCGGTGGCGCTGCCGTCGATCCAGCCTGCTGCGCTTCCCACGGTCGAGTCGCCGCGCGGTGCGCTCAAAGCGGGCGCAGCGCCGGGCGCGCCGATGCACATCACCTTCGCGCCACAAATCACGGTCACCGGCGCGGCTACACCCGAGGCCGCGCGTGCGCAAGTGACGCAGGCGGTGCAGATGAGCTTTGCCGAGTTCGAGCGCCTGATGCGCCGCTATGACGCCGAGCGCCGCCGCGTCGGCTGGGAGGGGACGACATGAGCCTCTATGCGGTGCTCAATGACGTGGAGCTGGAGATCATCACCTGGCTCGACGGCCTGTCCATGCGCTACGGCGCGGAGTATGCCGAGCAGAGGCTGATAGGGCGTAAGAGCCTCTTGCAATACACCGGGCACAAGCCCGACGAGGTGCGCATCGACGCGCGCCTGCATGCGCAGTGGTGCAACCCGGCGGATGAGGTCAGGCGCATCAAGGACAAGATGGACGCCAAGGAGCCGGTGGCCTTCGTGCTCGGCACCGGCGAATACCGGGGCGTGTTTGTCATCACCGAGGCCGAGGTGAAGACCACGCAGACCGACGGCTATGGCTCGGCCATCGCCTTCGAGCTCTCGATCACCCTGCGCGAGTACGTGGGCGACCCGGCACAGCCCAACCCACCGGGGGTGGTGAAGAGCGGCTACCGCATCCCGATCGAGGCTGCGACGGTGGACGACTTCGCCCTGATCGAGGCCGCGCCTTTGAGCAGCCCCGGCGGCGTCGCGCAGGTGTCGGCCGATGGGCTCTCGGCCATCGCGCGCGGGGTGGGTCTTGCGGCTGATGTGGCGAGCTTCGCGGCGCTGGCGCAGAGCAACCCGGCCTCCGCGCTGCTGGCGCTGCCTAGCCTGACCGATGCCGTGTCCGCCTTCGGCGCGACGGTTCCCGTCGAAGGCTTCGGCGCGCTGCGCGGCGTCGCTGCGGTCGCCGCCGATGCGGGGCAGGCGCTATCGGCCTTTCAGTCGGCGCGCCATACCTTCGACGTGGCCGCGGGCGCGCTCGGTGGCGGCCTATCGGGCGTTTCGTCGGCCTTGTGGAGCGTGCGCGCGGGCGCGCAGGCGCTCGAGGGCGCGCGTGAGTCGGTGGGCCGCATTGCGGCGCACGCCGCGAGCCGCCTACCGGTGGAGGGCTGGGCATGACACAGGCCATCGTGCATACCACCATCGACGGCGAGCGCTGGGACCTCATTGCCTGGCGCTACTACCGCGACGTACGCGAGATGCCGCGCCTGATCGCCACCAACCCGCACGCGCCGCGCGCAGGCATCCTGCCCGCCGGGCTCAAGATCGCGGTGCCGCTGATCGAGCGGCCCGCCGCCGTCTCCACCGCCGGACTGCCGCCATGGAAGCGATAGCGCCGCAGGTGCGCATCACCTACAACGGGCGCGACATCACGGCAGACCTCACGCCCTACCTGATGTGCGTCGCCTACACCGACCGACTCACCGGCGAGGCGGATGCGCTGGATGTGGAGCTGGCCGAAACCGACGCCGTGAAAAGCCGCTGGCTCTCCGAGTGGTATCCCGACAAGGGCATGGAGATCGCCGCCGAGATCGGCTACGCCGGGCAGCCGCTCGTCTCGTGCGGGGCCTTCGATGTGGATGAGATCGAGGTCGAATCGCCGCCCATGACCATCCGCATTCGGGCGCTCGCCACCGGCATCAGCCGCGCGGTGCGCACGCGCATCGGCAGGAAATACGAAAACACCACGCTCGCCAAAATCCTCGACGAGATCGCCCAGCGCATCGGTGCCGAGCGCAAGGGCGCGGTGGCAAACATCCCCATCGACCGCGTGACGCAATACCAGGAGACCGACTGGGCCTTCGCGGTGCGCCTCGCGCGCGAGTACGGCTACGCGCTCAAGCTCACCGACAACAACAAGGTGCTGGCCGTCATGAAGCTCGGCGAGGACGCCGAGCCGGTGCGCACGCTGGCACCCGCCGAGCTCTCGCGCCTCACCTACCGCGACCGCATCACTGAGGTGCCGAGCCGCACCGAGCTGCGTCATCACGACGCTTCTACCGGCCGGCTCGTCATCTACGACGTGACCAGCGGCAAAATGATCCCGGTCGAGCATGTCACGGCCGCCGACACGAAGAAGCGCCATGTGTGCGCCAAAACCCCGGAGCAGGCCCGGGCCATCGCCGAAGCCGAGCAGGCGCGGCACGAGATCGACAAGACCAGCCTGGAGGTGCAGCTACCGGGCGACCCCAAGCTGGTGGCAGGCGCAGCGGTGGATGTGACCGGCTGGTCGCGGCTCGATGGCCGCTACCTGATCATCGAAGCGCGGCATGAGATCAGCCGCAATGCGGGCTACGCCACGACGCTACTGCTCAAGCGCATCAAGGAGCAGGGATCATGATCGAGACCCTGCGCGAGTCGCTCGCCACGCTGCGCTTTGGCTTCGTGACCGCCGTCGATGCCGCCACGCACCGCGTGCGCGTGCGCCTGCCCGACCTGGATGACCTGGAGACCTACTGGCTGCCGATGCTGGTCGCGCGCACGCACCGCGACCGCTTCGAGCATCTGCCCGACGTGGGCGACCATGTGGCGCTGCTGCTCGATCCGCATGGCGAGGAAGGCGTGGTGCTGGGCGCGCTCTACTCCGCGCGCGATCCGTCACCCGGCGGCTCATCCGACATCACCCGTGCCAGCTTTGCCGACGGCACGACGGTCGAATACGACCGCGCGGCGCACCGGCTGCGGGTCCACTGCGTCGGCGACATCGAGATCGTCTCCGACACGCACCTGACCCTGCGCGCGCCGCGCATCGACCTCAACCCGTAACGACGCCACCATGCCCGCCGCACACCGCCACACCGACATCTGCACTGGGCACGGGTGCTTTCCGCCGCGCGCCAATGCCGAGGGCAGCCCCGATGTGTTCGTCAACGGCCTGGGCTGGCACCGCGTGGGTGACGGCTGGCAGCCGCACGGTTGTCCCGTTTGTCCGCCCCACGGCGGGTCACTGGCTGTGGGCTCGGGCACCGTCTTTGTCAACGGGCGCGCCGCCGGGCGCATCGGCGATCCGGTCAGTTGCGGCTCCAGCGCCGCCACCGGCAGCGCCAACGTGTTCGCTGGTTGAACCCTTTCTACATACCTTTCCAAGCCCAACTCGGCGACCATTGCGGATATGAGCCTGCACCCGTCCGCCCACCACTGGCAGCCCGCGCTGGGCCGCGACGGCTTTGTCGAGGGCGTGGATGACCTTCGCCAGGCGATTGCCATCATTCTGCGCACGCCGCAGGGCAGCGATCCGCTGCGGCCCGACTTCGGCAGCCGGGTGTGGATGTACCTGGATCACCCCATCGACCGCGCGCGCCCGCATATCGTGCGCGAGACGGTCGAGGCCATCCGCCGCTGGGAGCCGCGCGTAAAGGTCACGCGCGTAGTGGTCGCGCTCGATGACGACGCGGCCATCCGCGTCACGGTGTATTTCAAGCTCGCCGAAGGCGGCGACGAAATCAGCGCCGAGGTGAGGCCGCGATGACCGAGCTGCTCAAGATCATCCCGGACGATCCGCAGGCGGTGACCAGCGAGATCGTCGCCGCCTACGAGACGGCCACCGGCAAGACGCTCTATCCGGCGCAGATCGAGCGGCTCTTGATCGACCTCATCGCCTACCGCGAAACGCTCATCCGCGCCGCGATCAACGACGCCGCGCGGCAGAATCTCGTGCGCTTTGCCCGCGCGCCCATGCTCGACTATCTGGGCGAGCTGGTGGGCGTGGCGCGTCTTCCGGGCGAGAGTGACGACCGGCTGCGCGCGCGCATCCTGGAAGCGCCCGAGTCCTTCAGCGTCGCCGGGCCGCGCCTGGCCTACCGGCACCACGCCATGCGCGCGCATGCCTCCATCGTCGATTGCGCGGTGCGCTCGCCCGAGCCGGGGCAGGTGGTGCTCTACCCGCTGACCGACACCGGCCTGCCTTCCGCCGAGATCAAGGGGCTGGTGCTCGCCGCCGCGTCTACCGAGGATGCGCGACCCATCTGTGATCAAGTGCGCGTTGAAGACCCGGCGGACTACCCCTTTACCGTCAACGCAGTGTTGACGATCCGCGCAGGCTTCGACGCCGCCGCCGTGCGCGCCGCCGCCGAGGCAAGCCTCGCGGCGCAGCTCGACACCCTGCGCCGCCGCCTCGGGGCCGACATCGTGCGCACCCAGATCATCGCCGCGCTGCATGTCGAGGGGGTGCACCGCGTCGATCTTGTCGCACCGAATGCGGACACGACCGTGCCTGAGCACGGCTGGGCGCATGCGACCAGCGTGACCGTCACCGCCGGAGGCTACGCCGATGACTGACCGCCTCGCCCCGGATGTGATTGCGCTCGATGCGCGCTTCGCGCCGCTGGCCGAAGCAACGCAGCGCATCGAACGCTTGCCGCTCGATGGCCTCTTGACCTACCTGGTCGAGACCGTCCCAGCCGCCTTCCTGCCGGAGCTGGGGCGGCAGTTTCACATCAGCCCGATGGAGGGCTGGCAGTTCGTCAGCACGGATGCCGACCGCCGCCGCCTGATCCGCGAGGCCATCGCGCTGCACCGCAGAAAAGGCACGCCGTGGGCGCTGCGCCGCGCGCTCGCGCAGATTGGGGTGGAGGCCGAGATCATCGAGCCTGCCGACCAGCGGCGCATCTATACCGCCTTCAACCCACTGCTCGTCAATGGGTCGTGGCGTCTGGACGGCACGCACACCCTCCGCCCCATCGAGCGCCTCGCCGCCGTGCCGCAGTTGCAGCACTGGGCGAGCTTCTTCGTGCGCATCAATCTGGCAACTGCCGCCAGCGCCGATCTGGCGCTGCTGCGTCAAGTGGTGCGCGAGTGGGCACCGGTGTCGCGCCATCCTATCCTGCTGGAATGGCTGGCCCTCATCGCACAGCAGCACACGCTTGCCGATCACCATCTGCGGCTCGACAAGCGCCTGTGCGTGCCATACGCCTGGCCGGGTGAGCAGCTGCACGGCTGCCCCAAACGCGCCTGGCGTCTCGGGCGTGACGGCGATGCGGTGCGTCTGCCCGCTGCTTTCGGCAGTTTCCGTGTGGGCGAGCGGCGCGGTGCCGTCGCGGGTCGTCTGCTGGCTGCCCGCCGCGCGCAAGGCTGGCAGGCGGTGCGCAAGACCTGCGCTGCCTGGGCCTGGCGGCGCGAGACGCTGCCGCCCGATCCGCAAGCCGTCAGGCGCAGACTGGATGGCTCGTGGCGTATCGGCGCTGCGCTGCGCATCGGGCGATTCCGTCTCGATGGCCGTCCCTTGACGCATGCGAGCTTCACCGACACCCCGCCCGCGCGGCTGCGCCTGTCCGGCCAATGGCAGCTGGGCCAGCCGCGAACCCCCTTGTTCGAGATGAGGAGTATTCATGTCTGAAGCCGTCACCCTGGACGCCTTCCGCGCCCGCATCGCCGCCCACATGGCCGCAGGCGCGTCGCTGCCTGCGGTCGCTCAGATGGCCTTTGGCGACGGCGGTCACGACGCCGCCGAAAACCCCAAGCCCGTCCCGGCCAGCCGCACCGCGCTCTTCCATGAGCGGCTGCGCAAGCCATGCGCGGCCATCGTGCAGATCAGCCCCACCGAGGTGCAGGCCACGGCCTATATCGACGAAGCCGAACTCGTCGGTGCAGCTGTCTCCGAAGCAGCGCTGGTCGATACCGCGGGCAACCTCATCGCCATGAAAACCTTCGCGCCCAAGCACAAGGAAAGTGATGAGCGCATCGAGATCAAACTGACCCTGCGATTCTGATTAGGAGTCCATCATGCCCCTGCCGCGCAACACCATCACCCCGATCCCGAACAACGAACCCGAGGCCGTCCCCAGCCTCTGGAACACCCGCTACGCCGAGATCGACGCCAACTTCGCCAACCTCGATGGGCGCACCACGTCGCTCGAGACCGAAGTCTCCGGCGCGCGCGCGGGCCGCCCAAGCCTCGGCGCGGCCATCACCGACATCATGACGAGCCTGGGCCTGATCGGCGACACGCTGACCGGCATGGCCAGCCCCGTCTCGGTGCAAAAAGCCGTCGAGCTCGACTGGCTCTACCGCAACCGGCGCATCGCCTTCGAGCTCTTCGCCGACGGCTACCGGCTGCGCAACATCGCGCCCGTCCAGGTGATCAATGGCGTGATGGGCGACGACTCCATCGATGTGGTGGATACCAGGCCCTTCCGCGTCGGGCAGGACTACTGGCTGGTCGAAGGCAATGACGTCGCAATGGTGCGCGTCGCGGCCATCCTCTCGGCCGCCCGGCTGCGGCTCACCAGCAACCTCACGCGCAACTACAGCAACGCCGCCGTCATCACCGGCCAGACCTTCACCCCGCGCGCCGCGGGCGGCGTCAATGCGCCCGTAGGAAGCCGCTGGATTTCCAAGGCCATCAACCTGGGCGACGACAACACCAGCCGCGCCGTGGTCATCCGCCGCGCGCACGACGGCGCGAACGTGCGGCTCTATTACCGCGACAGCATCACCTCGACGACCTGGAGCGAGCGCCAGTGGTCGGTCAAGCGCGTCGGCGCGCCAGATGCCTCCAACGGCGTGCCCGACGGCTATGCCGACTACGAATACCTCGTGCCCATGCGCGGCGAAGGCTTCCTGCGCCTGGTGGTGGAGGACATGGACACCGCCATCCTGCACCTCGTCGCGCTGGGCAGCCCCACCGCCCTGGGCGGCGTGCCCAACCCGGCCAGCGCCCCGAATGCGCCCGCCATCGGCAACCCAGCCAACGGCGCCACCAACATCGGCGCAACGCCCACGGTCTCGATCGCTGGCTACAGCTCGCCTGTCGGCAATGCCTTCGACGCGGCGCAGTTCCAGATCGCCACCAGCAACACCTTCGCCACGGTCATCTGGGACAGCAACTGGATCAACACCCAGTCCGCCACCGTCCCGGCAGGCATCTTGCAAACCAACACCACCTACTACCTGCGCGCCCGCGTGCGCGATGCTTCCGGACTCACTTCGGCCTGGGGCTCGACCTCGAGCTTCACGACCAAGGCAAGCTTCGCCTACGTCAATACGCCGTCCATCACCAGCCCCACCAACGGCCAGACCGACATCCCAGAGCAGCCCACCCTCTACAGCTCCGCCTTTGCCGTCACCGGCGGCTCGGACACCCACGCTTCTAGCCAATGGCAAATCCGCCTGGCCTCGGGCACATGGGCCAACCCCGTGCACGACTCGGGCGAGACCACCACGGCCAAGACGCAATACACCGTGCCCGCGGGCGTGCTGCAAGCCGGGCAAACGCAATACGTGCTGCGCGTGCGTCACAAAGGCGCAAGCCTCGGCTGGTCGGAATGGTCTGCCGATGTGACGGTGACCACCAAGCAGCAATTCGCCTCCATCATCGGCCTGGTGCAAGTGGCCACGGGCGGCGGCGCGGGCACCTACCAGCGCGTCGACGAAAACTTCACCGCCGTGACCCGAGATACGGCCTGGTTCAACAACCACGCCACCTATGCGGGCATCGTCACGCAGGCGATCGACGGCCAGCAGATGGTCAAGATTCCGAAGTTCTACTTCAAGGCGGGGACGGTGCCGTCGGGTGCTTACGCGGGCAAGGCCTACTGGATGATCTCCGACCAGCCGGTATCGGGCTTTACCGTGCATCCGGCCTTCCTCGGCGCGGGCGGCGTCGAACTCGACCAAATCTGGGTTGGCAAATACCAGGCGTCCTACGACGGCAGCAGCAGCAAGGCGCAGTCCATCCCCGGCGTGCTGCCGATGGTGAGCATGGACTTCCCGACCGCGCGCGCCCGGGCCTATGCGCGCAACACGGGCGGCGTCACGGGTTTCCGCCTGTGGTCGATCTACGACCTTTCCGCCATCCAGATGCTGGCCACTATCGAGATGGGCGGGCTGGACATGCAGTCGCTCATCGGTCAGGGCCGGGTCAACCAGTCGTCTGCCGCCAATGTCGACGCAAGCGATGTCGCCCAAGCCACATGGCGCGGGATTGTGGGCTTGTGGGGCAACGTCTGGCAAATGGTTGACGGGATCAAGACCCTCAGCGGCAACTGGCATCGCTGGCAATATAACGTGCCTGGCAATACGACGACGAACGATTTCTCGGCGGGCTACGTCAACACCAGCCAATCCGTGGCCAATGGTGGTAGCTACTTGGTCACATTCAACACAGCTTTGCTGGCAAGCGGCATCATCGCCGCCGCCGCTGTCGACAACACGGCCAGCAACGGTTCGACTGGCGACTACTGGTATTCGACTTCCGATGCTTCGGATCGAATCTGGTATCACGGCGGCACCTGGGGCTACGGCTCGAACGCCGGGCTGTTCTGTGCGTACGTGAACAGCGCCCCGTCGCACGCGAGCGGCGACATCGGTGCCCGCCTCGCGAAGGTGTGATGGGTCATGTGAAGCCGATGAGTCATGTTTCCCAGCCCGCGCCCGAGGCGCGGGCGCTCACCAGGCAAGAAGAGGCGGCGCGCTACGCGCCGTATCAGGCGCTGCTGGAAAAGCTCGCCGAGCTGGATGCCTACAGCCACACCATCATGCTCCAGTGGCCCAAGGCCGAAAAGCACCTGCTCTGCGCGCAGGTGCGCGAGACGCTGCTGCGTATGCGTCGTCATACGGCAGTCGCCTGGAAGCGTAAGCAGAAAGCCAGTGCACTTTTTGACTTGGATGTCGAGATTGAAGTGCTGCGTCACTTGATCCGCAAAGCCTTTGAGATGCGCTACATCAACGCGCATCGGCTGGAGGTCTGGACGCGGCACGTCAGCGAGATTGGCCGCATGGTCGGTGCCTGGATCAAGCACGCAGGGGCTGCACCATGAAGCCAATAGGGGTGCAGGCGTACTACGGCGGCAACTGGGGCAACGGCTCGAACGCCGGGCTGTTCTGTGCGAACGTGAACAACGCCCCGTCGAACGCGAACAGCGACATCGGTGCCCGCCTCGCGAAAGAAAACCACGGCCAGAAGCCTGACGAGCCAAGGCTCGCAGGCCAGCGCCCATCCTTCGGCGCCTGTATCCTGAGCCACGGGCTCGAAGATCAACAACCGCGCGCGGCCAGTAGCCAGCCAGCGAACGTGGCGCGCGGAACCTTTGACACCATGCCAAAAACCCACAACAGCCTGTATTCCAAGATCGTCGATTTCGACAACCTGGTCGCCGCCTACCACGAATGTCGCCGTGGAAAGCGGTACACGCCAGAAGCGCTTGCCTTCGCGACCCAATGGGAAGAAAACCTCATCAACATCCACGAGCATCTGAAGTGGCGCTCGTGGCAGTCTGGGCAGGCACGGGTATTTACCGTAGGGGACCCCTAGCGCCGCGACATCGCTGCGCCACCCTTTGCCGACCGTGTGGTTCATCACGCCCTCGTGCGCGTGGTCGAGCCGTTGTTCGAGCGTAGGTTCATCCATGACAGCTACGCCTGCCGTGTCGGCAAGGGTACGCACGCGGCTGTTGCACGCACACAACAATTCCTGCGCCGCGCCAAGCGCAACTGGGGCGATGGCGTCTATGTGGTGCATGCCGACATCAAAAGCTGCTTCGCCAGCATCGATCATGGAGTAGCGCTTTCCGCCGTTGCCCGCGTCATCAGTGACCGTGACGTGCTGTGGCTTTGGAAGCGCATCTTGCGCGGCTACGGCTTTGACGGTGGCGTCGGCATGCCTGTTGGCGCGCTTACCAGCCAACTGACCGCCAACATCGTGCTCGACCAGATCGACCACCGCATCAAGGACGACGTGGGCGAGCCATACTACGTGCGCTACATGGACGATATGGTCGTCATCTGCCGCGACA
>Ga0308393_1000863_pt1 | contig 14940 bp, 15 predicted proteins | sample Hotspr2Sampleee2_FD_202364 | JGI IMG/M metagenome (GOLD analysis project Ga0308393, IMG submission 202364) | Hot spring phototrophic mat microbial communities from Mushroom Spring, Yellowstone National Park, Wyoming, United States - 20050630_ee2 ... | reverse complement strand
TGGGGAAACCGGGTTTCCCCAGCCCTATGCGGGGCGGGGGCGGGGGGAAACCCGGTTTCCCCACGCCCCCGCGCAAGGGCGGCGCCCCTACCTTCCCGCGGGTGGGGGGGTGGGGAAACCCGGTTTCCCCACACCTCTGGGGCCTATTTTCACGTTAGAGCTACCAGATCGAGGTCGCTACGTTCCAGCATGGAGAGCAGCGGGCCGGCATCGATCCGCCGGCCATCGGCACCGCGCCCGGCCCGCAGTTCTGGTGCGCCGAACCAGCGCAAGCCCTCCCCGGCTGGCGGGTCATCATGCAGCGTTACGACGAAGGGATACAAGCGGGTGCGGGTGCGCACGCCGTAGGTCGGCGAGTCGCGCACGGCGATCAGCGGGGGCAGGGGGCGGAGGGTGAGATCATCGGGAACGCGGGTCCGGCGCAGGCCCAGTTCTTCGTGCAACTCGCGCAGCAGGGTAGCCTCGATGCTGGGGTCGTTGAGCGTGCGCCGGCCGCCGGGCAGTTGCCAGGCCCCCGCGTCGGCGTCGAAGGCCAGCAAGAAGCGCCGCTCGTCGCGGCCCTCCGCGCGTGAGATCACCCCGACCGCGGCCTCGACCTCGCGCACGGGCGCGGCCTGCGGCAGCACCTCGCGCCGGCGCGCCTCCAGGGCTGCCAGCAGGTCGCCGGGGCGCTGGAAGGGCTGGCATAGGTTGACGCCGGGGCTGTGCCAGTCGGCGATGAGCGGCGCGCCGCTGTCGAGCAGATCGCTCAACAGCCGCAAGGTCCAGCCCGCCTGAGGCGAGACCACCGAGGCGCCGAGGCCATCGGCGGTCTGGCGCAGCGCGCCGAGAAAGGTCAGCGCGTCAAGGATGCCGAGCAGATAGTCTCGCCCGGCGCTCTCTTCGAGGTAGACGAGCTGGCCGGGCGCGCCGCTTTCGGTGGGCGCGGCGGCCGCCAGCCGATCGAGGAGGATGCACGCGAGCGCCCGGCGCTTCGTGGCCGCAGAGCCAACCAGTGACATCGCATGGTCTCCTTTCGACGTTCTTGCTGGGAGGGCGTAGCCCTATAAGCGCGAACGTAACAGGCGAGGGCTTCCTGAAGCGGCAACATGGGAGGGTACGCTCTCAGAGTCGTCCCAGAAAGCCCGTCGAAAGCTGTGCCCCCCGGGCTGTATCGCGCTCTGGCAAGCCGTGTGTGGCTTCACAGAGCCACACGCTTACGTTCGCGCCTATAGGGCGTAGCCCTCCCGGACCCTCCCCTCAGCCATCCATGCGGCTGCGCCGCACAACGCCACAATGAACATACGTTTGTTCCTGGGAGGGCTGCGCCCTCCCACACCCTCCCGCGGGTGAGGGAATGGGGAAACCCGGTTTCCCCATTCCCCTGCGGGGCGGGGGCGTGGGGAAACCTGGTTTCCCCACACCCCTGCTCCAGCAGCCTATTTTCACGTTAGGTACGTGTTCACAGTTCTCCTGGGAGCGCGGGCATCTTGCCCGCGGAGACGCGACGCGGGCGGGACGTCCGCGCTCCCAGGCGCGTGGGGTACCCCAAGCGTGAACACTTGCCCCCTCAGGAGTACAGGACGTGTGCGGTGAAGGGATGCGGGAAGGCCGCGCCTCCCCGCACCCGCCCACGGCGGCCTGGCGAACTGCCCACAGCGCCCCCTCCGGGAGGCGACCGCGTACCCCCTGTTACGGTTACGGACCACTCAGGCGGGGGGTGGGGAAACCCGGTTTCCCCTTCCTTACCCAGGAAGGTGTGCGAACAGGCACGTCGCTATCCAATCAGAGCCAGAGCCAGTACCAGCGCCAGCGCGAGCGCCAGCAGTGGCAGACAACCGCCGCCGCGGTTCTCCTCGCGCCCGGTCTCCACCGGCACGTACACGACCGTGGGCGCAGGGCGAGCGGGGCGCAGCAGAACAAGCAGCATCACGCCGAGCAGCAGCAGACCGAGGGGCGTCAGCAGTGCGTTCAGCGCGTCGAGGAGCAGATCGGCGAGGGAGAAATAGACGGTGTCCATGGGCGCTCTCCTTCCCGGTACGCAGGTGGCCCGCTACGGTGAGGCCGGTGGTGCGATGCATGCAGTGATGTGTCATCAGCATACTCCCGCGTACCCGAAGGCGCCTGCCAGGAAATGGACAGCACGGCCACGGACGTCTGGCGAAGGGATAGCATACCTGGCAAGATGAACAGTTACCCGGTGGGAGGGTTGCGGAGGGCTGCGCCCTTCTCATAACCCCGCCCCCTCCCTGACCCTCCCCCGCCGGGGGAGGGAACCGGGCGCCTTCCCCCAGTGGGGGGGTGTGGGCAGGCCAGGCCCTCCCAGGAACGACCGGTTTGCATCCCCGGAGGGGTGTGGGGAAACCGGGTTTCCCCACGCCCCCGCCCGCGGGAGGGTTTGGAAGGGCGCAGCCCTCCCAGGAAAAACCCTTTTTTCACCTTGTTGGCGCGCGGCGCAGCGGCATGGACGGCTGGAGGGGCAGGCTAAGGCGCGCCTCAGGCGCCGTCGAGGAGGCGATCAATACGCTGACGCATAGCGGCATCGGCATATGCGCCTTCGCGCGTACCCAGGCAGAGGCAGTACGCCCCCGCGCCCGCGTCGCGGCGCACCGCAAGGCGATAGGTGCCATCGGCGGGCAGCGGCGGGACGTAGCTCTGCACCAGGCGGTAATCACGGCCCACGATGGTCAGGGGCGTGGCAGTGAACGCCGGCGTCAGCCCCTCCGGCGGCAGGCCGGGGCCGGTCAGGGTGAAGTGAACCCGGAACCCCGCTGCGTAATCACGGGCGGGAACGAGCAACAAGGCCCGCACCCCTTCGCCAGCGCGACCGTTGAAGGCATAATGGTCAACGCGATGGGCCGCGTGGAGCCGGCCGTAGATCGCCTGGGCCAGGGAAGGATCGCTGACGAAAAAGGGGGTGGCGGGATCGGGCGAGCCGGCGTCGTTGGCGATGCCCAGGTGCAGGCGCGCCAGCGCGACCCACCCGATGAGCATGGCCAGCCCCAGGGCCAGCCAGGCGCTCACGCGACGATCCTCCACAGATCGAAGCCCAGCGACAGTAGGATGATCAGCAGAATTACCGCCGAGAGGGGCAGCATGTCGAAGCGCCGGGGATGGCGAACGGCCCAGAAGTAGCGCAGGCTCCGCACCAGCAGCGTCAGCGCGAGGAGATCGAGCAGGATGACCAGCGGCAGGGCCAGGTCGGTGGCGAAGCCGATCAGTGGCAGCACCACCGGCAGGATGATGTACTGCAGCGTGCAACGCAGCCCCGAAATCAGCAGCGACAGACCGAAGGCGCGGGTGGCCGGGGCGCTGTCTACCTCGCTTTCAATGCCTGCGTCGCAGGTTTCGGCGAGCGGTTGCGTCGGCGGGGGAACCCGGAGCAAACGGGCGAAGAACCGATCCACGGTGTCGATCATAGCCATAGCTGTTCCACTTCCAGACCCGCAGGGCGCGATAGGGGAACCTTATGCCGGTATGGTGCATATTATACATGCTTTCGCCGCGCGACCGTTCTCTCCCCTAAACATTGTCCTTTGGAGTGGGGTGTGGGGAAACCAGGGTTCCCCACACCCCGCCCGCGGGAGGGTGTGGGCGCAGCCTTCGAGCAGGGGGATGGGGAAACCGGGTTTCCCCATGCCTCCGCCCGGGGGAGAGTTTGGGGGGCTGCGCCCTCCCGAGAAGAACCTGTATGTTCATCCCCTCGGGGTGCGGCGCAGCCGCAAAGACCATGAGCTGCCGGGCGTGAGGGCGTGGGCAAGACATTACGCCCTATCCTCCATATCCGGGGGGATTGTGTTTACCTCTGGCCCATGCTATACTTTTGGTAGTTAGCAATCGAAACACTACGATCACAAAGCAATCAACTGCCTGCCAATGCCAGGCATGAGCCGCATCCGGCACGGGAGGCGCAGGAAGGTCACGTCCTCCCGGAAACATTTGTATGGTGGGCGACGAAGCCGCACAGAAAGCGCAGCCGTGAGCGCTTCCATTCGCTGCGAAAACGCTCACAAGGCGGCGGATATGACGGAGATCCCCTCAACGAAACGCGCTAGCCCGCGCCAGCGCCGGCGGGTTGGCATGGATGGCCCGACCACCAAGGAGCGCGACTACCTGGAGGTGCTCTATTACCTGTCGCAGCGTGGTGAGCCGGTGATCGCGGCGCAGGTGGCGCGCTGGCTTGCCCTGCAGCCGCCCACGGTCAGCCATGCCCTCCAGGAGATGGAGAAGAAGGGCTATATTCGGCGCGACGAGCGCGGCGAGATCGCGCTCACCCCCCTTGGGGTTAGCCTGGCCGAAGGGATCGTGCGGCGCCATCGCATCCTCGAACGCTTCCTGGTGGACATCCTGGGTCTGCCCTGGCACATGGTGCACGAAGAGGCGGTGCACCTGGAACACGCCCTGTCGCCGGCGCTTGAGGACCGTATCACCACCCTGGTGGGCAATGCCACGATGTGCCCGCACGGCAATCCCATCCCCGGCAGCGGTGAGAGCTACCGCGCGCTCGTCCGGCTCGACATGGCGCCGACGGGCACGCTCTTCACCGTCCGGCGGATCGAAGAGGAAGCCGAGGAACGCACCGACCTGCTGCGCTACCTGGAGGCGAACCGCCTGCTGCCCGGAAATCAGTTCTTTATCCCCGACGCCTCGCCGACCTATGGCGTCACCCTGCGCAGTTGCAACCGCGATACGACCGTCTCCCCGGAAATTGCCGCGGTGATCTGGGGCGAAACGGCGGCAATTGACCCCCAGACCGGTGGGGCGTAGACGGCGCGCCTCCGGGGCTTGCGCCATCGTCGATTTCCCAACCAGCCATCCGCGCGGCTCCGCCGCATACCGACGGGATGAAAATACTTCTTGGGAGGGCGCAGCCCTCCCAAACCCTCCCGCGGGCGGGAGTCTAGGGAAACCCGGTTTCCTCAGACCCCTGCTCCAGCAACCTATGTTCACGGTAGCCGTCCATGCGGCTCGCGCCGCACACCGACGGGATGCAAAAAGGTTCTTCCTGGGAGGGCGTAGCTCTCCCAGACCCTCCCACCGGGTGGGGCTATCGGGAAACCCGGTTTCCCCATAGCCCTGCCTGAGGGCGTAGCCCTCCCAAACCCTCCCGCGGGCGGAGGGATGGGGGAACCTGGTTCCCCCATGGTCACGTCAGGGCGATTGCATCTGCGTTCTCTTGTGCTATAATCGGGAATCATAAACGCACCCGTATAATACCCATACCGTCGCGGCGACCCGATAGCCCGGATGCCAGGGCGTAAAGGTGGAAGCTGGTGCAAGTCCAGCGCTGTGCCGCAACTGTAACCGGCTGTGCCTCACAACCGCCGGAAGCCAGGACGCCTGCCGCGACGTTGCCGTTCAACCCTTCTCGAGCCAAGGAGGACGAACATGACCCGCGCCCGCTGAACGCCCCCGCGTCACGGCCCGCCCGGAGAATTGTCGCCCCGGCCCTCGAAAGAGGCCGGGGCGTTTCCATCTGGCGAGCGTTTCTCTCGCGCGCACAGGGTGGGGCAAGCCCCAATACTTGTACCAAGGTATGGAAATCCTATGACTGCCGAAACACCTTCAGAGCCGGCTGGAACCCGGATCGACTCCACCCCTGAAGCCGAGGAGCGCCGCAAGGCCGCCCGCGCCAACCGCGTTCGCAAGGGGTTGCTCATCGTCAACACCGGTAATGGCAAGGGCAAAACGACCGCCGCTCTCGGCCTGCTGTTGCGCGCCTGGGGCCGCGATCTGCGCGTCGGCGGCATCCAGTTCATTAAGCACGAGAACGCCAACTACGGTGAACTGCGCGCCCTTGAGCGCATGGGCGTCACCCTGACGCCCATGGGCGATGGCTTCACCTGGACGAGCCGCGATCTCGATGAGACCCAGGCCCGGGCCTTGCACGGCTGGGAGACGGCTAAAGCGCAGATCGTCTCCGGCGACTACGATGTCTTCTTGCTCGATGAGTTCACCTACGTGCTGCATTTCGGCTGGCTCGACACCCACGAGGTGGTCGCCTGGATCCGCGAGCATAAGCCCCCGATGCTGCATCTGATCATCACCGGGCGCGATGCCCCGCCGGCCCTGATTGATGCCGCCGATCTGGTCACCGAGATGCGCGAGGTCAAGCACCCCTTCCGCGACCAGGGGCTCAAGGCCCAGCCGGGGATCGAGTTTTAGGGGTAATACCTTGCACATAAGGCGCTGCGCGCGGCCCGGCCCCCTCCCAACCTCTCCCCGCTGGGGGAGGTGCTGGGCGCCCTCCCCCATGGGATGGGGGCGCCGTCGGCAGGCAGGGGTATGGGGCAACCGGGTTTCCCCATTCCCCCACCCGCAGGAGGGTGTGGGAGGGCGCAGCCCTCCCAGGAACAACCTTTTTTCATCCGGCATTGTGCGCCAGGCGCATGACCGTCTGTCAGATGAGGACAAAAGCCATGAACCAACGCTGGAAACGCTGGTTGCCGGTCGCTGTCGGAACTATGTTCCTGCTGGTGTTCGAGGCTCGCCCGGCCCATGCTATGCACATCATGGAGGGCTTTCTGCCGCCGTTCTGGGCCGCGTTCTGGTTCGTCGTCACCGTTCCGTTCTGGGTGATCGGGTTGCGCCGGATCAACCGTCTGATCGCCGAGAAGCCCGAAACCCGGCTGCTCCTGGGTCTGGCGGGGGCCTTCACCTTCGTGCTGAGCGCCCTGAAGATCCCCAGCGTTACCGGTTCGAGCAGCCATCCCACCGGCACGGGCCTGGGAACCATCCTCTTCGGTCCACTGGTGATGAGCGTGCTGGGCACGATTGTCCTGCTCTTCCAGGCCCTTCTACTGGCCCACGGCGGCCTGACCACCCTGGGGGCCAATGCCTTCAGCATGGCCGTGGTCGGGCCGCTGGTGGCCTGGGGCATCTGGAAAGGGTTGCAGGATCGCGCGCCGGTCTGGCTGGCAGTGTTTCTCGCCGCCGCCCTGGCAAACCTCTCCACCTACGTCGTCACGTCGGCGCAACTGGCCCTGGCGTACCCCGATACGACTGGCGGGTTCATGGCCTCGTTCGTCAAGTTCGGAACGATTTTCGCCGTGACCCAGATCCCCCTCTCGATCAGCGAGGGCATACTAACCGTTCTGATCTTCAATGCGTTGCAGAAGAACGCCGAGGCTGAACTTCAGACCCTTGGCGTACTAACGTGAACATAGGCTGCTGGAGGAGAGGGATGGGGAAAGCTGGTTGCCCCACATCCCCTGCGGATGCGGGCCGGAGGCCCGCGCACCCAGGCCCCGGTCCCTGGAAGGGTCTGGGAGGGCGCAGCCCTCCCAGGAAGAACCTTTTTGCATCCCGTCGGTGTGCGGCGCGAGCCGCATGGACGGCTGAAAGGAGCGTAACTATGCAGCCCAGACCATTCGGGTGGGGCGTGTCGCTGCTGCTGCTTGGCGTTGTGATCGTGCTGGCGATTGTTCCACTGCTGTTCATCCGCGACTCGGAGTTCGGCGGGGCCGATGCGGCGGCCGAGGCGGCCATCGCCGAGGTGGCCCCCGGCTATGAGCCGTGGTTCACGCCACTGTTCGAGCCGCCCGGCGGCGAGACCGAGAGCCTGCTCTTCGCCGTGCAGGCGGCTATCGGCGCCGGGCTGATCGGGTACTTCTTCGGCTTGAAGCATGGCCAGCGCCAGGCCCGCGCCGCGGCGGAGACCGCCCCGACCGGGCAGGTCACCGGTGAACAGGTGACGGGATGAGGTGGGGTAACCCACGCGCCCGGGAGCGAGGGCGTCCCGCCCTCGTCGCGTCTCCGCGGGCAAGCTGCCCGCGCTCCCAGGAGAAATCTGAAGACTTGCTCAGCGATGCATATCATTGACCGTTACGCCTACAGCAACGCCATTCGGGGGGTGGATCCGGCCCAGAAGGGTGGCCTGGCGCTGATTGCCATGCTGCTTTGTCTGGCGCTGGAGCAGCCAGCGGTGGGGTTGCTCACGCTGGGGTGGATGTTCGCCCTGGCAACCCTGTGGGCGCGGGTGCCGGCCCGGGCCTTCGGGCGCGCGTTGCTCGCCGAGGCGCCCTTCCTGCTCCTCTCGCTGGTCGGGGTGGCCCTCAGCGTCAGTCTGGCGCCCCTGGCGGGGCCGGCGCTGCGCCTCGGCCCGTTCTGGATCGGGAGCAGCCCCGAGTCCCTGTTCCTGGCGACGCGCCTCTTCACCCGCGCCCTGGGCTGCGCCGCGGCGCTCAACTTTCTGATCCTCACCACGCCGCTGCTCGATCTGATCGAACTGCTGCGCCGCCTGCGCGTGCCGGAGACGCTGATCGATCTGATGAGCCTGACCTACCGGGCGATCGCTGTGCTCCTCGAAAGCCTCCAGCGCATGGCAACCGCCCAGGACGCCCGTCTGGGCTACGCCGGCCCCTGGCGCGCCTTGCGCAGCGCCGGCCTTCTGGGGAGCCAGCTCTTTCTCGACGCCTATCGGCGCAGCCAGCGCCTGCAGATGGCGCTGGAGAGCCGGGGCCTGGCCGGGTCGCTGCGCGTGCTGCCCCTCGCCTACCGGCGCGACCGGCGCGCGCGCTGGTTCGGCGCGGCCCTTGCCGCCAGCCTGCTGCTGGCGGGAGCGTGGCGATGACCGCGCTGCTCGAACTTGAACAGTTGCACTACCGCTTCCCCGGCAGCGCCGAACCCGCCCTGCGCGGGGCCAGCCTGCGTCTGGAGACGGGCCAGCGGGTGGCGCTCCTGGGGCGCAATGGCGCGGGCAAAAGCACCCTCTTGCTCCACGCCAACGGCCTGCTGCGCCCCTCGTCCGGCCAGGTGCGCGTGGCCGGCGCGCCTCTGGTCTATACCCGGCGCGGCCTGCTTGCCGCCCGTCGCCAGGTGGGCCTCGTGTTCCAGAACCCCGACGACCAGTTGTTCAGCGCGAGCGTGGCCCAGGATATCAGCTTCGGGCCGCTGAATCTGGGCCTGGACCTCGCCGAGGCGCGCCGGCGCGTCGCCGAAGCTGCCGCGCTGTGCGAGGTGGATGATCTGCTCGACCGGCCAACCCACGCCCTCAGCGGCGGGCAGAAGCTCCGCGTGGCCCTGGCCGGGGTACTGGCGATGGCGCCGCGGGTCATCCTGGCCGACGAGGTGACGTCCGGCCTGGACCCCTGGATGCGCCGGCAGGTCGTCGCGATCTTCGATCGTCTGGTCGCCCAGGGCGTGACGGTGCTCCTGGCGACCCACGATCTGCATGTGGCGCGCCAGTGGGCCGATCGGGTGGCGGTGATGGACGCGGGGCAGGTGGTCGCCGTCGCTCCGTCCGCCGAGGTGTTCCGCGACGGGGAGCTGCGCCGCCTCATCGGCGCCGATGCGTGCATGGAGGGTTGATGCCATTGCGGTATGGGATGAGACATCAGATGATCCGGCGCTTCAGCCTCCCTCCCAACGACCATCTGAGATGGTATGCGATCCTCGCGGCGCGTTGCCGGGCGCTGCTCGTGGCCCTGGCCGCCGATGCGCTGCTGGGCGATCCGCCGAATGCCTGGCATCCGGTCGTGCTCCTCGGAAGCTGGATGCGTCTGGGTGAGCGGCTGGCGCCTCGCAGCGCGCGGGCACGTCTGGGGTGGGGCGCCCTCTGGGTGGCGGGCGGAGCGCTGCTCGCCGGTGGAACCGCCCGGCTGCTGCCGCGCCAGGTCCTGATCCAGGGGTTGGCGGCTTCGACCCTGCTGGCCTACCGGAGCCTCGACCAGGCCGTGGGCGCGGTGCAGGCCGCTCTGGAGACGGGCGACCTCAAGGAGGCCCGGCGCCTGGTGAGCTGGCACCTGGTGAGCCGCCCCACCGCCGATCTCTGCGCCGATGAGGTGGCCGCGGCGGCGATCGAGTCGCTGGCCGAGAACCTCTCCGACAGCCTGGCGGCCCCGGTCCTGGCCTATCTGAGCGGCGGCCTGCCGGCGCTGGCGGCCTACCGTCTGGTCAACACCGCCGATGCGATGTGGGGCTATCGGAACGAACGCTACGAGGATCTGGGCAAGGCGGCGGCGCGCCTCGATGACGCGCTGAACCTGGCGCCGGCGCGCCTGACGGCCGCGCTGATCGCCCTGAGTGCGCAGCTCACCCTCGGGCGCGGCGCCGCCGCCTGGCGCGTCGCCCGGCGCGACGCGGGCCGCACCGCCTCGCCCAATGCCGGCTGGCCCATGGCGGCCATGGCCGGCGCGCTGGATACGACGCTGACCAAACGCGATCACTATCGCCTGGGCGATGGCTCGCGCCTCCCCGACGCCGCGCTAGTCGCCGAGGCCCGCCGGATCGCCCGGACGCTGGCGCTCCTCCTGGCGATCGCCTTGCTGCCCGGCGCGTGGATGCGGGGACATGCGGCACGTTCGTGAATGGGAGGCAGGGGGAAACCTGGTCTTCCCAGACCCCTGCGTGCGGGCCAGGCCCGCTCAAACTCTCCCATGGGCGGGGGCGTGGGAAAACCCGGTTTCTCCACATCCCCTCCGGGGATGCAAACAGGTGTTCCGGGGTGGGCCAGGCCCGCCGCAGCCCGCCCCCAGACGGGCACGCACAAGGTCGCGCAGCGAAACTATGCCTGAAACCCTGTCCTGGTTCATCAAGATACAGAGGCCACTATGCACTTCCAACCGGACGCGCTCCTGCTCATCGGTCACGGCAGCCCCGACGCGGCGGGCAATGCCGAGTTTTACCGCTTCGCCGAGGACCTGGGCCAGCACCTGGGCGTGACGATCCAGCCCTGCTTTCTGGAACTGGCCGAGCCGTCCATCGGCGAGGGTTTCGCCCGCTGCGTGGCGGCGGGCGCGCGCCAGATCGCCGCCCTGCCGCTCTTTCTGGGGGCCGGGCGCCACCAGAAGCGGGATGTGCCCGACCTGCTGGCCGAGGCCCAGGCGGCCCACCCCGGCATCATGCTGCGCTACGGCGCGCCGCTCGGCTCACAGTTGCACCTGATTGACGCGCTCGCCGCCCGTGCCGCCGCCGCCCTTGCCCAGGGCGCCCGGGCCGTTTCCCCCGATGCGACCGCCCTTCTGGTGGTCGGGCGCGGCAGCAAGGATCCCCAGAGCAATGCTGAACTGCCCCGCCTGGCGCGCCTGCTCGCCGAGGTGTACGGGCATCCCCTGGTCGAGTATGCCTTCCAGGCCGTGGTCGCCCCGGACGTGGGGCAGGCGGTGAGCCGCTGCGCGCGGCTAGGCGCGCGGCGGGTGGTGGTGCTGCCGTATGTGCTGTTCACCGGCTTCGTGCGCGATGATATCGCGCGGCAGGCCCGCGCCGCGCAGGAGCGGCACCCTGAGGTAGAGATCCTGGTCGGCGAGCATCTCTTTCCCCATCCGGGCCTGCTCACCGCCGCCGCGGCGCGCTACCGCGAGATCGTGGACGGCACGGCGGCCATGACCTGCGATCTCTGCATCTACCGCCGGCGCGCCATTGACGCCGAGGTCCATACGCGCCATCATGGCGCCCATCACCATAGCGAATAGCGACGAGGAGGTCCATCCGTGACGACCCATCCGCACGCCATCGCGGCCGAGTCCTTCGCGATCATCCGCCGGGGCCTGGCCGAGCGCGGCCACGCCTTCGCTCCGCCCCTGGCGGCGGTAATCGAGCGCATCGTCCACTCGACCGCCGACTTCGAGTTCGCCGACCTGGTCCGGAGCAGTCCCGGCGCGGTTGAGGCCGGGGTGAGCGCGTTGCAGGCGGGTTGCGCGGTGCTCGCCGATGTGCACATGGTGCGCGTGGGCGTCAACGCCGGGCGCCTGGCGGCGCTGGGTGGATCGCTCCACTGCCTGATTGACGATCCCGAGGTGCAGGCCTTCGCCGCCGCCAACGGCGTCACCCGTGGCGCGCAGAGCATGCGCCTGGCCGCGGAACGGGGGTTGCTGGATGGCGCCATCGTTGCCATCGGGAACGCTCCCACTGCCCTTGACGAAGTCATCCGCCTCGTGGCAACGGGCGCGCGCCCGGCGCTCATCGTCGGCGTGCCGGTGGGCTTCGTCGGCGCCGCCGAGAGCAAGGCCGCCCTCACCGGGGTGACCGCCGTGCCCTGGTTGATCACCAGCGGTCGCAAAGGCGGCTCCACCGTGGCGGTCGCGGTGATCAACGCGCTGCTGCGCCTGGCGGTGGGCGCGGGGAACGATGCGTTGTGATGGTGACCTGTATGGATGATATGCCCGTACCTCCGCGCAACCGGCGCGGCATGCGCACCGGCTTCACCACCGGCACCAACGCGGCCGCGGCGGCCCGCGCCGCGGCCGTGGCCCTGTTCACCGGCGCCTGGCCCGAGACGGTGACGGTCAGCCTGCCTACCGGCGAGACGACCACTATGACGCCGCTGGAGCGCCGTCTCGACGCCGACGCCGCTTCGTGCTGCATGCGCAAGGACGCTGGCGATGACCCGGATGTGACCCATGGCGCGCTGATCTGCGCCACGGTGCGCCGGACGCCCGGGCCGGGCCTGCGCCTCGATGGCGGCCCGGGCGTGGGCCGGGTGACCCTGCCCGGTCTGGGCCTGCCCGTAGGCGAGGCGGCGATCAACCCCGTGCCGCGCCGGCAGATCACCGAGAACGTGCTCGCGGCCCTGGGCGAGGTCACCCCCGAGGGGCCGGCGATCCTGGAGCGCATCGGGCTTGAGGTGATCATCAGCGTGCCCGACGGCGAACGCCTGGCCCGCAAGACCCTCAACCCCCGTCTGGGGATCATCGGGGGGATCAGCATCCTCGGAACGAGTGGCAAGGTCTATCCGTACAGCACGGCGGCCTGGCGTCACAGCGTGTTGCAGGCGGTGCAACTGGCCGCCTACCACAGCCCCGAGCGCGTCGTGCTCGCCACCGGGGCGCGCTCCGAGCAGTACGCGATGCGCCTGTTCCCCGAACTGCCCGACGTGGCCTTCGTGGAGATCAGCGTGTTCACCGGAGCGGCGCTGCGGGCCTGTATCAACCACGGCGTGCGTGAGGCCATCCTGGTCGCCATGATCAGCCGGATCATCAAGACCGCACAGGGCCGGATGGTCACGCACGTCGCGGGCAATCCCGTGGACTTTGCCTTTCTCGCTCAGGTGTGCCGCGAGATCGGCGCCTCGCCCGCGTTGATCGCCGCGACGGAGAGCGCCAACACCGGGCGCCACTTTCTCGAACTCTGCCAGGCCCGCGGCGAACTGGCCCCTCTCGACCATCTCACCGCCATGGCCCTGGAGCAGATGAGGCAGTTCGTCCAACGCTTTCATGCCAGCATGCGCCTGGAAGCCATCCTGGTGGATTTCGACGGCGCGGTCCTGGCTCGAAAACGCTCCGAGGCGAGCGATGGGCGCTGAAACCTTCCCGCCAGCACGGGCGCGGGGTGGCGCGGGCCTCCGGCCCGCCCAGACCCTCCCGCGGGCGGGGGGATGGGGAAACCCGGTTTCCCCACACCCCCTGCGTGAGGGCCAGGCCCTCCCGCGGGCGGGGGGATGGGGGAACCGGGTTTCCCCATGGTCACGTGAGACGGTTATGCGCATGGCGTACCATGCCCGCTGCAACCGGCCCGGGAGCGCGGGCGTCCCGCCCGCGCCACGGCGCCGCGGGCACGGTGCTGGCCCCCTCCCTGACCCTCCCCCACTGGGAGAGGGAACCCGGCGCCTCCCCCCAGCGGGGGGAGGCTGGGAGGGGGGCAGCACGCTGCGAACGATGGTCACCTCAGAGGCTTCCATGAACCAGACCGAACCCAACCCTTCCCTGCGCATCCTGGTAGTAGGCATGACCGGCGCCGGTCGCGCCGCTCTTCCCGAAGGGTTGATCGCCCGCATACTGCGCGCCGAGTTGCTGGTCGGCGGCGAGCGCCATCTCGCGGCCTTTCCCACCTTCGGCGGCGAGCGCCTGAGCGCGCGCCAGGAGTTGCCGCTCGTGGCCCGGCGTCTCCGCGTGGCCCTGGAGCGCGGGGAACGCGCGGTCGTGCTGGCCTCGGGCGATCCGCTGTGGTATGGCATCGGCGCCAGTCTGCGGCGCTGGTTCGCGGCTGAGGAGTTGGAGATCGTCCCCGCGCCCACCTCGTACCAACTGGCCTTTGCCGCTCTGGGCGAACCCTGGCACGATGCCGCGCTGCTCAGCGCCCATGCCCGCCCTCTGGACGAGGTCGTTCGTGGGGTGCGTCAGGCCACCAAAGCGGCTATCCTCACCGACAACCGCCACACCCCGGCGGTGATTGCCCGGGCGCTGATCGAGGCCGGCCTGGCGCCCACCGCGGCATGCGCCATCTGCGAGAATCTGGGTGAGACCGGGCAGCGCATCGTGCGGACGACGCTGGAGGAGGCGGCGGCGCGAACCTTCGCGCCGCTCAATGTGCTGGTGGTCTGGCGTGATGAGGAGGGGCAGCCGCCCGATGAGGGGGCGCCGCGAACCGCTGCGCCGGCGGCCCGCGCCCCCGGCCTGCCCGACGCGGCCTTCAGCGCCGAGGCCGGGCTGATCACCAAGCGCGAGGTGCGCCTGTTGAGCCTGGCGGAACTGGCCCTGGGGCCGGGCGAGGTGCTGTGGGATATCGGGGCGGGCAGCGGGTCGGTGGGGATCGAGGCCGCCCGCGCGCAACCAGCCGCCACGGTCTACGCCGTGGAGCGCCGCGAGACGCGGTGCGATCACATCCGCGAGAACCTGCGCCGCTTTCCCGCCCCGAACCTCCATCTGGTCCACGGCGAGGCCCCCGCCGCCTGCGCCGATCTGCCCGCTCCCCACGCGATCTTCATCGGCGGCAGCGGTGGACGCCTGGGAGCGCTGCTCGACCTGGCCTGCCAGCGCCTGCGCCCCGGCGGGCGCCTGGTTCTCAACCTGGTGACCCTCGACCGGCTGCGCGAGGCGCGCCAGCGCCTGCCCGACGCGCGGCTCTATCAGGTCCAGATCAGCCGCGGCGCGCCTATCCAGGACGACCTGCGGCTGGAGGCCCTGAATCCGGTGTTTGTGGTGACGTGGGTGAAAGAGGGGGACTGACGTGAACATAGGCAGGGCAGGGGTGTGGGGAAACCCGGTTTCCCCATACCCCCGCGGACGCGGGCCGGAGGCCCGCGCA
>Ga0308393_1000841_pt1 | contig 15154 bp, 16 predicted proteins | sample Hotspr2Sampleee2_FD_202364 | JGI IMG/M metagenome (GOLD analysis project Ga0308393, IMG submission 202364) | Hot spring phototrophic mat microbial communities from Mushroom Spring, Yellowstone National Park, Wyoming, United States - 20050630_ee2 ... | reverse complement strand
ATTACGAGGTTTGCGATAGCAAACCGAAGTAATCTGTCTGTTTGAAAGATTGCTTCGCCTGCGGCTCGCTGGTGACGAGAAAACCAATTTTTACAGAAACATAAATGTACGTTTAATTTTGTTGAGGTACTTAAATTACCCTAAACATTTGCAAAAAGGTACTTACCTGTTAGTTATTCATACATCTGAGCAAATAGAAACAAGAAAAGTAATTTTGCAGTAACTATTCAAAATTTTTTGTGCATTGAGCGAAGCCGAAATGCACAGAAAAGAGTTTAAACGTGTGAAAAAGTGTAAAACAGCCAAGCCTTCAAAGCACACGCTTTGAGGGCTTTTTTTATGCGAGAAATGCAATATCAATCTTTCCTCAATCCAAAAACGTGTAGATTTCTTAGATTTTAGGCTAAAAACCTGCGTGTTGAGCAAACTTTTTCGTAGCATTAGGCGTAATTATGTTAGTGGATTGGTATATTTTTGCAATCAACCCCCAATTTTTTAGCACAACACAAAAACACGAATACAGCTATGAAGATTTTAGGTCAGTATTTTCCTTCGTACAAAATAGATACTGGTCAGAAAATCTATTTTCGTAGGCTCACCGAAGCCGATACCATTGCTTTGGTAGATTTCTACTACCGAATGTCGCCTGAAACCCGTTACTTGCGTTTTCAGATGGTAACAGAAGGCTTGCCCGAAAAGAAAATCTACGAGTATGCCGAGCAACTCTGCCGATTGGAAGGGAAAGGTTTAGCCGTTGTTGCCTATACCTACGAAAATGGCATAGAAAACTTCATAGGTGTAGCCCGCTATATGCAAAATCAAGAAACTGATACCACTGCCGAGTTTGCCATAGTCATTCAAGATGATTTTCAGGGAAAAGGTTTGGGAAGATATTTGTTGCAAATTCTTTTTGCTGAAGCGAAGAGAAATGGTTTGCAACAACTCTACGGCTCAATGTTTTATTCCAATACAGGCATCATCAATCTAATAAAAAAAGTTGCCCCCGAAAATCATCATTTTTCGCAAGGCGAAGGGCAAATGGAAGTAGTGATAGATTTGTGAAAACTTTTTCAGAATGATATAAAATTTCACAAAAACAAATTACGGCAGGTTATAGGATATTATTTTTCCTATAACCTTTATGATTTTTGTTTTTTTTTGCATATTGCCGTTGCTTATTTTTGGTCAAAACTTTTTGACTATTATTTTTGTCCTAAAAAGAAGTTTTTTTCACATCAAAAGCATTCTGTTATATGAACTTTGACCTTATCGTAATAGGTAGCGGACCCGGTGGGTACGTAGCGGCTATCAGAGCCAGCCAACTCGGAATGAAAACAGCCGTAGTAGAAGCCGCCGAATTAGGCGGAATTTGCTTGAATTGGGGGTGTATCCCGACCAAAGCCCTGCTCAAATCCGCACAAGTATTTGAGTACCTCAAACACGCACAAGAGTATGGCATACACGTAAGCGACGCCAAGCCCGATTTCAAGGCTATGATACAACGCAGTCGCAACGTAGCCGCAGGTATGAGCAAGGGTATTCAGTTCTTATTCCGTAAAAATCAGATTACCTTAGTAGAAGGTTTTGGCAAACTCACCAAAGACAAAAAAGTAGAAGTAACCGCCAAAGACGGCAGTAAAAAAATTTTAGAAGCCAAAAATATCATCTTAGCTACAGGTGGCAGAGCCAGAGAATTGCCTCACATCAAAATAGATGATAAAAAAATCATAGGCTATCGCAGGGCAATGTATTTAGAAAATCAGCCTAAGAAAATGCTCATAATGGGTTCGGGGGCGATTGGTGTGGAATTTGCCTATTTTTATAATGCTATCGGCACTGATGTTACTATCGTAGAATATATGCCTCGTATTGTCCCCGTAGAAGATGAGGAAATCTCGAAACAACTTGAAAAAAGCTACAAAAAAATGGGTATCAAGATAATGACCTCCTCTTCGGTAGAGGCTGTCGATACCTCTGGGGCAGGTTGTAAAGTAACCATAAAAACTCCCACAGGAACAGAAATTGTAGAGTGTGATGTAGTGCTTTCGGCAGTGGGCATAACGGCTAATTTAGAAGGAATCGGTTTGGAAGAACTCGGAATCAAGACCGAAAACGGAAAAATAGTAGTAGATGATTACGGAAAAACAAATGTAGAAGGTATCTATGCCATTGGCGATATTACTCGCGGGCAGGCTCTGGCTCACGTTGCCTCTGCCGAAGGTATTATTTGCGTTGAAAAAATCGCAGGGCTGAACCCTCACCCACTCAATTACAACAACATTCCCGGTTGCACTTATTGCCAACCCGAAATCGCTTCCGTAGGGCTTACCGAAGCACAAGCTAAAGAACAAGGTTATGAAATAAAGGTGGGAAAATTCCCTTTCACGGCTTCGGGCAAGGCAAGTGCTGGCGGCGTAAAAGATGGCTTTGTAAAAGTAATTTTTGATGCCAAATACGGTGAGTGGCTCGGTTGCCATATGATTGGAGCAAACGTAACCGAAATGATTGCCGAAGTAGTCGTTGCTCGTAACTTAGAAACCACAGGACACGAAATCATCAAATCCGTACATCCACACCCTACGATGAGTGAGGCAATTATGGAAGCCGTTGCCGCCGCTTACGGAGAAGTGATTCATATTTAGTCGTCCCTGAAAAAGTATTCAATGACAAATAATTTCAAAGAGATAGAAGGAATTGTCTTTTCAACGCCATTGATTGAGCGAAGCCGAAATCAACGTTGCTGAATACAAACACAAAAGCCGAGCATCAACTCGGCTTTTTTTTCATAGCTAAATGGTGAAGAATAATTACTTTGCAGGTTGGCAAAGTTCAATTACTTTCAATACGGTTTCTTTGGCGAAGTCAGCGTTCATATAGTCAGAGGCTTTCCATTCAGCACCTCTTTTAGAAGATTTTTTCCAGAAATCCATATCCATAGCCGTTGTGATGTTTTTTTGGAAGTGCTTCACTTGGGCGTTCAATATTTCATTCAATTCTTCTACTGATTTCACCTGAGCTACACGAATCAAAGAGTCGAACCAGTTAGCTGCCAAATTTTCTTGTGCTTCTACGGTTTCTTTGATAAACTCGGGAGCGTTGTCGAAACCTACGATTTTCTTCATGTTAGCGAAAGCATCTTTCAAAGCGTTTTTCACTTTTACAAGAGCTTCTTGATTTTGTTCAGCCATTTTGTTGACTGTTTCGGTTGCAGCGTTTTTTGCAGTTGCCATAATCGTACTATTTTTAAAGGTTAAACAATGCTTTTCTTTGAATTTCTTGATACAAAGATACAACGCTTACAAAAAACCTACAAATATTTTCTAATTTTTTTTGTATTTTTTTTAAAAAAAATATCAAAAATTGATTTTTTTTATGTTTTTAATTGTACTATTCCAATACAAACCAAATAATATTCTGTACGCATACCAATTTAGTAACCTATCTTTCGCAAACATTCAGTAATATTTTTTGCTCCTTGCGTTGCAATAGCAAATCCGTAGCTATTTACCTGCTTCTAATAGAGTAGTGCATAACAAGTAATGTTGAAGACTAAAAACAAGCGTCATTACGAGGTTTGCGGTAGCAAACCGAAGTAATCTGTTGGTGAATGAGTAAAAGGATTGCTTCGCCTTTCGGCTCGCTGGTGACGAAAAACACTGCATTACATCTTTAATTTACACATCGCTTTTCCCACCTAAATATCCAAACAGACGCGATTGTTTTTCGCCTTTTTCGTGGATATATTTACCTTTTGCAAAATCTTTGAGATAATGAATATTGAGAAAATGCCCCCAGCCATCTTTTTTGATAAAATGTTCGCCATCAATAATGATACCTCTTTCGTTGCGATAAGGGTGCATTGCTCCGAGTTTAGCCACTACATCGTGTTCGTTAGAAAAACTTTCAATCCAAGGCTTTTGCTTTTCGTCTTCAATAGGTTGATGACTCATCTCTTCGGCACAATTGGCAAAAGCATAGATTTCTAATTTCCCCAAGTAAGGATTTTTTTCTTGAATAAGTAAATCTAAAATGGTGGAAGTAATGAGCGTTCCTTGCGAGTGGCTAATGATTACAACCTTTTCCTTTTCAGCAAGAGCTTTACGAATAGTAGGCATTACGTAATGAGCAAACTGAACATTGTTATGTCCGTATTTTCCCATTACCGACTGCAAAATATCCAAGCCTATGCCGTTAGTTGGATTATGAAGCACGGTAATCGGTCTGTGAAACAAGAAAGCAAGATATTTTGCATTTGAGGTTGCTAAATCTTCGTTAGTTACGATACCATTGATAAAGAACCATTTTTCCTTCTCAAACTTTTCAGGCAAATTATTATCTACCTCAAAAATAGAGGCATTTTCCATAAAAAGCAAAGATTGCAAAAACTTAGGGACAAAAGGTTTGAGAAAATAACTATCACCGAGCAAAGGAGGCAGCATGGCTTCGGAAGAGTATTTAATGAATTTGAGCAAGTCGGAAGAGGCTAAATTAAATTCTGAAAATTTATCGGGGTCTGTCCAAGAATCGGGTTCGCCGATGATAGATTTTAGGTAATTGGGACGCGTGTTTAAAATGGCTTCCAAGGTGTTTCTGACTATCGTAAGCATAAAGTGTTTGTTTGTTTTTTTAAAAAATACTCTCTTAATTTTCTTGCAATTTACTACTCATCACTCACGCTTCGGCTTCGCTCATCACTCATCATTCATCATTCTTACTTACAAATCCTTTCATATAAATTCTTTCTTCTTTGTTTTCGGCATTGCTGATGACAAGCACAATTTTGCGTTGCTCACCAATCTGATTCGGTTTGGGGGTGTAGATGACGGTAATTTTGGCTTTTTCGCCTTGTGCAAGGGGATTTTTATCCCAAATCGTAGTGGTACAATCGCAACTGGTTTGCACAGCTAAAATTCTAAGAGGTTGTTTGCCTGTGTTAGTGTATTCGAAATGGTACGATACTACCTCACCTACTTTGATAGTTCCGAAATTATACTCTTTATTCTGAAAAACTATGCTTGGCTTGTTGCTAACAGGCAAAGTATCGGTTTTGATGATATTTTCTTGAGCAAGAATTTTGGTAGAAAAACAACAAATACAGAAAATCAGAACAATAAGATGTTTCATAGAAAAATTTAGTGATTGCAACAAAACTTTATCATAATTGGCTTGTTCAAAAATCGTTCAAATTTTTTGAATTTTTGCATAAAAAGCAAAAAAATATACAAAACGTGCTTGAAATGCTCAACACAAAACGAAAACAAATTTCAGTAAAAATAGGTTTTGCAGTGTGTAAAAAACGATAAAATGTCGGTAGCAAAAAAATATCAACTTTCGGAGCAAGATATTGATAGAATTATAGAAATGGCTTGGGAAGATAGAACTCCTTTTGAAGCTATTGAGAGCCAATTTGGTATTTCGGAAAAAGAGGTAATTGCCTTGATGCGAGAAGAAATGCGAGCGAGTTCGTGGCGAATGTGGCGTAAAAGAATGAACGGCAGAAAAACCAAACATAAGCAAAAACGTTCCGAAGAGGTTGAGCGTTTTCGCTGTAAATTACAAAAAACAATTAGCCGAAACAAAATCAGCAAACGTGGGTAGTTGGTGAGTGTTATTTCAGCAAAATTCTTGTTGGCGTGTAGCCGAGATGTTTTTCTAAAATTTTTCTATACTCGGGGCGAGTAGTGAAGCCATTGGTTTCGTTAAGAAATTCGTTCCAAACAACTACCCAATCGCTACCTTTGGGCATAATGAAGCCATAAGGATTAGTTTGGATTTCGCCTGCCAAATGCCTTTTGATAGGCTTGCCGTTTTGGAGAGCATCGGCATAATACAAGAAGTCGTGTTTGGTGAAAGATTTAGTGTCGGATAAAGTTTTTGAGAGCAATTCATCAGCATTATTTACATACACAATTTCCAAATCGGGGTAATATAAGTTTTTAATTTCTAAAATTTCAGTTTCTTGTGTAGAATTGCGAAGAGCATAGGCTTTCATTCCTCTGAATATGTTGCTGATGTTGCTTAAATTACTTAAATCTGGTGCAGAATTGTGTGTAAGCAAAATAGAGCGATTTTTGATGTAAGGTGGCGTGAAACTCATTTCTTTTTTTCGTTCTTCTGTAATCGTAAAAGGACCGAGAGCAAAAACACCTCCTTTGGCGGCTTTGATATTTTTCAGAAACAAAGTAAAATTGCTAATTGGCTTCTGAATATTGACTTTTATTTTTATGCCCTTAGTAGCTTGTACGTAATTCACAAATTCTCTTAGTATATCAATACAAATGCCTTCTAACTTCCCTTCTGCTCCTTTATACACGAAGCGAGGTGTTTCGAAATAGGTTATGATAATGGTTGCTTCTCTGTTTCTTTGAGCATTTGCCCAACTATCGCCTTGCAGTTGAGCCGCAGCAAGAAAACCGATGAGGCTGAAAAAAACAATTAAAATGAATTTGAACATTTCTGAACGCTTTGTAAAACAAAAATACACTTTTCTACTGATTTACCAAAGAAATTAGTTTCTCCTTTGAGGGAATACTTTTGTACGACCATTTTCCTTTCACGGTGCCGTCTTTGAGCAAGATAAGCCCTGGATTAGTGCGTATCATAGCTTTTAGGATTTTGGTATCCATGGCATGATGCTCAATGGGCAGTTGGTATTCGTGGCAGAGAGCCTCGAAGGTGTTTTTGTCCGAACTTAGCCCCATTGGGGTTATTGGTGTGTTTTTGAGAGAAGTAATTAAAGTTTTGATTTCAGAAAAAGATTTAAGATTAGTTTTTTGCAAATCGGGTGTGATTACCAAAAGCCAGTTGCCCTGAAACATTTTTTTCATTTGAGTGGTATCGGCATCTATCCAGGCGAAGTCAGCACCGATTTTGGCTTGTGCTTCGGGATTGAGTAGTTTGTTTTCAAAGGCTTTGTATTTGTAGGTCAGTGTATCTTCCCAAATGTTTTTTTCATCAACCTCTTGTTCGCTGAAAGTTTCATCTTTTTGGGTTTTTAGGTTCGTGAAAGTATATTTTTGTTCGTATCGCAAGGGTTCTTTGGGTTTCATAAGCGTAGGAATATGATTGCCCACCTTGTAGGGCAGAAAATCAATAATTGGTAAGTAATAAGCCGTGTAAAATCCGATACCAAAAGAAAGCAAAGAAACCGCCAAGTTGCTTGCCCAAGCCCATTTTGTAGTATTGGCTTCAATGTATTTATTTTGTAAAAGCAAAAATCCTATCAGCACCACCAAAATCACATCTTTCATAAAAGACTGAAACGGCTTTAATTTGATAGCATCGCCAAAGCAACCACAATCGGTAACTTTGTTGAAATACCACGAATAGAAAGTTAAGCCTGTAAAAAACAGCACCAATAAAAACAAAGCCCAAAGCGTAAAACGAGGGCGAAACCTAATCAGCAAACTGAAACCCCAGATTACTTCCAAAGCACTCATCAGGATAGCCAAACTTAGCGAGTAGGGCTTCAAGAATTGAAAAAAATGGCTCATTGTAGTTTCTTCTGTGCCTTTCAGTTCGCCATTGACTACGATTTTGTTGCGAAAATCATCTGCAAATACATCAAAATATTCTTCTAATTTGATTTCAGTGCCTACGGGGTCGTTGAGTTTGATAAGCCCCGAGAAAATGAATAAAAGTCCTACGAGCCAAATAATTACCTTAGTTGCAAGTTTCATTTTTCAAAAAATTTAGTTGTATTAAACAAAAAACGGCATAATTGAGCATATCTTGATAGTTTGCCTCTACGCCTTCGGAAACGAGTGTAAGTCCTTGATTATCTTCTATTTGCTTTACTCTGATAATTTTCATCAAAATCAGGTCGGTCATAGAGCTGACACGCATTTGTCGCCACGCCTCGCCGTAGTCGTGATTTTTACGCAAGAGCAAATCTAAGGTGCGTTCGGCGTGTTTATCGTACAAACTACTGACTTCTTCTAATGAAAGTTCTAAATTTTCATTTTTTTGGTTTTGCAAATCGATTTGCATCAAGGCAATAAGGGCATAATTGATAATGCCTACAAACTCTAAACGAATATCATCGGCGATTTGTTGTGTGCCTGCCTGCTGAATGGCTCTGATGCGATTGGCTTTGATGAAGATTTGGTCAGTGATAGAAGGCAAACGCAAAATTCGCCACGCCGAGCCGTAATCTTGATGTTTTTTGAGAAAAAGGTCTTTGCAATAGGCTAAAATAGCTTTGTATTCTTGGGCTGTTTGGGACATACTTTTGTTTTCTGCAAAAGTAAAAAAATATATTTGTAAGCGTGGAAAAGTCGCAATTTTTTTACATAGAGGCTGTTTTGCATTTCAGCGAGAAACTGGCTGTACGAGAGCCTACGGAAAGGGGCTTGGGCTTTTTGGGCGTGCAAATCACAAAGTAGCACACACACGCACAAGAGAACAAATGCAATCTTTTTCATAAATTTACAAAATTTTGCTATTTTTAAGGTAAAAAGTAGTTCCACAAAATTAAAAAGACACTTTCATTGGTATAAAATGCTGATAGACAATTTTTTGTCTTGCCTCTTGTGTCTTGCATCTTGTGTCTAATTACTAATTACCCAAGCAAATTAAGCAAGAAATTGATACTTGCAGTATTTTATTTTGCAAAAAATCTTTAATATGATAAAATTTAGATGCTTCACTCAAATACTTACTTTGCAAACCACATTTCGTACGGCTCACGGCAGCCGAGAACAAATAGAAAGCCTTTGGGCAGAACTTTCGGATAATGGCTTGCAAGCTTATGGTGAGGCTGTGCCTGTCCCTTACTACGGACACACTGCCCAAGAACTCAAAAAAGTCTTAGACGCTCTACAAAACACCATCGAGCAAACCGAAATAAACAATGCAAGTGCTTTTTGGGAAAAAATGCACCCCTATCTTAGCAATTTGCCCGCCGCTCAATGTGCCTTAGATATTGCCGTGTATGATTATCTTTCGCAGAAAGCCCAAAAGCCACTGTATCGGTATTTAGGTTTGGCGTGGCGAGAAGATTTGCCTGTTTCTAACTATACCATTTCCTTAGGCACTGCCGAGCAGATGCTCGCACAAATGCAAGCTACACCTTATCCTATCTACAAGATAAAACTCGGTAGCAAAAACGATTTAGAAATTTTGAAAGCCTTGCAAGAATCTAGCCCCGCTACTTTCCGAATAGATGCCAATTGTGCTTGGACTTTGGAACAAGCCAAAAGCTATCTCCCCGAACTTGAAAAAATGCAAATAGAATTTATCGAGCAACCTTTTGCCGTAGGAGAGTGGCAGGCAGTTGAAGAATTGCGTAAAATTACTTCTATACCTATCCTTGCCGATGAAAGTTGCCGTACAGAAGCCGATTTGGAAAAATGTAAAGATTATTTCTCGGGCATAAATATCAAATTGGCAAAATGCGGAGGTATCACGCCTGCTTTAAGAATGATTGAAAAAGCAAAAAGATACAATTTGAAAGTAATGATGGGCTGTATGACCGAGAGTAGCGTAGGCATTACGGCTATTGCTCACCTTTTACCACTTTTAGATTTTGTAGATATGGACGGAGCTTTGCTCCTCGCCAACGACCCTGCCGAAGGAGTGCGTTTGGAGGCAGGCAAGGCAATTTTACCCCAAAAAAATGGCTTAGGCGTAACCCTGAAAGATACGCCTAAGAAGTGAAAGCAGCAGCAAGCTCAACCTTTTGCTTGGTTGGAAACATTTTTTCTAAGGTTCGGTAACGATAGTCAAAGATGTAGTCTAAACGTTTTCGCACAAACAAAGCATTTGCCAAATCGCCAAGTATGCCAAAAGGAATTTTGTAGCTGACAATATCAATCATTTCTACGCCTTCGGCAACTTCCCTGAAATGATGTTGATGATGCCACAAACTATAAGGACCGAAACGCTGTTCATCAACAAAATAATAAGGCTCTTGCACGTGAGTGATTTCCGTTACCCAACTCATCGGGATATTGAGCAAAGGACTTACACGATAAGCGATAATCATACCAGGGTACATTTTATCTTCGGGGCGTACCAATTTCACCTGAAAGCCCATATCGGGAGGCGTGATTTTGGCTAAATTGAATGGCGAAGAAAAAAATTCCCAAGCCTGTTGCAAAGAAATAGGCAATATCTGTTTTCTTTTCAATTGATAAAGTGCCATAAGTGAATGATGAATTGAATGATGAATTAGATATTTGCTTTTAGAATTTTACAAATAGTCTAACTTGCACCAACAATACATTTTTTGTAAGGAATTTGTTTTGAAAAAATAAATTTTCTGTACGTTTCGGCTACGCTCAACGTGCAGAAAAAGGAATACAAAAATCTATTCATTTAGCCTTCAAGCCGTATTTTGCACCTATTTTGAGCATAAAATCAAATGCTTCTTCGTACTGATTGCTAATTTCGCCTTCAAGGATAGCCTCGCGTATTTCGTTTTTGATGAGTCCTACTTTGCGGCAGGGTTTGAGGTTGAAAGTTTGCATAATAATTTCGCCTGTAATGACGGGCTGAAAATTACGGAGTTTGTCTTTCTCTTCAATTTCTTTAAGTTTTTGTTCAACTTTATCAAAATTAGCGAGATATTTTTTTACTTTTTGGTGGTCTTTGGAGGTGATGTCGGCACGACAAAGCATCATCAGGGCTTCCAAGTCTTCGCCTGCCTCGAAGAGCAAACGACGGATAGCCGAGTCGGTGATGTTGTCTTTTACCAAAGCGATAGGGCGTAGGTGCAGACGAACCAATTTTTGCACCCTACGCATATTTTCGCCCATAGGGAGTTTGAGTTTTCGGAAGAGGTATGGTGTCATTTTGGCTCCTTTTTCTTCGTGTCCGTGGAAAGTCCAGCCGACTTTTTCGTCGAAGCGTTTGGTAGCGGGTTTGGCGATGTCGTGCAAGATAGCCGCCCAACGTAGCCACAAGTCCGAAGTTTTTTCCGAAAGGTTATCCAAAACCTGTAAGGTATGGTAAAAATTATCTTTGTGCCTTTTGTCGCCAACAGCCTCAACCCCTTGTAGAGCTACCATTTCGGGGAAGATAAGATGCAGAAGCCCTGAATGAAAAAGCAATTTGAAGCCATAAGAAGGTGGATTGGAGAGAATGATTTTGTTGAGTTCGTCGGTAATGCGTTCTTGTGAAACAATTTTGATGCGTTCTTTATTTTTGATGATAGCTTCAAAGGTTTCGGGAACGATATCAAAGCCCAATTGTGAGGCAAAGCGAATAGCCCGCATCATTCGCAAGGGGTCGTCAGAGAAAGTTACATCGGGGTTGAGGGGAGTACGGATATTTTTTTTTCGGAGATCTTCCAGCCCGCCGAAGGGGTCAAGTAAAGTGCCTAAATTTTCTTTATTGAGCGATATAGCTAAGGCGTTTATGGTAAAATCGCGTCGGTTTTGGTCATCTTCGAGCGTGCCGTTTTCAACGACAGGTTTTCGTGAATCTCTTTGGTATGATTCTTTTCTTGCCCCTACAATTTCAACTTCCCAATCTTCATAGCGAAACATTGCCGTACCAAAGTTTTTGAATTGTGTTATGTTGATTTTTTCATCTAATTGATGAGCAAGTTTTTTAGCAAAATCAACGCCACTGCCAATGCAGACGATATCCAAATCTTTGCAAGGTCTATCGAGGAGCAAATCACGCACAAAACCACCTACCAAATACGCTTCTGTACCTATTTCTTGGGTAATTTGAGCTATTTTGAGCAAAAAAGAATTTTCTTGGAAAATATGTTGGTAATGTTTATTATTATTCAGCATACATTCATTTTCGGGCTATCGGTTTGCAAGATAGCAATAAAAAAAGCCTTCTCAAAAGAGAAGGCTTTTTGCGTATGAAAAAGTGTTAAACAGGTGTTTGAATAAACGTATTCATTCATACATAAATACGACTGCTTCTAAATAAGTAACCACCAAGTAATTAAAAAAGTTGTAACTATTTACCCTACTTGCAAAATTACACAAAAACAATTAGTTTAGAGGCATAAATTTTCAGTTTTTTGCATATGGAGCTACCCAATGCACAGCAGAATTGCGAAGTATGCTTCTGCAAGTATTAAAGGAGATAAGTAGTTCCACAAAATTAAACGTATATTTATATTTTGGTAGTGTATAACAAGTAATGCTAAGGCAAAAAAATCAACGTCATTACGAGGTTTGCGGTAGCAAACCGAAGTAATCTGTCTGTTTGAAAGATTGCTTCGCCTGCGGCTCGCTGGTGACGGTGAAAGAATTGTTTCGCCTTCGGCTCGCTGGTGACGAGAAAACCAATTTTTACAGAAACATAAATGTACGTTTAATTTTGTTGAGGCACTTATTCAGCATTGCTTGTTATACACTACCGCATTTAGACTCCCCTTTTATCTCCATAAACGAGTATGTGCAACCTATCGGTATAATTGAAGCCTTCTTTCTTGCAGATTTCTATCAGCCATTGTTGTTTTTGGTGAAGTGTTTGGGGATTTGTGCCTTGTGGCATCAGATACACCTTTTGAGGCGAAATGCTGAATCTTTCAATAATTTGTTTTACTTCGGCAATATCTTGGAGCGTATCAATCACAAATTTAAAATTACTTTTAGACGATTGAGCGAAAAAAACGATAGCCTTTGGTTTTATGCGTTCTTTTTCCGATACCAAAGAATTAGCTAACTTTGGGGAAACGTTATACTGGTCAGTAAGAGCATCTAAACTCGGGTGAGGAGTAATCGTACCATTTGTTTCAAACTCAATGTGATAATTGGGATTATGCGTTTTGAGGATTTGGAGCAAGGCAAGCAAATCTTTTTGCTGTACGAGAGGCTCGCCACCCGTAATGACAATATTTTCGCAAGGATATTGTTTGATATTTTCTAAAATTTCTTCCTTGCTCATTTTGAGTATGTTTTCAGCTTTTTTGAATTTTCGGTAGCCTGTTTTAGATTCGTTTTGGTGTTTGAAAGGCGTATTTTCCCAGTTCCAAGTGTAGTCGGTGTCGCACCAAAAGCAATAGAGATTACACAAAGAAAGCCGAATGAAAATACTCGGCTTGCCGATATTTTTGCCTTCGCCCTGAATCGTATAAAAAATTTCGGGACTGCCCTCGTGCAAAGCTATTTTGAGCATAATGTTTTTTATCTTTCTCTTCTTGATTGAGTATAAATAGTCCCCCCTTAAAAAGTATTCAAAATTCTGTGCATTTTAATCCGTGTTCTAAAAAAATAGCCCGCAGATAAAAGGGATTAGGCAGATTTATCACATTTTTTGTGAATCAGACTAAAATTTGGAACAAAAAGCTACTTTTTTAGGGACGACTAATTAAAAAAACTATTTTTTTCATACATTTGAAAGTTTTGAAATTATTCCTCATAATACTCAACTACTTTGCCATCAGGAAAAACTTTGATGTAAAAATCTTTTTCATTGAGTTTCACCCGAGCCAAACCTTCTTGGAAATCCCATGCATCATCATATTTAGGGGGTACGATTTCTTTGCCGGTCTTATCAATGAAGCCATATTTGCCATTGAGTTTCACCCGAGCCAAACCTTCTTGGAAATCCGATGCACCATCATACTTAGGGGGTACGATTTCTTTGCCGGTCTTATCAATGAAGCCCCATTTGCCATTGAGTTTCACCAGAGCAAAACCTTTGGAGAAATCCCCTACTTTATCATACTTAGGGGGTACGATTTCTTTACCGGTCTTATCAATGAAGCCATATTTTTCATTGAGTTTCACCCGAGCCAAACCTTCGTCGAAATACGGTGCATAAAACATCACCTCAATAGGCATCACCCCCTCAGCCAAAACTTCTTGGGAATCCAATGCATCATCATACTTAGGGGGTACGATTACTTTACCGGTCTTATCAATGAAGCCCCATTTGCCATTGAGTTCCACCCATGCCAAACCTTCGTGGAAATTATATGCATAATCATACTTAGGGGGAACGATTAGCTTGCCGGTCTTATCAATGAAGCCCCATTTGCCATTGAGTTTCACTAAAGCCAAACCTTCGTGGAAATTATATGCATAATCATACTTAGGGGGTAAGATTACTTTGCCGGTCTTATCAATGAAGCCCCATTTGCCATTGAGTTTCACCGAAGCCAAACCTTCGGAGAAGCTCCACGCATCATCATACTTAGGAGGAACGATTACTTTGCCAGTCTTATCAATGAAGCCCCATTTGCCATTGAGTTTCACCGAAGCCAAACCTTCGTGGAAATCATATGCAACATCATACTTAGGGGGTACGATTACTTTGCCGGTCTTATCAATGAAGCCCCATTTGTCATTGAGTTCCACTCGAGCCAAACCTTCGTGGAAGCTCCCCGCATAATCATATTTAGGGGGTACGATTTCTTTGCCGGTCTTATCAATGAAGCCCTCTTTGCCATTAAGTAACGTAAGTAACACCTTAGCCAAACCTTCGTGGAAATCCTCTGTAAAACCATATTTAGGGAGTACGATTTCCTTGCCGGTCTTATCAATGAAGCCCCACTTGTAATTGAGATACACCCAAGCCAAACCTTCGCGGAAATTCCTTGCAAAATCATACTTTGGAGTGATGACGATTTTCTTATCCGGTGTGCAAAATCCCCATTTATCGCCTTTGCGGTAGGGGATTAGTTCTTGGGCATGCAGGCAAGTAGCCCACAATGCCATTAGAGCTACGATAAAAAATGTTTGCTTTTTCATATTTGTTAGATTTTGAATTTTATTTCTCATAATACTCAACTACTTTGCCATAGTGGTTTTTGTAAAAAGTTTTGAGAAAACTTGCTTTTCTGTACGTTGAGCGTGTTCATTGAGCGAAGCCGAAATGAGCCGAAATGAGCCGAAACGTACAGAAAAGTGTAAAACCACTTATTTTTGAGTATAGTTACGTTCCCAAGCTCAAAACTTTACTCGCATTTGCAAGCGAATATCCGAACTTACGTTGCCTTCTACACGTGAAGCCCCCGAACCAATGCTACTTACATTGAGCAAACGCGTACGAGCATACCTGAACCAAAAAGCTAATTTTTTGGAAAATTTATATTCCAAAACACCGTATTGCCTTACACCTCTGCCGTTGTAGGCAGGAAAGGCAAAGCTATATGCTACGTCATCTTCGTAGGCATACTGACGGTTGTCGAAGTTATCGGTATCGAACAAAGCCCAACGCGTTTTGAGCTTCCATTTGTCAA
>Ga0308393_1000820_pt1 | contig 15403 bp, 9 predicted proteins | sample Hotspr2Sampleee2_FD_202364 | JGI IMG/M metagenome (GOLD analysis project Ga0308393, IMG submission 202364) | Hot spring phototrophic mat microbial communities from Mushroom Spring, Yellowstone National Park, Wyoming, United States - 20050630_ee2 ... | reverse complement strand
TGCTGATCTGGGGCGCGAAAGCGCCTGCGAGGTAGCCCAAGCCGAGTCGGAACCCGCGCAAACTGATCGTCCCCAAAGACAGCAGGAGAGGCATGATCGCGAACAGACCGGCAAAGCTAATTAGGAGGTTGACAAACAAGATAGCCGTCGTGCCGAGTGATCGAGCGGTCCAAGTTGCATCTGGCAGGGTGGTGGCGAGCAGGCCGTTTTCGCCGGCGATGTTTTCATAGACGCTGAGCAGCAATCCGCTCCCGAGGAGCGACAGGGTGTAGATGAACACGCCACCGATAAATCCTCGGGCGGCGCCGCGCGTGAAGCGGATGCTCTCGAGGGCAATGGCAATCGGGGCGATGACGATCAGCAGCGACCCAAGCAGGATGCGGATCAGCTGACCGAGGTAGGCGAAGCTGGCGGCGAGGACCGAGGACAGGACGAAGATGAACACGGTGAAGGAGTCCATTGTGGCGCGTATACGCATTTCCGGCATCAGCGAGTTGGCCATCTGCCGGCCCTTGTCGCAGCTCCCGAAACCTTTGAGGAACCAGATGGGCTGGCCTGAGTTGTTGGAGGCGACCAGTTGCGCTTGTTCTGGCGAGACGCCGCAGATCGTCGCGATCGCTTGATTGATGACGACGTAGACGCTCTCGACCAGCGTGAAGCTGCTGTATGTGACGACGACGATGATGCACAGGGCGATGATCTCGTCAATGGCGACGGACAGGCTGATGCTCGCCCCGCGCAAGAAGCCAAGCGCGAACTCGGCGACCGCGATGACGAAGGCGAGCGTGAAGATGATCAAGACGATGGCTGAGAGGGCGGTGGATAGGTTGGTCAGGTTACTCTTGTTAAACATGTGGCCGCTGCGCGGTGCCCAGCGGCTGAGCTGGTCGCCGAGGGCGGTCGCGACGCCACTGCCGCCCTGCCCGATGCCTTCTGCGTTCAGCGCCTTGGCGCTGTCGTCTGAAATGTACCTGAATAGATCGCTGACGAGCTGACCGAAGATGCGCGGCGAGACGATCCCTTGGATGTTGAATTCAAATTTTTCATCTATGTTGACCTGGTGCGGCTGCGTCACTTCCTCCGTCCTCTCGATAACCTCAGGTGGGGGCTGGGGTGAGGATGGTGGTTGAGATGGGTTGGAAGACGGCGGTGGTTGGGATGGGTTAGAAGATGGCGGCGGCTGAGACGGCGCAGGCGACGATGGCGGAGGAGATGTGGTGCTCCCCCCCTGCGCCATTGCCGTGGTCATGCCGAGGATGAGCCAAGCGAGGATGACGAGGATCGTGCGGGTCATGCGATCTGCAAGCCTCTGATGTATCCGATGATCTCTGGCATGATCCTGAAGACGATAAAGAATAAAATTACCAAACCCAGCATCCGCTTGGCAAATTCGATATAGCTTTGCTCATAATCGGGCAACGTCAGCCTATTGCCAAGCAAGCTGATGGCCATTTGCACCGACTCGCGGAAGATGATGATGTAGACGATGACGAGGATGACGGAGGCGATCAGCTCATACAAGATGTTGAATCCCCCCAAGTCGCCGAAATTGGTCCGCATTGCCCCGGCAGTTGCCGCAGCACTTGGTTCACCTTGGATGCCAGCAATGCTGGCTAACCAAGACGGGAGGTTGTATATGATAAAGAATATCCCGCCGATGACGAAGAAGTGCATGATGAGATAGCGTACTGCGGAGATGCCGACTTGGGGGCCAGCGGGAAGCATGACAAAATAGGCCAAGCGCAACGCGCCGAGCATGAAGCTGATCGCGGCGACGGCTTGGATGCCGGTCTTGACCAAGTTCATGATCACGCCGATGGCGTTGTCGACCATCCCCGGCAGGGCGGTAACGGAGCTTGGCGAGGGGTTGCTTTGGGCGTTTCGGGACCGTAGCACGTCTGACGAAGACACTGAACTACCCGAGGCGGTGATAGGGTTTGGCGGGGGGTTGTTTTGGAACGATGCCGCGCCAGGCGGCGCAGCAAACGCCGGCTCACCTAGCGCGAACCAGATGAAGAGAAGATAGATCGCAAGGGTAAGTTTTTTCATATTGTCCTCACAGCTTCATCTACGAGTTCTTGCGCGGTTGGGCTGCCCCCTGTCTTTTGGCGTGGTGAAGGTTGTGCAACGCGCTGGGCGGCTGATGATGGCTGTGATGCGGAGTTCGGCGCAGCGCTGACGCGCGTTGTCACTGAGGCGTTGGCGTTTGCACTGACGTAGCTCGGCGCGCTGACGTCCGCGGCCGGAGCTGCGGGCGAGCTCTGCGCGCTTGCGGGTGAGGAGGAGTTATTTGCGGCCGCAGCCGGCTGCGATGGCGAAGGAATTGGCGCGCTGCCGCCGCGCTGGTTAGCGAACTGTCGCTGCTGCTGGGCATTGGCGGAGACGCTGCGAACGAGCGCCGTGTTGCGCACGATGCCGTTCCCGATCGCGCTGCCGATGGCGAAGACGACGGCGCCGGCGTTGACGTTTGTGAGGGCTGAGACTGCCATGCCGGTCATCGCCGCGCCCGCGATCATCGCTGCGCCGAGCCCGGCGATGGCGATGATTGGGCCTTGGTCGCCGCTCTTGATGCCGATTGCCTCGATGACGTTGTTCCCGACCAAGCTGACGGCGATGCTGGCAGCGACGACGAAGAGCAAGCGCTTGATCGCATCGATCCATCCGCTCACGACGTTTTCGCCATATGGGAGGACGAAGAAGGAGATGAACAGCGGGCTGAAAAGGAGGATGGCCCCGGCGAGCAGGATTTTCGCTATGGCATAACCGATGCCGCAGAAGAGGATGATGACCACGACGATCGGGGCAAAGAGCAGCTGCACAAAGTCGGTGGCGTAGCTACCGGCTGTTTGGACGCTGCCGTCCGGCAGGGTTGGCATGGTCAGCGCTTTTATCATATGCCCGGCGCTGCAGGAATCGCCGCATGCGCTGGTGATCATCGTATTCAAGATGCTGTATCCGGCATCCACCATGGTGTGGCCGTTAAACGCGATGATGGCGACCGCGGCGAACTTTACTGCTTCCTCGAGCCCGGCTGAGAAAGCCGCCGAGGACTGGTTGATCATGCCGTGGAGCGTCCGGGCGAGGATCGAGATTGCGCCGAGCCCGAAGACGATCAACATCACGACCTTTATCCCGTCGCGGACGACTCGCATCACGTCGCCAGTGAGGATGTCCCCGTTCATCCGCGGCAACGTCGGGCTATACAGCTCGACGAGGAGCGGCGCGGCGTAATCGGAGAGGGCGGACAGCGAGCTGCTGAGGACGGCGCGCAGGGAGTTGAGCACCGCTGAGCCGAGCCGCTCGGCTGGGAAGCGCAAGATGGTGGTCGCGTTCTGGAAGAAGTTTGAGATCACGTTTGGGAATTCTTGGATGACTGTGCGGAGCGCCCCGTACAAGCGCTCGCCGATTTGACCGATCATCCCGCCTACCCCGCTGATGAACTTACTGAAATTCTCGCCGATGCTGGAAAGGTCCAAGACGCCGACCCCGCTTGTGACGTAGTTCTCCGGACGTTCGTAGAGGATCCAGCGGTCGGACTCCAACAGGGCGAGGTCTTCGGGATTGTATGGGTCTGTGCTGATGATTTCGACCTCCGCCGTGCTGAGTTGATCGCCGTTGGACGGGGCTTCGGCCTGGGTCAGATCGAATTGTGCGCTCCCCTGCGCAGCCGCGGGATGGCTGATGGCGATCAGGAGTGAGACGAAGATGATGGCGAGGAGATGCTTCATTGGTGATAGCCTTGGCTGTTGTTGGAGGTATCGGCTGAGAGAGTCTCACGCTGTTGTTGTTCGAATTGCATGAGCCAATCTTGGTTCTGCGAGGTCGGTTCGCCGCTGAGCGCGCTGCCGAGCGTGTTGAAGAATCGAAGCGCGGCGGGGGTGATGCGTTGTCGCGCTGCCCGTACGACCTCGCGCTCGCTGGCTGTGAATTTGCGCGAGGCAGCGGCGACGCGGTTGGTGATCGTCGGCTTGTTGTGCGCGCTGGGCGCGGTGGATTGGTAGATAGCGTACGGCGAAGCGAGCGTGGCAAGCGTGAGGCGCACCAACCCGATTCCGGTGCGCAGCAGCCATGGCTTGCGGCCTGGGATGACCCAGTTGACGACTTGGTTGAAGGCCATCGCCGGGTGACCGGCGCGCAGCATCTGGCCGGCAGCGCTGAGCGGGCCGTAGTGGCTGGCGAGGGCGTTGACGTAGCCGTGGTCCGGGTGTTTCAGGACGCGCATGCGTTGGTCCATCATGGCGGCGACGTCGCGGTGCTCGACGGCGACGAAGTGCCCGCAGGCGGCGAGCTCGCGCGGCGACTGGATGGTGGCGATAAATTGCCTAGCGAGGTCAAGCAGCCGTCCGGTGTAGCTGGTGTAGGCTTCTTTGTAGTCTTCCGGGTTGGCGACTGCCCCGTTGAAGTTTGGGCACTCGGTATAGGCGCTGATCAGGTTCAGGGCGATGGACTTGAACTTCGGGGGCAGGTTTTGGAAGTCCCGGCGGGCGCCGTCCGCGATGATATCGTCGGTAGCTTGGGAGTGTCCATATTGCGGGATGCTGGCGTACATGGCGAGGGCATGCGCGCCTCGGACGGTTGAGGCCAGCAGCGACAGATGGGGGACGCGCGCAGCAGCGAGCATGCGCTCGGAGGCGACCGCTGGGTTGACCGGCCCCTCGTTGCTCAGGAGCAGGCCGCCGATCAGGGCTTGGGCGCGGGCGTCGCCGGCGACGTGGTAGCGCGCGAGGTCGAGCATGGCCTCGACGAACTCCTCTTGCTTTTCGACGTAAGCGCCGACGACGGTGAGCTTGGGATCTTGGATGCGATGGTAGATGACGTCGATGGCGTTGACGATGTCGGAGGCGATCTCGTCTTGTTTGCTCGACGAAGGATTCTGCAATTCAGCTAGCCTATGTCGCATCGCCTCGTATAGCTCTTTGAGGAGCTTTTGTTGTTCTTTGACCTCCCCGAAAGCGGTCAGGGCGCGGGCGACGACGTAGGCGCGGAAGGCGAGCGGCAGGTTCGTTTTTAGAATGTCGCCAATCCCATCCAGACCGGCAGTTCCCTGGTTGGCGCAGAAGGCGACGTCCATGTCGGCGAGGCGCGCCAGCACGCGCAGGGGGGTCTTGGATTGTGGTTCGAGGTAGTGGTCTATTACCTTAGTCAGCGTATTTTTGTCCAAGGCTCTGCATTCTTTTAGGTTGCGCGCGATGGTGGTCAAGGCGTCGTTGACGTCCTGCCCGCTGCGCAGGCGGGGATTTTCAAGCAGACCGCACAAGACATCCGCGGTGAGAACTCGATTATTGATTGGATTAGCAATTAAAACCTGTTCCATTGCCTGTGTCGCACAGGTGCTCAGGGAGCAGATCTCGTGCTTCGGCAGCTTCCTCAGGGCGCTGAGCAGGGCTGTTTTAGCGCTTTCTTCACCTTGGCCGGAGCTCTCATTGTCTGTCTCCTGTGGCTTGTTGCCGAAGATCTCATCGACTGTATCCTGTGGCTTGTCGCCGAGGATGCGGTGCGCCCATAGGGCGAAGGCGGATTGGAGCGTTGCTTGGTTGGCCGATGGGATCTCCAGTCCGGTTGCGCGCTTGAACAGCGCGCTGCTGGTGAAACCAAGACGCTCGCTGAGGGACGTGCAGAACGAGTTGAACAGGTAGGTCGCAAGTGAGGGCGAGAAGCGCGCCGTCAGGCGCAGCATCGTCGCCAGCGCTGGGAGAAGGCTCATCATATGAGTAATTGTATTTTTCCCGGCCTCTTTTTCAACGATAGCAGGCCTCGAGGGCAGCCCAGGCGAGCGCGATCAGGCCGATGGCGAGCGCGCCGAGCGCCCAAGGGGGGAGGAGCGCCCAGGCCGGCGGGCTGAGGAGGCAGATCGAGGCGACGAGCAGCGCGCTGCGCAGCCAACTGGAGCGTAAAATATGATGCACAATATAAGTATACAGCATGGACATCAAGTTCCCGGTCAACAAGATGCCATGGTCGGAGGAGCTGAAGGCGGCCTGGCGTTACGTCGTTGAGTTCACCTGCTCGAAGTCTATTTATTTCGTCGACTTGCTGACCACGGAGCTGGGCCTGTTGACGATGCCGGACGACACAGCGCGCCGGATCTGGACTGCGGCGGGGTTGGTACCGGACGTCGACGAGGCGGTAGCGCACTTATCAAAAATCCTTGATAAATATGCCGATAAGTACAGAAAAAAATTTCCTGGCCCAAAGATAGTATATATCGATCACTTAGACAATGCAGTTCGCCACGCTGAACAGCAGGCAACGCTGATGGGGAGGCCGACGGTCGAGGTTGGGACATTCCTATGCGGGGTGGAGCGTTTTAAAGATTTTGACCTATGCCAATGGCCGGTGAAGGATTATCCAGATGATAAAATTTATAACTATCTTCTGGTTTTATACGGCCTCGAAAAGAAGCTGGCCTCTCGCTCCATACCGAAGCCCAACCCGGCTGTGGCTGTTAAAGTGCCGCCGTCGGCGGTGAGCGTGCCCGGCCTGGTCAGGCCCGCGCCGACGGTGCGAATACCGGAGAACTTAGCGGCGTTCGTGAGCGACATGACGGCGTCTGCCCTGCGCTATGACCCGGTCTTTGGCCGCGAGAAGGAGATCCAGGAAGTGGTCGAGGTGCTTGCGCGGCGGATGAAGAACAGCGCGATCTTGGTGGGGCCGCCTGGGGTGGGGAAGACCGCCATTGCGGAGGAGCTGGCGCGGCGGATGCTTGAGGGCAAGGTGCCGCGCCAGCTGCGCGACAAGCGCCTGCTCAAGCTCGACGTTGGCGCGATGCTCTCCGGGACTACACTGCGCGGGCAGTTTGAGGCTCGCGTGCTCGACGTCGTGCGCTACATCGAGAACGTCGGGCATGCCGCGATCTTGTTCGTTGACGAGATCCACATGCTGGTCAAGGCTGGCGACGCGGCGCACGGGGCAAGTGCGGGCAACCTGCTGAAACCGGCGCTGGCGCGGGAGGGGATGACGTTGCTGGGGGCGACGACGGACGACGAATATCGCAACTTCATCGAGCGCGACCCAGCCTTCGCGCGGCGCTTCACGGTGGTGCGGATTGACGAGCCGAGCGTTGAGCAAGCGATTGAGATGCTCAAGCGCAGCAAGTCGCTCTATGAGCGCCATCACAGGGTGATGATTCCGGACGAGGCCATCGAGGCGATGGTGACGCTGAGCAAGCGCTACATCGCGAACCGTTACCTGCCGGACAAGGCCTTCGACGTGCTCGACCGCGCCGCGGTGGCGCGCTCGATGGCGCATGATGGGGAAGGGGATGCGGTGGTGACGACGCGCGATGTCGCCGAGGTCGTCGCCGCGCAGGCGAAGCTGCCGGTCGAGCGTGTGCTGGCCACGATGACGGATCGGCTGAAGGGCTTGGAGGCGTTCCTGAAGGGGCGGGTGATCGGCCAAGACGCGGCGGTGGAGGCGGTTTGCCAGGCGATCGTGGGCGGTTACGCCAACCTCAGCGCGCGGCGCGGGCCGATTGCCAAGCTCTTGTTCGTCGGTCCTTCAGGCGTGGGAAAGACCGAGCTGGCGAGGTCGATCGCGGCGTACCTGTTCGACGATGAGGACGCGATGGTGACGCTTGACATGGGCGAGTTCTATGACAAGCACACGGTTTCGTCCCTGATTGGGGTGCCGCCTGGTTATGTCGACTCCGAACGCGGCGGGCGGCTGACCGAGCCGGTGCGCCAGCGCCCGTATTGCGTGGTCTTGCTTGACGAGATTGACAAGTCGCATCCTGAGGTGTGGAACATCATGCTGCCGTTGTTGGACGAGGGGCGGCTGTTGGATGCGATGGGGCGTCCTGCGTCATTTGAGAACACCATTGTGATCATGACGGCGAACGTGCCGCATGATCGGCAGCCGCGGCTGGGGTTCATCCATGGTGAAGATGGGCAACAAAACGATCAGGTTGTGCAGCGCATGTTTCCGCCTTATCTGTTGGGGCGGGTAGATAAGGTGGTGACGTTTACCCCGCTCACAGTTGAGGCGATGCGGCGTATATTGGACATCGAGGTCGAGAAGGTTGTCAACGGCATGCGGGAACGCGGCAAGGAAGTGGTGGTGGACGAGTCGGCGCGTTGTTGGTTGTTGGCGCGGGGGTGTGGTGGGACGACCAACGTGCGGGGGTTGAAGCAGGCGGTGGCCGAGCATCTTGCGCATCCCTTGATGATGCAGGCATTGGATGGTGGTGAGGGGAAGGGGGCGATTGTCGTGTCGGCGCAGCCCAGTGGGGAGCGTCTGCAGTTTGCGCCTGCCCATCAACAGATGGCGATGTGCTGTCCGGGGTTGTGAGGGTTGAGATTATCGCTGAGCTGATATAATCGTGGAAAATTGCGAGGGCTATCGAAATAATAAGACGATAGAATTAGGTAAAAGCGGAATTGGGAATTGGACCTCTGGAAATTTTGCTAATTAGGGCCTTGTTCCTATTGCTGTTCTGTATGAACGGGCGCGGCCCTTGCGAGGGGAGGCAGCTGTGGCGGCCCGGAATCCCTTCGTGAGTGAGGCGGAGAGGCCGCCTGAACAGAAGGCAGGCCGTGGACGCTCCAGAAGCACAGCGGGTCGCAATTTGCTGAAGGAGCATGAGGAAGCTGTTGCACTGGTGGAGGGTGTTCCCTTTACCAATAGCCAGGCTGAACTAGTCAAACAGAAAGTGAGCAGCTGTTTTCGCACTGACCAGGGGGCAGCAGTTACCAAATTATACAGAAACAAAGGCCGACCCGGATCGGCCTAATTGGAGGTGCCAAAGGTGTTTTATTCGAACGACAAAATAGCCATCATCAATGACGATATTCTGACTACAAATGCTATTAGCTATAATAGCGTAGACTTAATTGTCACTTCTCCGCCGTACAATGTTGACATTAAATACAACTCTCATCAGGACGACATTTCATATTCTGATTATTTGGAGTTTACTCGCGCCTGGCTATCAAGATGTTTTCAATTTATTAAAGAAGATGGGAGATTTTGCTTAAATATTCCATTAGACAAAAATAAGGGCGGTCAACAAAGTGTTGGCGCTGACATTACTACAATCGCTAAACAAGTTGGTTTTCAATATCACTCAACGATTATATGGAACGAAGGGAACATCTCGCGGCGAACGGCATGGGGTTCTTGGATGAGTGCAACTGCTCCGTTTGTGATCGCCCCTGTCGAACTTATCGTTGTCTTATACAAGAAACGCTGGCGTAAAACAAGTGGGAGCAGAAAGTCAGATATAACCAAATCTGAATTTATGAACTGGACAAATGGTGTTTGGACGTTTAGCGGTGAAAGTAAGAAAAAGATAGGGCATCCAGCGCCATTTCCTCTTGAACTACCAATACGTTGCATAAAACTCTTCAGCTTTGTTGGTGATACTGTATTAGATCCATTTGCTGGTAGTGGTACTACTTTGATTGCAGCAGCAATGCTAAACAGGATTGGAATAGGTGTAGAAATTGATCTCCAATATTGTGAGTTAGCTAAAAAGAGAATTTTATCTGCACCAGAATTGATGCAACACAGTTTACCTCTCGGAGAGGCATATGCCAAATAAAACAATTAATACACTTATTATGGATTATTTTTACTTCCATCCAAATGAAAATCTAGAGCATTGCCCGTTGTAGAGAGGTAGAAAGGCAAAGGCAGTGAAACTGCGTCACGTCAAGGTCGCACGGATTATCTACACTCAGACGCAGGCAGTATCCCCAAAATACTTCAAGAAGTTCACCTTGCCGCAGTCGGCGGCGTGTGTGCTGCTGTGTGAAGATGAGCTACCGCGAATTCGAGGAGCTGCGGGACGCGCTGGAGCTGACGCGCGCGCCGGACTACAGCACGCTCAATCGGATGTATCACCGCTTCCGAGCAAGCCATCTGAACAAGATGAATGAGGCGCTGCTGAAGCAGGCTGGGTTGGTGAAGAGGTCATCGCAGTGGACGCGACTGGGTTTCGCCCGGCGAACGCCATCGCCTACTCTCAAACGCGAAGTGGCAAGCCATTTAGATAAAGGGGTATATGCTGTGGGAGCCAGCAGTCAAATGATTGTGCATGGCGTTAGGCCGAGCAACGCATCTGTCGACGCTGTGCAAGTCGCTCCGATGAGCGGGGTCAGCCAGCCTGGGTGACGCTGGCTGACAGCGACAAGATTGGCCTGCACGACATCATCCCGCCGATTTGGTGATCTGAAGGCTGCCAAGCGCAGCAGAGTTGGTATCGCAAACTCGTTTAATTGGTCAGCGTTGGAAGGACGAGACTGTTCACTAAACGCAAGTTCGGTGACGCTGTGCGTTCAGTCAAGGGTGCCTGTCAGAACTGCGAGAGCCAGGTGATCTACAACGCACATCCTAACTACATCACCATCCAGTCAGGTTTTCAACTGAGCAACTACGCAGCCTTAGCACGTCGCGCCGGATACGCGCATAGCGACTTACGTCGCCTTTGTGCTGTTGGACTGCGCGCGTCACTTTGGTCTTCAGAACCACCGGCTTGCCAAACTGCTGGAGATGCGATCCCAGGATTCGGCTTACGAACGTTTGTTCAGTTTGGCCTTCGCACAGGACGAGGACCTTCTTCATCTCGTGGGGTGCCCGCCGAAGACGCTCTTGTCCCACAGGTCGCCTGGGACGTAGTCCTCCAGCCAGCTAACGCTGCATCGTCCAGCCGGCAGATGAAGGTCGAATCACCTTCACCACCAGCACGCCCACAGGATCAAACTGGTTAACCAGGGTGATCAATTGGGTCGCCAAGATCACCTGGGCGTCGTGATCAGCAGCACAGACCATCGCAGCCAGCAGCCTGATCGCAAAGGGATGTAGACCCAGTTCGGGTTCGTCCAGGATGATGAGCGGTGGTAGGAGTTCGACGGGCTGTAACAGGATCGCCGCCAGGCAGATGAAGTGCAGCATCCCATCTGAGGGCGCATCAAATCAGAGTTGCGCTCGCGTCACTCTAAGCGAGTCTTCTCAAGGTTGAGTAGATGCGGGTGCAGGACAAAATCGCTGAAGAACGGCGCAGCCATCTGTATGCTCCACGATCGTCAGATAGTGGACGGGGTGTTTCTCGCGCATCAAGTAGAGATAGGCGGCCAGATTGCCGTCGTCCTCCAGCAGAGCTTCGTTCTGATGGATATCGCCCATTTGCTTCACGCGCGCGCCGGCGCTGGTATCGTGAAAGTGATAAACCCGCCAGGCGCTCAACACCTGGTATAGCTGGCGCACTCAGCGATCGGCCTCCGCCCAGCGCGGCAAGCGGCTTTCTGGTGGCAGCTCGCCAGCCGAGAATGGCGCTTTGCCACTGCCAAAGCGGACACTTTCGCTGGAGATTAACAACGGGTCCGCAGCAGGCACCAGCCGGCAGGTATAGCGAATCGGCAGCGCTCTCTCGCCAAGCGCAATCCTCAGCCGCAACACCAGTTCTCTTATCACCTTAGTGCAAGATATAGTCAGCCCCGCCGGCTTGGGCGATGTGTAACTGCAGCTCCCCCTTCATCATCTGGCTGAACATCTTGAGCATGCTGAGAAAGCTGGACTTGCCCGACCCATTCGCCCCGACCAGCACGTTGATTGGCGCAAGGAGGAGGTTCAGGTGGCGGAAAGACTTGTAGCCGGAGGCACTGATCTGCTCTAGCTGCGCTCGCACGGCGAATATCATCGCATTGCAGCAGGGATCGATCAAGACCATCGCCGGTGCGGGGGACGCCGCGGATGGTCGCAGTCATCGCCCCAGCGCGGCGGGGAGCACGTCAGCGAAACCATTCGTCGCGCACGATCTATGCGTCCAACCGCATGACGCCATCCACGACGTCGCCAAATAACATGCGCGGCACGAAATACGCGCTGGCCTGTGTGTATCCTGGTTACATTCGGGCGCACTGTGTGCACTCACAGACAGGGGCAAAACCCGGAGTGGGCGATGGCAGTGCCGTCGCCCACCTTCTACCGAAGATTCTGCTTTCGCGAGCAGCATAGCTTGTGGAAGATACCCCTATGGGGTAAACGCACCTGTCGTGGTTGGCGTGAGCGGGACAGTCGCTGTAAGCAAGTCGGCAGGGAGCGTGAGCAGCGGGGTGCAGCCACCCATCACGCGTGGGAGCACACCGTCCCAGCGCTCGATGAAGCGCAGTTGAAGCAGTTCTGGGGTGAGGACCGCGCGCTGAAGGCGCAGCGCTTCGGCCTCGGCGCGGGCTACCTCAAGGCGGGCTTTAGCGTTGGCCTCGGCCTGTGCCACGACCTGCTGCGCCTCGATCTGGGCGCGACGGAGCTCGTTCTGTGCGCGCAGCGCGTCCTGCTCCGCGACCTGCTTGGCCTCAATGGCCTTGCTGAACTCGTTGCTGAAGTCGAAATCGGTGATCGAGACCGACTCGACGATCACCCCGCGCATCTTCAGTCGCTCCTCAAGTATGTTGCGAATGGCAGCGGAGACCTCGGGACGGCGGGTGATCAGCTCCTCTGCGGTGAATTGCGCCGTGGAAGCCTTTAGCGCCTCCTGAACGGCTGGGTCGACGATCCGCCGCTCGTAGTCGGCGATGCCGATGTCGCGGACGATGGATGCTACCTGCGTCGGGTCGAGCCGATAGTTCAGGACGATCTGACTTGAGACGATCTGCAAATCGCGCGAGGCAGCGGTGGCCTTCACCTCATAACGTTGTGTCTTCACATCGACAATCGTCACGGATGTGATAAAGGGGGCCCGTATGTGCAGACCTTCCTCGAGGATGCCGGTGACTTGGCCAAACGTCTTTAAGACGCCGCGCGTTCCGGCCTCGATCACGGTGAGGCCATTTACCAAAACGACAATCGCGATAATGATGAGAACTGCCAGGACGACTATTGGTTTTCGCACATCTATATCGTAATCGTACATCTTGAACTCCTAATTTCGGTGGTCTCGCATTTGCTATTATACCATAGCACGCGGCAATGCTGCCGGCGTGGGTGCTGGTCAGTAATCTGCGCCTGCTATATAATTGCTGACATCATCGGGAATGGAGGAGTGATGACGCGAAATCGTGGATGGCCATGCGAGGCCACTGAAATGCCGCGAAATAATAATTTTTTAATTTTTAAAAAATAAAATATTCTATTTTGCATATAAACATATAGTTTTTTAATTAAAAATCAAATAATTTATGATTTTTAATATTTCTTGTATTTTAGGCGAGGGGGTTGCCATACGAAGGGACCAACCTGCGCAGATAGAGAAGATGAAGCGCTATGTCACCTGCTCCTTCTCAGAGCTATGCTGCGCGAAGGCTCGCCAACAAGCTGCACGCCTAGCTCCACAAGGAATGGGACTCGCCCTTGTCGCACAGCGCACGCAATTTACAAATGAACATTCTCAGCGCCTCCCTACCTGCCTCCCTCAAAATTGCTGATATATGGGCAGGCCAGTGCAGTTACCCTTTACCAAGCAACCAAGGCAGATTGCTGCTGCGCGGATTAGCTTCTGCGAAAACTCGCCGCGACACTCTGCTCTGGCGGGATCAGCAGCAGCTCGTGGAAGATTAGGTTGGCGGCGAAGTCCTTCTAGAGACGCTGATAGACGATCACGTTCGGCGCGACAATCAGGAAATTGGTCGAGAGTTCGGGGTCCTGCACCTTCTTCTTGTGAAAGTAGGGCCAGACGATCACCATGGCCATGACCAAGGTCTTGTCCAAACCAGTGGCCATCTTGAAAGCGAAGCGACGCAGGTTCTCTTGCGGAAGATCCTGCACACCTCCTTTACTTAGCTCTGGCACATAGCGGCGGAGCTGTCGCCGGCCGTCCACCGTAGTGTCTGGGAGGCGATATTATTATCGAAGAGGTCCTTCTCGAAGTTCGCGGCATGTGCCTTAATTGATGCCTGAACGTCACGCTGGCGATCAATCTCCACCAGCCATACCAGCGTCTCAATTGCCTCGCGCTAGCAGAAGTAGTAGCGGAAGGGCATACAGAAACCGGGATCCTCGTGGTCTTCCTCGAGCCAATACGTGAATAGTTGTTTCGTCACACCGGATGCACCATCATAACCACTTTCTCGCCAAGCATCTACCTGTTCGTGAAGCTTGGGGACAAGCAGGAGCTTGCTAGGGCGGCGGCCGGATTCTACCCGTCACCCAGTCGGGGCACTGGTGTCTTTGACAAGGTAGGACTTAAGCTTCTCCTATGGACGACGGTCTGGGATCTCCGGTAGATCCTTGACGTAGGCGATAAAAGTTTTACTCATGGCTTTTCACTACAAAGGCGCATAGGAATACATACTCCAGCAGATATCGTCCTTGATCATAACCTCAAACCTCCACTTCGAATGCCTGAGAGCTGTCATTGCCGAAGATGTCTATCGCCTTGACGAGAATGCAGTATTTGCCAGGCTTTTCGTAGGTATGCGGGTCGGAGATAAGCGGGAGATCGCGCTTCTTGCGCGTGCGGTAGGCCACCCAGCCCTGCATGAAGGCATCGTTCTGGAAGTCCCAGTCCACCGCCCAATAGTCAATATAGTCTGACCACTTCTTGACCTTGCTGCGCACATCCTCGGGGATCAGCTCGGTGTTGGGGATGACGAAGTCCTTGAGCGCCACCTGCACAGTGAGCTTCTTCGGCTGATTGATCTCAACTTCAAGGTAGGCCAGCTCGAAGAAGCGCACGTCACCTTTGGCAGCCGCCTGCTGCTCCATCACCTCGCGCGGGATTTGCAGGAGCATAAGCTTAACCCCCTTCTGCTCAGCCTCCTGGTGCATGAGGCCACTCTTGCGAACATCATTATTTGGCCCTGCAAGGCCCATCTCCCATTCCCAGCCAAGCACGTGAAGCTCGGTTTGCTGGTGGACGACACACTCTTCGAGCGCCTGGTTGATTTCGTCAAAGGTCACAGGCGTGTCCACTGCGCCAATGTGGATCATGGCCTTGCCCTTCTTGCCATGCAAGTGCGCCATGCCCGCCACCGGCTGCGCACTATAGAGCTTGAGGATGAAGGCAAGATACTCGTAGATTCGTTGTTCCAGGGATTCAGTACGGAGATACGGAGAACACGAAGATTTATCCTGCTTTTCTCCCTGCTCTCCATGACTCTGTGGCGCAAACGTCACGCCCTGCCAGTACTGGCGCTCGTACTTCCCGAGGTTCAGCACCTCGAAAGGTTTGCAGTTTGGGATGTCGAGCAGGCGTTTGCGCGTGACGTGGATCGCCCAGCGGCCCAAGTCACAGCCGATCCAACGCCGTCCTAGCTTCTCGGCGACAGCGAGGGTCGTCCCAGAGCCGCAGAAAAAATCGGCAACAAGATCGCCAGGGTTGGATGCGATCGAGATGATTCGATGCAGCAGTGCCTCTGGTTTTTGTGTCTGAAACCCGGTCTCCTCCGCGGCGCGCTTCACGAGGTGCATCGCATATGTTTGCTTTATGTCGCTCCACACCGTCGAGAGCGGCACTCCCCTGCTTTCATCA
>Ga0308393_1000811_pt1 | contig 15528 bp, 12 predicted proteins | sample Hotspr2Sampleee2_FD_202364 | JGI IMG/M metagenome (GOLD analysis project Ga0308393, IMG submission 202364) | Hot spring phototrophic mat microbial communities from Mushroom Spring, Yellowstone National Park, Wyoming, United States - 20050630_ee2 ... | reverse complement strand
GGGTGGACGGTTTGGACGAAGCGTTGGGTTTGGTATATCTTGGATATGTTGCATCGGGTACCTCCTCTGTGTGTGAGGATGGTACCCGATTTTTTGTGCGGCTCTCAAAAACTGTCGTGTAATGAGCCAGTTTTGGGGGTGCAGGCTTGGGGGGCGTCGCGGTTGCCATAGAGCGACGCCCCAACTGCGTGCATTAGAGTGTCTACAACTCGTAGTTACTTGCTGTCAAAGTACATTCCAGCCGCTTGCCCGCCCGCTCAACGGTAAGCTTCAGGGGGCGTCCTACCCGCGTGTAGGAAAGCCGATCCACCAGCTGTTTCTCCGTCCAGTTCGCAGGCGACTGCCCATCAATCAGTACAATTTTGTCGCCTGCCTTGATGCCCGCGATGTCGGCATCCGACATCGGCATCACCCAGCGCACAAATAGGTCTTTACCCTGCTTGCGCCACCAGATGCCGTAGCCCGCGTTGTCGGCAGCGCGCTCCGATTCAGTATTCGGCCGCCACACCATCACCTCGCGGAAGTAGTTGTAAGTCACCTTGTAGTGGCGCATAATCGGCACGCCCAACAGTCCGTAGCGCGTCATCAGCGCGGTCACCGAGTCGGAACGCGCATTCTCCGAGAGTTTGTGGTAAGCATACACGGAGTGGAACTGCAGCGCTCCCAAGCGCATGCGGTTGATCCGATACACGCGCAGGTCGCCCGTGAAGAAGTTGTAGTCGTCGCCCTCGAAAAACTCACCCAGTCGCTTGTACCACTGCTCAATCGTCATGGCGGGTCCGTCGTTTTTGTCGTGCTTGTAAGACGGTGGCAGCAAGTTCGTGGCAGCCCCCGTGTCCACAATCATCCGAATGGGCTGCTCCTTGTTCCCAACAGTCATAGTAACTATAATGTGGTCGCCTGCCATTTCGAAGGGGATGACCGTGCCTTCGGGCATCGGGGCGTCATGTGATTCGAAGGTGATGGTGCGCTCTGCGAAGTTGACAGTGGTCTGAAATGCGGCGATGGTCTCGCGTCCGAGAAGTCCGATCACGCGCTTGCCCTCGATAGAATCGTTGCCCAGCGGTGTGCGCCAGACCGCTCCGCCGCTAATCACGATATCGCGCACCTCCGCTTCACCCACCCTGAGACTCTTGACCCGCACGCGATACGAGGGGAACGCCCCGTACACCATCGTTGCCCAGTAGTCGCTGTTGGGAATCTTCTCCAGCCCCACCTCCTTCACGATGGAGTCGTCGATCCATGTGCTGGAGGCACCTGTGTCGTAGATAATCCAGTAGGGTCCTTTGCCGTTCAGCCACACCTGTACATAGAGCGAGTTTGTGCTGAGCTTGAACGGCACTTTGACAGGCAGGTTATCGCGCACAGCGGGCGAGGCTCCATGCGGCGGGCGCTGAAATAGCGCGTCATCAAGCTCGGTCTGCGCGTCGACAGCGGTCATCACATAGGTCGCTATCTGCCTGCCATCGGCGTAGACGCGCGTCTCAATTGGCATCTGCACCTCTCCCTGCGGAGTCGGCACTGCGCGTTGCCCATGATAGACCACCTCTATGCGGCTGATTTTGTTCGTTTCGTAGTCGACCTGTTGGTACTCCATCCCAACAATTCGGTTCTGCTCGTTGAGGTAGCAATGGAGCGTGTTCTCGGGTTTTTGGGGCAAGTGTCGCTGATACGCTGGCGTCGGCAGTTGCACCGTGATGCGGTAGGCAGGGCGTCCGTCGGGCAGCTTGCTCTCCTCGCCGCCTACCAGAGTCCCCACAGACAGCCAATAGGTGATGAGAACGAAATGCGTGTACAGGGTGTCCCTGATTGCGAATTCGTCCTCTTGAGCGATGCTGGAGCTGAGATACTCGTTTTTACGCCAGCCTTTGTTGCCGTCGAAACCGACGATTAGCTCGTTGTCGCCGTATCGAGTCTCCGTGAGCCGCTTTGTGCCCTTGATATGCAGGGTGCGTTTTGCAGCGCTTTTACCACCGTACTCGCTGGTGATGTCGTAGTCGATTTTGACGCCGCGTTGCCACAAGGCGCGGTAGGCATCGCCGCCATGGTGTGCAATCGCTTGCTCGAAGCGCGCTGCCGCATCGTTGCCCAGTGCGTAGCTAAGCAGTAGAAGCACTCCAAGAGCCCCAAGTAATCGGTACATACCACAGACCTCCGCAGTTAAGAATACCTCACTCCTCGCTCAGCGGGCGCAAGTAGGCAATCAGCTGCCCGTACTGCACGGATTGTCCTGGCTCGACTGCCCAGCCTTCCAGTACAGCAGGCACAGGAGCGACCACTTCGTTGGGAATACCCAGCACTTCTACAGTCGCCAGTATCTGCCCACGCTCGACCGCAACGCCAACTGCAAGAGGTGCAGGTGTGCAGTAGCCCACGAACTCGGAGCGTACCTCCAGCAGGGCAGGCGGTTGCCAGAGGCGCTCTCGCTCGGATTCAGGAGCAGCATAGCCACTCACGAATAGCGGTGGCAGCCCCTCTTCCTGGGCGAGCGACATATCCGCACTTGAGGCGCGCGTAAGGGCAATTTGCAGTGTGCCATCGCGAAGTTCCAATCGCGTCGCGTTATGCTGCACCATCAGCTGTGCCAGCTGCTCTAATTGATCCAGTGCCTCATTTACCACTTCCATTTGAACACTATGGTCTCCACCGTGCGTAGGGCGTAGCTCAGCACCACAATCACCAGTGCAACATAGAGCACCAGTGCCGCTGCCTCGCTTGTCTGCGCTGCTGCTTGCAGCACACCTTCACGCGCCTCGCTCGGCATTAGCGTGAACCGTGCCAGCAGCGCATCGATAGCACCCAGCAAGCGCATCATCTGCGCCTGCAACGCTTCACGGAAAAAGTAAGCGACTCCTATCACAGTACCAACTGTAAGCGGTGCGAAGAGCTGATACTTCTGACGCTGATGCTCGTTATAAATCACGCACTCGTTGCAGCGCTGTTTCAGCTCCCACTTGCTGAGCGTCGTGTTGTGTGGAATGTATTTGGCGTTCTTCTCGGGATCGTTGCTAATACGCACATCTTTGAGTGCAAGCGCGATGTTTTTCTCCTCGCACATGCAACCGACACCTTCACGCCAACAGGTGCGCCGCGCATGGTAAATAGGACAACGCTCGCGCACATAGTCACGACAGTAAGGGAGCTGCCAACACTTTCCCAGAAATCGCTGGGGCACTTGTTGCTTGCTCACATCAGCCCCCAGTCGCAGCGTTTGATCCAGGCTGGATCCGTAGCGCAGTCGTCTGACCGCATGCGACACGCTCACAAACACGGTCAGCACCACGCCTGGAGGAAATAGCACCCACGCGGTATTGCGCAGGCGTACCAGAGCAAAGTCGCCCAGCGTGCCTGGATTGGGCAGCGCGCTTAACTGCCCAATCAGCAACGGAAGCCCCCAGTAAAACAGCGCGGCAGCAATCAGCAATACAATACCAACGAGGGGCTCCTCCAAGTAGTTCCACGCCAGACCGATCACTATCAGACCTGCCCCCAGCAGCAGCGCGTTGCCCGCCAGCGCGAGATTGTCGCGGATGCGCGCCTGATCCTGTGCCGAGAAGCTCTGCGCGTCGAGATTCGCAAACAGTAGAGCGTACAACAGATAAATTAGTCCCAGCACAAACACGACCGCGCCCGCGCTCATCAACCACTGTGTGAGTGTGGTAATCCAGCGTAGTATGAGCTGGCGTTGGTACTCCTGCTGTATCGATGGTCGCTTCGACATGCGCACTCCCCCTATAAGTCTACCTGACGACTTAGCGATTCGAGGGCGTTGAGGCGCGTGCTGGCGCGCGATCAAAAAAAGCGAAGGCGTCAGGAATCGCTTCACGCACAATCATTAAGTGGTCACAACCATCGTACTTTTTGTAGTCGAGCGTTTTCAGGTTCAGCCCTTGTAGGCGGCGGTAGGCACTCTCAACGGTGTTTTTCAACATGCTTAGCTCCTGCTCACCAACAGCCATCAGGATTGGCAGGTCTGCGGGCACTTGGGTGGGCTGCCCTGCGCCCGCGAAGATAGCAACGGCACGAAACCGATCGGGAAACTGCGCAATCGCCGCAAAACTGTGTGACCCGCCCATCGAGTGTCCCATCAGGTAGATATGCGCGGAGTCGATTGGCAGCAATTGCTGCGCGGCTTCGAGAGCGCCGCCGATATGTACCAGCCCCGCTTCTGCGCGAGGTGCAATCACTGCCCAGCCGCGTTTCTCCGCCTCTTTCAGCACAATCCCCAGCCCATATCCCTCAAAAAAGAGATGCTCGTTGCCCCCTGCACCATGCAGCGCGACCACCAGCGGAATGCGGCGATTCGGTCGGAACTGGCTGGGGATAAACAGCCGAAAAGCAATCTTGCGCTCGCGATGCAGCGTCGCCATCCAGTAGTCGCCAGGCGCGGCATGCCAGCCGGACATGCCGCGCTCCCAGCCTGCTGCGATTCGCTCCGCCAGTTGCAGCAGGCGCAGCAGCGGGTAAAAGGTTTCAGGGCTCTCGCCTTTGAGAGCGTTTTGTAGCACATCCCGTGCGTTCAGCACGGTCATCCGCTCGACAGGCTCGGCATCGTCGTGCGATTCGGCAGCGCGCTCCAACGCTTCCAGCCGCGCGGTCAGGTTCGATATCACGCTGAAGGGCTGCCGCCACTGGCGCAGAGTCTGCTCGCCCTGACGAAGTTCGAAGGACACTTCGTAATCGCCTTCGGCTGCACGGGTCAGTAGCGTTGCCGCTGCGCCCGATTCGGGCGCGTCCAGCGTACCCTCACTAATCGGGCGCGCCTCGTCACGACGCATGACTCGCCAGCGCAGCTGCAGCGGAGCAGCAGGCTTCTCAGCGTCGTAGTAAGCAAACAGTTGAAAACGCAGCACATACTCACCGCGCTCGAGTGCGCCTCGGTCTACTACAGAGGGTAGACGCACACCCAGCGAACCTGCGTACAGTGCCTCAGGCGTCGGGGGCGCGTCGGAACGCAGTGCAACGCACGCCAGCGTCAGGTGGCGCGCCAGCGCGTCAAGCCTACCCGAAAAGAAGGCGGTCAGTCCCTCCGAAAGCGGGCGTGTAGCACGCAGACGCGCCTCCACCGATGCACGGTGTGCCTCCCAGCACACTTCAGTCTCGACCAAGCGCACCGCTAAATCCGCGCGAGTAATCGACGATTGACCCCACGCGACCGCCCAACACAGACTCACAAGCAATAGCGCACGCATAGCACGCTTTAGTTCGCCCTTACGCGCAGACCTCCTGCCAAAGCCAAGGCATATTCGCGCACTCCACTAATCCTGCACTTCTACCATGTAGTATCGTCGCACAAAGTGGCAGAATCTCTCATAGCCCAGACGGGGAGGTGGAACGGAATGTTCTCGGCAATCGCGATTGCGCTTGCTATTGCCTGCGTCGTTGGGGCGTACAGCCTGCTCCGCGACGCCTTAGACGAAGTGTGGTAGCGACTTCACAGCGGCGCGACCCAGATGAGTTGCGCCAGTTGCGTGTCCACAGCGATGGTGGACATCCCGACCCGCACGGCGTAGGTCGGGAAGCGTTGCAGCAAGTAGACCGTTGCGCCGGGCACGATGCCCAGCGCGCTGAGTTTGCGCCAGTGCCCATCGTGGTCATGGATGACCCGCACGATGCGCGCTTGGCGTCCTGTCGGGAGGTGGGTCAGGGGGACGGCGTTTTGGGCGTCGTCCCCGCTCGCTTCCGTCTTGCCCAGTTCACTAAGTTTCGGATCCATCGCGGTTCTTGGGGTTGCTCATAGCCACAGTGGGGGCATTTGACCAGTCGGCAGCCGCCGAACGCCGCGCAGCCCCGACATGCCTTCTCGATGCCCTCGTCGGTCAACTCGTGCCCGCAGAAACTGCACCTCATCCGATGCTCACCCCCCACATGCCCAGCGCGCGGCTCAGCAGGAACCCTGCGCCGAAGGCGACCGTAACGGCAATCGCGAACATCGCCAGCGCGGTCTTCCAGCCCCGCTCGCGAATCGTCACCAGAAACTGCGCCACGCACGGCACAAACAGCGTCAGCACCACCGCCGTAATCAGCATCTCGTTGCCCGACAGCAGCCCCTTCTCGTGCAGGTCGTACAGCCCCGCCGCGCCGTAGTCCCGTCGGAAGAAGCCGAACAGGAACGCCACGCTCGCTTCGGCGGGCAGGCTCAACGCGCGGGTCAGCGGCGTCAGCACGCGCAGCGCCAAGTCGAACAGCCCCGTCAACTGCCCCACCCAAATCAGCACGCTCGCAATCAGGAACAGCGGCAGCACCTCCAGAAAGTACCACTGCAGGCGCGCCAGCGTCTTCAGCAGCACATTCGACAGGCTCGGCAGGCGCATGGGCGGGATCTCCATATAGAACGGCATCGCGCGTCCGGGCAGCACCTGCGCTGCCAGCCAGCCCGACACGAGGAACACGCCCGCAATCACGCCCGCCCAAATCGCCAGCCCCAGCGGGTATGCCGCCAGCAGCGCCAGCACCACGCCCAACTGCGCCGAACAGGGAATTGTCAGCGTCAGCAGCAGCGTCGTAATCACCCGCTCGCGCCGCGTCTCCAGCACGCGCGTGACCACCGTCGCCATCGTGTCGCACCCAAAGCCCAGCACGATCGGGATCACCGCCCGCCCGTTCAGCCCCAACGCCTTGAACGCGCGGTCAATCAGCATCGCCAAGCGCGGCAGATAGCCCGTATCCTCCAGCAGCGCGAACACCAGAAAGAAGAAGGTCACAATAGGCAGAATCAGCGCGATTGCGTAGGTCACGCCCAGCGTCCACACGCCGTACTCGCCCACAAACAGTTCCTGAATCGGCTGCCAGGGCACTACCGCCCGCACGACGCGCTCTACGAACGGGTTGATGTATTCGCCGAACAGGTTCTCTTCGATGAGACCGACGACCGTGCCCGCGCCGAATACGCCCACGAACTGGTACAGCCCGAAGTACAGCACCAGCGCGAGGATGGGGAAGCCTGTCCACGGGTTCATGCACAGCCAGCCGACCCACTCGGCGAGGGTGTTGGGGCGCGGTGGGGCGGTCGCTTGCGTCACCTGCGCCGCGAGTTGGTGGCTCCACTGCTGGCGGTGGTGTTCGATTTGCCATGCCAGCGGCGTCTCGCCTGCGCGTTCCAGTTGCTCTTTGATGGTGCGAATCGCTTGCAACGCGGCGGGCGTCTCCTGCGCCTGCACCTCGTCCCAGATTTCGGGGTCGTCCTGCAGCAGCAGCAGGGCAAGCGTGCGCTGGCTCAGCGGGTAGTCGCCGCGCAGATGCTCGCTGATTGCGGCAATCGCCTGCTCAATCGCGGCGGGGTAGGTCGGCGGCGGTGAGACGCTCATAGATTAACTCCTTCAGCGCGTCGACGCCATGCCCCGTGAGGCAGACCGTCGGCGCGACGGGCGCGCCTAACTGCTGCTGGAGAGCGTCCACTTGGATGCTCAGCCCCGCGCGCTCCAGTTCGTCCATCATGTTCAGCACCAGAATCACGGGCGCGCCCGCTTCCATCAGTTGCACGGTCAGGGGCAGCATGCGGGCGAGGTTTTTGGCGTCCACCACATGCAGCACCAAGTCGGGTCGGTCGCGTAGCAGGATGCGCCGCGCGACACGCTCTTCGTCGGTGATGGGCGTCAGCGAATACATGCCCGGCGAATCGATAATCGTGAACTCGCGCCCGCGATAGCGCATCGTCCCACGCGCGACTTCGACCGTCGTGCCCGGATAGTTGGAGACCGTCACATAGCGTCCTGTCAGTTTGTGGAACAGCACGCTCTTGCCCACATTCGGGTTGCCCACGATTAGCACTGTGGGCGTGCGGTTCGGGTGCGCCTGCCTGCGCATCGGCTCTGCTAAGGCTCCTGTCGCCATTTTCTACAAGTATACCCTTTAGCGTGGCTAAATATCAAGGGGGCATCCGCGGCAGCATAGAGTATGCTAAAGGATGATGAAACCCCAATCGCTGGACACGATGATTCGCGAGTTGCCGCCCGAGACGCAACGCTTGGTGCGCGAGTGAGTGGAGTACCTCCACGCGGGATGCAAGCGACTTGGGTCGTGCTATCCGACCTGCCGCCGTCAGAGGCATCTGTAGTGTGATATCGGAGTTGGATGGAGCGGGGCTTTCGGGACTTGAAGCAGTTGGGGTGGTCGTGTCATCGGACGCTGGTTCGGGATGCCGAGCGTTTGGAGCGTGTGCGGTTGGCGTTGGCGGTGGCGACTTTGTGGGTACTGTGGTACGGGACGGACGAGGCGTCGGCGCATCGTGTCTGGGGTGCGTTGTGGTCGCGGAGGCGTCGTGTTGTGAGTGTGTTTCGTTAGGGTTGGTTGTTGGTGTGGTTAGAGGTTTTGGCGTGTGTGGATGGATTGTGTGGCGGTTGGTTTCCTGACGCGATTGGAACCCCCTGTAATTGGCGATTGGGGCGTAGGGCTACTCCCGCCACACTTTTTCGAACACCCACGCACCGCCAGCACTGAGGGCGAGCGCGTAGCCGAACACGCCCTGCAGCGGCTCGGCGGGGAATGCGCCCTCCAACGCTTGGCGCGTGCCTGCAATTAAAATGAGTAGCAGGGGCAGCAGCAGCGGGAAGGTCAGCCCCGCCAGCAGCGCGCCGCGCACAGCGGTCTGCGCCACCAGCGCGCCGCACAGGGTCAGCACCGTCGTCAGGCAAAACCCGCCCCCCAGCCACAACAGCAGCCACGCGCCCCACGCCCCACCCAACGGCGCGACCAACAGCGCGTACAGCGGAACCAGCACCGCACTCAGCAGCCCGTACAGCGTCGCGTGGAACAGCCACTTGCCCCAGAAGACGCTGACGGGGCGCGCCGCCAGACGCAGCAAGTCCGCCGTGCCCGTCTCCTCTTCCACGATGAAACCGCGCGCGAGCGCGGGGAACATCCCGAACAGCACGGCGACCCAGAACAGCCCCGCCTGCAGCCCCACCGAGAGCGTCTGCCCCAGCGCGGCGAAGCCGACCCCGACCACCGTCGCCACGCCCATCAGCAGCGAGGCGACTATCCCCTGCCGCAGACGCCACTCCTGCCGCAGGTCTTTGCGCCAAATCGCCAGCGCCTCACGCGCCCAGTTCGAGCGCAAGGTCGCCCCACGCGGCGCACTCGGCGCGATTGGTCGCGAAGAGCGCGATTCCACAACGGGTTTGCTCATCCAGCACCTGTTGGAGCAGTTTCAGCCCCGACGGGTCTAAGCCCGCGTCGGGTTCGTCAAGCAGCAGCAGCGGCGGGTTGCCGTAGGTCGCCAGCGCGAGGCGCAGCCGTTGGCGCATGCCCGTCGAGTAGGCGCGTACCCACTCGTGAGCGCGGTGTGCCAGTTCGAAGCGTTCCAAGTGCGCCATCAGCGTCGGGCGGTCACTGGGCAGCCCGCGCGTCTGCGCCCACCAGTGCAGGTGTTCGTAGCCTGTGAGTTCGCGATAGAGCGCGGCGTCGGCGGCGCACCAGCCCAGCAGGCGCGTGCGGTCAGGGATGGGACGCCCGTTCGCGCGGAGTTCGACGCGCCCTTCGGTCGGCGCGAGCAGCCCCGCGATGAGCCGTAGCAGCGTGCTTTTGCCTGAGCCGTTCGCCCCGCGCACAATCAGCCGAGCGCCCACGCCCAGTTCCAACTCCAGCCCGCGGAAGACCCACCGCTCGCCGAACCGCTTGCCCAGCCGATGACACGCCAGCGTCCACTGCGCCATCGGCACAAGTGTACCTGCTTGGGGGGGCGCGTCGGCTCGGAGGGGACGCCTCCAAGCCGACGCTGTGTGCCTACCACCAGCGTTCGCGGCGCGAGGGCTGCTCCAGCAGGGCGGCAAGCGTCTCGCGGCAGAGGGCAAGCAGCCGCTGCACCCGCGCGGCGTCCCAACGCGCCTGAACAGGAAGTTGAACGCCGTGTCAGCCGCTGTCGCTGCAATTTAGACGGAATTTCGTGACGAACTCCTGTCGGGAGCAGGAAAATCCCTGACTTGGGGTGAATCTGTAAAAGTGGAAATATGCGGGTGGAGCCGTTTAACGGAGGTATAGCATGGCGAGCATTAGCAGCATTTTTCGCTTGGTCAGCGCGACCGTCGGGGTGATGCTTGCATGCGCACTGGAGTCACAGGAGAGATGGGTCTGGAGCCAGCAGTGCGAAAGCAACGAATGGTGGGCAAGCTGCTTTGTCACTGACGAGTCGTGCGGCGGGAACAACCGACGCTACTTCAACAATTGGGGGCTTGAGCGTTGCAACTCTATTCCTGGCTGGCCTACCTCTGGTTCCATCGTGATTTTCCCAGAGGGCGCGAACGCCCTGCTTGCCAGCTATGCGACGGTGCAGAGTATTCGGGTCGAGCGGGGCGCAACATTTAGCTGGCGCAACGGTTGGCTCGACCTACGCCAACCGAGTGATGGGAGCCCTGGCTTGCTTACCAATCAGGGCACGCTGCGAATTTTAGAAGGCGCTCGGAACACCTTCTCTGGTACAGTGGTCAACGAAGGCGCGCTAATTCACGAAAGGGGAACCGCTGAATTCAGGAACGCGAGCCTGCGCAACCACGCCACTGCAGAGGTGCAAAGTGGGCTATGGGCGAGGGTCTCCAACACCTCTGGCGAGTTCATCAACACAGGTATCTTGCTCAAGACCACTCCCAACGACTTTTCCATCGCCGTGCCCACCCAGCAGCGGGATGCGCGGGTAGAAGTGCAAGCGGGTAGGTTATCTTTCAGTGGCTTTGCCAACACCCATCGGAATGTTCGCTGGAGCGTAGCGAGTGGAGCGACGCTTGCGTTCTCGACGCTTGCCGCTGCCCATACCTTCAGCGGCGTCCACGACGGTCAGATAGAGGGAACGCTTTTCCAAGCAGAGAGTACGGTGGGCGTGGATGACGCAGGCGCGGTTTTCGCTTTCACAGGCACAGGGTACCAGTGGCACTCTGGCGTTATAAATGGCGGTGCAGCGGGCTTGACTAACGCAGGCATTCTACAACTTGTCGGGAGTCAGAGTCGCCGCCTTTCAGGTGCGCTCATCAACGACGGCGTGCTTATCCACGCCAACGGGACGCTCAGCTTCGCCGCCGCAAACCTGCACAATCGCGCCGTCGCAGAGGTGAGCAACGGTCAGTGGGCGAATTTTTCTGGGGAGAACCTCTTTGTCAACACAGGCGTGCTGCGCAAGACCACCCCAGGCGAATTCATTATCGCTGTGCCGACGCGCCAGCGGAACGCCGCTGTGAATGTGGAAGCAGGCAGATTGGTTATCCAGATGAACACCCACACGCACGAACACGAAAATGTGCGTTGGAATATTGCGAGTGGGGCATCGCTGGTGATTCAATACGGCACGCATACTTTCAGCGGTCTTCACGACGGGCAAATAGACGGCGCGTTCGTATTACCAGACAGCGGGACCACGTTGCAGGCGGGCAGCACTGGCGTCACCTTCGCCTTCACGGGCGCGGGGTTCCAGTGGCAAGCAGGCTGGCTAAACGGCAGCGGGGCAGGTGTCGCTAACACAGGCGTATTGCGGATGGTAGGCAACCGCATTCGTCGCCTCTCAGGTGCCCTTGTCAACCACGGCACGCTGATCCACGAGGCGGGAACGACTACCTTCGACATCGCGAGCCTGCACATCCGTGGCAGTGTGGAGCTTCGCAGCGGCGATTGGACGACTGAGCCAAATACCAGCAATATTATATACAATATGAATGTGCTACGCAAGACCACCGCACAGAATTTCTCCCTTGCCGTGCCGATAGAGCAGCGGCGTGCGACAGTGCAAGTGGAAGCGGGCACGCTGTACCTCTCTGGGAGCAACAACCTGCATGAGAATGTGCGCTGGAGCGTGGCGAACGGGGCGTCAATAGAGTTTTGGGCGGGCACGCACACTTTTGTAGGGACACACGGAGCCACAATTGCAGGCAGATTGGCGCAGAGAGGCGCCACGATTCAAGCGGGTGGCGACGGCGCAACCTTCAACTTCACGGGCACGGGCTACCAGTGGGAAGCGGGCACACTGGACGGCGGCTCGGCAGGCTTAGTGAACAACGGGATACTGTGGATAGTTCAAAATGGTTCGCATACCCTTTCGGGAGTGCTGATTAACAACGGGACACTATTGCACGACGGGGGATTCGTTGGATTCCGCAGCGCGCGTTTACAAAACAACGGTCTCGTTGAGATGCGCGGTCCTGGATGGTACGACAGTAGCAACAGTAGACTCGTCAATACGGGCACGCTGCGCGTGCGCTCGCCTAACCCAGACAGACCCATATCCTCCTTTATCTTCGTGAACACGACGAACAGCGGGCTTATCGAGGTACAGAACAGCACACTCGACATCTCCAACCTGGCTCAGACAGCGGGCGAGACGCGCATCCATCGTGGCGCGACCCTGAATGCGGGCAGCCCGCTCGCGCTGCAAGGTGGCAGACTCACGGGCGCAGGACGGTTGCAAGGCGCGCTCAACAATAGCGCGGGCGTACTTGCGCCGGGCATCGAAGACCCCGACCAGCCCACTCTGAACCCGCTGGGTATCCTGACAATCGTCAACGGCAACCTGACCATGGGCAACGACGCCGTCTTCGAAGTGGAACTGGCGGGCTCGGACAACTCTGACCCCGCCAATCCGCAGTATGACCAAGTGGTACTGGAGACGGGTACTCTCACGCGAACGGTTCAACTAAACGGCACGCTGCGCGTGAAGGCTCGCGACGGGTACACGCCTGCGACAGGAGATGCCTTCGATATCTTAGTGCGTTCTGGCTCCAGTTGGAACCGCACGGGCGCGTTCCACACAGTGGAAGTAGACCCCGACACGCTGCCATGCTTTGGGTTCGAGGTGCAGTATCTGCCCGACCGCGTGCGGTTGGTGGCGCGTCGGACGATCGAGCCTGATGTGAACGGCGACGACTGCGTGGACGATGCAGACCTGTTGGCGGTGCTGTTTGCGTATGGACAGACAGGCAGCGGCATCCCAGCAGATGTCAACTGCGACAGAATCGTCGACGAAGCAGACTTACTGGGCGTCCTGTTGGCATTTGGGAATGGGTGCTGAGAAAACCTACCCCCTGACCTCCACCTCGTACCACAGCGTGCGGTGCTGGGGTGAGAGTTCGACGGCGGCGCGGTCCTTGCCGACGGGGGTCGGTTTGAGGGCGCGGGCGCGTTTGCCGTCCTCGTCCAGCGCCCACACGCGCACGCGCGCGGCAGGGTAGGGCAGCGTCAGCGTCGCCGTCGGCACAGCGACCCGCGTCGGCGCGTCGCCCCACTGGTTGCCCAGCGTGATGCGCCCCTCGCCCAAGTCGCGCAGGTTCCAGCCCGTGTTCTCGGCAGTGCTGACCGTCGTCATCAGCGCGCGCCAAACGGGCTTCTCCTGCAGCACCGTGATTGCCACCACACCGAAGCCCCCAAGCGGCGCGTCCTGCACCTGCAGGCTGAACTTATCGCCCAAGTCCAGCGTGCGCCCGCCGATGAAGCCGACCGCCATCTTGGAACGCTTCGCCCGCACCACCACATAGCCGCGCCCCGCCTGCGTGCGATCCCAAATCAGCTCGCCCGTGTCGGAAACGCGCCGTCGGTCGGGGATTGTGATGGCGTCGGGGCGCAGCGCGTCGCGCGGAACCTGCGCAGGCTCCAGCGCGGTCGCCAGCCGATGCATCGTCGCCGCCTTGCCGTCCAGCCCCGCGAACCTGCCGTCGGGCAGTCCCCACGCCCACACTTGGCGCAGGGCGTCCATCTCCGCCTCGCGCGGGAACGGGGCGCACACCAGTCGCTGCGCGGGGCGCACATCCGCCCGCAGAAACAGCGCGGCGCACGCCCGCATCAACGCCCACTTCGCAGGGTGCGTGCGCTGCTCGAAAAATGCCCCGATGCGCCCCTCGCCGTCGGAACCGCCGTAGTCGAACGCGAACAGCCCGTCCCAGTCCTGCAACGCGCCGTGCGCTGCCAGCATTGGCAGCCCCTCCGCCGCGTACTGGTTCGGCGCGGGATGGTCGTACTCCGTCACGGTGTACGGCTTGCCCCACACGCGATGCTGCGCCAGCCGTCGCAGGGTCGTATCGTCGCTGTTGACCATCGGCTCGTTGCGCACGAACCAGTTGTTGAAGTCCCACGCCGCGCCGGGAAACTCAGGGTGCATCCAGTAGGCGTGCCCGTCCACCGTGTCGAGTTGCGCCATCAGGTGCGGCGTGCTGCAGCCGACAATCGTGCCGAACACGATGCCCTTGTAGCCCAAGTCGCGCTTGATGTAGGTCGCCATCTCCAGCCAGTAGGCGCGCTCGGTGTCCCACAGGAACTGTAGCCAGTCGCGCAGGAGGGGCGTCGGCGTCGCGCTGCGCTGGCTGTGCAGCACGATAGGGATGCGCCGCTCGGCAAGCGCGTCGCCTTCGGGCAGGAAGCGCAGCGACCCACCCGAACGCAGCGAGAAGTCGGCGAACTCCACCGCGCCTGGCTCCATCGCCAGGCGGTAGAAGTTGACGCGGGCGTTCTCGTCGCCGCGGGGTAGCACGAAGCTGAACTCGAAGGTGCGCCACTGGGTGTCCAGCGCGAGGCTCTGCGCGAAGCCCAGCCACGCCCACGGCTCGTGCGCTTGCATGATGGTCAGCCCGATTGTGCGCGGGCGGTCGGCGCGGGCAACAAAGCGCAGGGTGTAAATCTGCTCCGCCTGCAGGCGCAGGTTCGGCTGGTGGAACTGTCCGTGCCAGTCGGTCGGGCTGGTCTGCAGGGTGCGCAGGCGGATGCAGGGCGCGCCGTTGTAGCCTGTGGGGGCGACCTCCGCCTGCACCTGCGCCCCGCCGTGCTGCTCCACGACCCAGTGTGCCAGCCCGTCCGCAAAGCGCGGGTTGCGCAGCATCTCGTTGCCCAGCGGTTCGCTTCGCTCGCCCCACGCGCGGCGCACGGCGTCCGTGTCGGCGTACTTGCGCTGCAGCCACGCGTTCCACTGGCGCTGCAGGTCGTCCTGAAACACCTTCGGCGCGCCGTCGATGTAGCCCATCAGCCAGCCCTGAATCAGCCCGTTCTCGTTGTTGATTTCGACCATCGCGACGGCGGGGTCTTCGGCGTAGGTGCGCCCCGTTTTGGGGTTGCGATGCGTCAGCAGTTGCCGCGCGTACTCCTTCTGCAGGTCAATCAGCGGGCGGTAGTAGCACCCAATCGCGTGTTGCGCCTTCACCTCGCCGATTTGGTCGATCTCGGCGGGCAGCCCGTCGGCGGCGTAGAAGCGTCGGTTCACCAGCAGGTTGAGGTTGGCGTAGACGCCCCGCGCCCGCAGCTGCGCGAACAGCTCGTCGAAGCGCGTGAGTGCCTGCGCGTTGAAGTGCCGCGAGTTGCCCCGCGCGTAGTCAATCAGGGATGGGCTTGCCCAGAAGGCGTCCATATGGTGGAAGCGCACGATGTTGCAGCCTGCTTGGGCGATTTGGGTTGCCATGCGCACGGCGGCGTCGGGTTCGGGGAAGCACGCGCCCGCCGTAATGTTGACCCCCCAGAAGCGGATGCGTCGGTTGCTGAGGTAGTAGTGTCCGTCTGCGCCGACGCGCACCCAGCCTTTCGCGCCTGCGGGCGTATGGTCAATCAGGAAACTGAAGTCGGGCGCGCCCTGCA
>Ga0308393_1000804_pt1 | contig 15569 bp, 16 predicted proteins | sample Hotspr2Sampleee2_FD_202364 | JGI IMG/M metagenome (GOLD analysis project Ga0308393, IMG submission 202364) | Hot spring phototrophic mat microbial communities from Mushroom Spring, Yellowstone National Park, Wyoming, United States - 20050630_ee2 ... | reverse complement strand
CGGCGCTGCGTCGGGGACCATCCCCGCCGTGGTCGGGAAAGTCACGCCTGTCAGATACGACGGTAGTCAGCAAGACACGTCGGGGCAGGAAGAGAAACGTGCGCATTTTTGCGCACTTTCTTGATAACAGGAATACGCGATGAGCTCCTGGCAAGTTATCACCCATACAATGCCGGACCTTGACGCACTGAGTGCAACGGCGGCCGTGTTTTGGATCTGCGAGCGACCCCAGCCGTCAGATGTCCCGACTGGCGTATCGTTTTGGGATGGCGCGAATGCGCCGCCCTTCGAACATGCGCCGCATCGCCATAATGTCATTGTTGATATCGGCGGCGCGCATGCGTTTGACCACCATCACCTCAGCCAGCCGCGAAGCACATGTGCGTTCAATCTGGTTGTCGAGCATTTCGCCGCCAGTCCTGTTCCGACCATGCGTCAGCGTGCGTTGGCGATTGCACCGCTCAAGCCATTCATCCACCGTCAGGACAGCACCGGCGCCATCTTTGGCGAGAGAGACCGTGATCGTCGGAGCATCGCCAGCGCCCTGCGTGCATCATCCTGGCAAGCGAGTGATGACCGGAAGACATGGCAATGCTGGTATCCCGTGTTCGCCGTCCTCTTTGATACCGTAGAACAGCATCCGAACACCGTTGAATCGATGCTGGAATGGAACGCCATCGCTCACGCCATGCGGCAGTACGGTGTCGGCGACATCGCCGATGAGACGACTGACGCACTCGAACAGCAAATTGCGCTCTCTCACGCCGTGGATGAAAACCCGGAGATCCTGCTCCCACACTTGAACACGCTGAAGGTTCTCGGCGATTCGTCAGTGGTGGCGTATGCATTCGATGCGACCGTCGGCGCGTGGTCGCCCATCTTGCGCGATCGCGAGGCGCTGGCACGCCTGTATCCCAATGCATGCGTGCTCGTTTCCGAACGAACATGGCGAGCGCGGGACGGTCGGCTCTGCACAGTATCGCTCAATGTTGGGCAGGCGTTAACGCCTGCGGGACGAGCGATTGACATCAGGCATGTCTATCGCTTCATCTTCAATGACCCGCATGTCGGTCACGATCTGCACGCCGAACTCGCCTCCTGGTATGTCGAGTCATGGTTTGCCGGGCGAGGATCAATGAAGCGACCGGCGCTGCGCCCTGCACCGGCGAACTTCCTCCAAGAAACAGCGTGCGCCGTCGCACGCGCCGTTGAACGGCTGACTCAATCTCGCCAACCTTGTAGAATCTCGCCCTGAAGGAGGTTCCATGCATCAACGGAACGTGTCTGTGTATCTTGTCATCACCCTGATGGTTTCCGTCATTGTCGCAGGATGTACAACGAACGCGCCTGCGACTCCGATAGCTTCTCCCGTCGCCGGCGTACGACCAACGCCAACGTCGACATCCGAACGTCCTTTGGCGTCGGCGCCGACAACACTTCCGTCACCCATCCCGGAGCGTCCATCCGCAGAGATTCGTGTTGGGATATGGATGATCGATCCCGCGGCTGCTGAACAATGGGCGAAACGCTTCATGCACGATTCTCCGACGGTGCTCATTCGTATCATCGATAAGCGAAATGTCCTTGATCGTCTGGGAGAGTCTGGGTCGTCAGCAACATCACTGGACGATCTGGCAGCGTTGGTGATCGACGATGTCGATGTCATCATCGGCATTCCCGCAGCGCTCGCGACTGCGCTTCCCGCAGATCGTCTCTGTCCGCCGTCTGTCTGGCTATCGCAAGAACACTATCCCGACATGTACGCCGAATCGCTGGTGCGCGCCTTCCCCAACGACCCCTCCCCCATCCTTGCACCACTGTCTGTTGAAGCGCCGCTCCTCTCGCTCCGTTCTGATGACGGACAACGTCAGCCGCTGGATTCGTGGAGCAACATCGTCGCTCTGACTCGCACGCAAGCATCCATCGCCAGCATGGGCGGCATCGATACTATCTGGCTGGGCTTGATCACAGAGCGCGTCCAGGCATTGGCGGAATCGCCTGATGCGGAGCTGCTGAACCGCGACCCGTACCGAACAGCGACTCTCCAACTCCATCGCGCCATCCGCGATGGCGCCATCGTTCTCGGACGCGGGGCGTCCGTTATTAGCCAGACCGTCATCTGGAGCGACTTCGATGCCCCATCATGGCGCGAAACGCCGCCCAACGGCATTCGCCGGATCCCGTTCCCGAACGGCGTCGTCGCCGATATGCAGATAGAAGTGTTCGGTATCGGCGTGGCGACACCATGCCCACCTCTGGATTCGCCGATACTGGAAGCCGCCCGGTCGATCCTTCGGGATGTTGACCTTGCCTCGTCCGCCGGACAACGAACGGCGCTTCGTGCCATTCCTGCTGCTCCGGTGACACGGGCGGCATGGCAACGTGACCGACAAGTAAACGATGAGGAATATGCCGCCTATGAACAAACCATCTCCCGCTACGACGCACGCCAGGTGCCGGAGTCCTGGAGGCTGCTGTCCCGCATTGTGGCGGATGAACTTGTGACAACGCGATCGCGATCTGATGATGACGTCATACGCACCATTCAGGCGCGCTGGGAGGAGATGCGTTCCTACACCCCGCTGGATTAGGGCGCCTGCGTGAATCAAGCCGATGGAATCGTTCGCAACACAATGATAACGGGAATCGATCTGTTTTGCGGCGCCGGGCTTTGGTCACACGCCCTCGCAAAGGCGGGCATGCACGTTGTCTGTGGCATCGATGCCGATCCAGTCGCGTGCATGACCTATCGCGCCAATCACCCCACTACCGCATGCATCGAGTCCGATATCCGCGACGTTGACTTTGATGCTTTCGCGGGTGTTGACGTGGTGGTCGGATCGCCTCCGTGTGTCACGTTTTCATGCGGCGCGGGATCAGCGCGCCGTGATTGCGATCTGGCATTACACTTCGCCCGCGCCGTGCATGCCATCCGTCCCCAAGCGTTTCTCCTGGAAAATGTGCCGGAATTTCGTACATTTCCGTCCTACCGTGAGATGCTGCGGCGATTGAATTCATATGTTATCTATGAATACATCGCAGACTCTGCCGATTTCGGCGTACCGCAACGCCGTCGCCGACTCTTCGTCATTGGCGCGTCAACGATGCTGCCGACGTTGGGGCGAGAACCAACGCGCTGGCGCTGCGCCTTGGATATCCTTGACCCGTTGGCACCGCTGAACGATATCGCACGTCTGAAGGAGTGCACGAGGAGACGCATCTCCTCCGTTCCAGAGACGCGCTTTATCCTGGTTTATTACTCGAGCGACGCTCGAGGTTGGCAGTCATGCCAGGCACCGCTCCGAACCGTGACAACTGTCAATAAATTTCTGCTCGTTGATGTTTCCGTTGGCGGCGCACGCATGCTCACGGAGCAGGAGCTGCGCCGGGCGATGGATATCCCGGAATCGTACATCATCCTGGGGAATGCTCGTCAACGACTGCGGCAAATCGGCAACGCCGTCGTTCCGTCCGTTGCGTGCACGATGGCAACGATTGTCCGCAAAGCATTGTTCGACAATTTCCCGTCGTGATTCAAAAGAGAACCACAAAACGTTTTCGCGACGGGATATGCCCTGATATAGCGCTGCTGTTCTCCGCTTGTGGCAAGATGGAGCCGGACATTTTCTTGCTGCCAGACCTCGCTCTGGGAGTCCGCCCAAAAGCCGCTCCCCCCGTTGACCAATCCATGAGCACGCGGTTGCGGGCGAACCACGCACCATGGGTCCGTTCACCTCGACGCGGACAGATCGTGACCTGTCAGACTCCCGCGTCCAGCACGGCGACGCTGGGATGCGTGATGAAACAATGCGCCGCTCTCTGCATAGCCCCAGCGACGCCGTGCTCCAGCTGGCGCTGAACGTGAGCACTCCAGATGAGTACGACGCGGAGAAGGTGGAGCGCTTGCGTGTCCATCAAGCGGCAGCCAGGCATGGCGAGGAGACGCCGCTGTTCAAGGACGAAATTGATCGCGATTTGCTATCAGACATCGCTGGACATTGGATAGGTGCGCCCGCCAACGCAAGGTGCCAACGCCTCGCAGCAAGAACCAGAAGCGCGACGGCTTCGGAGCAATCCCCCCCCCCTTGTGCACCTGGAGAAGCGATTGTCGAGTTCTCCTGCCCCAGCGAGCACAGGGAAGGGACGATAGTGATGCTGGTCGGAGACACCTTCATCATCCACCACAGCAAGGCAACGCGCACGCGGCTGGAGGGATCTCCCGATCGGCTGGAGGTATGTGAGCCACCAACCTATGCACCGCAGATCAACGTGATTGAGTTGCTCTGGACGTATCTGCGACACAAGGTAACGAAGACTGGCTGGTTTGAGCATGACTGTCGGATGGGTCAGGCATCTTGCCCCCGGATGTCGGTGAACGCGGCGAAGGATTGTTTGTACAGTCGGGAAGCATTGCCAGCGTTGGAGCGTCAAGCGATAGAGCGATGCACTTCAGGACGACAGGCGCGCCACGCGAGCGCCCGTTCTCCAGGGACTCGGCGAAGCGCCGCAATGCAGCGATAAGGCGCAGTCCGCTGGCGGGAGGACGTTGCTTTCATCCTGCTTTAGCGCAACGCACTGCTGTACGCGGATATCCTGATCAGCGCAGCGACCGCGCTGCGCTGATCAGGGAGGAGGGGGGGGGGAGGGAGGATCGCATCTGGAAAACCAGACGCAACGCAATCCAGTATGTTGCGTGACAGGAGGAAGTCCTGGCATGCACGCCGCCCGAATTGTTGCGTATCAGCGCGGTTCATCAAAAACGATCCAGCGTTGCGCAAGCCGAAATCCGCCGTTCCACCGGTGCAAACGTCAATCCGATCCCTCGGAAGAAAGCCGTTGTTTCGCCACAGATCGTGGGGGTTGTGAAGGACCAAGTCGTGTTATCTCCAAAGACAATCGTCCCGCCTTGCGGACGCGCATGCCAGATAGTTCGTTGGAGTAACTGATCCACACTGTGCGCATCAAAAGCGCGCTGAGTGCTCAGATTGGTGCGAAATGCCGCATGAGCGCGCGACCGCGCCGTCTCCTCATGCATGTGGACATCATTCGCCGCAAAGTTGGCGTAGCGAAAGGATTGAACGCCAACCCGTGCAGCGTTGCGAAGCGCATCCTCAGCTTGCGCAATCTGCGCCTGTCGTTCGAATATATCGACAGCCGCAAAAATGAACGGCGTCACAAACGCAAGGAACAGGGCAATAAACGCCAACGACTGTCCCTCATGGGCGGGCATCCGCCGCTTGTTTTTCGTCTCCATGTGTACGTCTCCCACTTTCTATGGATCGAAGGTGCATGATAAGGAGCACAGGGCTATTCACCCTGAGAGTCTTGTTCCGCCGTACGGGCCGCATCCGCCGACAAGCGAATCGGGTTCGGGATTCCAGGGAACGGAGCCCATGCTTGCGCAGAATAGCGGATGCTAATAGTAATGTTGCTGTAGCGGCGACAAGGGCTTGTTGCACATGTCGCACGAATTTCTGCATCGGCGACGGTGACGAAGGGACTACCGGCGAATGTATCCCGTACGGAATGGGCGACTGGACCAGGTGCAGACGCCAGGGAGACCCATTGATTGTCTGGGAGTCCTCCTGTTGAACCGCGCAACGCAGCGACATGGGCGGCGTTGCGCGCCGCTTGAGCGATGGCGTACTGCGATCCGACATACTGGATAAAGGTCACCCCCCCGAAAATAACCAATAGCATCAACTTAAGCACGATGGCGAACTCGACCATCGCTTGTCCAGAATGGACATGACGTTTGCCCATAATGCCTGTCCTTTCCTGCGTCGATCCAGTATACTGTCGATGCGTTCGTTGCCGTCAACGTCCTCACATTCGAACCGCATTCCTGTGTTCGTCCGAGAGTACGGCAGTCCAACTTGCCGCTCATCCAGAGTTGCAAACGACGTGATATCCAGCACCTTGCCGCTCCGGATGGATGAACAAGCGCTCCACGCCGCGCTGCGGCGGCGGAACGTCCAGCACCGTCGTCGTCGGCTGCATCGCGTTGTCTATCAGATTGACGTCCGCGTCCGCCGAAATCTGCATCAGATGCACCAGCGCCGCCGGCAATATCGGGTCCCCCAGCGGAGAATCCCAACGTACGCACACCATCCCGCTTCCCACGTTTGCTCATGTCCACTTGCTGAAGTATATCGGGCGCGTTTAATGGATATTCCAGCACGACCGATCTAATCGCGACCGATCTTGCAACATCCTTATTCTTATCCCGAACAAAAAAAAAGAAAAAAATACAAGAAATTGTTCATCATGACCCTGAATCGCACACGAACGCCGTTGTTCGGCATCACCAGCGTATCCGGGAGCGAACACCATGCCATCGGCATTATCCACTGAGCTGGCGCCTGGAATGGTGATGACGCATATGAGTACAATAATATCGAACACGACACGATCATTGCATCCGCTCCGTTCGAACCATCGCTTGAGGGATTGAGAGAGGGCAATCCCAACCAGCACCCGCATGCGACAGGAGCATGGACGACAATGGCGCTCCACACATAGATTCCATATGTTGTCCTGTCCCTGGGCTATATCCTCCAATAACGGATCCATCGCCCATTGCACCACGTTTGACGATCATGGCACCATGGCATGTGCGAGCGAGCAACCGTTATCATAGGAGTCTGTGCGCATCGCTTATCCACTGATGGAATTGTGCCGGGACTTCTCTCGTCATCAACGGTCTATCGCACAGTGTCCGGCTGATCGCTCTCGATCACCGCACGATGCTCAACGCACTGCGCTCCAACCATGGTGCCACACGCCCATGGTGCCCATGTCCAAAGAATGAACCGCCGATTCGTTCCGTTCGATACGGGTGCACCCATGGAATCGTGCCGGGACTTCTCAACGCGACCCGCGCTGAATCGTGACACGAAGACGCCCGTCAGCGTTCTCATCTTCCCATCCGCCACACCGGACGATGCAAACGGAGAACGCAGCGATGATAAAAAGCGAATGTATCTGGGAACGTCTGAATCTTGACGCATTCACGAGGCATCAAAAACGTGTCTTCTGTGAAGGGGGAACAAATTCAGAAATGTCTCCGCTCGTCATCGCTTTTGACGGGTGATCTCTTCCGTCGGCGCATCTATCACTCGCTCCGCTCTCGCTATATCTTGTTGCAAGCGGACACAGAAGATGCATCTCCAGCCAGGAAACCACTGATGTCACAACGGCGTCACCCATCACATGATACCCATCATTATACCGTTCCGGCAGCCAGTAATTGTCAGGCAATCCCATAAGCCGCGCCGCTTCACGAACGGAAAGCAAGCGGGAGCGAATGGTGTCACCCTCGACGACCAGAATGATCTGTCGGCTGGACCCGCCAGCAGGCGTACGCAAACAACCGCTGACGCCATCAAACCGCACCTCAGCACGCTGGCGCTTGACCCCGTTCTGTATGCGCGTCCGCTTGTACACCGTGCCGATGTGCAGACGACCGGTCGCTTGGGCATGACGGACTTTGGCTATATTGAGTGGGGACATGAGTGACAGAAGATGGAGCGTCTCTTCCCGGCTATGCCAGGAGACGCCGATCGGCTCTGGATCAATCACGTCCTGCAGGCGTGGACGCGCGTCATCGGGAACAGGGAGATTCCACCAGATCCACGCTTCGCGCACCAGCGGCGACAAGCGACGATACGCACGAACAACCGGAACGGGATGCCAAATGGCATGCGGCGTGCATGGTGTGAGATCATCTGGAATGGGCAGATGGTCTTTGACAGCAATGATGAAAAGCCTTGGTCGCGATTGGGGAACGAAATGAACCGCATCAACAACCATCGCCCCCAAGCGATATCCTTCCGCGATCATACTTGTTACCAACTCCTGGAAATCATGCCCGTTGTTTGAGGTAAGGAGTCCAACAACATTCTCAATTGCGATGATCGGAACGCCTCGTTCTTCTCGATCGAGGGTGGTGATCAGATTCCAAAAGGTCCAGAACACGCCGCTGCGTTCGGCGCGAAGTCCTCCGCCCTTCCCGGCAAGCGACAGATCCTGACACGGGAATGATGCCCATGCCAGCGTGGCGCGTCCGGGAAGCATCGCCGTTGTGATGCGACGAACATCCTCGACAACCAGTTCCGGCGCCCAGGAAAAGTTACGCCGGTAGACCTCCGCTTTCTTCTCATCGATGTCATTAGCAAACAAGCATGTCCATCGCGGTCCCAACCCAAAGCGTGCAAGACCGCCGCCGGCAAAGAACTCGTAGAAGGTCAGAGCAGGACAATAGCCCATGGGTATCACGTGCGTCGAGCCTATTCGCATAGCCCGACGGCACACACGGCAATCACGCCACACGCGACGTGGAGAAAGCCAGGGAATGTTCGGGCTTCTGCTCCCAGCGTATCAGCAGACGGCGAAACCGATGGATCCACGGTTGTCGAGAAGAAACCGCCCAGCGTGCGCATACGCTGCTCGCTTCGTGCGCGATCACCCTGTCCGCCTCACCGCGACTGTGCATGTACACCGTAAAGCCACATGCACGCATGGCGTCCCGCACATCATCATTATCATCGTCTTTGCCCAAGAACATCCTCTCCGGTCGCTCCCCCTCCGACAGCGGTCACTCCGCAACAGCACATGTAATCGTCGCACGCACTCGTTGCAGAGCGCGGCTTGTCGTCTCACGATGTGCCGTACTGATGGGAACGCCATGCCCCTCAGTCGGCGACGACCGCTCGACACTTGCTCGCCCACGGTCGGCAGATCAGGACTGTTTTTTCAGCCGCGCCATGGGTATCGCCTTGTCCATCCTCACTCCTCACGGCTCACGCATCTCCTCTCTTCTTGCGGTGATGCAGCATGCGCGGACGACCGCGGCCGACCCACCCGAACGATTGATGCCTCGTGGCTCGCGGGCGCGGGGGGAGGGATAATGATCGTGATCGTCTCCCTCCCCGCTTGCCGTCGGTCACGTGTCCATCGATGCGGTTCGGAGGACGGAAAACGCGAGTACAATGACCACCGCACCATGTTGACAATGATCACGCCGGCGATATTTAGCGCGATCAAGCCAAGAATGAACGGGGCCCCTTCCACAATCAAGCGAAGGATGTCATCCATACGTCTGATCGTCCTTTCCACTTCGGAAGTGCGCCTGAAACAGCGCCTCCAGACTCTGATCACTGTGCGCAATCGGGAAGAACGTCCTGATCGACTCGACGGTTCACTTGCGTTCGTCGCGACGTCACATTGACGACCGCATCGCGACGCCCGTGCGCCTCCGCTGTTATACGCTGCACCGCTGAGAAGAACGTCATGGAGAGACGCTCCGAGCGAATGACAATGGATTTCCTTTTTCCGAGACGCATATCACTCATGGTGATACAACGCATCAAAGTCAAGCGGATTACGGTTGATGCCAGACTCCCACACTTCGTAGTGCAGATGCGGTCCGGTTGACATACCGGTTGATCCAATATATCCGATGACGTCACCGCGCGTCACTGCCTGACCGTCAACGACCGCATACGAATCGAGATGCGCATACGCTGTCTTGTAGCGTCCATTCTCAATCGCCAGATAGTTGCCGCCCGGCCAGGTATTCGATCGCACCCGTGCAATCCCATCGTGAGTTGCGTACACAGGGACGCGCCACGTGTCATTCGGATCGGCACGACCGTCGCCATTTCCGTCAATTGCCAGGTCGATCCCTCCCCACGTCTCGGCGGGTGCATGGGTTCCGACGCCATATCCCTGCGTGATCACTGCCCGACGGTCGCGCAACGGATTGCCGAACGGTCGTTCAGAGGCAGGCATCATCACTGCGGTTGGGGCAATCATGGCAGAATCGTTGTACGGGGCGGGAAAATCACTGCTGTTCCAGCGCATGCCGATGTGCAACGATGCGCCCAATGCACCGGGAAGAAGGAATACGAGGATGAAGAAGATGATGATGATAAAGAGCAGGAGGATGCTCGCCCATGCATGGCGCAAGGGCGGGGGCGGGGGATCGTACGGACGTCGTGTTGAGCGATACATTACGGCTCCGATTGCATGCTTCCAGATCGCCGGTATGCCAGGAGTATGTGCTATCAGCCCATCCAACACAGCGTCGTCAGTGAGTCCGCCACACTCGATGTACAGCGCGATCCTCTTTATTCAGAGCGCGACATCCCGATGGATGGTCAGATGTCTCGATCCGAAAGCCTTTTTGCCCAGTCATATGCACCTCTCGAACACACATCATTTTCACTAGTATAGTGCGTTTCCGTGCAAAGCAGCATTTTTTGATACGAAACGCAAAGGCGTTGACGGGCGTCACTCCAGAGAGGGACGACGGTTCAGAAGAAGTACAGACCGTCAGAGGGATATCGTTCCATGGAAGAAGATCATTCCGACGCTATCTTCCCGATAAACATTGCCATGCGATGAGAGGGCGGAAACGAGATGGATATCCTGCCCTCATACGGTGCATGAAGCCTGTATCGCCCACTTGTCATGCAAGCAAGCGTCCACTCTCCCATATCCGCACGGCATCGCCGACCCCCTGCCCCATCGCGCTCACACGGCACGATCCATAGTTTGCACGTGCGCGTACGTTCGGATATCCTTCCGCCAGGCTTCTCACATCGCCTGCCCTCCACAACGCCATTGCATCGCCGATCCGCACAGAGGCGCGGAAGCGCTTCCTGTCGATGCGCCCTGAGATCACACCCGTCGATCGAGACGCCGCGCTGACACTGCACTGATTGCTGCAGGATGAAACGTCCGCTGCGATACCTGGGCGACAACGGGACGCACCGACAACCTGGCGCCAACGTTGGGCGATACAAGAACGATGGAGCGCAGACGCTCCTGGCGCCACGCATGCGCATCGATTCTGACGATAAATGGCGGACACAGGGACGGCGATGCTCTGCGGCGCTCCGATCCGTGTGTGACGACGCGCCTCACTCCCGGTATGCGCCTCCTCAACCACCGTCGCCGGTGTCGATCTTCCGCCATCGTGACCGTCCGCATCCGTGCAACGGCGGCAGCGCTCACGAAAAGCGCGGGGGTTCGATACCGAACAGCACGGTCCATCGACCGAGAGCGCATGTCCCTATCATGAAAGAAATGAGTCATGACCAGGAGGTTCACCATCGCGAAGAGCGAAGTGTTCGATGACGAACAGCATCATGAGAGAAATGAGTCATGACCAGGAGGTTCACCATGTCCTCCGACTCGCCCGCCCTCGCTGCGACATTGCGAGCGATGTACGGCGAAGCCGACATGCACGCCGTTTCATCCGCCTTCGGCGATCTCTGCTTCGCACAAGTTCTGGCGCTCGCACCGGCGATCGCCCCTCTCATCGGCGCGCTCGGCGCGCTCGCAGGCGAATTGCCGGGCCTCCTTTCGCCCGGCGAGCGCACCTCGCCCGTCCTCTCCGCTGCCATCGCGTCCTTGATCAGAACGAACACAGTCCAACGCATCCTGCCGACGTGGGCGACAGTCGCGCCCGCCGGGTGGGGCGCCGCGCATACCGCCGCTCTGATTGACGCCGTCCAGCATGACCGTTGTTCGTGCTGGGCGGCAGCGGCACTGATCGGCCCCTGTGACGCGAGCGCTCCACTGCTCCGCACAGCGCGAGAGATCGCCCGTGCCATCCGGCGTTGGGGACAGACGACGCCTGACGACCCGACGGCATGGATGGACGATCTACGTTCGACAGAGCAGAAGCGTCTCCTGAGCGCACTGAAGTCCGAACCGTACTTTGCCGCGGTCTGCCTGCCCTGGCTGCCGCGTCCGCTGGCTGCAAGCATGTCCGCACCCATCAGCGACGTGCGGGCGACGGGTGATGCGCTCGACGCCTACGCCGGCGCATCACCCGTCGCCCGCGAACGCCATGCTGCGACGCTCTCCACACTCATCCGATGCGCCAACCAGTATGATCTTGCCGCACTGACGCGCCTGGCGGCGGCATCCCACATGGATACGGCATGGAATGCCGTTGCACATCTTCTGTGCACGGATTCCCGGTGTGCCGATCATGTCCTTGCCGCAACTCCATGGGACGACCTGCGCGAGAACGTGCGGGAGACCATCTTGCTCGCTGCCAACAACAGCGACATGTGCGCCGCCATCGCGTTCGCACGCGGTGTGCGCAGCGACCCATCACCGATCACAGAGGAGACCGCCCGCGCCTTCTTCGCCGCCGTCATACCGGCGGTCTGGGACGCACTGACGGAGGAAGAGCGGCGCACGTGGCTCAGCCACCTTGCTGGACCGCATGCGTATCTCGCCGTACGGTCGCTGGGACTCGATCCGAGATTTCTGGCGCGTGCCCATCTCAACAACGATCTGGTCTCCACCGTGCGCCGCCATCTCCATGATGACGCCGCCGTGCAGCGAACGCTGCTCCCCATCGCCGTGCGCGACGCTCCCATCGTCGCCGTTCCCGCTATCGTCGCCGCGCTGCCGCCGCCGTCCGACCCGATCCCCTTCACGCAGATTGCGGGACACATGCCAGAGATGCCGCCCGCGCTGCGCGATTGGATCACGGAGCATCCGACCGCGCAAGCGGCGGCAACGGTCGCGACCGTGCTGCGCGCCGCGATGCGATCGGGAGGCGACGATGCCGCCGCCCGTTGCGCAGCGCTGGCGGAAGCGTTCGCCGGATGGACGACCGAGAAGGCGGCAACGTTTCTTGCCACGCTGCCAGACAGCGCCCGTGTCGCACTGCACCCCAACGCCGATGCACTGGCGAACGCGCTGGCGCATCCCAACCAGCGGAACGCCTTTCGCCAGGCGTTGGATGCGCTTACCGCGCTGCCGCCATCCGCTGCACTGTCGTCCTTCCACGCACTCGACGCGCTCGCGGAGGCGTTCACATCGTTCGATCAACAGAATGCAAGCGAAGGTCTGGCGCAGGCGCTGCGCAATCACGGCAATTGCTTCCTGGCGCTCGTCGATGCCCTGTCCGACGCGCATCAGATGGAGGCGCTCCCCGCACGGAACGATGAGACGCACGCCAGTCTGCGCGCCATCGCCGCCGCCGACCCGCTCGTCGCCCATCGCCTGGCGCATGCACTGCGGGATGGCGATGCCGCCGTTGCACTTGATGCGCTCGCGGCGGCGTCGTTCGATACATTGACGCGCATCTGGAACTTCTTGCCGGAGACGATCCAACACGTCATTCCTGGCGACCGTGATGCGCTCCTCCGCGCCGTCGCCGCGCCAGAACGTGCGAACGACGTGGCGCAGGCATTGCGGAACGGGAACGTAGATGACGCACCGTCATGGCTGGCACTGCGCCTGCTGATCGATGCCGATGAGGGACGGCGAGCACGGGGCGTTATGCTGCTGGCGCGGCGTCCCGATCTGACAGCGACGCTCCTGCCGCTCCTGCGCAACAACGTGCGAGCGGCGCTGGAGTCGGTTCCCGCCATCGCCGTCGCCGGCACCGATCTCCCCCCGCCGCATCCCGCCCCCGCGCCCGCCCAGAGACGGCGGCGGCGCTGACGAACCGCTGCAAGCATTCTCGCGGAACAATCGTCATCCCACGTCCAACTCACGCCAACGCGCCTCTCATGAATCCGACGATTCTCTGCAAGGCGTATCCGCCATGAAGCCTTCCTTCCCTACGCTACGCTCACCGCGACATTGCGGACGTTGTGTGGCGAACCCGACATACACGTCGTTGCACCCGCCCTCAGCAATGTGCGATTCGCCCGCGTGCTGGCGCTCGCGCCGAGTGTGCATCACGTTGTCGGGGCACTCGGCGCGCTGGCGAGCGGTCTCCCAGACCTCCTCACGCATGCCATGCGCGAATCGCCCGTGCTGTCCACCACCATTGCATCCTTGATCGGAACGGATGCAAGTGTCCGCGTCCTGCGGTGGGCGGAGAACCCCCCGCTGGCTGGGGCGCATCCCATGCCGTTGCGCTCATCGATGCCGTGCGGGGCGGGCGCTGCGCACACCGGGCAGCGACGCTCATCGGTTTCACGGAGAACGCCGCTGCGCTGCCGGACGATGTACGGAATATCGCCCACGCCGAGCGACGCTGGAGGCAGGCGACGCCCGACAACCCAACGGCATGGACGAAGCATCTGCGTTCGACAGAACGGGATCGTTTCCTGGATGCGCTGAACGCCGAAACGTACTTTGCCACTCAATGCCTGCCCTGGCTGCTAGCGGCGATCACTGGGCGAAGACGAATCGGGTATGGTCAGATCGGCAACGCACTCGCTGCCTCCACCGCCGCATCCTCGATCGCCCGTGCCTGCCACGCTGACGTTCTGTCCAAACTCATCCGCCGCGCTGGGCAGGAGCAGCTCGTCGAACTGACACGCTTCGCGGTCACGTCCCGCATGGACGCAGCACGGGCGGCAGTCGTGCGGCTCCTGCGCGACGATCCCTGGAACGCCATCTCTGTCGTTGCAGCGGCACCGTGGGACAATCTGCGTACAGATGTGCAGACGCTCATCCTGTCCGCTGCCGACCACGATGACGTGTGCGCCGCTCTTACGTTCGCTCGCGGCATGCGCGAATAACCACCGCCGACCATGTGGATGACTGCCTGCGCGTTCTTCGCCGCCGTCACACCAGCGGTCTGGACCGCGCTGCCGGCGGAGACGTAGCGGGCGTGGTGCGATGCCCTGCGCAGGATGGACGCCTCCCCCGCCGTGTGATCGCCCGGCCCGATCCTGCGTTCCTGGCGCACACCCATCTCAACGACGATCTGACCGCTGCCGTGCGCCGCCACGCGCCGAATGAGGCGTCCCTGCGCTGGGCGCTCCTGCCCATAACCGTGCGCGATCTGCTCTTCACCGCCCTTCCCGCCGTCGTCACCGCACTGCCCGCACTCCCCAACCCCGTCACCTTCATCCAGATCGCGTGCGAGGATCGGAAGATCCCGCTCGTACTGCGGGATTGGATCGTGTCGCAGGCGTACGGCGCGGCAATCCCCCTCCTGCATGTGGGAACAAAGCCCGGTCGTGGCATCTTCATCGAGCATTGCAACGCGCTCGCGCACACGCGAGCGGGGCCGTGTTGCGCCCCGAATCCGACGCGCTGGCGGACGCATTGGCGCATCCCAACCGAAGGGAGGCTTTCCGCCAGGCGCTAGAGGAGCTCGATGCGCTGCCGCCATCGATCGCGCTCCCCATGCTTCGAGTCGGTCGGTCAAGCGTGTGATGCAAAGGTGTGACGGAAAACGGATGCGGAGCAAGCGCTCATTGAATGGTTTGGTCAGAAGCCTGTCGAGGAGACCGCGATGCCGTACCAGGGATGTTTTGGAGCATCGCGGGAAAGTCTCAGTTCCGAAAAACCAGTGGATCGGGTGCGCAAGATGCAACTGGCGCTGGAACACGCGGCAGGGATGGTTCCAGGAAAGGATCGGCAGACTGCCTGACTATCCGATAGTCGCACAGGCATCGGAGCGTGCGGTGCCTGCACTCCCAGGGATCATCGGCACAACGAAGCGGCCGGCGCGCAGCACACGTGAAACCTGATCGATCCACCTGCGCCAGCGATCCTACGTTGATCGCTGCACCATCACCTGAAACGCAAAGATGCCAAAGATAATCACGGGGGTCAGGCGGCGCAACCAGCGC
>Ga0308393_1000803_pt1 | contig 15589 bp, 12 predicted proteins | sample Hotspr2Sampleee2_FD_202364 | JGI IMG/M metagenome (GOLD analysis project Ga0308393, IMG submission 202364) | Hot spring phototrophic mat microbial communities from Mushroom Spring, Yellowstone National Park, Wyoming, United States - 20050630_ee2 ... | reverse complement strand
TACGAATGGGGTTGCGCTCGTCTGCGTGCGGCCGCGCAGCGAGGCCGAACGCCTGGTAGGCCAAGCCATCTTCGCCGCGCGCATGGAGGGCTTCCCGCTCATGCTCACCTGCGAGCCGGATGCGTGACCCCGTCGTGCTCGTCAAGGCGTTTGCCCGCTAAAGCACCTACCTGTAAGCGATACACAAAAGTGTGGCTTCCGTGCGATCGGCGGGTAGGCTCAGTAGGGCTCTATCGTCATTGTCGGGTCCGAAGCATCGCCGTTAGGGATGCTGCGCTTTCTACAACCTTCCGCGTTCTCCGCGCCTCTGCGTGAGAATCAGCCTCGCCCCTGGCTGTGAATGCACCCTGCATGGCATGAGCTGCCTGTGATAGGATCGCCAAGCATGGCCGTAATCTTCCCCTTTACAGCGATCGTCGGGCAGGAGCGCATGAAGCGCGCGCTGATCCTCAACGCGATCTACCCCCAGATTGGCGGCGTGCTCATCCGCGGCGAGCGCGGCACTGCCAAGAGCACAGCCGCCCGCGCGCTGGCCGCCATCCTGCCTGAAATAGACGTGATTGAAGACGATCCGTTCTCCTGCGACCCGGCCAATCCGGCGAGCTTCACCGAGGACCTGAAGCGGCGCGCAGCCGCCGGCGAGCAATTCAAGATCGTGCGCCGCAAAACGCGCTTCGTCAATTTGCCCGTCAGCGCGACCGAAGATCGCGTCGTCGGCACGCTTGACATCGAAAAGGCCATTCAGAAGGGCGAACGGCACTTCGAGCCAGGCGTCTTGGCAGCAGCCAACCGCGGCGTCCTCTACGTGGACGAGGTGAACTTGCTGGACGACCACGTTGTGGACCTGTTGCTGGACGTGGCTGCGATGGGCGTGAACGTGGTGGAACGCGAGGGCATCAGCTTCAGTCATCCGGCCCGCTTCGTGCTGATCGGCTCGATGAATCCAGAGGAAGGCGATCTACGACCCCAGCTACTAGATCGCTTTGCGCTGTGCGTGGACATCATGGGCATCCGGGATCCTCAGGCGCGCATGCTGATCCTAGAGCGCAACCTGGCCTTTGAGAGCGACCCGCTGGGATTCATCAAAGCGTGGGAGCCGCAGGAGCGCGCACTTACTCAAGAGATCGCCCAGGCGCGCGAGCGCCTGCCCAACGTTAAGCACACCCAGCGCGACCTGGCGACGATAGCCAACCTAGTGGCCAGCCTGGGCGTGGACGGCCACCGCGCCGACTTGGTGATCCTTAAAACCGCGCGCGCCCATGCAGCCTTCGTCGGTCGGGACGCGATTACCGATCAAGACATTCTGTTGGCTGCTGAGCTGGCCCTGCCACATCGGTTAAAGCGCCATCCGTTCCAGGATACTGAGCAGGCCATGGCCATGCTGAGCGAGAAGCTCCAGCAGATCGAGCAAGAAGCGCGGATGTCAAATCACGCCCAGCAGTCCCCACCAGCGCCCGGAGAGAACGCAAAAAAAGCGAGACGGGGCTGAACGAGGACATGGCGTGCTCGGAAAGCCCCGACCATCCGCTGCCACAAACTGTGCCCCAAACCCCACAGCAAGCGTCTGACTGGTCCGGCGGCCAGCGGGCCGGCCTAGGCGAGGTGTTTCGGGCGCGCAAGTTGACCACGCCGCTGGATAAGATCACGCGGGACACCGCCGGCAAGCGCAGCACAACGCGCACCCAGCGCAAGCGTGGGCGCTATATCAAAGCGCTGCCGCTTAAGGATCGCGCCGATGACGTGGCGTTCGACGCCACCCTGCGCAGCGCCGCAATACACCAGCGCGAGCGCCGGCAGTGCTGGTCGCAAACCAACAACGGGCAAGCTCCGCCGGCCTTCCATATTTGCAAGACCGACCTGCACCGCAAGGTGCGGGTGCGCCGGGCCGCGAATTTGATCCTCTTCGTGGTGGACGCCTCGTGGAGCATGGCTGTAGCCGAGCGCATGGCAGCAACTAAAGGAGCGATCATGTCGCTGCTTACCGACGCTTATCAGCGCCGCGACCGCGTGGGGTTGATCGTCTTTCAAAAAAGCGCCGCCACGTTGGTCCTGCCGCCTACCTCCTCTGTGGAGCTGGCCGAGAAGGCGCTGCGCGAGATACCAGTGGGGGGCAAAACGCCGCTGAGCGCCGGCCTGCTGCTCTCGCTCCAGGTTATCCTGCGCGAGCGCCGGCTACATCCCGAAGTGATGCCCTTGCTCATCCTGCTGACCGACGGCGCCGGCAACGTCAGCGTGAGCAGCCTGCCTCCACAAGTTGAAGCGCACCGCATCGCCAGCCAGATCCGCGATGCGCGCATCCGCGCGGTAGTGATCAACATGGAGCACGCCGCGTTCGACCAGGGCCTGGCCCGCAAGCTGGCCGAGCACATGGACGCGCGCTGCCTCTCCTTGCGCGAGCTGCACGCTGATGCGCTCTACGAGGCGGTGAAACAGGAGATGCGTCTGAAATAAGAAATTTAAGATGATCGACTTTATACAGAACAAAGCGCTCAATCTACAAAGAGCACTAAGATGTGATATAATAAATTATATTGGATTAATAGTATTTTTTATAGTACTTATCTGGTTCTACCATATCCCACCGTGGATGTGGAATGCGTTCGTTCCTGAGTATGGTGATACATTAGAAGCACTGTGGTGTATTGAGATTTGGCGTGAGGCAATTCTAAAAGGAGATTATTCACTAATCAATATTTCAGCAATGTATCCTTTAGGATTACACTATGCGACGGTGGCACATTTTGGCGTTGGATTTTTAGCTCTACCGATTTCGATAATAACTAATAGTGTGCTGTCTCTTAATATTATGCATTTTGCTGGATTAATAATGTGTTTTTTTGGATCTAGATACTTTCTCATGCAGATAATACCTAATAAGCTATTAGTCAGCGTAGGCGCTACTATTTTTACGTTTGCTCTTGGGCGAACTGTTCATATTTATGGGCATTGGCACATGTCGTTGGCCTCGGCGTTTAGTATCTGGATGGCTGGTTTATTGCTTCGCCTGCGCCATGCGGCCCAGACGCCATCAGCATGGCGTCATGCACTGGCCAGCGGCTTCGTTTGGGGCGCAGCGGTAATTGCCCAACCCTATAGCCTATTCCACAACATTCCTCTACTGCTCTTGTTGGGCAAACAGCGAAAGGCGTGGCAGTACATTCCGATAATCGGCATTGTTGCGTTTACTGTCTGCGCTCCTTATATATTTTTAAATTGGCAAGGTAGTCGCTATATGTCGTCTCTGAGCCCGTCCTTAGCAGAAGTAGCTCAGTTTCAATCATCGCTGACCAGCTATTTCGGCTGGGGCAACTACACTTACTGGCAGACGCTGAAAGATCTGACGCGCTCATGGCGGCCTGTGCTGCCAGAACAGAATAGCCAAAACTGGGGCGTGCTTACAATTCCTCTTTCATTAGTAGGTATTGCTATGGTCTTAAAAAATAAAAAACGCAGATCGATTTTATCTCTTTTTATTATAGCTTTACTATTATCACTTGGTCCACTACTAAAAATATCTCCTTATGGATCGCAAATCTTACAGACACTGAGTGACAGCGTATATGATTTTGGTAAAATTTTAAAACCGTTATTCTTTAATGAGTATTCACTTGATTTAAAAAATAAAAGTGTTCCTTCACCTGTAATGATTACATATCTTCTGATACCACGTTACGAATACGTACGTGTATCCGGACGATTCGCAATATGGGTCGGCCTTGCTGCTGTAGCCTTAGGGTTGATCGCCCTGAGACAGACATCGTTGCGGGTTTCTATCATCCTGAGCTGTATCTGGCTCATTGAGTTACTCCCCAGACCACTTACAGCGCAGCCAGCACCCGTTGAAGCACACCCAGCCCATCAATGGGTGACAGAACAACTTATCGGCCAGCAAGATCGCGGAGTCTACAACCTTTCGGGAGTCGCTGCGGTTTATTCGCAGCGACTTGCCGGCGAGGTGCCTTCCACAGGCACCTTCGGGTCTTTTGCGCCGGCATACACGCGCTACACGCACCCATGGATTCTCTTCGCCCACGACCCTTATGACCCGCCCGAAATTGCCCTCACCGAGCCAGTCCACGCGCGCATACTCAGGCGCGCTCAGGTGGGCATCGTCCTGCTCAGGCCACCCGCAGCAGAGCTGGCCAAGCGCAACAGCGCCCTGCGCTTCATTCAATGTTTCGAGCCAGAAGGCGCCAAAAGCTATCTCCCTACTCGGCTGTGCGCCTTCGAGGTCCTAGAAGGCGAAGACGATTTCTTCAACATCCAGCCGCTATCGGGTTTCTCCTACTTTGAGCCAAACCTTGATTTCATCTGGATTGAAGGAACGCACGCCCAAGCCGGCTGGCGCATCACCAAGCCCGTTACGCATACTATCGCGCTCACCCTGCGCGCATACTGCCCAGATGGCCGTCAAACCGTCCGCCTGCACCTCAACAAGAGACCGCTGGCCACGCACACATGGACAGGAAATTGCTGGGAACCTTGGTCAACTACCCTTACGATCCCACCGGAGCATCTTCATGCAGGTTTGAATCGGCTGGAGTTTGAGGCCGACTCAGCCGCCCAGCTAAGCCTGCATGACCCAAACAGCCAAGATCAACGTCGCTTGTCGGTCGGCGTGGAGAGGCTGCGCGTGATGAAAGCTGCAGCTAGTGAAGCCCTGCGACCTGGCGAAGCCCAACTGTTGACGCGCTAGAAGCGACCTCAAATCAAAGCCTATAATCGCCGCCGAAGCAGAGGAGAGCGAGAGATGTCCGAAGCCACACCTTTGATCAAGTTCTACGGCGCGATGTGGTGCGGGGACACGCGCCGCGCCCGCGCCTGGCTCGACCAGCACAACGTCGCATACCAGTGGATAGACATCGAGAAGGACAAGGACGCCGAGGCGTTCGTCAAGTCGGTCAACAACGGCTTTCGCAGCATCCCCACGATTGTGTTTCCCGACGGCTCGCACCTCACCGAGCCGAGCAACAGCAAGCTAGAAGAGCACGTCCGCAAGCTCGGTTTGCTGCCGCCTTTAGCAGATGCCTGACCTGCCTGCGGGCGGTGGGGCATCCGCACCTCAAACAGACGTCCTCAGCGCCGGCCCATTTACTCCGCAAGGCTCTGGCCGCGCGTCGCCCGTGACGCTGGGATGCGCGCTCAGCGGATGCATCATCGGACTGGCGCTGCTGATCGCCGGCGGCCTGGTCGCCTTCGCAGTGCGCGAGTCCACCGAGCGCATGACGCGAGCGATGGAGCAGACTAACCCATCGCGGATCGTCCAGACGCTGCTCCCTCCACCCACCCCGACCGTGATCGCGCGCCCGCCGGCGCTGCTCCAGGTGCGCGCGATCAGCAACCTGGCCACCGCCCAGGCCCTGCTCTCGACGATCGTCGAGGTCAATCAGGCGCGCGTGGGCAGCGTGATCTACGAGCGGCTGGTGTTGATCGCCTGCGGTCGCGTCAAAGCTGGCGTTGACCTGACCCAGCTCACCGAGGACGACGTGCGGGTGGTGGACGGCGGCAGGACGGTGCGCGTCAAGTTGCCCCCGCCGGCCCTCCAGGATGCCTACTTGATCGACGACTCCAGCCAGGCTTGCACCACCCGCGTCTACGACCGTACTAACTTGCTAATTATCCCCGAGAGCAAGGAGCTGGAATCGCAAGCCCGCGAGAAGGCGCTGGAGGCTATTCAGCGCACCGCCTTGGAGAGCGGCATCCTCGACGATGCGCGCCGAAACGCCCAACTGGCCATCGAGCGCATCCTGCTCAGCGCAGGATACGAGCGCGTGGAGTTCATCGAGTAAGCGCGCTCATTCATCCGTCTGGATGGTGACCTCTGCGGGGCCGCGTCCGGTCTCGCGATGGCACTGTTCGCACGCCGGTTTGACCACCGCCTGTAAATCCAGAAACTTGGCTGTATCCAGCGCGCGATGGGTTTGGTGGCAATGCGAACACTGAACCGACGTTTGGTAGAGCGTCAGGCCCTGGGCAAGCAGCGCTTGGGGGTCTGAGACATCACTGGGCGCGCTGAGCGGTTCGCCGTACTTCCAGAGTTCATAGGCGGCTGGCAGCGTATTGTGCATGTGGTTGGCCATGCCGGCCACCAAAAGCTGCGCTTTGTGACAGCCGACGCAGCCGGCATTAGAGAGCTCGGGGGCGCGCAAGGCCAGGCTGGTTGGGGGGACAGTCTGGGTCAAACCGTTGATGACCGTTGTCGTGATCGCCGTCTTCTCCAACCGCCCGTCATCCTGGCCGGCCAGCCAGAGGACGGTCAACTCCGCGCTGAGCAGCGTCAACCGCGCCTGGTGGCGCGCGCCTCCGTCGCCGCGATGGCAGTCAATGCAGCGGATGACCTCGCCCTTGCCATGAATCTGCTGATAGTGATAACTGGATAAGTCCAGCGCGAGGGCGCCGGCCACGGCTGCCGAAGCGCGCTCGACATACGCGCGGTGCTGCGGCGTGTGGCAGCTCACGCAGAAGTCGTCACGCGCTTGGCGCTCCGAGATGGCCAACGCGCCGACTGTCCCCCCAGCCACGAAGAACAGCGCGGCGAGGATCGCCGGCCAGAGGCCTGCCAGCGAAGAACGGCGACGACGATAGAGGAGGCCGTCTTCCAGCCCCTCGTCATCGTCCGGCAACTCATACTGGTCAGTGATGTAGCGAGGCATCCGACGCGCAGAGCGAGGCCGCTGACCGGCCAAGCGAGAGAAACCAGTGGTTGTAGAGCAAGATCAACGCACCGATCGTTATGCTAGACAGCGAGAGCCAGACAGCGGTCGGCAAGCCGGCGACCGTCCAGGCATCGGGTCGAAAGAACAACTCGATCCATGACCGGCCAATGCCGTACCACATCAGGTAAAACGCGGCGATGTCACCCTCGCGCAGGCGCCGCCGCGCAAGCCACAGCAAGCCGACAAAGCCAACCAAGTTCCAGAGAGATTCATAGAGGAAAGTCGGATGAAAACGGGTCTCCGGTGGATAGCGCTGCAGGTCGGTGAAGTCCGCACCTGGGGTGCGAATGCGATACGGCGGGTCAATGGTGATCCCCCACCAGGAAGACCCTGTGGGCCCTCCGTATAGCTCCTGGTTGAAGTAATTGCCCCACCGCCCGATCGCCTGCGCCAGCAAGACCCCAGGTGTGACGCTATCAGCCAGACATAGAAAGCGAAGCCGGCGGCGTATGCACACCAACAGGACGCCGAGCGCGCCACCCAGCAGTCCTCCGTATATGCCCAGCCCGCCCTGCCAGATGGCGACGATCTGGAGCGGATTCCGGCTGTAATATGCCCATCCGCCTTGGCTGCCGTCGTTTGGCGAGGAGAAGACGTGATACAACCGCGCGCCGACCAGGCCCAGCAGGATGACCCACAGCGCTCCATCCCACACTACGCTGGGATCGCCACCACGACGCTTGAACTCCTGCGCGGCGACGCATGTACCAGCCAGCATGCCGATAGCAACGAGCAGGCCATACCAGTGTATGCGCAGCGCGCCCAGCTCAAATGCAACGCGTGAGTCCACAGAGGGATAAGCTTACTACTGAATCACGCAGGGGAGCGGACCAACGGGAGTGTTTCGATTGGAATGAAAGGGCTGCCCAGGCCATCATGCTGAGCGCGTCCCATTTACCCTATCAGGGAGTGGACCAACAAGAGAAGGCGACGCTCACAGCCAACGAGAGGGGATTTAAAGATCGATTATCGACGTGTGGTAGGGTTACTCTAGACTTATAAGCCCATCCCACGTTGGGCAAAACCTCGTCAAGACACACAAAAGGCAGGTAACCAGCATCATCACCATGTCCGCTTCCGATGTTCGATTGCCCCAGGCGTCCAATGCGCCAATTCCTTTCGTGCCAGTGGTGAAACAGAACCCCGTGCGCGCTGTGCCGTTTACCAAGCAGTATGGGTTTCGGCGCACTGTCGTGCAGCGGGTGGAGGACTTTCTAAGGGCCAACAACCTGCGCACGCGCGATCTGCCAGCCATGTACGCCAAGTCGGCCATTTGCCTGGGCTGGTGGGCGGTAAGCTACGGGCTGCTGCTCTACAGTGGCTTTGCCGGCTGGCCGCTCCCACTGGCGCTGCTGTTCGCCCTCTCCTTTGGCCTAGCCACCAGCGGCATCGGCTTCAACATCATGCACGACGCCAACCACAATGGCTACTCCAGCCGGCCCTGGGTCAACCGCCTGTTCGGCCTGACCGTGGAGCTGGTCGGCCTCAGCAGCTTCATCTGGCGGCAACAGCACAACATCTGGCATCACACCTACACCAACATCGCCGGCCTGGACGAAGGGCTGGAGATGGACGGCTGGGTGCGCAACAGCCCGCGAGACGTGTGGAAGCCCATCCACCGCTTCCAGCACTTGTATGCGCCGATCGTGTATGCCCTGGCCGGCATCGCGCTGCTCTTTGGCCGCAACTTCCAGGTCTACTTCACCGGCAAGTCAGGCGAGACCTTTCAATATCCGCCGATGACGCGCAACGACAAGATCATCTTCTGGGTTGGGCGTTTGATCAACCTGATGATCTATATCGTGCTGCCGTCGCTTGCCTTCGGCCTGCTGGGCGGCGTGCTGATCTTCGCTTTCACATCCATCGTCACAGGCTTCGTCATGGCGGTCATCTTGCAGATGGCGCACGTGACGGCCGATGTGGACTTCCCGGAGCCGAGCGGTGACCCGCTGCGGATCGAGAACGAGTGGGCAATCCACGAGGTACAAACCACGAGCAACTTCGCGCCTCACAATCGCATCTTGAACTGGTATGTGGGCGGCCTGAACTATCAAATCGAGCATCACCTCTTCCCGCACATGTGCCACCTGCTCTACCCAAAGATCGCGCCGATCGTGCGCGCCACGTGCGAGGAGTTCGGACTGCCTTACCAGTCGTATCCGACCTTTCGCGCCGCGCTGAAGAATCACTGGCGCTCGCTGCGGGAATTTGGCCGGCGGCCTGAACCAGCGGCTGGGTGATCCTTCTAAGGATTCGCAAGGCCAGCATACCCGGCACAAGTAGAATTGAGCAGTCGTGTCTAGCGAAGGGCAACGTACGTTTATCAGCTCCTACAGTCTGCCGGCCGAGTGGCAGATTGAGCAGGCTGAAATGCCCTCCCCCATCCCGCTGACTGCGCTGAAGGCAGACGTCGCGCACTGCCTCCGCCATCCTATCGCTGCGCTCCCGCTCACCGAACTGTGCAGCGCCACGACCACCGTGGTGGTCGCGTGCGACCAACCGCCAAGCGACGCAGTTCGCCAGACCATGCTGGGCGGTGTGCTGGCCCAGCTCAAGGAAGCCGGCGTTGACCCAAGGCGCGTCACAGTGCTGATCGCCTCGGCCATGCGCGACCCAACCATTCCCTGGGACAGACCAGCGCAAGGCACAGCGCCCCTGAACACCTTTAACGGCGCGCAGATGGTTCAGCACGACCCGAGCGATCGGCGCACCCTGGATGAACTGGGCAACATCGAAGGTGTGCCGCTGGCAATACATTACATAGCCGCCGAAGCCGACTTGCTGATCGCGCTGTTCGCTGCGCCGCTCGAGGCAGATCTCAACTACGTGGGCGGTTGTGCTGCGGTCACCTACGGCCTGGCTGGGCTGGACACGCAGCGCGAGTTGCGCACGACGCGCTTCTACGATGACCAAGTCACCGATCAGCGTGTTCATCGCTCGCTGCGCCAATCTGTGATGCAGGAAGGCGCGAAGCGCGCCGGTCTAATGTTCGCTCTAGGCGCCCTGCTGGACGCGCACGGGCGAGCGATCGCCGTCAGAGCCGGCGCGCCAGCCGCCGTAGACGATGCGCTATCCCTGCTCGCGCTCGGCTGGTATGGCGCTGCAGTTGACGCACCCAGCTACGATGTGCTGGTGGCCCAGCCAGAAGGCGGCAAAGTGCGCAGCGGGAGCCTATTCGACGCCAGCCTGGCTGCGATCCGCCAGGGGCTCCCTGGTCGATCTGTCCTAGCACCTGGCGGGGTGCTCGTGTTGCCGGTCCACCATCACGATGATGATCAGACCGCGGCAGCACACACCTTCCACGAGACCTTGAGCTGGACCAACTCGCCCGATGCGCTGGTGCAGCGACTACAGGGGAGCAGCCTGCGGGAAGGCGAGGTACAAGCCTATCTAATCAGCCACCTGGCGCAGCGTTATCGCATCATCATCGCTGGCCCTCAGCCGCGCGACCACAGGCACAGGGGCTACTTTATCTACGCGCCCAGCATGCGCGAGACGGGGGAGTTGGCCGAAAACTTCGTCAGCAAACAGCCGCGCGCGCTTGTCGTGCGCCGCGCGCTTACCACGCTGCCGATTTACGGACAGGTGCGCTTCGCGCTCAACCCGCTGCACACCGAGCGCGCAGCCCCTGAGCGCTGGAATTAGCGCACTGCTATCGTGTAGAGGACGACGAGGTTATCTATCACCGCCGCTCGGCCTGGATTGACAACGGCCAAGCGCCCCGACTCGGCATACATGCCTATTACCAGTGGATAGGCTCCCGGTGGCAGCCCATCGGGAATGCGCAACGTATAGGTATCCTCGACCACCGTGCCGGCATCCCAGAGCGACGTAGGCGCAGGCAGTCCGTTGTGGCGCGGCGCGCGATCATCGCCCTGCGCCAGAACCGCAGCGCGATCCGGAGTGAACAAGTACCAGCCGACCTTGTAATCGCGCCGGACCGCCTGCATCGCACGCCAGCGCACTCCGAACTGCACAGTTTGGCCGGGCGCATACGAGGGACGCGAGAGGGTGACCGATTCCAGGATGATCGGCCGCATGTCCACGTTCAGCAACACGCGGCCGCCTGTGCTTACCGTCAGCGTCAAGGTCTGGCCAGGAGCGAGTGGCGCGCCCGCCGGCGGATCGGTGCTGAGGATAGTAGCTGCTGGCGAGAAATCCAGCGCCTCGTTCACGGCGATGGTCCACCCAAACTGGCTAAGAGACTGGATAAGCGCGCTGTCCAAGACCCGTCCCATCAGGTCAGCCGGCACGCTGCGCACCTCAGCCGGCTTGCTCACCACGGCGTCAATGACCGCGCCAGGCGCGACCAGCGCGCCCGCCGTGGGGCGCTGCGCCAGCACGCGCGCCTGACGTTGAGTCAGGTCAGGATCGGCGCGCTCCTCAACCACGCGAAAACCCAGCCCCAGCGCCTCGAGCTGTGCCCTGGCCGCCTCCGGCGATTTATTGGTCAGATCGGGCACGACCACCTGGACCTGCGGCGGCAAGGTCGGCGAGAGGGTGGCTGATGGCTCGGCAGGAGCCGCCTGCGCTGGGGGCGCCTGGTAAGCCTGATACACCAAGATATAGAGCGGCAGCAGGCCGATCACACACAAGAAGGCCACTGCTGCCAGCAGCCACAGCAGCGGGTCTGGGCCGCGGTCAGCCCCAGCGGAGAGCGGCACAGATGAGGTCGCCGGCAGTGAAACCGGGATCGTGGCAAATGGCGAGCGCGCAGGTGGCAGGTTCACCATCGTCTGCCCCTGACCCTGCGAGGCATACTGCGCGAGCGCCCCAGCGAGCTGACCGGCATCGCCATAGCGCTTGGCCGGGTCTTTGGCCAGCGCACGCATGACGATGCGCGCCAACTGGTCCGGCACAGCGGGGTTCAGCGCGTGCAAGGGTGGCGGTTGGGCCGTCAGGTGCATAGATGCCAACTGGAGCGGGTCGTCCGCCTCGAAAGGCAGGCGGCCCGTCAGCAGCTCGTATAGCAACACGCCGATGCTATAGACATCGCTGGCCGGCGTTGGCGCGGCACCAGCAGCCTGCTCCGGCGCGTAGTAGTGGGGTGATCCCCAAACGACGTCGGTGCGCTGACCAGCCGACAGCTCACCGGCGTATGCACGTGCGATGCCGAAGTCGGTCACCTTGGCGCGCCCGTCGGCGGTTATCAGGATGTTCTGCGGCTTGAGGTCGCAGTGCACCAGCCCGCGCTGATGCGCATGGGCCACCCCTGCGCATATTTGACGCGCGATTGACACGGCCTCGCCGATGTTGAGCGGCTGGCCGGCTGCGGCGCGCGAGGCGATCAACTGCTTGAGGTCCTGCCCATCCACCAGCTCCATCACGATGTAATGCCGCTCGCGGCCGGCCCAGCTATCGCATCCAACGTCGTAGATGGTGACGATGTTGGGATGATTGAGGTTGGCAGCAGCTTGTGCTTCGCGGCGAAAGCGCTGTGCAAATTGAGGATCAGCAGCGAGCGCGTCGCGCAGCAGTTTGACGGCCACTGGGCGGTCGAGCAGCGTATCTCGCCCGCGATATACCACCGCCATGCCGCCCTCGGCCAAGACCGACAGCAGGCGGTAGCGATTGCCGAGCAACCCAGGCAGTGGCGTGCCGCCGGCGATCATGCGCATGTATCACTCGGATTGTACTGACGCGGCAGCCGCCAGCAGGCGCGCCTTGGAAGTGCGCCATCTGAAGGTGACGAGGCGACACAAAACATGCACTGCAGAGTCGCCGAGGCCGCGGAGCAATACGCACGCTCCACGCTTTGGCGGTGTGAATCTCAGCGAGCTAGGTCACCTCGAAGTTGAGCATTCCGCGTGTGCCTTGGGGTGCATTCACAGCTAACTCTGGGTGGCAAAGGCAATGCCTTCGCTCACCCTCTAGTCTCTTTTGCTGTTCAGCAGCCCACGACTCGCTGCCCGAATTAGTGAACGTACCCTGTGCTTGGGGTGCGTTCACCAATAGGGGCATCTTCCACAAGCTATGCTGCCAGCGAAGGCGAATCTATGGAGGGTGGGCGACGGCAGTGCCGTCGCCCACCCAGGGTTTTGCCCCTGGCTGTGAATGCACCCTGTGCTTGCGCACCTGCCTATCTGTGATACACTGTGCCGTGCATCGGCACCCCTCTGCGATGAGGACCGTCCGAATGCGCGGAGACTTTTTACCTGTCATTCCGAAGCACGTTTGACCCCTTTACCCAGGAGATGAGAAGCATGTGTAGTTCGCGTTCCAACATCCGGAAGTTAACCGCCTCATTCGCCAGCTTTGCCGCCTTGTCTGTGCTGATCGCTGCCTGTGCGCCTGCTCAGCCAGGTGCACCCGCGCAACCAGCCGCGCCCGCTCAGGTGCGGGACTTCGTCACCTGGTATCAGTACGACGATAAGAACGAAGACCCCAAGTCTGACGAGCGCGTGGGCAACGAGTATCTGCGCAAGACCATCCCGCAATTCAACGAAGCCTTCAAGGACAAGTGGCGCTGGATCAACCAGCCACAGCCGTTCGATAAGATGGATACCAACCTGGTGGCGGCGGTGCAGGCCGGCGGCGACGTGCCCGACTTGATGCAGGCCGGCGATGGCTCACTGATCCCGCTGCTGAAGAACGGCGCGATCCAAGACCTGACCGACTGGATCAAGGCGCAACCCTGGTTTAGCGACCTCGACTCGTCCGCCGTCGCAGGGTGCACCGGCCCAGATGGCAAGATTTACTGCGTGCCGGTGGCGATCAGCCCGCAGATCGTCTTCGTATGGAAGGATCACTTCCCCAACGGTTACCCAAAGACGCCTGAGGCTTTCAAACAGGCCGCCGAAGCGCTAAAGAGCAAGGGCGTGTATGCCATCACGTTCTTCGGTTCCACCGCGTTCGATGGCGAAGGCACAACCCGCTTCACCAACACACTGATCCAGTCGTTCGGGGGTGGCTTTGACGATGGCCAGGGCAAGATGAAGCTCGACCGACCGGAGAACGTTGCGGCTATTCAATTCTTGCGCGAGATCATTGAAGCTGGCTACGTACACCCTCTTTCCTGGGAAGGGACTTCGACACCATTCGTTGAGGAGGAGCCGATGAAGACCGCCGAGGCTGCTTCGTTCCCCACCGGCATCTTCGGCTATCGCTACGTCAACCCGCTGAAGGCCCCCAACGGCAACGAGTACAAGAAGGGCAACGAGGAAGATATGCTCGACGCGATCACCGCTGGCGACGTCTTCATCGCGCCCTTCTTCGCGCCGGAGGGCAAGAAGCCCGGCTGCGGCATCGGCGTCACCGGCTTCGTCATCCCCACTGGCGCCAAGAATCCAGACGCGGCTAAAGACTACATCAATTGGATCATGACCAAGGAGCAGAACCCCGATTGGGTGCTCGGGCCAGGCGGCGGCTTCCCCGCGCTGCGCTCGATGCTGCCAGAGATCGAGACGCGCGTGCCAGTGGCCAAGGCGTTCTACGAGCAGGCCGCAGCGGCAGTGGCCGCCAGCCAGTGCCGCCCTTGGTATGGCTCACTGGAGCGCCGCGACGAGGCCAAGAAGATCATCCAAAGCACGGTGTACAAGCTGGTGAAAGAAGACCCCACTGCCGACATCTCAGCGACGCTAAAAGCCGCTGAGGAAGAATACAACAAGGGGAGCTAAGCCTCGTGCGCTACTGCGGGCAGGGGCGTTCGTTTGCCGCCCCTGCCCGTTTTCATGCTATGGCGACCCAAGCCCAAGCCACGCAATCCGCCTTTCAAGTTACATTGCGCCGCATCCAGGCGCGCGGCTTCTTCTCGCATACCCTGCCCTTCTGGCTGCTTCTGCCCGCCCTGCTGGTCATTGCAGCCATCCAGTTCTACCCCGGCTTCTATTCGATCTGGCTAAGCCTTCAGGAACGCCAAGGCGCGGTCTGGACCTTTGTCGGTCTGCGCAACTTCGAGCGCATCTTCGACAGCGCGGCCTTCCGCGAGAGCGTCGGGCACACCGTCGTGTTCCTCGTCGGCTACGTGACGGTGACGATGCTCGCATCACTGGTGATCGCGCTGCTGCTCAACCGCGTCATCAAGTTCTCCGGCGTCTACATCACGCTGATCTTCGTTCCCTGGGTGATCGCCGACGTGATCGCTGGCCTGGTGTTTGGCCTGTTAGTGGTGCCAGAATACGGCCTGTTCTCACCAATCCTGTCCAACCCATCGCTGTTCCCGCCCAAAGGTCTATCCATCACCTCCGATCCAGCACCCAGGCCGTGGATCGCAGGTTTTCCATTCCCGCCGGCGCCGGCGATGTACTACCTCATCCTAGCCACAGCATGGCGCGCGCTGCCGTTCGTCACCCTGTTGATACTGGCCGCGCTGAAGACCGTGCCGCGCGAGCTGATCGAGAGCGCACGCATAGACGGCGCATCGAGCTTCCAAGCCCTGCGGCTGATCACCCTGCCCCTGATCCTGCCGACGCTCGTGGTGGCGCTGTTCAACCTCACCCTGGGCGGCATGAACGGCATCGGCCTGGTCTTCACCCTCACCCGCGGTGGCCCCGGCACGGCCACCGAGGTGCTTAGCTTCTTGCTCTATATCATCGGCTTCAGCCGGCTGGAGTTCGGCCGTGCAGCGGCGCTCTCGGTCCTGATCGCCATCATTAATCTGCTACTCATCCTGTTGATCTTGCGCGTCTCGCGCACGGAGGAGCGCGTCCAATGACCCATACCGGCACGTTTGGATACGCCCTGCGCAAGCGAGCGCAGCCGTGGCTGACCCACGGCGCGCTGGTCGCGGTCGTCGCCTTCATGCTGCTGCCGATCGCGCTCGCGCTGAGCATCTCCTTCAAGCGGCAGGAAGACGTGCTGCGCCGCCCACCCGTGTTGCTGCCCTGCGACGACGCCGAGGGCCGCTTCAGCCTGGCAACCTGTCGTTTCGCCAT
>Ga0308393_1000799_pt1 | contig 15629 bp, 18 predicted proteins | sample Hotspr2Sampleee2_FD_202364 | JGI IMG/M metagenome (GOLD analysis project Ga0308393, IMG submission 202364) | Hot spring phototrophic mat microbial communities from Mushroom Spring, Yellowstone National Park, Wyoming, United States - 20050630_ee2 ... | reverse complement strand
GGGTGAAAAGGGTATACGCCTGGCGAAGGCGGGTTTTTCCCCCCTGGCGCACGTACCAGTACCGCCCGAGGCGCACCGCTTCCAGCTTCCCCTCGAGGATCATCTGCCGGACCCGTTCCCGGGTGATGCCCAGCCTTTCGGCCATCTCCGAAACCGGCACCAGATGGGGTTCTTCTTCCATAGGACCATCCTAAGCCAAGATTTGGCATATGCCAAATCTCCGGGGCTGAGGTGGGGTGAGGTCTCAATCCCACCCCTGGGCCACCCGCTTGATGCCCACGAAGTAGGCCACCTTCTCCTTGGGGTAGCCCCGCGCGATGAGCCGCCGCACCGCCCGGTAGCGGAGGGCGAGGGGCTTGTTCTTGACGTGGTCCAGCCCCGCGTGCTTGAAGAGGGCCCGGACCAGGGGGACGAGGGCCCCCAGGCTCCAGGGCTTGCCCCGCTCCGGCCCCTCCGAGGTTCTGAGGAAGAGGTGGGGGTAGGGGATGGGGCGGAGGCTGGCCAGGTAGTCCCGGAGGGGAAGCCACTCTTCCAGGGCCTCCCGGGCCTCGGGGGAGAGGGGCACCTCCCGGGCCCTCCGCCCCCGCACCAGGAGGCTCTCCCCCCGGTAGTCCTGCCGCCAGAGGCCAACCGTCTCCCGGTAGTCCAGGCCCGTCTCCCCCAGGAAGGGGATGAGGGCCTGGAGGAAGGGGCGGTGATGGGCCACGGGGAAGGTGGGGATGGCCCGGAGGAGGCGCTCGTAGTCCTCCTCGGGGAGGGCGAGGTCAACCCGGGCGGGCTCCCCCGGGCGGTCGGGCCACTCCAGGCCCTGGGGCCAGCCCACCCCGGCCCAGTCCAGGAAGCGGGCGAAGAGGCGGAGGGCGGCCACCACCCGGATGAGGCTCCGCTCCTGGTAGGGCCTGGGGGAAGGGGCGAGGGGGTTGCCCTTGGTGAGGAGCTCCCGGAGGAAGGCTTTGAGGTCCCCGGGCTCCAGCCTGGGCCACCTCCTCCCCTCCCTCTGGAGGAAGAAGAGGAAGGCCTCCACGGTCATGCGGTCCACGTGATCCCCCTTGCGCCCCCGCCTCCTGACGAAGGCCTCCATGCCCGCCACCAAGACCCTGCGGTTCCCCCGCTCCAGGGCCTCCTGGACCAGGGCCTTGCGCCCTTGGGGGTCGTCCCAGGGGTCCAGGCCCAGCCCGGGGTCTTCCCTAACTGTGCCCATCGCTCCTCATCTTAGCCCCACCCCCCGCCCCTGTCCACCACCTTGTAGCTAAAACTTCCCCCGCTCGCCTTCCCCATAAGCTTTTTCCCTTCCCCATCGCCCTCGCCCTTGGCTTCTATGCCGTTAGGGGTTGAGGGTAAGGTGGGGGAGGGGTAAAAATGAGGGAGAATGGTGTCTTAGCTACACGGGGAAGGCCCTGGCGGATGGCGTGTAGCTAAGAGGCTGCCGTAAAAGGGTGGTATCCGTTTGCTAATCAGGTCATGGGCGGGAGGGTGGTGGAGACCGGGTGGAAAGGTCCGTTGGGAAGGGTCAGGAACTGGGTCAGCCCCGCGGGGGCTATCTGGCTTGAGGTCCGGTTCGGCGTGATAGTGCGGTCTTTGGGGCTCCATCGGATTGCTGCTTTCCTGTCAGGGAAACATCTTGCAGCCCGGTTCTTCTGGGGCCCGGTAGCCCGGGTAAACCTCATTCACAAGGCAGCTCTGCTGACGCTGGTCCACAACCTCATTCGGAGCCAGGTCTTGCTTAGGATGGCCGGGGTGGGGCTATGGGGTAGCACACGAAGGCATAAATCTTGACTCAACCAAACGACCGGCGTAGGTCCGGTGTCGAGGACAGCTTGTTAATATGTGGGCGTGCACATGCGCGCAGGCGAATTGACCTTCACTGGCCCCCATACCTTCTTTAAGGCCCCCTACCTTCCCCTCGAGGCCACCTGGGAGGCCGACGTGGCCCTCTTGGGCCTACCCTACGACTTCGCCGTGGGCTTTCGGCCAGGCGCCCGCTTCGCCCCGAGCGCCATCCGGGAGGCCAGCGCCCGCTACGCCTTCCATCCAGAGGAGGGCCTTTTCGACCCCGAGCGGGGTTCGCGCCTCCGCGGGGTCCGGGTGGTGGACGCCGGGGACGTGGACCCGGCCCAGCTGGAGTACCAGGAAAGCTTTCGCCGCATCACCGAGGCCGCCCGGACTCTCCTGAGCAGGGTTCGCCTCCCCGTCTTCGTAGGGGGAGACCACTCCGTCACCCTCCCGGTCCTGCGCGCCTACGCGGGCGAACCCCTCCACGTCGTCCAGCTGGACGCCCACCTGGACTTCAGCGACCAGCGCCACGGAACCCGCTACTCCAACTCCAGCCCCTTCCGCAGGGCGGTGGAGGAACTTCCAGGCCTCCAGGGCATCACCTGCATCGGCCTCCGCGGCCTTCGCGCGAGCCCCGAGGCTTACCGGGCGGCCAAGGAGCGGGGCCACGTCCTGGTGTCGGCCCAGGAGGTTCGCCGGAACGTGGAGGCGGTGAAATCGCTTTTGCCCCAGGGCCAACGGGTCTACGTGAGCGTAGACGTGGACGTGCTCGACCCCGCCCTGCTCCCTGGGACCAGCAGCCCCGAGGTGGAAGGGTTGAGCTACGGCGAGACCCTGGCCCTCCTAGAAGAGGTGATAGAGCGGAACGAGCTTATCGGTGTGGACCTGGTCGAGCTGGCCCCCAACCTGGACCCCACCGGCCTTTCCTCCTTGGTGGCCGCCCGCCTTCTGGCCGAGGTCCTCGCCCTCTGGTGGGCCAGGGCCTCAGGCTAAGGGGCCCACCGCTGCCTCTACCCGGGCTAGGAGGTCGCCGCTGAAAAGCAGGGCGTGGACCCTGGCGTGGTCCGGGGCCAGGAAGCGGTCCTCCGTGAGGGGCGGGATTGCTTCCCGCAGGGCCTGGCGGGCCGCCTCCACCCCCCTTCCCGCCCGGAGGGGTCGGTGGTACTCCAAGGCTTCCAGGGCTACCCGGACCTCTATGGCCAGCACGTGGCGCAGGTTCTCCAGGACCATGCGGGCGTGGCGGGCAGCCGTGGTGCCCATGGAAACGTGGTCCTCCTGGTTGGCGCTGGTGGGGATGGAGTCCACGCTGGCCGGGTGGGCCAGCACCTTGTTTTCGGAGACCAGGCTGGCCGCGGTGTACTGGCTGATCATGAGGCCAGAGTGGAGCCCTCCCTGGGCCGCCAGGAAGGCGGGCAGGCCGGAGAAGGCCGGGTCCAGCATCTTCTCCGTCCGCCGCTCGCTGATGCTGGCCAGCTCCGCCAGGGCTATCTTGGCGTAGTCCATAGCCAGGGCCACAGGCTGCCCGTGGAAGTTGCCCGCGGAGAACACCAGGTCCTCCTCCGGGAAGAGGAGGGGATTGTCCGTTACGGCGTTGGCCTCCCGGAGCAGCACCTCCAAGCCGTGCCCCAGCGCATCGCGGCTAGCGCCGTGGACTTGCGGGGCGGCGCGGAAGCTGTAGGGGTCTTGGACCTTAGGGCAGTTCTCGTGGGAGCGCATGATCTCGCTGCCTTGGCAAAGCTTTAGCACGTTCTCCCCCACGCGCGCCGCTCCGGGGTGGGGGCGCAGGCGGAACACCTGGGGAAAGAAGGGCCGCAGCGAGCCCTTGATGGCCTCTAGGCTCATGGCGAGGGCCACGTCCGCCACCTTGACCGCGCTCAAGGCATCGGCCAGGGTCAGGAGCCCAAGGGCGGTCATGGCCTGGGTGCCGTTGATGAGGGCCAGCCCCTCTTTGGCCTCCAGCCCGATGGGAGAAAGCCCTGCTCGGCGCAAAGCTTCCCCGCCAGGGAGGACCTCTCCAGCGTGCTCGGCGAACCCCTCCCCGAGGAGGGGAAGGGCCAGGTGGGCCAGGGGCGCCAGGTCCCCGCTGGCCCCCACCGAGCCCTGGGCAGGAACCACAGGGTGAACCCCCCGGTTCAGCATCTCCAGGAGGAGCTCCACCACCTCGGGGCGCACCCCGCTGTGCCCCAGGGCCAGGCTCTGGGCCCGCAGGAGAAGCATGGCTCGGACCACGTCCTGGGGCAGATTTTCCCCGACCCCCATGGCGTGGGAGAGGAGGAGGTTACGCTGCAAGGACCGGGCCTCTGAGAGGGGGATCCGCACCTGGGCCATGCGGCCGAAACCCGTGGTGACGCCGTAGACCCTCCGCCCCTCCCGCAGGAGGCGCTCCACGTAGGCCCGGCACCGCTCCAGCCGCTCCCGCGCCCCTTGGGCCAGCCCCACGGTCCGTCCGTCCCGGGCCACGGCCAGGATGCTCTCCAGGTTCAGGGGCTCGCCCACTAGAACCATACCCGCTCCCCTCCGATGTAGACGGCGAGGGGCGGATGCTCGCCGTAGCGGTAGATGGGATCCAGGGGCGGCGCCTCGAGGGCCACAAAATCGGCCATGGCCCCGGGTTCGAGCCTTCCCAGCTCCGGACGGCCCAGGGCCAGGGCAGCGTGAGCGGTGTGGGCCACCAAGGCCTCTTCCGCACCCAACCCTACCACGTGCACCGCCAGGGCCATGGTGAGCCAGGGGTTGAGGAGAGGACTCGTCCCCGGGTTGTGGTCGCTGGCCAGCGCCACCCTCACCCCGGCCTGGCGCAGAAGAGCGGCTTGGGGAAGGGGTTTTTTCAGGGAGAGCGCAGCCCCGGGCAGGAGGACCGCCACCACCCCCGCCTCTGCCAAGGAGGAGAGATCCTCCAGCGTGGCCATCTCCAGGTGGTCTGCGGAAAGCGCCCGAAGGCGTGCGGCCAGCTGGGAGGCCCCGGTCCGGGCGATCTGTTCCGCGTGGAGCCTCACCCCAAGGCCGCAGCCCTTAGCGCTGGTCAAAAGGACCTCTGCCTCCTCCACGGTGAAGGCTCCCTGGTCGCAGAACACATCGGCCATGAGGGCCAGGTGCTCCCGGGCCACCTGGGGTAGAACCTCCTCCACCAGCGCCCGCACGTAGGCCTTCCGCGCCCACCCTCGGGGAACCGCATGGGCTAGCAGGGTGGCGAAGACCCGCTGCGGCACCCTCTCCTTTAGCTGGCGGATGAGCCTGAGGAGCCGCAGTTCCGCCTCGGGCTCCAGCCCGTAGCCGCTCTTGATCTCCAGGGAGGTAACCCCGTGGGCCAAGAGGCTCCTGGCCCGCGCCTGGGCCGAGGACAGGAGCGCCTCATCTTCGGCTTGAACCGTGGCCCGGACGGTCTCGTAGATACCTCCCCCGGCCTGGAGGATGGCCTCGTAGGGCTCGCCCCGCGAACGGCGAAGGAACTCCTCGTAGCGGTCGCCCGCATAGATCAGGTGGGTGTGAGGGTCCACCAAGCCCGGGACCACGCTGGCCCCAGCGAGGTCCTCCTGGGGCCAGGAGGCGAAGGCCTCGGGAAGCTCGCCCTCCGGCCCCACCCATGCCACCCACCCCTCCCGCACGGCCAGGGCCGCCTCCCGGTAGCGGGCGAAGGGGGAAAGAAGCTCGCGGATGCCCCGGAACACCTTCACGGCTCTTCCCAACCGCAGAGGTCTACCCCGCGCTCCCTGGCGATCCGCTTGGCCTTCTCGTAGCCGGCATGGGCGTGGCGCATGACCCCGGTTCCGGGGTCGTTGGTGAGGACCCGCTCCAAGCGGAAGGCGGCCTCCTCGCTGCCGTCGGCCACCACCACTTGGCCTGCGTGCAGGCTGTAGCCCATACCCACCCCTCCCCCGTGGTGGAAGCTCACCCACCCGGCCCCAGAAACGGCATTGAGGGCGAAGTTAAGAAGGGGCCAGTCCGCGATGGCATCCGATCCGTCCCGCATGGCCTCGGTTTCGCGGAAGGGGCTGGCCACGCTCCCGGCGTCCAGGTGATCCCGGCCGATGACAATGGGGGCCTTGAGCTCCCCCTTCCGCACCATCTCGTTGAAGCGGAGCCCCGCCCTATCCCGTTCCCCGTAGCCCAGCCAGCAGATGCGGGCCGGGAGCCCCTGGAAACGGAACCGCTTGACCCCTTCCGTGAGCCACCGCTTCAGGCCCTCATCCTCCGGAAACAGCTCCAGTACGGCCCGGTCGGTCCGGTAGATGTCCTCGGGGTCGCCGGAAAGGGCCACCCAGCGGAAAGGCCCCTTGCCCTCGCAGAATAGATCCCGAATAAAGGCAGGGACAAAGCCCGGATAGCTGAAGGCATCGGCGAAGCCGCCCAACTTGGCCATCGCCCTCAGGTTGTTGCCGTAATCGAAGGCCACCGCTCCCCGGCGCTGCATCTCCACGATGGCCTGGCAGTGGCGGGCCATGGCCTCGAGGGCCCGGGCCTTGTGCCCCTCGGGATCCTTCTGCCGCAGCTCCCCGGGGTCCTCATCGGGCTTCAGGGGCGGGACGTACCCGTAGAGGGGATCGTGGGCCGAGGTCTGGTCTGTGACCAAGTCGGGGGTGAAGCCCAGTCGGACCATCTCCGGCAGCACCTCGGCAGCGTTTCCCAAAAGGCCGATGGAAAGGGCTCTGCCCTGCCTCCGTGCCTCCTCCGCCCAACGGAGGGCTTCCTCAAGGCTGGCCGTCCAGGTGTCCAGGTACCCCGTGTCCAGGCGGCGGCGGATCCGCTCGGGGTCCGCCTCCACGACGAGGGCCACGCCCTCGTTTAGGGTCACAGCCAAAGGCTGGGCCCCGCCCATCCCCCCCAGACCCGCGGTCACGGTCACGGTACCGCGCAGGCTACCACCAAAGTGCTTTCGGGCTGCCGCCAGAAAGGTCTCGTACGTGCCTTGCAGGATGCCCTGGGTGCCGATGTAGATCCAGCTTCCCGCCGTCATCTGGCCGTACATGAGGAGGCCCTGCCTCTCCAGCTCGTCGAAAACCTCCCACGTGGCCCACCGCGGGACCAGGTTAGAGTTGGCGATGATCACCCGTGGGGCCAGCTCGTGGGTGCGAAAAACCCCCACGGCCCGACCCGACTGCACCAGAAGGGTTTCGTCGTTCTCCAGGCGGTCCAAGACGCGAACGATGCGGTCGAAATCCTCCCAGCTCCGGGCCGCCTTTCCCCGCCCCCCGTACACGATGAGCTCCTCGGGCTTCTCGGCGACCTCGGGATCCAGGTTGTTCATCAACATCCGCTTAGCCGCTTCCTGAATCCAGCCCTTAGCCGTACGGTCACTGCCTCTCGGCGCGCGCACCAACCGACTCATACGTCTCCTCTACCCTCCTATGTACGCTTCCAAAACCCGCGGATGTCGCCTTAGCTCCACCGCTGGCCCCTGGAGGGCCACCCGGCCCAGCTCCAGGACATAGCCGCGTTGGGCGTACACCAGTGCCTTGCGGGCGTTCTGCTCCACCATGAGGATGCCCATCCCCTCCCGGTGGAGCTGGGCCAGGGTGGCGAAGACCTGGGCCACCATTTTGGGCATCAGTCCCCAGGAGGGCTCGTCCACCAGCAGCAACCTCGGCCGGGACACCAGCGCCCTCCCCAAGGCCAGAAGCTGTTGCTCCCCCCCGGAAAGGGTGCCTGCCAGCTGCCGCCGCCGCTCGGCCAGCAGGGGAAGGATGGCGTAGACCCGGTCCAGCCCTTCCCAGAGGGCCTGCCTGCCTAGGCGGTAACCGCCCAGCCGGAGGTTCTCCTCCACCGTGAGGTCGGCGAAGAGACCGCGCCCCTCAGGCACATAGCCGATACCCAGGGCGCTCCGGTGCCAAGGGGGAAGGCGATCCAGGCGCATCCCCTGCCATAGGATCTTCCCCGAGGTTTGCGCCAGGCCCATGACCCCTCGCAGGAGAGAGGTCTTACCCGCCCCGTTGGCGCCGATCACCGCCACCCACTCCCCAGGAGCCACCTGAAGGTCCACGCCGGCCACGGCCTGGATCATTCCGTAGCGCACGGAAACGCCCTCAAGCTGGAGCATCCTCTTCCCCCAAATACACCTGGATCACCCGGGGATCCGAGCGCACGGCATCGGGCCCACCCTGGGCGATAACCGTACCCCGGTCCAGCACCAGGGCCCGGTCGCAGACCGGCAGGGCCAGGTGCACGTGGTGTTCCACCAAGACCACGGCGATGCGCCCCCTTAAGGCGGTCACCACTCCCAGCACCTCCTCCGCTTCCTTGAAGGTAAGGCCCGCCAGCGGCTCATCCAAGAGCAGAACCTTGGGTTCCAGAGCCAGGGCCCGGGCCACCTCCAGCCGCTTCAAAACCCCTAGCGGCACCTGAGACACGTTCCTGTGGGCGAAGTCTGCGATCCCCACCTGCTCCAGCAGGGCCAGGGCCTTGGCCTGCCGCTCCGGGGTCGCCAGCCTGCCGAGGGGCAGGAGCCTGCGGAAGCTGTCCCTGGCCAAGGCCACCAAGACGTTCTCCAAGGCGGTCAAGGAGCGGAAGGGCTGGACGATCTGGAAGGTCCTGGCGAGGCCCAGCTGAGCGCGCCGGTAGGCGGGCAGGTGGGTGACCTCACGCCCCTCCAGGTAGACCTGGCCTTCCGAGGGGGGGATGGCCCCCGCCAAGAGGTTGAAGAGGGTGGTCTTGCCCGCGCCGTTCGGGCCGAAAAGGCCTAAGACCTCCCCTTGACGGACCTGGATGTCCACCTGGTGTACCGCAACGAGCCCCCCGAACCTCTGGGTCAGGCCACGCCCTTCGAGCACGGTCACGAGACCCTCCCCAAGATCCCCTGGGGGCGGTAGCGCATGACCAAGGCCAGGAGGAGGCCATAAAGGACGGCCTGGTAGTTGTGAACGAAGGCGAAGGCCTGGGCGAAGCCCCCAAGGAGGAAGGCGCCGAGAATGGGTCCCCAGAGACCCCCCATTCCGCCAACCACCAGCATGGCCATCAGCGTTACGGAAAGCGGAAACCCGAAGTCCTCGGGCCGCAGGGTACCAATGTAAGCCGCGTAGAACACGCCAGCCACCCCGGCCAGGGCGGTGGACAAGGCGAACGCCACCAGCTTGAACCGGTTCACGTTAAGGCCAAGCGCTTCGGCCGCCACCTCCGAGTCACGCAAGGCCACGAAGGCGTAGCCGCTTTCCGAGTTTCGGACCCGTTCGTGTATGAAGACGGCGAGACCGAAGGTGGCCAGAAGGGCCAGCAGGTAGGTGCTTGGCGCCAGGCCTCGCGGGATGCCGCTTAAGCCGTAGGCTCCACCGAAGTAGGGGGTGTAGAGGAGGGCCGCCACCACGGCGAAGTTGAAGCCGATGGTGGCGATGGCCAAGTAGTCCCCCCGCAGGCGGAGGCTGACCGCTCCCAGCACCAGGCCCAGGGCGGTGGCGGCCGCCGCACCGGCCGCAAGGGCTACGGGAAAGGGGGCCCCCGCCTTCAGCAGGGTGCCCCCCGCATAGGCCCCGATCCCGAAGAAGGCTGCGTGCCCCAGGTTGACCTGACCGGCGAGCCCGACCACCAGGTTGAGGGAAAGGGTCAGGAGGGCATAGATCAGCAGGAGCTCGAGGATGGTCACTACGTACATGCCCGCACCTCCCTTACCGCCGTGCCCGGCTGAAGAGCCCTTGGGGCCGAAAGAGGAGCACCAGGATCAGGGCTACGAAGGCCACGCCCTCCGGCGGAAAGCGGTGGCCCAGGTAGGCCACCGCCAGCGACTCCAAAAGGCCCAGGAGAAGGGCGGCAGCCACCGTGCCCCAGAGGTTCCCTAGCCCACCCAGGACCACGATGGCCAGGCCCTTGTAGGCCAGCACGGCCCCCATGGTGGGGTAGACCTGGTTGTAGTAGGCGCCCACCAGCACCCCTGCCAAGCCCGCCAGGAGCGAGGCGGCCAAAAAGGCCAAGCGGCTCATCAGGGGAAGGTCCACGCCCAAGGCGGCCGCGGTCAGGGCGTCCTGGGCCATGGCCCGCCAGCCCAGGCCCAAGCGGGTCTGCTCCACGACGAAGTAGACCCCGAGCAGGAGGACCGCCGTTGCCCCCACCACGACCAGCTGGGGTGCGGTGAGCATGCCGACCACGGGGGCGGGCGCCAAGGCGGGAAGGCTTTGCTGGTAGGGCCCGAAGAGGATTCGTAGGAGATCGCCCACGGCCAGGAAAAGGCCTATGGAGCCGATGAGGGCCACGTGGGGGGGGCGGGATAGGAGGGGCCGGTAGAACCACGCCTCCAGAAAGAGGCCGAGGAGGGCCCCCGCCACGGCGCCCGTGCCGAGGGCCAGCCCGAAGCTCCCCGTCTTTTGGAAGGCCCACCACCCTGCGTAGGCCCCGACCGCGTAAACCCCCGCATGGGCCACGTGGAGCACCCGGAGAAGACCGTAGACCAGCGTGAGCCCGAGGGCCGTTAGCGCATAGATGGAACCCACCGCCAGCCCATCGCCCAAGAGAGCCGTCAGCGTGAAAAGGTCCAAGGTTCCCCCTTAGGGTTTCAGGAGGGCGAGGTCGGTTACGTTGAGGAAGCGGCGAAACTGGCCGTTTTTGACCACCTGGACGGTGGCCGACTTGACGGGGTCACCCTGGCTGGTGAAGAAGAAGATCTTGCCCACGGCGGTCTCAAGGTTGATAAGCCCCAGGAGCCCGCGCCGGAGGGCCGGCCCGCCCAGGTCTCCGGCTCGCTGTGCCACCTGGGCCACCACCTTCAAAGCCGCGTACCCAGAGGCCCCTACCATGTCCGCGGGGAGGCCCGTCCGCTCCTGGTACTTGCGAAGAAAGCCCTGGACCTCGGGGCTCCGGCTGTCCCGGTCCAGGGTGGTGGTGATATACACCCCTTCGGCTGCCTGGCCCGCCAGCTCGATGAACTTGGGCGAGTCGTAGCCCTCCTGCCCGATGATCGGGATGTCTAGCCCGAGGGACCTGGCCTGGCGCACCAGGTTGGCGGCCTCGGCGTAGTAACCGCTAGCGTAGAGGGCCTGGGCATCGCTGGCCTTGAGCCGGGCAAGAAGAGGGGTGAAGTTCTGGTTCCCGGGGGGGTACACCTCGCTGAAGACCACCTCGAGGCCCAGCTTGGCCGCCTGGTCCCTAAACCCCTGCTCCAGGGAGCGGCCGAAGTCGTTCTGGATGCTCAGGACGGCCACCCGCTTGGCCCCCAGGCGATGGGCCAGAAACGCCCCCACGCGTCCCTGAACGGGCCCGAGCAGGCCCATGCGAAAGGCGTAAGGTTTCCCTTGGGTGATGTCGGGATGCACCGCGTAAGCCGCGATGAAGGGCACCTGGGCCTCGTTGGCCACCGGGCTCGCGGCCAGGCTCGCTCCGCTGTAGGACCCGCCGATGATAAAGGCCACCCTGTCCAGCTCGATCAGCCGCCGAACAAAGTTCACCGCCAGGCGGGGGTCGGCCTGATCGTCGTAGACCACCAACTCGATCTTGCGCCCGAGAAGGCCCCCGGAGGCGTTGATCTCCTCGGCGGCAATCTGAATTCCCGACAGGACGCTCTTCCCGTCCGCCGCCGCCGGACCCGAGAGGGGCGCGAGCACCCCCACCTTGATCCCCTGGGCCAACGCCGCGCCCAAAAGCCAGAACAGCACGAACCCAACTCGCCTCATTCCTGCACCTCCCTTTGGGGGGAAAAGATGTCCTCAAAGTAGTACCGATCCCCCCTCATCCGGTACTCAACCCAGGTAACGGGCGTGTCGAAGGTGAAGGTCACCCGTTCCAGCCGAAAACCGGGGGTTCGGTGGGGAACGCCCAGAAGCCGGGCCACCCGGCCCCTGAGGGAGGTGGCCTCGAGGCACTGCCAGACTTGGGTGAGGGGCAGGTTAAGGTTGCGAACGAGAATCTCGTGGATAGACTCCGCCTCCAAATCGTGCTCGAGGATGCTACTGCAAAGGTCAGTCCGCAGGTAGCGGACCTCCAGCATCACGGGGTCATCGTTAAGGAAGCGGAGCCGCTCGATGCGGATGGTGTCCGAGGTGCCCAGCCGTTCCTGCACAGTGGCCGGAGGCTTGGCCGGCCCAGCCGCTAGGAGGCGCGTGGAGGGTCGGGCCCCCACGCTCTCTGCAAAACGGTAGAAAGGGCGAATGCGGAAAAACCCCTGTCCAAAACGCAACTCCACGAGGCGGCTACGGCGGCCCCTGCCCCGCTCCAACCAGCCTTCTGCGGCAAGCTCCTCCACAGCCCTACGGGCGGTCATGCGGCTAACGGAGAAGCGCCGGGCGAGGGCCTCTTCCGAAGGTAGCTCGCCGTTGAGCTTGCCCGCTCTAATCTCCTTAAGCAATGCCCCCTTGACCTCCACGTACTTGTGCGCCATAACCTGTTTAGTTGTATATACAACTACCACAGGCTACCCCCGCCTTTCAAGTCCTTGTAATCGGTCAGCACATGTGAGACTGGGGGACCGACCCTCCCTGCATCATAGCCAGGAACTCCAGAGGAGCAAGCCCTCCCAGGGCTCGGTGAGGCCTCCTACCGTTGTAATAGTTCAGGTAGGCCTCTAACTCCGCCTGAAGCTCGGAGAGTCGCGAAGGTAAAGGCCGGGTGTAAAACTCGTCGCGGAAGGTGCGCTGCATCCGCTCCACGTGCCCGTTGAGCTTAGGACTCCGCGGGGGCAGCACAAAGAGCCGGATCCCCAGGCGCTGGCAGGTCGTCTCAAACTCCGCCATGAACTCGCTCCCCCCGTCCACCTGGATGGCCCGGATGGGGAAAGGAGCCCTGGACACCAGCTCCGCCAGGAACCTCGCCGCCAAGCTGGCCGTGGCCCGGCCGTGCACCTGGGCCAGGGAGAAGCGCGTGGCCAGGTCCAGGGCCGAGAAGCGCTTGACCACCTCCCCAGGCCCTAGGGTCACGCTGAGGGTGTCCACCTGCACCAGGTCCCCGGGCGCCTTGGCCTCGTATCCTCGCGGCTTCCTCTGGGCGTAGGGCCTTGGGGGGCTTGGCCTCCCCTTGCCCCGCCTCGCCCGGGCCAGGAAGGAGGCCACGCTTTCCACCCGCCCCTGGCCTCCAGGTGGGCCAGAATGCGGCCCACGGTGCGCTCGCTGACCGCAAAGCCTCCCTTCCGCAAGCTCAACCAGATCGGCCAGCGGCCCCAGGTGGGGTTGCCCTTCCTCAGCCCCTCGATAGCCAGGAGGATCTCAGGGCTCCAGCGCACCTTCCCCCGCGTACGCTTGGGGCGGCGGGACCTGGGGCGCAGTCCGCTAAGGCCCTCTTCCTTGAGGCGTTTCCGCCAGCGGTAGGAGGTGGCCCGGCTGATGCCCACCACCTCCTGGACCTCCCTCCAGGGCACACCCCGCCGCCTCAAGGTCTCCACCTGCTTGAGCTTCTCCAGGCGCTCTTGTACCTGGGGGTCCCCGGCCCCCGCCGCTTCCAGTTCCTGGGCCTTCCTCGCTCCTCGCCAAATCGCTTTGCCAACCGTGGTAAGCTGCACTTGGGGGACCTCCTTCCGGAGTCGGTCCCCCTCTTTTTATCCTAGCCAGGGCTTCTAGAGTCTCACATGTGTCCGTCCGGGTTCAGTCCTTAGGGGCTTGCCTAGTAAATCGCCTTGTACCCAGGGGGCGGCGGAAGAAGGGAGAGAAGGACCTTAAGGCCGTAGGCGATGAGCTCCGAAAACGCCCGCACTATGGCCGTCCAAGGCTTCCGTTCCCAAAGGTAGGCCCTGCCCAGCCGTGTCTTCATCCCCCCCTCCACCACCCCGCGACACCGGTACACCTCGGAGTCACACCTCATCCAGCCCCATAAACTTCCCCCGTATGCTGCTTGACCCCAACCCCTGTGGTGTGAAAGAAGAGGGGGCGCTATGGACTCCAACCGGGAGCACCCCCTCTACCATCTTGACCCAGAAACCCTTCTCGTGGCCATCTACGTCTGGGTAGGTCACGAGCCTAAGTGCCAATGCATAGACTTTGCAACACCCCTTGCCCCAGCCCTTCCCTGAGCCTCTCTATAGCCACGGCCACCGCCCCCCTCAGCTCCTCCACGCTCCCGTAGTGCCGCCGGGGCATCAGAAACCCCTTCACCCGCCGCCAGACGCTTTCCACCGGGTTCAAATGGGGGCTGTACCGCGGCAGGTAGGCCACCTCCAGCCCCCGCCCCCGCCACCTCTCCACCGCCTCCCGAAACCCCCGGGACCGGTGAAAGGGCGCGTGGTCCAGAAACACCACCCCCCGCACCCCCTCCCGGCTCAGCCCCTCCAGGTAGGCCACCACCTCTCCCGTCCCGCACCGCCCCTCCAGCAGGGCGTACCCCAACGCCCAGCCCCCACAGGAGCGTCGCTCCAGGTGCGCCACCGCGTTCACCCGCCCCGACTTCCCCCAGGCCCGGGGCACCCGCACCGCTTCCCCCTGCCTCGCCCAGGCGTAGGTGGGAGGCAGGGAAAGTCCAAACCCGCTCTCGTCTAGAAAGAACACCCTCAGCCCCCCCTTTCCGCCTCCCCCAGGGCGGCCGCAAACCTCTCCCTCTCCTCCGCCGTGGGCTTCCCCGTGGGCACGTACCGGGTTCTCTTCCACCGGTACCCCATCTCCAGGAGCTTCCGCCTTACCGTGCCCGGGTGGAAGTTCACGAAGAAGCGCCTCTCCAAAGCCTCCTGGAGCCGGGGGGCCGTCCAGGCCTCCCCCCCCGCCAAGAGCTCCCCCAGGAAGGCGCTCATGGCCGGGGTCCAGCGGGGTTTGGCCCCGGGGGGCTTGCCGTCCACAAGCCCCTCTATTCCCCTTTCCAGCCACCGCCTGAGGTCGCGGTGGAGGGTGGTGCGGTCCAGGCCCAGGTGGCGGGCGATGCGGGGGGCGGTCCAGCCCTGGGCGGCCAGGCGGACGGCCTGGGCCCGGCGCCGGACCTTGAAGGGGACCACGGGGTTGGTCTCCAGCTCCCGGAGCCGGGCGTCCTCCTCTGGGGTCAGGTGGATGCCAAGGGGGGCAGGCATGTGGATAGTTTAATGCATGGGCACTTAGCATTTAAATTATGAGCGGCATAGTTCTGGCACTAGGAGGTGGCGGCGTGCGGGGCAGCGCGCACCTGGCACTGCTCGAGGTGCTCACCGAGGCCAGAGTACCCATTGCCGGACTGGCTGGCAGCTCCGCTGGCGCGCTGGCCGCTGCTTTGTACGCCTTTGGTATTTCCGCACACCATAGCACGCTATGTGAATGGCTCAAAGACCCCGAGCTCGAGCGCCTACAAAAAAACGGCGCCTTGTACCAGGTGAGTCGCCTGGTTGACCTCGTGCGGCGGCCTTACTTGGCCGAGGGCAGCAAGATCCGCCAAGGCTACATTGCCTTGTTCGGTCAGCGCCGCATCGAAGAAAGCCCCATCCCCTTGGTGATTCAGGCTTGCGACCTGAGCAGCGGCGAGCTCGTTATGCTGCGGGCTGGACCGGTTGCTGAGGCCTTAGTTGCCAGCAGCGCAATACCTAGCATCTTCCCTCCGGTGCGATGGCACGGAAGGCTCCTGGTAGATGGCGATGTGGCTGAAAAAGTGCCGGTTACCGCAGCTAGAGCCCTACAGGCAGGCCCTGTGGTAGCTGTGGACATATCTAACCGGATGGTGCCCAACGCGCCCAGAAGGGCGCTGGAAGCAGCCCTCCAAGCAGGCGAGGCCTCACGCCGTCGGCTTTTGCACCTGGCGTTGTCCCAGGCCGACCTGGTGATTGCACTGGAAGCTGACCCCCCTATTGAAACCTTCGACCACACCAAAGCCCAGATGGCTTATGAACTGGGCCGCAAGCGGGCTGAGGAGGCCCTACCCAAAATCAGGCAACTGTTGGCAAAGTCTACACCCTATGCCCTGGTGGTCACGCTTTACCCAGGTCAAACCACGTGTACCTAAGGGCAGCCCCGTAACCCGCGAAGCCCAAGCTCAAAAATAACGCCACGCCCAACTCAAAGCCCATG
>Ga0308393_1000792_pt1 | contig 15760 bp, 18 predicted proteins | sample Hotspr2Sampleee2_FD_202364 | JGI IMG/M metagenome (GOLD analysis project Ga0308393, IMG submission 202364) | Hot spring phototrophic mat microbial communities from Mushroom Spring, Yellowstone National Park, Wyoming, United States - 20050630_ee2 ... | reverse complement strand
CGTCCTATTCGTTTCAATCAAGTTGCGGTTTCAATCCACGCCTTCCGGGGGGAAGGCGACCGATGGCGAGCGCCAGTACGCCGACGAACGGGTTGTTTCAATCCACGCCTTCCGGGGGGAAGGCGACATGCCTGTGTGGTGGCTTTACTGCCCGTCTCATCCTGGTTTCAATCCACGCCTTCCGGGGGGAAGGCGACATTGCGCAATCTGATGTATATGCGTGATGCTCTGGTTTCAATCCACGCCTTCCGGGGGGAAGGCGACCATCTGACCGCAACGACATCAATTATATCACTCGGTTTCAATCCACGCCTTCCGGGGGGAAGGCGACCGGAAAACGCCACACCAGCGTACTGTCTGTGCGGGTTTCAATCCACGCCTTCCGGGGGGAAGGCGACCGAGGAGCGCGTTGAACCAGATTGCGAAGAGCGAGTTTCAATCCACGCCTTCCGGGGGGAAGGCGACTAGGCAGCGGCGTCGTCGCCGTAGAGCACGTCTAAGTTTCAATCCACGCCTTCCGGGGGGAAGGCGACTAAAAGAAGACGAAGTGTTGTGACACTGCTGATGTTTCAATCCACGCCTTCCGGGGGGAAGGCGACAGTCCGCACTGCGAAGGAGGCGCAAATGATTGACGTTTCAATCCACGCCTTCCGGGGGGAAGGCGACGCGGAAGTACTACCGGAATTACAAATGACGACCGTTTCAATCCACGCCTTCCGGGGGGAAGGCGACTCCCTGTTGCGTGTAGACCGTTGCACTGTCAGTTAGTTTCAATCCACGCCTTCCGGGGGGAAGGCGACAGAGGTTATGACTGCGATCAGCAGGATTTTTGCGTTTCAATCCACGCCTTCCGGGGGGAAGGCGACGGGTACGAAGGGAGAACAAGGCTATGGTGGAGTGGAGTTTCAATCCACGCCTTCCGGGGGGAAGGCGACGGTAGATCAGCCTGCCGTTATCCCAGGAGCCGAGGGTTTCAATCCACGCCTTCCGGGGGGAAGGCGACGTGCAGGCGACACTGGCGGTGCACGATGCTGATGGTTTCAATCCACGCCTTCCGGGGGGAAGGCGACCTCGGGGCAGGGCACGAATGATCTCGGTCAGGGCGTTTCAATCCACGCCTTCCGGGGGGAAGGCGACGCGTCGCTGAGGGTCTGAGGGTGCCGGGGCGGATGTTTCAATCCACGCCTTCCGGGGGGAAGGCGACCTCTTTGCCAGTGCCATATTTCTTCAAACAGCTTGTGTTTCAATCCACGCCTTCCGGGGGGAAGGCGACGATCCCAGACAGCCAAGATATTGTCGATTTCGCGCTGTTTCAATCCACGCCTTCCGGGGGGAAGGCGACACCGTAAATGCCGTACTCTTCTTGTAATTTCGCGTAGTTTCAATCCACGCCTTCCGGGGGGAAGGCGACGGCGCGTTACCAGGCGTTTCGGATCGAACCGGTGTTTCAATCCACGCCTTCCGGGGGGAAGGCGACTGCTGCGCGCGTTGTTGATGATCGTCCTCAACGAGTTTCAATCCACGCCTTCCGGGGGGAAGGCGACTGTACGTGGCGTAGCCGTATTCCGGCACGTAATGGTTTCAATCCACGCCTTCCGGGGGGAAGGCGACGGCGCTGATTGTACGGTTGCGGCACTGACAGGTTGTTTCAATCCACGCCTTCCGGGGGGAAGGCGACCGCAGCACTCACTTCAGGCGACGGCGTAACCGTCGGAGTTTCAATCCACGCCTTCCGGGGGGAAGGCGACTTGGGAAATGCGCCATAAAACGTAAAACACCGCTCCAACGGGTTTCAATCCACGCCTTCCGGGGGGAAGGCGACAGGGTACATTGCCGAGGCGGTCGCTTGGGGAACGGTTTCAATCCACGCCTTCCGGGGGGAAGGCGACTTGCGCTGGATCGCCAGATCGCGCCGTTGACGGTGTTTCAATCCACGCCTTCCGGGGGGAAGGCGACGGCGCGGATCGCGGCATCGCGCTGGCGTTCTTTGCGTTTCAATCCACGCCTTCCGGGGGGAAGGCGACATAAGATCGCCGGCTTCGTGGAACGGAGGCGGAAATGTTTCAATCCACGCCTTCCGGGGGGAAGGCGACGGAGTATTGCGGGCTGCGCATCGACGCCGCTCGCTGGTTTCAATCCACGCCTTCCGGGGGGAAGGCGACAAGATCGCCGGCTTCGTGGAACGGAGGCGGAAATGTTTCAATCCACGCCTTCCGGGGGGAAGGCGACGCGCGAGGTTGGGACTGAGCGTCGCTTGGACATCGTTTCAATCCACGCCTTCCGGGGGGAAGGCGACTCGGCGACAACGATCCGCCCGTCGTACAGCCGGTAGTTTCAATCCACGCCTTCCGGGGGGAAGGCGACACCGACCTCTTGCGCGGCGACGCGCGACGGCGAGTTTCAATCCACGCCTTCCGGGGGGAAGGCGACCTGGAGGAGGTCTAAGATGACGACAATTACGATTTGGTTTCAATCCACGCCTTCCGGGGGGAAGGCGACTTTCGATGCGCTTGACGCCGGAATCGCGCATCCGATGGTTTCAATCCACGCCTTCCGGGGGGAAGGCGACCGAGAACGGTTGCGGATCGAAAAGCGTATTCGCGTTGTTTCAATCCACGCCTTCCGGGGGGAAGGCGACCGGCAGCGGCGCGAGACCTTCCGTCAGACCGCGCAGTTTCAATCCACGCCTTCCGGGGGGAAGGCGACGAGGAGGTCAGCGATGAAGACTATCTATCACACAGTTTCAATCCACGCCTTCCGGGGGGAAGGCGACGTGGTAGAGTATGGGTGTGACAATCATCTATCATCGTTTCAATCCACGCCTTCCGGGGGGAAGGCGACTTTCCGTACATCGGCGGAAAATACGCTATCGCACCGGTTTCAATCCACGCCTTCCGGGGGGAAGGCGACCGAGACCGGCAGCAATTGCTTCCCGCGCTATCGCCGTTTCAATCCACGCCTTCCGGGGGGAAGGCGACCGTAATCGCAACACACAAGGAGGAGGTCAGCGATGTTTCAATCCACGCCTTCCGGGGGGAAGGCGACCCGGCGCGGCGTTGACGGTGATGCCGCCGACGTTGTTTCAATCCACGCCTTCCGGGGGGAAGGCGACCGAGGCGGCGCAGCGCGGGTTCCGCCCGGTTCTCAGTTTCAATCCACGCCTTCCGGGGGGAAGGCGACGAGCAGCGCGTTGTAAAGTCCAGTCATATTTGTGACAGTTTCAATCCACGCCTTCCGGGGGGAAGGCGACCAATCCGCAACAGCAATTACCCGCCGCCGCTGCGGTTTCAATCCACGCCTTCCGGGGGGAAGGCGACGGTGCGCAAGCCGAAACGACTGACGCATCCGAGCAAGTTTCAATCCACGCCTTCCGGGGGGAAGGCGACAAGTATCGGCGAGTACGGCAGCAAAGCGCTCGCAGTTTCAATCCACGCCTTCCGGGGGGAAGGCGACCATATCCGGATTTCCGCACATACACATACGAACGTTTCAATCCACGCCTTCCGGGGGGAAGGCGACGCCACGACGTGTCAACCACGACGCCGCACAGGAGGTTTCAATCCACGCCTTCCGGGGGGAAGGCGACGGTACTCCCACTGGCGATTAGCCTGCACATACACCGTTTCAATCCACGCCTTCCGGGGGGAAGGCGACTGAGATTGCGGATGAGGACGTAATCGCGCTGCTGTTTCAATCCACGCCTTCCGGGGGGAAGGCGACTGGATCGCGCGCTGCGACGCTGCTGCGCTGATTGTTTCAATCCACGCCTTCCGGGGGGAAGGCGACCTTGCCGGAGCGCAACGCGCCGAACACGCCGACGTTTCAATCCACGCCTTCCGGGGGGAAGGCGACCCAGATAGGAGCACAGATACGTGAACGCAGGCGCGTTTCAATCCACGCCTTCCGGGGGGAAGGCGACGGGGCGCGGATCGCGGCATCGCGCTGGCATTTTTCGCGTTTCAATCCACGCCTTCCGGGGGGAAGGCGACGGTTCCGAAGCGAGTATCCAACTCGACGATCCGGTGTTTCAATCCACGCCTTCCGGGGGGAAGGCGACCGAAACCTCATCCCAACCCGACGCGGGATCGACGTTTCAATCCACGCCTTCCGGGGGGAAGGCGACGGCGGCATCAGGCGCTGATCGCAGCGCATCAACGGTTTCAATCCACGCCTTCCGGGGGGAAGGCGACGCATACGACGCAGCATACGTCGCATACGCATCCGGATGTTTCAATCCACGCCTTCCGGGGGGAAGGCGACCGAGCTGCAGGGCGGCCTCAACCACCCGGAGAGCGTTTCAATCCACGCCTTCCGGGGGGAAGGCGACTTTCGGCAATCTGCGGCTGCTCGCTCCAACTGACGTTTCAATCCACGCCTTCCGGGGGGAAGGCGACGTTGCATCCACAACGATGTTGGTATTCGCGTCGAGTTTCAATCCACGCCTTCCGGGGGGAAGGCGACCCCCCGTCCCAGCGCATCAGCAAGCGCGGGGACGGTTTCAATCCACGCCTTCCGGGGGGAAGGCGACCATACGGTTTGAGTGAAGAAACCGCAGTTGTCGTGTTTCAATCCACGCCTTCCGGGGGGAAGGCGACGAGTTGGTAGCGCGTCATCACTACGTCAGAGATGTTTCAATCCACGCCTTCCGGGGGGAAGGCGACTGGACGGCGAGCGCCCGATTGCGGCGCTGGAAGTGTTTCAATCCACGCCTTCCGGGGGGAAGGCGACGCGCGACAGACTGCGCAACGATACGCAGGCGGTTGCGTTTCAATCCACGCCTTCCGGGGGGAAGGCGACCTGCTGGCGATTGAGGAGCTGGGGAGCGCGACGGGTTTCAATCCACGCCTTCCGGGGGGAAGGCGACGCAGCGGCGCTAACCCCTCGGTCAATCCCCGCAGTTTCAATCCACGCCTTCCGGGGGGAAGGCGACTTCGCGATCTGGTTCAACGCGCTTATCACCGCGCTGTTTCAATCCACGCCTTCCGGGGGGAAGGCGACTCGTCGGGGACAACCCCGGCTTTGCAGTGGAAGTGTTTCAATCCACGCCTTCCGGGGGGAAGGCGACTCAGACGCGCGATGGCTTCAATCGTTTCGCCGTGTTTCAATCCACGCCTTCCGGGGGGAAGGCGACCTGGTTGGTGCACTGCGTCGTGCCGGCACTGAGGTTTCAATCCACGCCTTCCGGGGGGAAGGCGACCAGAACATATCCGCCTGCCCGTCGCCGTCTATCGTTTCAATCCACGCCTTCCGGGGGGAAGGCGACACGAACTCCAGCGCCGTACCTCCCCCCGCACCGCTCAAGTTTCAATCCACGCCTTCCGGGGGGAAGGCGACCCAGCGATTGCTGACTCCCCGTTGACCTGTAAGGGCAGTTTCAATCCACGCCTTCCGGGGGGAAGGCGACTCCTCCTTGTTGCGTGTAGACTCGATTTTGCCCAGTTTCAATCCACGCCTTCTGGGGGGAAGGCGACTCTCATACCGCCCTAACCCTGCAGCCAACGTCTGAGTTTCAATCCACGCCTTCCGGGGGGAAGGCGACCTCAGTGCCGGCACGACGCAGTGCACCAACCAGTGTTTCAATCCACGCCTTCCGGGGGGAAGGCGACCGGTACGGGTGGTGGACATCCGTCCAACGCGCACGTTTCAATCCACGCCTTCCGGGGGGAAGGCGACCCGGCGTCGGGGATGACGACGCGCCCGTCGTCATCGTTTCAATCCACGCCTTCCGGGGGGAAGGCGACGCATCCGGCGCGTCCGGCGCGCCCCAGCCGTCCGGTTTCAATCCACGCCTTCCGGGGGGAAGGCGACGCCGGGCATCGCCGATCCGTCGCCGGCAGCATGGTTTCAATCCACGCCTTCCGGGGGGAAGGCGACTTGACGCAGAAAGGAGAAGACAGATGGAGGAGATCGTTTCAATCCACGCCTTCCGGGGGGAAGGCGACCCTCCCCGCGCTCGACGCGGGCGAGGGCGTTAGGGTTTCAATCCACGCCTTCCGGGGGGAAGGCGACAGAGCCTTTGTTCAAACTTCGGTTCGCTCTCTAGTTTCAATCCACGCCTTCCGGGGGGAAGGCGACCTGCCGCAGCCCCCGTTGTCACAACACTCTATAGTTTCAATCCACGCCTTCCGGGGGGAAGGCGACTTAGGCGGGCGGTTGTCACAACACTCTCTATAAATGTTTCAATCCACGCCTTCCGGGGGGAAGGCGACAATACGACATCTTCAACGATTCCGACACCTCGAGGTTTCAATCCACGCCTTCCGGGGGGAAGGCGACCCATCTCTTGCGCCTTTGGTTCACCGCGCTGCTGTTTCAATCCACGCCTTCCGGGGGGAAGGCGACAACCGCGCACCTAACGCCCGCGCCTGCTCTCGACTGTTTCAATCCACGCCTTCCGGGGGGAAGGCGACCGCGCGGCGATGTGCAGTTGCTCAACGTGAGTGGTTTCAATCCACGCCTTCCGGGGGGAAGGCGACGTCGCAGGCGTCTTTTCAGAGCGAGACACGACCCGTTTCAATCCACGCCTTCCGGGGGGAAGGCGACCGCGAGAGTGAGCGCGTTTGGAGGGTTAAAGCCTGTTTCAATCCACGCCTTCCGGGGGGAAGGCGACCGTACCAGTGTCCGCACTGCGGTGCGGCGCTGGCGTTTCAATCCACGCCTTCCGGGGGGAAGGCGACCAATGGTTGTCGATTCTCAACGCTGGCGAGGACCGGTTTCAATCCACGCCTTCCGGGGGGAAGGCGACCCGGAGCCGGACACGCGCACGACGCCCCAGCCGTCGTTTCAATCCACGCCTTCCGGGGGGAAGGCGACCTAACTCAGCGACCGGAACACCCGCCAAGCGCTCCAGTTTCAATCCACGCCTTCCGGGGGGAAGGCGACTGCCAGACGCCCATATAGTGCCAGTAGCGACCGGTTTCAATCCACGCCTTCCGGGGGGAAGGCGACGGATATAGACGGCTCCATCCTCAGCCTCAAAGACGAGTTTCAATCCACGCCTTCCGGGGGGAAGGCGACCGTATGGGTCGCGCCGGTGACGGCTATTCCACAACCGTTTCAATCCACGCCTTCCGGGGGGAAGGCGACTCGGCATCGCAACCTCCTAAGTGTCAAAACGACAAGTTTCAATCCACGCCTTCCGGGGGGAAGGCGACGCACCTCTACGAATCGCAGTACCCCGCCTCGCAGGTTTCAATCCACGCCTTCCGGGGGGAAGGCGACAAGCACCACTCGAGCAACCGTGCTCGCCGGTACGGGCGTTTCAATCCACGCCTTCCGGGGGGAAGGCGACGTGCAGGAGCGAGTCCATCCAGCCGTTCCAAATTTGTTTCAATCCACGCCTTCCGGGGGGAAGGCGACCCGTGGGGGCGACGTCTGTTGCGTTTCTTGCGAGTTTCAATCCACGCCTTCCGGGGGGAAGGCGACTCGTTGGATCGTACAACTGGAAGCAGCGCCCGCAGTTTCAATCCACGCCTTCCGGGGGGAAGGCGACTGGCGGGCGCGGCTGATGGCGACGCGGCTTGCGGGTTTCAATCCACGCCTTCCGGGGGGAAGGCGACGATGAGATAGCGCGCATTCGCCGCCGGTGTGGTTGGGTTTCAATCCACGCCTTCCGGGGGGAAGGCGACGTTCGACATCGAAACGCAGCCGCTCTTTCACTATCCGTTTCAATCCACGCCTTCCGGGGGGAAGGCGACATTTATAGAGCGTGTTGTGACAGCCCCGACTGTTGTGTTTCAATCCACGCCTTCCGGGGGGAAGGCGACCGGTCGAAGCGAATCCTATTTCTAAGAACTGGAGGTTTCAATCCACGCCTTCCGGGGGGAAGGCGACCTCAGTGCCGTCACGAAGTCGTCGGGATTGAACGGTTTCAATCCACGCCTTCCGGGGGGAAGGCGACTGGGGTATGTGATCGTTCCGCTTGTCGCAGACGAGTTTCAATCCACGCCTTCCGGGGGGAAGGCGACTCCAGTGCGCCGTAGCCGATCGGCTCTTCAACGAGTTTCAATCCACGCCTTCCGGGGGGAAGGCGACACGAGGTTGCGCGGCATCTGGACTTCCCACGCGCGTTTCAATCCACGCCTTCCGGGGGGAAGGCGACGTACTGCGGGCTGCGGGTTGACGCCGCTCGCTGGTTTCAATCCACGCCTTCCGGGGGGAAGGCGACAATACGGCTAATCCGTCGGTGAAGAGAATAGCAGCGTTTCAATCCACGCCTTCCGGGGGGAAGGCGACCGAGAGTCACCGTGATCGGTGCGCCGTCGCGGGTGTTTCAATCCACGCCTTCCGGGGGGAAGGCGACGTGGGACGCCCGGCGAACGGTGCGGTTTGTAATCGTTTCAATCCACGCCTTCCGGGGGGAAGGCGACGGAGTCGGGGAGGGAGTCGGGGAGGGAGTCTGGGCGTTTCAATCCACGCCTTCCGGGGGGAAGGCGACCTACGCGATTGTGCCGGGCTACTACCGCAACGCGTTTCAATCCACGCCTTCCGGGGGGAAGGCGACTTAGTTGCGTCAACGATGATGTTCGTATCCGCGTTGTTTCAATCCACGCCTTCCGGGGGGAAGGCGACATGGGGTATGTGATCGTTCCGCTTGTCGCAGACGAGTTTCAATCCACGCCTTCCGGGGGGAAGGCGACTCACCCGACTTGTCAAAGAACGCCGCGTTTCCGTTTCAATCCACGCCTTCCGGGGGGAAGGCGACTGGAGTATAGTGATACATAAGGCGAGTGCGCCGAAGGTTTCAATCCACGCCTTCCGGGGGGAAGGCGACCCGTCTGTGCGATCAGTCGCTCATACGGCAGCCCGTTTCAATCCACGCCTTCCGGGGGGAAGGCGACCAGGGCCGCCTCGACAACACGCAACGCGAACTCAGTTTCAATCCACGCCTTCCGGGGGGAAGGCGACTCGGAGCAATGGTTGTCAATCCTCAACGCAAGTGTTTCAATCCACGCCTTCCGGGGGGAAGGCGACCAGTATACCGCGCTGAAGCGCGGTTGTCAAGAGGGTTTCAATCCACGCCTTCCGGGGGGAAGGCGACCGCGATCACTCTAGCACAATCAGTTGCTGCAACGTTTCAATCCACGCCTTCCGGGGGGAAGGCGACGGGTGTTCCAGATTTGCGTTACGAGCGCGGTCGCGTTTCAATCCACGCCTTCCGGGGGGAAGGCGACTGGATGGTTGGTGCGCGACGGACGACTGGTTTACGTTTCAATCCACGCCTTCCGGGGGGAAGGCGACCGGCTGGCTGGTGCGTGACGGGCGGCTCATCTACGTTTCAATCCACGCCTTCCGGGGGGAAGGCGACCCACACACGCCGCGATTTGTCAAGCCCCAATTTTGTTTCAATCCACGCCTTCCGGGGGGAAGGCGACGAGTACTGCGGGCTGCGGGTTGACGCAACCCGCTGGTTTCAATCCACGCCTTCCGGGGGGAAGGCGACTCTAGCAGCGCGGTGGGCGTATGTGATGGCGTATGTTTCAATCCACGCCTTCCGGGGGGAAGGCGACCACTGCGCCGCCGCGACCAGCGCTTCAATCGCGGCTGTTTCAATCCACGCCTTCCGGGGGGAAGGCGACCGCCGTGACCAGCGTTTCAATTACGGCTTGAATGTTTCAATCCACGCCTTCCGGGGGGAAGGCGACTCGTACTGGCGATGCAGCGCGGGTGGCAAATAGACGTTTCAATCCACGCCTTCCGGGGGGAAGGCGACGCGATGTCGTCTAGTTCCGTTATCGACATCATCGTTTCAATCCACGCCTTCCGGGGGGAAGGCGACGGGACGGTTCGATGTCGTCCCCATCCCCGCGCTCAGAGTTTCAATCCACGCCTTCCGGGGGGAAGGCGACATGCTGCGTCGCCAGTGTACGCGGCAGTATAAGGTGGTTTCAATCCACGCCTTCCGGGGGGAAGGCGACCGACGGCTTCGCGATAATCAGTCACAATATCGAAGTTTCAATCCACGCCTTCCGGGGGGAAGGCGACTCGCCCCGACCTACAAACTGATGCTGCCGGTGTGGGTTTCAATCCACGCCTTCCGGGGGGAAGGCGACCAGACGAGCAGCGGGGGTGGGTGCAGGTCGTCGAGTTTCAATCCACGCCTTCCGGGGGGAAGGCGACGCAACCGCCTCGCGCGCTATCGCCAGCCTATTACGTTTCAATCCACGCCTTCCGGGGGGAAGGCGACCCGCCGCTGCTGTCACAACACCTCATATAAATAGTTTCAATCCACGCCTTCCGGGGGGAAGGCGACTGGTGGTGTTCGGCAACCCCGACGCGACCGATCTCGTTTCAATCCACGCCTTCCGGGGGGAAGGCGACTCTGGCGCGAGCAGAGCGCTGACGTTCAAGAGAGCGTTTCAATCCACGCCTTCCGGGGGGAAGGCGACATGATGAGCACTGGTACAGCGTCGCCCAGTTGCGGTTTCAATCCACGCCTTCCGGGGGGAAGGCGACAACGCCGCCGTCGAGACGTTGCAGATCACTATCGGTTTCAATCCACGCCTTCCGGGGGGAAGGCGACGCCGCCTTGACAAGGGTGGTTCATCGCCTGGCGCTGTTTCAATCCACGCCTTCCGGGGGGAAGGCGACATGATGAGCACTGGTACAGCGTCGCCCAGTTGCGGTTTCAATCCACGCCTTCCGGGGGGAAGGCGACGATCGCGCCCTCGCCGCGAAGGAACGTCTCGTCGTTTCAATCCACGCCTTCCGGGGGGAAGGCGACGCATTGGCGCGCCAACCGCGCGGATGCGCTCCTCGTTTCAATCCACGCCTTCCGGGGGGAAGGCGACGTGGAGGCTCGCCAGACTGATGGTCGCTGGGAAGCGTTTCAATCCACGCCTTCCGGGGGGAAGGCGACCAAACGCACTTCCGTATTGTTCGCGCGGCGCGTGTTTCAATCCACGCCTTCCGGGGGGAAGGCGACGATCCAGCGTTCGGCGACGGCAGCGAGGGAGTGCGGTTTCAATCCACGCCTTCCGGGGGGAAGGCGACCCGTCGTTCCCGTCCAGCGGCTGGCGTCACAGCCGTTTCAATCCACGCCTTCCGGGGGGAAGGCGACGCTGCGCAATCTTATCTGCAACATTATTTGCAAGTTTCAATCCACGCCTTCCGGGGGGAAGGCGACCCGCCGTCGCTGCGACTTGCGCCGCGTCGGGGTGTTTCAATCCACGCCTTCCGGGGGGAAGGCGACTCTGGCGGCGGCGGGGATTGCGGCGCTTGGAGATGTTTCAATCCACGCCTTCCGGGGGGAAGGCGACGTATCCGCCGGGCGCGGCCCACTGATGCTGCGGACGTTTCAATCCACGCCTTCCGGGGGGAAGGCGACATCCCCGCGCCCAACGCATACACACTGCCGCTCGGTTTCAATCCACGCCTTCCGGGGGGAAGGCGACTCGCGCAGCCGCCCGAAGTCCGTCTCGACCGAGAAGTTTCAATCCACGCCTTCCGGGGGGAAGGCGACCAACGAAGGGGCGTTCCGGTTCGCCGGATCGTCCCGTTTCAATCCACGCCTTCCGGGGGGAAGGCGACGTATACGACGTATCCGGTTGCGGATGCGGATGCGTTTCAATCCACGCCTTCCGGGGGGAAGGCGACACGCCGACGCCCGCTGAGCCGCGCACAATGATACGGTTTCAATCCACGCCTTCCGGGGGGAAGGCGACTATAGCGTGTTGTGACAAACACTCGCCTAAGCGTCGCAGTTTCAATCCACGCCTTCCGGGGGGAAGGCGACTTCGGCGCAGACGCGCTGCATATTGGGCTGTACGGTTTCAATCCACGCCTTCCGGGGGGAAGGCGACGGCATCACCGTCAACGCCGCGCCGGGGATGGACGTTTCAATCCACGCCTTCCGGGGGGAAGGCGACCCAGCGAAACCGCCCGGTCTGGTCGCGCCCCAACGGTTTCAATCCACGCCTTCCGGGGGGAAGGCGACGCGATACAACGCGCATCAACTCAGAGTATTCCTTGTTTCAATCCACGCCTTCCGGGGGGAAGGCGACGCGCCACATCGACGACGCCGAGAAACTCGCCGATGTTTCAATCCACGCCTTCCGGGGGGAAGGCGACGCCGCGCAGCCCGTAACTGCTTTCCTTCGCGAAGTTTCAATCCACGCCTTCCGGGGGGAAGGCGACCTGCGCCGTCGAGGACGATCCCGCGCAGTTGCTGGTTTCAATCCACGCCTTCCGGGGGGAAGGCGACTTCTGGCGGTCGCGCTTGATGGCGACGCGCTTGAGCGTTTCAATCCACGCCTTCCGGGGGGAAGGCGACCTACCAGCGGGTAGACGTTTTCGATGCGCGCAGAACCGGTTTCAATCCACGCCTTCCGGGGGGAAGGCGACTACGTAATAGGCGGGGTGTCACAACACTCTATAGTTTCAATCCACGCCTTCCGGGGGGAAGGCGACCCGTATGCGCGATTCCGGTTCTGCGCGCATCGAAGTTTCAATCCACGCCTTCCGGGGGGAAGGCGACCGAGTATTGCGGGCTGCGGGTTGACGCCGCCCGGTGGTTTCAATCCACGCCTTCCGGGGGGAAGGCGACCGACCGAGTTGATCACCGACGCGCCGCAAGCGTTGGTTTCAATCCACGCCTTCCGGGGGGAAGGCGACTTCTGGCGCTCGCGGCTGATGGCGACGCGCTTGAGCGTTTCAATCCACGCCTTCCGGGGGGAAGGCGACTGTTCGACCTCGCGCCGTTGCCCGCGGCGTACACCGTTTCAATCCACGCCTTCCGGGGGGAAGGCGACGGTAGGGCGGATCGAGAAGGATGCCGACAGTACCGTTTCAATCCACGCCTTCCGGGGGGAAGGCGACACACGCCGCGATTTGTCAAGCCCCAATTTTGCGGGTTTCAATCCACGCCTTCCGGGGGGAAGGCGACACAGTACCGGATACACCGATCTGAAGTCTCTGAAGTTTCAATCCACGCCTTCCGGGGGGAAGGCGACGTCTCGTCTATCGTTGCACCGCGCAGCCGCTCGGCGTTTCAATCCACGCCTTCCGGGGGGAAGGCGACAGCCGCAGCAGTTCTTGATCCGCCTCGTCCTCGACGTTTCAATCCACGCCTTCCGGGGGGAAGGCGACTCACCTCAACTGCGTATCCCGGGTCGTTACCAACGTTTCAATCCACGCCTTCCGGGGGGAAGGCGACCGCGCGGTCGATTCGCGTTGTCGGCAGTTACAACTGGTTTCAATCCACGCCTTCCGGGGGGAAGGCGACACGAGACGGTCGTGCAGATGTTAGCAAAAGCACTAGTTTCAATCCACGCCTTCCGGGGGGAAGGCGACGCTGCGGTACGGACATTGTGTGAGATGTAAGGAGTTTCAATCCACGCCTTCCGGGGGGAAGGCGACCAGTGTGAGTTGATATTCCCGCCCGATCGCCTCCTGTTTCAATCCACGCCTTCCGGGGGGAAGGCGACTTGCGGCGCGCGGGTTTTTGACCGACACAGAAAGGTTTCAATCCACGCCTTCCGGGGGGAAGGCGACAACAGTCGGGCGCTGTCACAACACGCTCTATAAATAGTTTCAATCCACGCCTTCCGGGGGGAAGGCGACTCGCAGTCTGGTTCAACGCGCTCCTCGCCGCGCTGTTTCAATCCACGCCTTCCGGGGGGAAGGCGACGCCGCGCGGGTTGGTCGGCAGCGCCCGCGCGTATGGTTTCAATCCACGCCTTCCGGGGGGAAGGCGACTGAGAGGTCGGCAGCGATGCGCTGCTCCATCGCCGTTTCAATCCACGCCTTCCGGGGGGAAGGCGACCTCGTTTTCGGTGACGACGTTCCCGCGCGCACCGAGTTTCAATCCACGCCTTCCGGGGGGAAGGCGACCGGCGACAACGACATCCCACTCCACTTTCGGGAGTTTCAATCCACGCCTTCCGGGGGGAAGGCGACGCCGTCGCTGCTTGGCGAGTTCATCTTCCGCCACGTTTCAATCCACGCCTTCCGGGGGGAAGGCGACCCAGTCGCCGCGCAGCGCCGCAGTGCCCGCCTCGTTTCAATCCACGCCTTCCGGGGGGAAGGCGACATTACCCGCGCCCGAAGCGCCGCGTACGCGCGTCCGTTTCAATCCACGCCTTCCGGGGGGAAGGCGACTTGCGGAAGCCAACAGCATCGGCGCGCCGAACATCGTTTCAATCCACGCCTTCCGGGGGGAAGGCGACGGACGCGCTGCGCAATCTTATTTGCGATGTTGTCGTTTCAATCCACGCCTTCCGGGGGGAAGGCGACCAACCGCGTAGTCTTTCGACTCGCGGTCGAACAGTTTCAATCCACGCCTTCCGGGGGGAAGGCGACGCGCAGCACATCGAATACTGCCAGTCCGTCGGTGTTTCAATCCACGCCTTCCGGGGGGAAGGCGACAACGTCGGGGGGATCACCGTCAACGCCGCGCCGGGTTTCAATCCACGCCTTCCGGGGGGAAGGCGACGCGCCCGCGATTGCAGCAGCCGCGCGAATGGCGTCTGTTTCAATCCACGCCTTCCGGGGGGAAGGCGACCTTCGTCAGCGAGTCGCCCGCCACCGCCTGGAACCGTTTCAATCCACGCCTTCCGGGGGGAAGGCGACAACGGCGTCGCTTGAATGTCGATGGCGGTGCGCAGTTTCAATCCACGCCTTCCGGGGGGAAGGCGACCGCGCCCGCGCTCATCGCCGTCGTCAGAGGTCGAGTTTCAATCCACGCCTTCCGGGGGGAAGGCGACCAAGCGGGTTGCGAATACGCCCCAACTGCTGGCGGTTTCAATCCACGCCTTCCGGGGGGAAGGCGACCTGCGCCGCCGCCGTCAGCGCCTCGATCGCGGCTTGTTTCAATCCACGCCTTCCGGGGGGAAGGCGACCTCGTACTGTCGCCGTCTGAGCGCTACGACATCAGTTTCAATCCACGCCTTCCGGGGGGAAGGCGACAGTTGACGGATAAGGCGATTACGTCGCTGGCGTCGTTTCAATCCACGCCTTCCGGGGGGAAGGCGACATAAAAATCGAGAAGCCGGACGCAAATTTGCGCGTTTCAATCCACGCCTTCCGGGGGGAAGGCGACCATTCCACATCACCCAAACGTTGCGCAGTCGCTCGGTTTCAATCCACGCCTTCCGGGGGGAAGGCGACCGGGGGCGTTCGGCGACTGCGGAAAGGTGAGGGGGTTTCAATCCACGCCTTCCGGGGGGAAGGCGACGCAACTGCGCGTCCCACAGCATCAGTTCGCGCCCGTTTCAATCCACGCCTTCCGGGGGGAAGGCGACACTGCGCAACGTTTGGGTGATGTGGAATGATTTTGTTTCAATCCACGCCTTCCGGGGGGAAGGCGACCTCCGGATCGCCGCCCAGCCGCGCAACGAGTTCCGGTTTCAATCCACGCCTTCCGGGGGGAAGGCGACATCGCGTAGTCGCTTACGTCCGCAGCCCAGTTCGGTTTCAATCCACGCCTTCCGGGGGGAAGGCGACGGTGATACGCAATCAACTCCAGTTCGGCGCGCGGGTTTCAATCCACGCCTTCCGGGGGGAAGGCGACGATCACCGATAAAGCGATTGCAACGCTCGTGTCGTTTCAATCCACGCCTTCCGGGGGGAAGGCGACAGCGGGGTTGGGCGCTTACTCAATGACGCCCGCGTTTCAATCCACGCCTTCCGGGGGGAAGGCGACACCCAACGCGGTTCGCGCAGCACCCACATCGGCATGTTTCAATCCACGCCTTCCGGGGGGAAGGCGACGTCCACTCCTCCAGTTCTTGATGCGGAATAGGCTGTTTCAATCCACGCCTTC
>Ga0308393_1000791_pt1 | contig 15770 bp, 14 predicted proteins | sample Hotspr2Sampleee2_FD_202364 | JGI IMG/M metagenome (GOLD analysis project Ga0308393, IMG submission 202364) | Hot spring phototrophic mat microbial communities from Mushroom Spring, Yellowstone National Park, Wyoming, United States - 20050630_ee2 ... | reverse complement strand
AGATCAATAGGTTGTTGAGCACTCGCTCGTATAGACTCCAAAATAGCAGTCTTAAGCTCCCCTCCCTTTATAACTTTGAGGATAAGATTTATTACACTACCTAAGTGCTTCTTATTACCGTGATTAGATATAACGTCTTCTATGGGCTTTCCAGTTTCTAAGTTGCCCTTAAACTCAAATATTGTAGCAATAATATCGCCAAAAGAGTCTCCTAACAACTCATCATTGTACAAACTATTAATAAACCGTTCATTACGAACATCAGAAATGAAACTAATAATCTGATCAACTGCTTTGTTAAACAAGTTATTCATCGCATTCATACTTATATATATTTTTAATTTGATTCCTATATTTCATTACAGGATCAAAGTACATTCTAGGCATGTTAGTATATACAATGTAGCCCTGGATCAGTTTGTCTAAGACCTGTGATATTATATCGCGTCTAAAGTAGGCGTCTTGTGTAAACATAACTATATCAAAGACCAAAACCTCGTCTCCATTGGATTTAGCTCTATCATGTATATTATCTATGTAAGGCTTTATAATCTGCATAAGTTTGTTGTCATTGTTTAGTATGGGTAATATAATTAGTTTTTTCATTGATAGCTTTCATGATCTTTTCCTCTAATGACCTTGGGGTAGTATATATGATTTCCAAGCCTGCGGCTTTGAAGATGTCTATAATAGCTTCTGGCTTGAGTTGTAGTCGCATTTCGCTCAATAATCGATTTACAAATGACTTATCATCGGACACTAAGCTCAAAAACTGCTGTGCATGTGATAATGTAATCTGATTAACATTATCTAAAACAATTGCAGGATAAAAACCATCTCTCATGTAGTTCTTATCGTATATGATCACTGATGCTATCTCGCTATCAATCATTTTATCATTGAGTACTTCCAATAACAACAATATATGTGTAGGATAGTTACTAAGTCTTAAGGCCAGATGCTGCTCGTAAGATAAGCTTTTATCTACTTCTCTTACGAGCAGCACTGATTTGATAGGATTACTCAGCACCACTAGAACATTCATAGTTCTATACTGCCATAGTTCTATACTTCTGCGTTTCCATCAGCTTTCTGTTCTATATATATCTCATAAACAGCTTGTATATTAGCATCTTCGCTTAAGAAGTCAACAATAACATTTTGAGTTTCAACTGGTATGGAAGGGTCTGATAACTTGAGCTGGGTAATATTGAACATTTCTTTAATATGATTGCCCAAAAATTTTACAAAATCAACATCCTCGTTATACTTAGAACTGATATTCAGGAATAGTTCCCTGATTAAGTCGGTATTATTGGATTTTGATGTTTGATGCGGATTAGTTTTTTCCTGTAGATTAGCCTGTGGATTGGTAATGGTCGGTTTAGTCTTAGGTGCAGCAAAAACAGCTTCGCGACTATCATTAAAGTTAATATTATTGTTACTGAAATAGTCTTCTTCTGCAATAAAGTTATCTATACTGATAGCCATCTTAGTAACTACTCGAGGAAAATATAGAACAAGACCTTGACGAAGAGCTTGTTTGCAAAGCATAACCGTAAAGTTAGGTGGTGAACCAGTTGGATACTTATCGCGCACTCTCTCCGTAAGTGCTAAATCGCTTACAAAAACTGTAAAATCTAATGATTGTTCTATCCCATCAACATAAAAATGTACAGTAACGCTTTTAACAGAGCCATTTTCAGCATTTATGCTAAAACGATAATACTTAAGATTGGAACGTTCCATGAAAATATGAGTAAGCAACGCATAATGTGGGAATACCACTATTGTACGTCTAGCTGGACTAGGGATGAGATATATCTTATCTAACGCGTCCTTAACTTCTGGGAAGTTTTTTATGAATAAAGCCACACGATAAAGTGCATATATTAGATCATCTTCCGTGACAACGTAAGACTGATTAGGTCGCCATTGTGTTTCAGCAAGCTGGGATTCATTCAGCTTAACAACCGTATAAAGACGATCATACATGTCTTTTGCATTATCGCGATACTCAGGAGCTATTGTTTCTACGATTTTGCCTTCCTTGGTCTTAGACTTAACCGTATAGCCTTCGCCACGAGCGTACTTTATAACAGCTCTTTTAACAACACTTGACAGGTACTCGTGGCTAAAGCCAGTAATCCTATCCCTGTCCTGATGTTGCCCCTTAAATCTCGCTTGCTGCGTACTAGTCCGCATGTTGTTTTGTTGGGTACTCATACTGCCCATGTCGTTAAATACGCAAGGCAAAACTACTGTGCCACAGCCCCAGCAGACGCAAAGATACGACTACTCAGCACACCATACTCACTACCTAATACCTCTAACATATGAGGCAGCACAGTATCTAATCCAACAACACTCTGAGTATTATACACAACAGATAATTCAACGTGTATCACAACAGACTCCCACATCGCCTTCAACACTAAATCGTAAGTCTGATTAGCTATCTTAAAACCATAAGAAGTCATTCCTCTAGTCAAACCAACATTACTCCTCTCCAAAAACATAGCAGGAGCAATAATAGCACCATACAAATCAGGGGACTGATTAACATTAGTACTGAAAACATAACTAACGTTAATGAAAGCATTATTAGGCACATTAGCATCCACCTTATTATTTCTGATAAAATCAATAATCACTCTAATAGCATCATTGTTTATCTTGTCATTAAAATAATGATACCTAAGAATTCCTGCCTCATTATAGTATATTTCATACTGCTCTGGGTTATTAGTCCAGCGCCAGGTCTTTAAGTTACCTCCCATATCAGGGATAGTCCTCTCATCAACAAAAGTCGGAAGTCTCTTAAGCTCATCTACCTTCACGTTAGGTACAGCCGCTACAACGGCTACAAAACGACGATTAGCCATGAGCTTATATCTATCGAAACACATCAAAAAAGCAATATAAATATATGTAATGTAAAAAAATAAACATGTTAGTATATTTAGACATGCGCAAAGGAGACGCGAAAAGAAAAATTGAAGTTAGAGCATTTAGTGGATATACACTGAAGAATAGATATAAAAACAATGATAAACGTGATTTGGTCATGGAACGGCTATTTATTGAATCTAACAGAACGAAGCGTGGTTATAGATGGTTTAGTGTGGCCCCACGAGATCGCAATATATTATTCCAGATAGCTGATCAGTTGGGGCCAAGAATTGGTAATACTATAAGGGGCGTGCTAGCACCACTTAACGCGCCTTTCCAAAAACTCGTCAGAGTACTGTTTGATAAAAAGCTGGTATGGATGGGTAGCCCTAGCGCATTCTGGCAAGCCGCAACATATATAGTAAGTATGGTTTATAAACAGTCTTACACCATACTAACAAGCAAGGGCGGTCTTGACCCTTCCCAAGCCAAACAAATCGCCGTATCAGCAGCTCGTATATTCTGTAACTTTATGCTCACAACTAGACTTACTTACCAACTTGCTAATTATGCAGCTGGCTTAGAACGACCCGAGGCATTAAGCGAGGATGAATTGAGGGAGATTGAAAGAGCGGAAGCCGAAGAGGCTCAATCAGGCGAGGCATCAGCCGTAGACCCCGCACAACTTACTATGACAACTAAATACATAATAAGTGCATTTAGAAAATTAAGACTTCAGCAAATACTTGAAGGGTTAAGAGGTATGGAGTATAGACTTATAGCCTACACGTTTGTCGTAAATGACACTGGTGCTGAAAATATAAATTGGGTCAGGTATGCTCGCGGATCACATGCTTATTCCGAAATTATTATAGCACTAACGGATATTATAGTAGAAAATGTCGATGAGATATTAGAATCCAAGGCATCGGGTGTTGCGGCGGCGGGGGTCGCTGCTCGTAAGAAGAAACAACACCGTTCTTACAGCGAAGATATGGAATACGAAGCGGAACACTTAGATTTTGATGAAGAAGAACAAGATTACTACGGTGATGAAGAATACGATCAATATGAGTACGATGATGATGCTGATGAATATGAATATGAAGATTACGAAAGTGAAGATGAATACGAAGACTACAATGAATATGAATACGATACCGAAGACGAATATGATTATGACGAATACGAATACGATATGGAAGATGAAGACGGCGATTTCATAGAACCTGTTGTGGAACCTGAAATGACTGATTATGAATTAACAGAGCCTGATCAAAGTACCATGATAGAGCCGGTAGACGACGAGACTGAGAGAGCCGAAGAACTCGTAGAAGCTATAAAGGCTATTGAACCTTCCATGAAATCCTACAGGCTAGCAGAGAGATTTCTCCGTACTCGTACCTTCTCTAATAGCGTGACACTGAAGCGGAAGTTTTATGATTTCTTAGTAAATGAGTTCGTCAATACAAGAGCTTTTAATAAGAAAGAGAAGGAGGAAATGGAAGAAGCAGCGGCCGAGATGGTAGATAAACTGGATGCAATAGCTGAAGACGTTAAGGACATGAAGACTATGTTAGCTAAGGTGATTGAAGCAGTGGATGTGGCTACGGAAGGTGGAGATGAGGGAGGTGAAGAGGAGTCTAAGGATAGTGAAAGTTCGTGGGAGGATTTTTGGCGTAGTGATGATTCCTACGAATCCGAGGAAGAAGGTGGAGAGGAAGAAGAGGCCGATGAAGGCGAAGAAGAAACGGATAAGGCGGAAAGTGATGATGAGGAAGCTGAAGAAGGTAAAGAGGGGTATAGAAACTATTATGCCAGATTGCGCAAGTATAAGAAGCGTAATCTACGCATGTCTAAAGAAGCTGCAAAACCTAAGAAGAAACCAAAAGCTAAAGGGATATGACGAGAAAGTTACAATTAAGCCTCCAAGACCTTAGGGAGGCAGAAGAAGAAAAGCTGAAAGCAGAAGAAAGCCTGCGCAAATCTATGCAGGCAGAGGCCTTACGTAGAAAGGCCGAGGAAGAAGAAGAGGGAGAAGAAGTAGAGGAACTGTTACGATTTGACGATGAAGAGGAAAGATCGTATAGTTCCTCTGACGAGTTAGACAGGTTAGTCGCGCAGAGTGTTTCGCGCTACTTTTCAAGAGTACAAACCCCAAACATTCGTTAAGCTATGAGAGCTAAAGTACTTATAGAAAAAGCACTTAAACAGAAGGCCTTCAGGGGTGCGTTGATGCAGAGCTCGCTAAATAATCGCGAGTATGCATCTTATCGCCTCACGGAGTACGAGAAGGCCTACAGCAATCAGGACACTTACGAACAAGCTTCGCTGCAGCGGGTGTTCTCTGCTTTACCCGGCACAGCCACCACACGCGGCTTCCCTAACTACGGCGTCGTACTGCAACTAGCGTCGTTGCTCGCAAATGTATCGTCTTTCAGTGGATTCTTAACCATTGAGAAGACGATTGAACAGCCTAACTTTGTACTTCATTTCTTAGACTTGATTGGAACCAATGTAAGAGATCGCGGGCAGACCACGCCTGTCTTCCCAACAGTTGGACCTACAAGGTACGACAATAGTGCATATGGCTTGCAAACTTATACTACTTCTCCTACCACTCCGCCGCCACCTTTCACTATCGATAACGACACATTCAGGGCAGCTGCTGGAATACAAGCCGGTATTACCATACCACCAATCATGCCATATACCATAAAGATCGTTGTAAAAGCTTATACTGGTGGTAGCTTAGTAGCCACTGAAGTCTTTACGGACAATGGGAATCGGATGTTGGTCAGTTTGGGCGTATCAAGTGGAAGAATTACTATAGACCCTACAACTCCTATACCGCATATTGTTAGATATGGTAATCCTTCATCGCTGCCGCAATCCGCTGATTGGGATTTCGCGATTAACTCCATCCAAATTAATGGCCCTGCAGGTTCTCAATTAGTGGCCGAACTTTCATTCGCTTTCAACTACACGGAGCCTATCTACTATCCGGGTCAGGAGCAAGACGAGCGCTTCACGCTTAATCTGACTCGCGTTATTACCGTCAATACTAAACCCGCAAAGCTTACTATCGAACTCAATAAGCAAGAACTGGCGGCTATCTCTAAGAGCATGTCGCAAGACTTGCAACCTGTTATTGTCCAACGTATTGGCGAGATATACAATAAGATGGTGAATCGTTACATTGTTCGCAAATACATTCAAAGATTTGTAACAGACACTGTCAACTATAGCGACTTTGTAGTTATTGATGTTGGTTCGCCTATTGGAGGGCCTGGCGGTGGTACGACACCTGATTCTACCTATAACCAGTACATACCAATTTTGGATCGTATGCGTGGTGGATTTGAAAGAGTACGTCAAGAACTGCATAGAAAGAGCTTTATTGCAAACAAGCCTACGGCTCTTCTATGCAGCCCTAAGCTTGCTTACTTCTTGGCCAGATCTATAATGGTAGAACAATCCCTATGGGTAGAAGAAAAGGTTACTTATATCAATGATTTGTTCGGTTATTACATTGGTATTCCGGTTCTAATCCATACCGAACTAGAAGCACTTGATCAGGCTTTTTTGACTTGGGCTAGAGGTGCGGGTCGTCCCATGGAGCGTAGCAATATTGATTTTGTGACTGCTGCTGTTGGTTTTGCAGTGGCCATCTTGCCTGATAATAATCTGGCTCCTATGGTGCGTGCTACATTCCTGCCTCCGACGAATACCCCTACCGTCGCTAACTTCAATAACCCGCTTCAAGAAGCTTTCAGCATGTTCTATCAAGAAGAAGTGGATGTAGTGGCGCCTGAGCTGGTTGTGCCGTTTGCTGTGACGAATATGCCTGTATCCTAATAACAAAAACTACTTTTATCTCAAATACGCATTTGGGGGAGCTCAAGCTCCCCCATTTTTATTACAAAGAAATACATATCATTAAACTTATTATTATCTGACGACTGTTCAATTACAAAAGGTAGAGCATTTCAAATCTACGGTTTTATAAAATGTATTATGGATTCGTAAAATTCATTACTGTTTCTTTCAGTTCTCATAGTTACAGGCCTTGTAAATATGTCCACTAATTCAAACCCTAAAGCTTCACCTATTTTCTCGTAAAGACCATATTTATCATTTACCACAATAAATGTATTTGCGCCTTTTACTAAATTGTTATTTATGTTTTTGAACACCTGCACCATTGAATCGTAATACTCTTTTATTGCTTTCTTACTCTGACCTTTTCTTGCCGAGCCTATTTCTAACTCATCAAATCGTGGTAGATTAAATAATTCGTACGCATATCTGTGCTGTTCATGATAATCTATCATACCGACGTAGGGCGGAGACGTAAAGACACCATCTATTTGTAGGTTGCTAGGTAACTTAACTGTACGAGCATCACCTTGTATGATCTCCACAAAAGCGTCGGTCCTTATCCTGTCAAAAGCTTTCAGTCGTTCTATAGTGTCTAAGCTGTAACGCTGAATGAACTTGTATGCTTCCTGAACAGGTGTACAATGCCTTTTATGTTTAATACACCAGTATGTAGTTCTAACAGGTTTTTTGGGCCTTGCTAAGTCATAATGTGGAATAAGTCTAGCTGAATGCGATGCTCTAGAAAGAATAACCATTAATACGTCACGACTCTGATAATCTGATAAAATACTCTTATAGAATAAGATCTCCTGTAGTGCTATATCTGAAAACCATTCTTTCAAATACACACTATCCACATCAATAGTATTGACAGCGCCAGCTCTAAGCTTCAAACTAAAGTCTTGTAATCGAGATAAGGCATCCTTAATATCCCTTTCCACATCTGTAAGATTATATTTGCTAGTTTTTACTTTCTGTATTAGTACATTAAACGGTGCTAGTTCTATGCCTACTGAGTTTATACCCAACACATTGGCTTCCACAAGTGTAGTGCCAGAGCCAGAAAATGGGTCTATGATTGTATCGCCTTTTTTGAAATATTTTTTCAGGAAGACTTCTGCTAGTTGCGGGATAAACTTTCCTAAGTACGGATGCAGTCTATGTACATGTTTTGTCCTTTCGCTTTCTCTAATATATGAAAAGGTCAAGTCGTTACCTAAAACCTCTATATTCTTCTTTATATCCAATATTCTTATAGAATGAACGCTTGACATATTATAATTCAATTTATCGATTAATTGCATAAAAACTAATACTTTTGACATTGTATATTACAAAAGTACAATATTTAGTTGTCGTGACCATTGTGCGTTGTATTCTATGTAAAGATACTAATTTTACTGAAATGTTTCGACTCGCAATCCTTTCGTTAAGGATAGCATTTTCCTTGCGTGTTTGTCGTAATGCTTGATATGGAAACGCATGTGCAAGTCAGCGGAACCGAACTCAAAGTTCGGATTGAGAAGACCCTGAACGAAAAAGGCCTGAAGAAGCTCATCACGAATCTGGGAAAAGAACTGAACGGGGAGCACAGCTTTCTCCCTCACGATGTGGAAGCACAGATTCGTGAGGAGATTACAAGCGCTGGTGTAACGGTGTCGCAGCATGGAGGCTGGTATCGGTGCATTGCAGCTTACCTGCTGCTCCCTAAACTGGACGAACTTCTGGCCGTCAAGGGGATGGGCGACTCGCGAACCGTAGCTCCCATTGTGCAAAAGCTCCGCAATGAGGCCCTTCGGGAATCCCTCAGCACCTTCGGGCTGGATGTACCCGCTCGGTACGCTCGGACATCCAGCGGTACGGGTCGGAAGCGCGTACGCCTGTCACGGGAGCAGAAGCAGCAGCTTGTGGAAAACTTTCTGGACGCGCTGCCTACCTTTGAGGCGCTGCAAGACTTGCTGGACACCCTCCCAAAGAACACTAGCCTGACGGTCAAGCAGATTCGCACCTTAGTCAAGCGGTACCTCTCCATCGCTAACCGCCTCCAAGCGAAAGTCACGCAGGAGTAACCGCTCACCCGCCAAACAGTAGGCAAGCCCTGCCCACAACGGGCAGGGCACTTCTGCTTTAGCCCAATCGCGCAAGGTGAGTAAAGATAGTTACCTGTTCGCAAACTGCTTACCGTTGTACAGTTGAGTGATCCGCTGATACTTTGATTTAACATAGTATATTTACTCCATGACAGATAGTATATCTGCGATGGGTCAAGAAAAATCATTCCAAATTTTCAAACAAACATTATTGAATAATATTAACAAAAATATCAGCATATATTACGACCTACAAAAACTATCTAACGAAGTGAAAGGAAGCATTACAATGTTAAAGCAAATGCAAAATGCAGTCCCTAATATAGAGGATTATGAAGTTACTTACTTAGACGACATAGATAATGAACATATAAATATAGTAAGTCCAGAAATGTATCAAAAAATATCAGCTTACTATAAAAAGCATAAAAACAAAGTCTATAGTTCCAAATATAAAATAGACAGAAACATACATAATATGCTTATGAAAATAGGTAGGTATCTTGAAAAAATAAATCATGATTTAGTAGAAAGAAAAAGGAGAAGATTAGAGATAGAGAAGCGTTATTATTCTTTTATTATCGACCTGCGTAATAGTAATGTTGATTATTTAGCATTTTTATCCAAGACCCTTAAGAAGATTGCCATAAAATTTGGGATACTTGGAACTTCTTTGTTTTATGGCTTGTCTTTTATGTCTATGTATTCCCCTGAACTACTGGATTGGTTGAAGTTTGTATTCATATTCAATAGAATGAATGACCTTTTATTTATAACTTCTTATGCCATAAGTCCAAACAGAAGAGAAGAGACGGGAAGACTAAAACATCGTGTTATGGAAGTACTAGGTATTTACAGAAACAGAGGATATGGTCTTTATATCAAGTTTATATATAAGCTATACTATTTATTAAATGCCATAATGTCTTTTATGAAGAACTTAGATTTTTATCTTAGAGGTTCTAGGAATTGGAGGGACTTTTATGAAAGATTAGATAAGCACATGTTAACAACAACAGGTATTAGTTATAAATGGTTAGTTGATATCGTTAGTTTGGATTTAGTTGCACTTGATGAATTCCTCAGGGGTTTGAGCAATTACGAAAAGCTAAATACTTATGGATACAGAATAAATGTTTCTCCTAACGCTATAAACAAATTAAGGCAGCACTATGGTGATGGTGTTAGGGTTGATGGAGGCTGGATAAATGTTACAATAACTTACTTAGGAGGAAGACACTACTTACCAGCTAATCCGTTGGATGCTAAGTTCATTTTAGATGTATCTGGTTTTGATGGTAATTTAGAGGAGAAAGCCAGCTTTGTTACAGCGGCCATCCTGTTGGCCAACGAAATGGTATTAGACAATATATATACCACAATCCCACAATCAAGAAATGGTATTATAAGTATAGACCTAAATCAACTAAAGTGGTTGGTATATAGAGACAAATCGTGGCTTGCAAAACTTTTAGACAGACTCTTAGGTAGAGACAGAAAATACTTGTCATTAGAAATGATAGGTGATAAGCTCTATGAATCCTATATCATGCTAAACAAGATTAGCAAAAGTTAGTGTATTTGACATGTGATCACAACTCTAAATGAAATAATGACGCGCCAATTAGATAATAAAGTAGAAAGAGAAACAAAATACATAAATCTAGTTACAATAAGCTTCGTAGTATTCATATCGTTCAATGAACTAACAAATCAGGGGATAGAAGGAGCTTAGTTTGTAGTGATGTACAAAAAGTAAAACTTAGTAAATTTAGGAGTGAGCAGACATCTAGACAAGCTGATTGAGAATTACAATCAAAGAGTAAGGTCGCTAAACGAAAACAATATTTTGACTATTAAGCGAGCTTACTCTGAATCTAAAGAAGAAAAGAAAGAAAACAACGAGGTAGAAGAAGCGAAGGCCCTCATTTTAGATGTAATAGATGAATTAAGCAAAAAAACAGAAGAAATTAATGATAAAATGAGTGCAGTTGCAGAGAAAGTAGCAGATCAAATGAAGAAAATAGAAAATGCTTATAGAAATGCTTTGAGAATTAGATATATGAGTCGTAATAGAATAGTCAGTCCTAAAACGTATAGGAAAATAATGTTGTATTACAGAAGTCACAAGAGGCAAGAGTATTATAGTAGGTACAAGATAGATAATGAGCTTCATAATTTTATTATGAAGCTGGGTCGTTATTTGGAAAGTTTAGATAAAGAGGTTAGGAGAAAGGAGGTTAGAGATTTTAGTTTTGATTATCGTTATTACGCTCTATTATCTGCTTCGGTATTCGCTAGTGTTAATATACAAGTAACTTTGGGCTTTTTATCATCGATTCTTGTGGAAGCATCTCATGTAGTAGAATTAGTTTTACATGTAGTATTAGAAGTATTTCCTAAAATATTGAAGAGTATACCATTATTATCTTCTATTATGCCTAATTTATTAGCTGCTAGTTTAATAGCTCTCTCCGCTGGTGCTCTTTTGGTCATAATAGGATATGCTATACATCCTGAACGAAAGTTACTTTTCAAAAGACTAGCTGATAAGGTTAAGATAAATTTGGGCATGCGGAAGAGTCGCATATATGCAGCTTACATAATGTACGTATATAAACTCTATGACATTCTAAGTGCAATGTCGTCTTATATAATAAAGATTGGCAAGCTTGTTGCATCAGGAAAAGATATTGATATTGAAAAAACAGCTAAAAAGTTAGAAGACAAAGCCAAAGAAAGCGCCCAAGTCGTAAATCTTAAGGATGAAATAGCAGAGTATATAAAAGATAAATTGGGACTAAACATTTTCAAAGAAACAGAAAGCAAAATAAAAACCCTGGACGAAACTGTTAATGTTAATTTAGAAAATCTTAAAAAGCTAACCGATAGTATAAAGAAAGGTAATAAAGAACTGAATGTTTTCAACTACAAATTTGCGGTTTCTACTGATGATATGAAAAAGTTAGTTAGTTATTACGGTGACAAGTTTCAGAGCAAAGGAGAACAGGTTGAAGTCACTGTACAATATAAAGGTGGTGCGCAACTTAAGTCGGCTAACCCCCTGCAGAAAGTAGATATATCTGGCTTTAGTGGTAATCTTAAAGAATCTTCAAATTTTATTGGGGCTGTATTAGCAATATCTGATAAATTAATAATAGATAGAATAGATGATCAAGAGCTTGAAAGCCCGCTAATGACTATAGACCTGCAAAAATTAAAGTTACTATCTTACGAAAGCAAACTGCTTATTGATACCTTAGCTGCTCCTATAAAGGGATTAACTGAGTGGGTAAAGAAACTTATTAAAGGAAAGGCGGATAAGGAAGATAAGTTAGACCCAGCCGATCTTGGCAATCTAATGTTTGAAGCATACATAAACACTCATGATATAAAACTAATAACAGAAGAAGGAAATAAGGAACAAACTGAAGAAGAAGTTAACAAAAAAGAAGGAAAGCAAAATAAATATAGGAACAGAGGTCGTTTTATTTAGTTATGAATAAGCAACTAAAAAACTCAAAATGAAATTTTCTATAAACTTGTGTTTGAATCTTCACGTAGAGATAGATTATAAATTGATAAGTATTTAAGAGAATGCCGCTGATTGATCGTAATCGTCATCGTCATATTTTATACTCTTATCTTTCCAATAGTAATGACACACTAGTGCATTCGTCTAGTTTGCGTTATAGGCATAGTAAGACTTTAGATGGTGGTTATGTCCCTATGCTTTCGGTTATAGATCGGATGAGTCCTTTTGCATGTAGTGTTATGGTTATAGGACCTAAGAAGTATTTAGACCCGCAGGAAGGTGTTAAAGTGGATTGTTCGGCTGGTTTTGTAGCTAACATCGTACATGGTTTTCAGGCTAATAAGGATATATTAGACTTCGCACTTGATTATAGGTGGAACAAGCAGAATCCATCTGGTGTGTTAGGCAACGTAAAAGAGATGATAGCTTCTACATTGGATAATATTGCACGAGCTGATATTAATATCACTATGGCTATGGGCGATTTTATTGGTAGCATTTCTAAGTTTCTACTTCCTATACTTGGTTTTTCTAGTCCTGAACAGCAACAATTTCAGAAGGCGATAATGGGTATCTTGCATTTAGTAACGCAAGGCAAGGTAGTTTTACCTGAAAAGGAATTCGCTATATTTGATGGATTTGATATAAAAGTTCCTGATTTGGCGATTAGAAAGACTTACATTACTTTAACCGACGATCCTTCTTTATCATCTATTGGGATGGCTATTAGCGAGCTTGAAGTACTAGATTTACTACCAAAGTTCTTAGTAGGTAGGCAGCAGGAAGAGAGTAGTGATAAGGTGTATCGTAGTTATGCAGTTCATGGTGGGGGAACTAGCGGATTAGGTAAACAAACTATTAACCCTAATACGTTCCTACCCATAATATCAACAGATTATAACAGCGCTGTTATGAGCGAGCAATCAAAATCAGAGATAGAATTACAAAATACTATCAAAACCAGCTTATACGAAGCTTATGTTTTTACTCTAGGAATCCATCTGGCACTATTTGCTGACGACAGCAAGGGAGTTGATAGAATCGCTAGTCGTTACATATACTTACAGGAGGATTTACTCCGTGAGTCTGGTGGTGATTATAATTACGAAAAGGCATTAGATAAAGTTTTGTCTCTGGGCGGGGGATTCTCAAAGGAGGGTATAAACAGTAAAATAGAAAAAATATTTACACAGCCCTACGTAAGAGGACGTGTGAAAAGCTATATTAATGAGGAGGCGGTAGGATTATATTTCTTACTTTTCTTATTAAACAACTTCAAGCTACCGAAGGAGGGAGATGGCGTAACTATAACAAGTATAATAAATGCTGTAAATGAGATAGTCGGAAACAATGGGATATTTGGGAGCAAAGAAGAAGTAAAAGAAGCATCAAAAAAGGCGATAGAAAAATTATCAAAGGTTACTTCAATAGGCGGCTATAGTAGAGATTCATTACCAGATTTTGACAAAGATAGATTCAAAAAATTTATACATGATGTGCTAACGTACGCTATTTTAACAATTGGATTATTAGTTATGCCTGATCCCAAATGGCTACTTCAAACATCTATTAGTATCGATGAAAAGAATAAGATTGTAGAGGCTGATCTTAAACATTACTTGCCTAGTGATGTGTCGTCTCTTAGAAACTTTTATTGGACTTGGTATAACCAGCTCGTTGCAGACACACCATTTGCTAGGGCTCATGACGGCAGTCCAGAAAAACTATATGTCAAGATAGAGGCATTAAGCTACGTTAAGAACTATGTTTCTAATATTGCCGCTAAGGCGTTTGGGAGCTACGATGCTCTATTAGATATTTCAACGCCTACGAATTTCATGGATCGTGCTGGTGAGTTATTGCATAAGGTTTTAGCAGCACTAAACTTTGTTCAGCTTTTCCCACCAGGAGGATATAACTTCATACCCAATTTCCCAGCATTAGTTGCGGCGCTATACAACAATAAACCCTGTGTTCAACTCACATCCAGTAGCGACGAGGAAACAGGCGAAGGCATAACATACTATGTAGGACACTACGGAATAGTATTCCGCAATATAGATAGAATGCGTATATTCCCAGTCAACGACGCCTCAAGAAATGGAATTTTCTACTTACTACCCACGAAAATAAACTTGCGTTCCTCTAAACATTTTACTTATTCATCTAACCCAGAAAGATATGGCGAATTTAGCTATCCTACATGGTTAGATATGGAAATAGATTTCACACCTATCAATACTTGGATATTCCTATACGGAAACTTTTTAGGGATTGAAAACTTAGCTAAGCTTTTAAATATTTTTAACGTTGATACTACAGGTGGGGATTCCGGAGGTTTAGTTCGTGATATAAAACCATCTGAAGCCAAAAAACAAGTAGCTGAAGTTTTGGGTAGATGTAGGCTCACCTAAATACCATCTCTCAATCCCTTATGAGTATATAAATAATAACTAATATTGCATAAAAATTCAATAGTCCTTTCGCTTATAGTATCTAATAACTCTCCCACAGAGTTCATTAGCCACATGACGTATAACAATAACGGTCTAAAAAATAGAAATTGAGAACCAATAACGTAACGTTTATAGTTGATATTATTTATGGCTTCTTTAAAACGGTCATCCTTCTTATACTTATCACTAAGTAATACTTCAAAATACGAGATCCATTTATCTATATCTTCATCATAGTGGAGACTAGTAATAAGTTTATGCTGTATGATAGGATAAAAATTAGTGGCCATTTCAGATAAATATCTGGCAAAAAAGGTATTACTGTAATCTGTATAGGTTTTAGAAATATATTTTTCGTTATTTTCAATAGGAGCCAGTAAATTAGACTTGACATAATCTTTAACCTCGTGATAGACTTCGTCTAGATTTGGGAGATCCTTATGTAGTGTTATATACAGCTCTTGCGGCTCCATCTGTATAATATAGGTAGCACACGTTGGTAGTATTACATTTGTAAGTAGGTCTTGATCTTCTAAACTTACAATGACAGCATAACTGAAAGACAAATAGCTGAATATAGTGTGTATATCAGTCATAGATTGTTTTATATATATAGCGGTAGGTGGTTTTAACCTGGCAAGTCTAAATAGTTCTTCCGAGTCTGTAATGATAACAAGATTAGTAACTATATTTCTGTTTATTTGTGGTTTAGGTTCTATATTTTCTAATAACAATCCCATGTTTTTAAGCTTTTATACCATTTCCAAGTCTATGGCTACTGTAACAAGTTCTATGTACTTTATGCTTAGTGGCATTCTGACTATGATGGTTACATAAAGGTATCTGTCGAAATCCCTATTATTAGTCTCGTCGCATACGATGATGAACTCGTCTGGTTTGTATTCATGAGGGTCT
>Ga0308393_1000789_pt1 | contig 15789 bp, 7 predicted proteins | sample Hotspr2Sampleee2_FD_202364 | JGI IMG/M metagenome (GOLD analysis project Ga0308393, IMG submission 202364) | Hot spring phototrophic mat microbial communities from Mushroom Spring, Yellowstone National Park, Wyoming, United States - 20050630_ee2 ... | reverse complement strand
ATGGTTTCCAGTCTTTATAATCGGCCTTATAGAAGCGTATACCCTCTGGAAGGTCAATCGGCTCAGCTGCGTAGTCAATGGCATCTACCTCGAACCCGTATTTAGCGAAAGCGCGGGCATAACGTCCCCGGCCACAGCCAGCATCCAGTACCCGGGCAGGCGGATGAAAGTCCAGCTTCGTAAGGAGGGTACGAACGAAGCCCTCGGCTTCGGTGTCACTGCGGTGAGCATAGAGGAGGGAATAGTAGGGACTGGCGAACCAGTTGGACATCATACGAAGGTACAAAGGTATAGAGGATGTGTGCGAGAAAGGGTGTTTTTTTGTGGGGTGTGGGTGATTGGGGGCGGGCGACTGATCGGCGGTCTGATATCGGGGAGGTGTCTGGCCTGTTATCGCTCCATCATATTGGCTTCATCTGCGCGTCTGCTTTTTTTCTTTACGCTGCTCCCTGCCCAAGCCATTTCTGGGCTCGTTCAGGACACCTCAGGGGAGCCTCTTCCCTTCGTTACTGTTCAGAACCTTCGCACGCAGCAGGGTACTTACACAGACCTTCAGGGCCGCTTCATTATCCAGGCCCTGCCTACGGATACCCTGGAAGTGCGTGCACTCGGCTACGAAATCCGTCGCCTCCCTGCCAGCTACGCCACCCGTGTCCAGCTTAGCCCTAAGCCCATCGAAGTTGCCCCGGTCATTATCCGCGCCAGCGATAACCCCGCTTACCCGCTCATCCGGGGCCTTCAAGCGCACCGCACCCGCTGGAACCCCCTGAACATCTCCCATGCTTACAAAAGCTACAATAAGCTCCTGGTTACCCTCCCGGACTCCCTGCGCCCAAAAGACAGCGACTCCCTACCTACTTATCTGACTATATGGGAGACCGAAACCTATAAAATCTATCTGGATGCGGCCCATACGCAAGAAAAGCTTTTGCGGCAGCGCATCTCTGGCAACCTCCCCGTGCAATCGTTCTTTTCCCCCACTGTACTTCAGCCGCTTGGTCTCTATGAGAGCTGGATTACCATCTTGGACAAGCGTTTTGCCAGTCCTATTGGGCCGCAGGCTTTTTCGTACTATGACTATGAGCTGTTGGATACGCTCTACCAGGGAAAGGATACCTTGTATCATATTCGGTTTTTCCCACTCTCAGCGAAACAATCCTGGGGAATGAGCGGCCACCTTTATGTGGCTGTGCCGGACTATGCGCTGGCCAGCGTGCAGGGGCAAGTGCACTTCACCTGGGCGGAGGCCACCACGGCATCTATTGAGGCTTTTTCTATTGAGCAGGTCTATACGAAACTGGGTGATACGGTATGGTTTCCTACGCAGCTTCACACAGAAGTGCTTTTACATGCACGACTCTCTCAGCGTTCTCTCCGGCTGCTTGTCAAGACGCGCTCCTATCTGCGGGATATTGAGATTCCGCCTGGCATCCGGCCTGGGAAAGGCGATCGGCTTCTTTTACCGACGCAGGTACCTCCGCTCTCGGATAGCCAGCGTGTAGAGGCGCTTTCACCGGCTGAGCTTCGTTCCTATCAGATTTTGGACAGTCTGATTGCGCAAACGAACCTCCGTCGTCTGCGCATCCTCTTTGACACCCCCTCCCTGATAAGTGGGCGAATACCCATGGGAGCCTTCAACCTGGTATTGCGGCCTTTTCTGCTTTACCATGCGGGGGAGGGGTGGCGTCCGCAGCTTGGCATAGAGACGAGCGATAAGGTGCTTTCCTGGGTCCGATTGCGGGTATGGGGCGGGTATGGCACCAAACGCCAAGCCGGCCTGGCGGGAACCCCCTGGCGCTACGGCGCCGAAATAGAAGCAGGCCAGACCGCCCTCCTGCGCCTGTCCTTTCATGACGATGTGGTGGAGCGAACGCTGCCCCGCCTCTTAGACGAGCGGCCGATGTTTCTTCCGCTTACGCAGAGTCCGTATGAGCGCTTTGCTCGGGCGTATGACTTGGGCTGGGAGTCGTTGGTGCGGCAGCGGCAGCTATTGGCGTCTGCCCGGCTCTTTCTGATGGGGCGCCTCTGGCTGCTCTCGGAAGGGGGCCTCGTAGAGCGGCTTGCCCCTGACCAAGAACCCGTACGCCGCTACCTTCTCAAAGCAGGCCTGGAAGTCTCACCGAAAGAGACTTTTTTAGAGCGGGGGAGTCTCCGTTGGCGGGTGGAGGCTGTGTATCCTCAGCTGCGCTTAGGGGGCGGCTGGCTCATGCCTATGACCGGCTGGGACCCTGACAGCTGGTTCTGGCAAGCTGACCTTTTCCACCAGTGGCGCTGGGGCAGGTGGGCCCACCTCTCTTTGCGTCTGTCTGGCGGCCAGGTCGGCCCTACCGTGCCTCTCTTGTGGCATCATTACCTACGCACTTTATCCCATAGTGCGCTCCTGAGTCAGCCCTTTACCCTTTCGGCGCACCCCGAGAAACGCTGGGGCCGCCATTTTGGCTATACCTTTCTCAGCTGGGAAATACCCAATAGCCGCTTCCCCAAACCGCGCCTCTGGACCCCCACCATAGCGATCTTAGTCCAAGGTGCCTTCTTAGATGGCTGCTCCTATCCCGAGCTCGGCCTCCGTCTCAAAAACTGGCTTCCCCAAACCTTAGCTCGCTATGCCCGGGCTTTGAGCCGTCTCTCCCCAACCCTCTACAAGAATGCCAGGGCCCCTCTCTCCCAAGGCTGGTTTCTCCGCATTGAGGCCGACCTCTAAGGGCTCACCAGCCCAGCCGATCATACATCACCTGGAAGTAATATAGCCCCCCGATCGCGGGCCCACCCCGGGCCTCTATATGATAAAAGTTGAGCAGATTTTGCGTCCCTATTCGGAATTGCATATGCCACTGGGGTAGCCGGTAGCTCACCTGCGCATGGAGGAGATTGTATGTAGGCACTATCCCCTGAAAGGTCGTTATCTCAAAGTAATACGCATGTACCCACTGATGCCACACTTGAAAGCCCCAGCGTCCAGCTATCTCTTCGCCGATAAGCCCTAAGCTGGTTTGATGGGGAGGCGTGTTGAAGCTCGCAATAAGCCCAGGGTCTAAGCTCTTTCCCTCTTCCAGGCCCCAGGCCTGGGCATAGGTGTAACCTCCTGCGAGCCTTAGATGACGCATAAGCTGATACTGAAATCCCACCGTGAAAAACTGCGCTTGGGGAGTGCCTGGAATATTGTAATAGCGTCCGTACAAAGGAGAGAGGCGGTTAGAACTGACATCGGCGGGAGAAAGCTGCTGCGTGGGGTCTGCTGGTCCGTGTATACGAATATTGCCATGCATGTCCTTGTAGCGGTTATAGGCGTAGGAGAGGTCTATGAGGAGCCGCTGTTCAAAGAGCTGGTGCCGCGTGCCTACCTCAAAGGCATGCACAATCTCTGGGCGTAGGCCATTGATGGGGAGGCTGCGTAAAAGCTGGGCGGCCTGCTCCGGAGGCACTCCTCTCGCGATGGCTTCCCGATAGGCTTTCACGGAGTTCAAAGTGTAGTTATTCGTGCCAGCAATACCCAGCGCCCGGTCTGTTTGGGGCAGCGCTCCAATCAGCAGAGCTTCCGTCTGCAGGCGAATAAAGAGTGCCTCAGAAATGGGATTCCGAAAGCCCATCTGATAGCCGCCCCGTACGACGTGATGCCCCTTCTTATCCACGGCGTAGGTGGCCATGAGCCGGGGTGTCAGGCGTCCTTGCAGCACGTACTGCCGCTGGTCAAACCGCATGGCCGCTGTGAGTTGGAGCCGCTCTTCCCAGAAGCCTCGCCGCATCTGGACAAAGGCCCCGTACTCATAGTTCCAAAAGGGCTTCCCTGTCGTGTCAATGAATATCGTTCCCGCTGAGTTGATTTCAAAAAGGCGGAAGTTGCCTCCAATCAAAGTCTGAATGCCGCCTATCCGAGGAAGTTCATACTGGGTCTCCAGATGGTAGAGGCCGCACCGATCGATTAGTCGTCCCCCTCCTTGGGTGACGGGGACATTGAGCAGAGAGTCTGTTAGCGCTCGTAGGCGAGGGGAGCCGGGAAGGGGGCGAGCTTCGCCTACATCCCAACGGGTACCTAAGAAGCCTGCCACTGGTGCCGCTGTGGGCAGCTGCATCAGATACCGAGTATCCGCATCCGCCAAACGGCGAGCCGCCGCGGCATCGCCCATCGCCGGCACGGGAAAGCCATAATAATCTTCAAACGCCGTCTTGTCTGCCGCACTCATGTAAGTCTCTAAGTACCCACCATAAGCCAAAAGGAACTGCGGAAACCACACAGTATGCGGCTTGACCACATTGAGGAGGTTAGCGCCAAGCACGCCCAGCGGCGTCGAACGCCCCCCGTCCTCCTTCATCCCATATAGACGCACAAAACCCCGGCTATGCTTGAGCTCCAACTTATGCGCCTGATAAAGAAAGCCATAAAGCGCATAGCGGGTGTTTGCCTGATACAGGGTATTACCCGTCGCCAGGTGGCTGAAAAGACTCAGCTCCATCTGGTCGGAGAGGCGATATGTAAAGGTCGTAGAGCCTTTGAGGATCCGGGCTTCGGGCGAGATCAGCTCCCCCTCTGCGTAGCCTGTTCGGGCGATATACATACCTGGCATAGGCCTTCCATCAGCAAAGGGGAGTTGCCCCGGTGGGAGGAAGATCCGCGCATCATAGCCGTAGCCATTTTCGGGTTTATAGCCGGGGTTGTCGATGCCCGGGATGGCGTAAATGCCTGTGGCCCCAGCATAGGAGCCAATGTCACGCCGGCTATTGGCATACCAGTCCGCGCCATTGAGCCACTGAAAGGTCGCCTTTACGCCGAAGCGGTTCTTCCAGCTGTGGGCGATGCGTATCTGGGCATTATAGTAGGGGGCGGGCGAACGGTCTGGGCTGGCTATATGATTGACGCCTGTCTGGAGCCACACCGAAAGGCCGGGATATTGGAAGGGGTCTTTCAGGGTGGTAGAGAGGGCGCCATTGAAGGCGTTTGGACCGTACAGGGCGGAGGCCGGCCCAGCTACCACTTCAGCATTAGCGATGTCTATCTCGGCAGGACTTGTAAAAGTAATCACCGGAATGTTGAGCGCTGTAGATTGCATCTCAATGCCATCTACCCGATTGATAAAGCGCACATTTTGTGTATTGCCAAAGCCGCGGGTATTGATGACCGGGAAAGTGAAGCTGGTATGCATCACCTGCACCCCAGGCAGAAAAGAGAGCGTCTGGGAGAATAGTGGTGTAGGCGAGTCGGCTATTAAGCGCCCGGAAAGCTGAGCCACCTGCACCGGCGAGCGCATGAAAGCCTCCTCTACCCGTGAGGCAGAAATCACCACCTCCTCCCCTATGATCTCCTGCTCCCTCAGCCGAATCTCCTCAGGTGCTTTCTGAGAAGGCCCAGGTAAAAGACTCACCCGCTGACTCTGATACCCCACATAACTCACCTCCACCAGCACCGGATCAGCTATCGTCGTCGCCACCCGAAACTCCCCCTTATCGTCGGTTACTGCTCCCAACACGCTCCCCAATACCCGCACATACGCGCCGGCCAGCGGCTCCCCTGAATTTCCATCAACTACCCGCCCCCGTAGGTACAGCGTCTGGGCAGCTTCCTGCTTCTGCGCTTCGCCCTTAGGACGAAATTCCCGAGCTACCCGCCGCAAAATCAGGACCTCCTCCTGCGCATATCCAAAACTAACCACGCTCAGGACAAACCAAGTAACGACAGGATAAAAACGAAACTTCTGCATGGTGCAAGTTTAGAGAAAAATCCCCAATCTGCCTTGAGCCCTCCAGAAAACTACCAGCGGTCCCTCCATAAAGGCTTCCGACACTAAAAGGGTTGTACTTTTGCAGAGGAGAGGTGCCGGAGTGGTCGAACGGGCCTGACTCGAAATCAGGTATTCCGCGATGAGCGGAATCGGGGGTTCGAATCCCCCCCTCTCCGCAGGGGGCCTGCCCGGGAGAATGGTAGCATAAGGCCGCGAGGCCGACGCAGTGCTCGCTTACAAAGAGAAAAAGCCCCCAAGAAGGGGGCTTTCTACATTTTTGTCACGCTTTTCCGAAGCGGGGTGGGGGATTTTTAGCTTAGGGGCTTATGTAGCACCAGCGTAGGGGGATGGTGTAGTTTTTGATTTGGACTTTGACGAGGTAATAGCCAGGGGTGATGTAGTCGGGGAGGAGCCAGGTGTAGTGCGTGGTGTTTGAAGGCGGGGTAGCTTCGCAGAGGAGACGCCCGTCAAAGGTATAGAGGGCCAGATGTTGAAGGGGACTTTCCGCGCTTTCTATAGTCAGGATTGGGCTATTGGCGGGGGTAGGGTAGAGGCGGATGGTTTCACCGGCGGAGCGATTTGCCCAGGCCAAGGATGAGGTCAAGTCTATGACGGTATCCTGTCCGGCCACAGGCTGGGAATAAGTCTGCGTAGGGAGGGATAGCACTTTGAAGAGGCGGGGCAGGGAAAAAGTCATAATGGTGTCAATGTATCTGAGGGCGGCGGCTTTCTCGGCGGGGGTGGAGTTAGAATACCAGCCCCAGGGTTGAAAGCCTACACCTGGGAAAGGCCGCAGGCCCGGGAAGGGCGCATCCGACGAAAAATCCGGCAAAAGCGCTGCGAGATTGCCTTTTTCATAGAGGCGCAGATGAATATCATGACTACCGGAGACTTCTATGATGGGGTAGTTCCCCACTGCGGTGTAGACCGTAGCCGTTAGGTAAGGGGTGGTGTTGTCATCGACGCCATGGAACGAGATGACCGGGATGTTTTCATTTTGGATGAAGGTGGTGTCTCCGAGGGCGCCGCCGAGGTTGAGTACGGCTTGGATGTGGGAGGGATAGCCGTCGTTGCCACTACCGCCCTCAAAGGCATTACCGCCGTCTTGTCCGTTAGGACCTTGACGACCCAGGCCCAGAGCCGTGGTGTCTACGAAAAGCTGACCATTGGAGTAAATAAACTTAGGTTGATTGAGTTCGCTGGGGAGGTTGAGATAAGCCACATGGAGTCCGACATAAGCGCCGGAGGAGGAGCCGCCCATGACGATACGGTCGGGGTCGATGCGCCATTGGTTGGTGGTGGCGGCGTCTTTTCGGAGGTAGCGCACGAGGGCTCGGCCGTCCTGCACCGCTCGCCATACTGCCCGGATAATACCGGCTGCACGCTCTTCCTGCGTGCTCGCCTGCGGATTCCAGCCTAACCTATGGGTGGCAGAAATCGCGACATATCCCCGCCGGGCATAGCGTCGACACAGTTCTACGATTGCGCTATCCTCCTTGGTGCCTATGGGTGTTTTCCCAAAGGCTTGACTTGCAATAGAGGGGGGCAAGAAACTCCCCGCATGAAACAGGATGATCACCGGCCGCCGCTGCGCCGTATCCCCCGCCGGCTCGTAAATGTCCATGTACAAATCCTCGGGCTGATTGGTTCCATATGCATAGTTGCGGCCATAAATGACATTTTTTGTAACTTTTATGCCGGTAAAAACTTCATTCTGATAGCGCTAGAGGCTCTGGCCTAGCCCGATACCTACTACGAGAAGGGCGCCTACGCTTATTCGCCAAGCACGCATAACGCAAAGTTATGCACTTCCTGCGAAACTGCGAGAGGCATGGATTGCAATCAGACTTTCGGATCGGCTATTGTCGTACTGGGACGGCTGGACCAGACAAAAAAACCTATATTTGTCCTATGCGCTCGCTTATCATAGGCTTGGTGGGAGCTTTATTCCTAACCGCTTCCGGCTATGCGCAGCTGTCGGGTACTTACACTATTGGGGCTACGGGAAACTACTCCAACCTCACAGCTGCCATGAATGCCCTCAATTCGCAAGGCATCAATGGAAATGTGCGCTTTGAGATTTTGCCGGACTATGCGGGGGAGCCCTCGGGTACTGCAACCATTAATGTGGCTCAGTTCGGTCCCTACCCAGGCATGGGATTATACAATGTTACCCTCACCGTGCATAGTTCGGTGACGAGTCCTATTACGATAACAACCAATCCTAGTACGGGGCTGACGAGCCGCTTTGTCTTCCGGCTCACAGGTGTGAATAACTTTACGATTGATGGTGGGCCTAATCGGCTACTCCGCTTCACTACCGGCGCGCCGGCGAGCAGTGCGGGTATCATCGGCCTGATTTCGGACAATACCTACCACTCCAATCCCTGCAAACGCATCACCATCCGTAATGTAGAAATAGATGGGGCTGACAAAGCCCAAACCCGCGTGGGCGTCTATCTCGGTCAGCAAAGCTCTTTCCCAGACGCCGCCAATGTGGCTGGAAATAACGACATCACCATAGAAAACTGCTGGATCTACGGGGTGCAAGAGGGGATCATTCTGCATGGCCACTCCAGCCAGGATAAAAATAATCAGATTATAGGCTGTAAAATTGGGCACCCCACTTTGATTGCCAGCTGGGGTGGAAGTAGCCGATCGGCCGGTATTGTCGTCTCCGCACAAGAAAACCTTCTCATAGAGCGAGACACCATCTTCAATGCCAGCAGTGGCAGCAGCTATGGCTATACCGGTATAGCTGTGGGATATACTCCTCAAAGCACTTCCGCCAGTACAGCCTGTAAAAATGTGCATATTCGCCGTAACTGGGTCTATGGCATTGCTTACACCGGAACAGGTGGATGGGATGCCTTCGGCATCCGAGTACATGTGGGTTCTCTCACTAATAGCCAGACTTATATCTACAATAACTTCATTGCTGACATTCGGGCAGATGGCTTTAGCGCCCCAGCAGGCGACTGGAATGCCTATGGGATTCTCTTAGACGGCAGTAGTAACGCCAATGCCGGTGTGTATGTCTATCATAACTCTATTCACCTGTACGGAAGCGTAAATAGCAGCTTTACTAATTCTAACCCGTCCTGTCTGGCAATTCGGAGCGGCATTACGGGTGGGGTCTATGTACGCAATAATATCTTTCAGAATACGCAGAGACCGGGCTCAGCTTCTCCCACCCGGCGTACCATAGCAGTGGCTTATCAGGGGAGCAGTCCAAATGTGTTTGCGGAGCTTGACAATAATGCCTATTATGTAGCCAATGCCAATGGTTCTCAGTATGCTTTCATAGGCGCCTTAGGGAGTAATGTCCGTGCGACCCTGACAGCCTGGCGAGGTGCCGTAGGGAGTACTCGGGAGCAGAATAGTATCCAGCTCTCAGCTGGGACCCCCTTCCGGTCTAACGACACCCTGCACATTCCGCATGGGACGAGCACGCCGATTGAGGGGGGAGGGGCCCTGATCAGTAGTCCGATAGCTATTATCACGGACTTTGATGGTGATCCGCGTCCAGATGGCTCGCCCAATCCCGATATAGGAGCGGATGAGTTTGTGGCGGTGATCCCGCCGTGCCCGACAGCCATCAGTGCAGACCAGATCAGCGCTTCGCCGACAACCTTGCAAGTGGGGACAGGTAGCATCACGCTCTCTGTTAATAATCCTGCTAATGTGACGACACCGGCTTATTGGCTGATGTCTGTGGATGGGGGGCCTTGGAATGTGATTGCGGCCTATACAGGCCCCTCGTATGTCTATACCCCTTCCTCTGCGGGAAATTATGCTTTTCGGCTGGTGGCGATCGTAGCTCCTTATCACAGCGGCTGTGGCCTGCAGAATGACTCTTCTAACATCGTAAGCGTCTCCGTTGTTTGCCCTACCGCCCTAAATGCCGACCAGATCAGTGTAAATCCGACAACTATCATGCAAACGCAGACGGTAACTTTATCTGTGAATAATCCCTCTAACGTTACTCTGCCGGCGCAGTGGGAGGTCTCTACGGGGGGTGCATCGGGGCCATGGAACGTTTTAGCTCCTTATACAGGCTCCTCCTATACTTATGCGCCTTTGCAAGGGAATTATTGGGTTCGGCTCACGGCTCTACCCCCCGCCGGGTGCTCCAATACCCCTGTATCGTCTAACGTAGTGAGCTTTACGGTACTGCCCCCTCCCGGCACAAGTATGTATAACTTTATAGACCTTACTCCTCAGACACCTACCAGAACCGATACCAGCTTCAGTTACAGCACGAATGGATATCCCACTGGCTCTAATCGCCGCCCTATGGGGAGTTTGGATTGGGGATCCCCTGCGGTATTCCATATTTACCGTATTCGCAATTGCTTAGACTCCCTGCGAGTAAATCTCTGTAACAACCCTGGGAATGGGAGTGGCTCCTACTATGATCCAGACCTCCATGTTTACAACTCCCGGACCGGCTGCGGCTATCGCCAGGATGGAGGTTGTCCCGGATATGTGCCGCACATTCTTCTCATTAATAACTCGGCGGCACAAGCCTGTAACACCTACACTACTACGTTATCTGGCAATCCTAATCGTCAGCCCATGTCTTTACAAGCTGGCGATACGATCTGGATTATTATCCAGAGGTTTGGCTCGAGCGGCGGGCCTGTGGATTACGTCTTGGAAATCACCGAGTACCCCTACGATCCCAGCTCTGCGCCGACTCTCCCACAGCCGCCGTACTTTTCTTACGATACGAGTCGGGTCTGCTGGACAGGGGCTATTGTCCGGGATACCTTCAATACCGGAATCACCACGCCGGGTATCCAGCACAACTGGTATGTCAATGGCACGCAGGTCCTGAGCGTGACAGGCAATACCTTCATAGCTCAGTTCAACGCCCCTGGTATTTACACGGTGGTGGCCGAGCTGACCTCAGCGCAAAGTTCAGCCTGCACTCCGTCCTCCCAGGCTCCTCGGGATACCGTTTATGTCGTTGTGGATTCTCTGCCAGCTACCAATATCCGGGTGGATGGGAGTGAGTACCTTCCCGGAAGCTATGCCAGCATCAGTGGCAGTGGTAGTAGCTTGTGTGTCCAATACTCGCCCACTATCATAGGATCTGCTTTCACCTATAGCTGGGTCATCCATGGCTCTACCTACACGGGGCCGGGGCCTCACACAGAGTGCTATACCTCTTCGCGAACGGATACCGTAGTCCTCATAGTCCAAAATGGCGCTTGTACCGAAATAGACACGGTGTATGTGATTGTGGATCTATCCACTGGCCTTCGGAGCAGCTGGGGAGGGCTGCGGGTGTATCCGGTGCCTGCGCAGGAGGCTATATATGTAGTTTGGCCGGCGGATGGGCCAGCCCACTGGTGGATAGAAGACCTGCGCGGCCAGCGCGTCTATGAAGGAGAAGCGACTCTCTCCGCCGGCACGGCCTATCGCATTCCCCGTCAGAACCTCGCCGCCGGACTCTACCTTCTCCGATTTATGCAGGGAGATAGGCACTACCTCCAGCGCGTCGCTTTTGAATAAAACGGCTCTGATAAATCGCCCACGATGGGGCAGGCGTCAATTGCCTGCCCCATCGTATTTTTGAACTATGCGCCGGTTTCTCCTGTGGAGTGGGGGGATTATCGCCTTCCTGCTTATTCTCCTTGCGGTTCTGCCCTTTTTCTTCCGAGGTAAGGTGGATAGCCTCCTCAAAGAACAAATCAATAAAAACCTCCGCGCTCGCGTAGATTACCAGGGCCTAAGTCTGTCATTTTTTCGGCACTTTCCCGCCCTCACGCTGCGTTTGGAGGGGCTTGTGGTAGCTAATCAGGCTCCTTTTGAAGGCGATACGCTCCTCCAATGCGATGCTATAGACCTCGGCCTGGATGTCTTAGCGCTTTTGCGCGGAAAGGTAGATATTACCCGTTTCTACCTCATCCGACCGAAAATACTCGTGCGGGTCTTATCGGATGGGCGGGCTAACTGGGATATTACCGTGCCCGACACGACCACCTCTACCGAAACTAAACCGGACACGACGCCCACAACCTTCCACCTGGCTCTGCGGCGCTATGCTATTGAGGAGGGAAATCTCACCTACATAGACTCCTCTACTAAGCTCTATGCCCGCCTCGTGGGCCTAACCCACACTGGCAAAGGCGACTTTACGCAGGACCAGGTAGACCTCGCTACGGAAACAGAAATAGCTGAGCTCTTCCTGACCATGGACCAAACTCGGTACCTCAATGGGCAGCGATTTACGGCCGAACTGGATTTAGACCTCAATCTACCAGCCCAGCAGTATCGCATCTCAAAAGGGCAGTTTGCCCTGAATGACCTGCGGTTGGAACTGCAAGGGCAAGTGAGCTTGCCCGATACCCAGACGACCCTTTTAGATATGCAGTTTGCGGCGTCAAAGGCTTCCCTCAGGTCCCTCCTCTCGCTCGTCCCTGCTGTCTATAAGAAAGGTTACGAGGACCTCTCTACGGATGGCACGCTCAGCCTCAGCGGCTATGTGCGAGGGGAAATGCGTGATACCCTGTTGCCGGCCTTCGGGCTCAAACTCCGCATAGACCAGGGCCGCATCGCCTACAAAGCCCTTCCCAAAACCATAGAAGGGATTTTCTTACGCCTGGCCCTGGAAAGTCCCGCCCCTACGCTGGAAAGCCTACGCATAGACTTGGATACCCTCTCTCTCAAAGCCGGACAGACCGCCCTCGCGCTCTCCTATCATAGCACGGGCCTCTCCTCCCTCAATCTAAAAGCCCTCATCAACGCTCAGGGGCAGTTGGAAGATTTTGCAGCCGCTTTACCCTTAGGCTACACTTTACGAGGCGCTTTTCAAACGCAGCTGCGCTTATCCGGTACTTACGCAGAGAAAAAACTCCCCTCCATAGATGGAACCCTCCGCTTATCCGAGGGGTATGTCAAGGCCGATGCGTATCCAGCGGCCATAGAAAACCTGCGCATAGACTTTGCGGCTAATAGTCCCGAAGGCAACTTAGCCCAGTCCGTGGCGGAGCTGCGGACCATGGCCTTTACGCTGGCAGGTCAGCCCGTCCAGCTTAGCTTGCGCATAGAAGACTTAGAGGCCCTGCGCTTTGCATTCGCTACCCAGGGCGTCTTAGATTTAGGGGCGCTCCTCCAAATCTTCCCCTTAGACAGCACTGAAATGGCCGGCCTCCTCCGCTTTGATCTCAAACTCCAGGGCACCCGAGACGCCTTAGAAAAGCAAGATTATGCTCGTTTGCCCGCTAATGGCTACCTCATAGTGGATAAGTTCTCCTACAAAAGCCCAGACTTACCCATGGGTACCCAAATAACCTCCGCTCGATTGGATTTTTCTCCACAATCTGCCACGCTCTCAAACTGTCAAGGCCAAATTGGCCGCTCGGACTTTCAGGTGAGTGGAAGCCTTCAAAACTACCTGGGGTATGTTTTGCGCGATGAAAAACTCATTGGCACGCTTTCCCTTCAGAGCCGGCGCTTGGACCTCAATGAGTGGATGAGTAGTGACACGACAAAAGCCGCCTCTGCCAGCTCCGATACCGCCAGCACCTTAGAGGTGGTCGTTATTCCAGCGAACATAGACTTTACTTTCCAAGCCCAGATAGGGGAGCTGCTGTATGACCAGATGCGCTTTCAGAATGCGCGGGGGCGGCTCGTGATTCGGGACCAGAAGGTGGTCTTGGAGAACTTTGAGATGGGGGCCTTTGGGGGGCTTTTGGCGCTCAGTGGGGCTTATGTCGCGCCGAGTAAAGACCAGGCCAGCTGGAATATGCGATTTCGGTTTCAGGAGGCCCGCATTGAGGAGCTGGCTAAAAACATTGCTACCCTGCGCCGGCTCGCCCCTATCGTAAAAAGCGCGCAAGGCACCGTTAATCTAAACTTAGAAGCCGGCAGCCGCTTGAAACCCGATATGATGCCGGACCTATCTACGTTGAATGGGCAGGGGCTGGCGGAGGTCCTTCAGGCGACGGTGCAAGGCGCAGCTTCCCTACAAGCTTTGAGCAGTGCTACGAGGCTCCCCGCGCTTTCTCAGGTGACCCTCGCTAAAGCGAGTATCCGGTTTCGTTTGCAGGATGGTGGGCTTTATGTAGAACCTTTCCCAGTTCAGGCGGGCAATCTTCGGATGGAAGTGGGTGGTATAACCCGTTTAGACCAAAGTATTGCCTACACAGTGGGCATAGATGTGCCGGCGGAGATGGTGGGGGCGGTAACCCAGGCGCTCAACCTGCCAGGTGTGCAGGGGGGCGTGCGGCTCATAGCGGATTTAGGGGGCACAACCACGGCGCCGAAAGTGACGGGCGTGCGCACCGATAAAGGGGGTGCTCCCCTCACTCAGGCGTTGGAAGCTCAAAAAGCCAAAGTAGAAGCCGAGCTTAAGCGCCGAGAGGATAGCCTCCGGCGGGCCCTGGATGAAAAGCGCCGAGCCGAGGAAGAGCGCCTGCGCCGCGAAGTCGAAGAACGCCGCAAAGCCGAAGAGGAGCGCCTGCGCCGCGAAGCCGAAGAGCGCCGTAAGGCCGAAGAGGAGCGCCTGCGCCGTGAGGCTGAAGAGCGCCGCAAAGCCGAAGAAGAACGCCTCCGCCGCCAAGCCGAAGAAGAAAAACGTAAACGCGAAGAAGAGCTCAAAAAGAAACTCCCTTTCCCCCGGTGAGAGGCAGCCTGAAAGAGAAGGAACCGCCAGTTGCTTGAGCCTCTTCTTAGGTAGAAGGCATTTCTAAGCGCATTGTGCTTTTGTCAGGGAAGTAAAGAGACATGCCGCACGCACTGGCTTATGCGTGTAGTAGCGGAAAGTTTGTACTTTTGAAAGGGCCATGACGGCGGTACTCATTGTCTTCATCGTGATAGGCATTCCTGTTTTGGGAGGATTAGCCTTGGGTGCCTATAAAGAATGGCTGAAGTATCGGGGCCGATTTGCCACCACAGCCGAAATAGAAGAACTCAAAACGCAACTCGCTCGCCTGCAGGCCGAAAACCAGAACCTCCGCCAGCGCCTGGAAAACCTGGAGACGATTGTCGTGAGCGAAGTCTGGGAAAAGCGCGGCTCTACAACAGGCGCCTCTCAACCGAACATAGACATCCCCAAGACGCTCGAATAGTATGGTCGGATTAGCTATTATTGTAGGCGCTATTTTGCTGTATAAGGCTTACAAGCTCAGGCTAAAGCACGATACAGAACTCAAGGAGCTGCGGGAGCAGAATGCACGTTTACGGGCGCAGTTGGAGGCGCTGCGGCGGGAGCATGAGACCGTGCTATCCCGACAGGGGATTGCTGGTGTGAGCGCAGAGCTGACGGATACACAGAAGGCGGCACAGATTGCGGAGGCCATCCGCCGGAAAGAACCCCTTCTTTAACGTGGGCGCACGCGCAGGCCCTTCCCATCTACCGCCACAGTGGTGAAGTATCCCCATACTCGGCGGCGGTCCCCAGAGAAGTTTGAGGTAACATTATCCGGCGGAGGCGAAAAGCCCCCACTTCCCCCAAAAGCATTCCGCACCAGCTGATCATAAAACCGAGTCACTTGCCTGGGCAGCGTCCAGAGTTCTACATAAAACGTGTCTTGGGGTTTCACCTCAAAAGGAAGCTCAAAGACGACAAAGTTCCCGTCAATGTAGCGGTCATCGCTGTAAATCCATTCTGTGAGCCGATTGAGGAGCGTGTCATTGCGCCAGGTACGCAGCCGGTAGCCCTGATTTTCGCCAGGGGGATCCTGCGAAATGCCAATGAGTCTATAGCCGGCGGGAATAGGCCCCCTCGCCGGTAGAAAGGTATCTATCAAAGCTAAGATGCGCACAGTCTCTAAGAGCGGCATAGCCTGCGAGGTGAGATTTTCGTCATCCACCTGGACTTTGAGGCGGTAGTGGTGGGTAAGTTGGGGACGCACAGAGCCGCCTACGCGCATATACACGGAATCCCGCCACCGAAGAGTGTCTTGGTTGCCTGTTTCCACCTCTTCCAAAATCACGACCGCATTGGACACAACCGGGGGCAGGGTAGGCGCAAAATACCCTGTGCTACGGCTAATGCGCGCCAGGGCACTGTCCCGATCGCCAAAGTAGTAAGCTTCAACTACCAGTTCGCCGGTGTCGGAAG
>Ga0308393_1000767_pt1 | contig 16081 bp, 9 predicted proteins | sample Hotspr2Sampleee2_FD_202364 | JGI IMG/M metagenome (GOLD analysis project Ga0308393, IMG submission 202364) | Hot spring phototrophic mat microbial communities from Mushroom Spring, Yellowstone National Park, Wyoming, United States - 20050630_ee2 ... | reverse complement strand
GCTCTACCGTGAGCCGAAATTGTTGAAAGCGTTGTGTTGTGACAGCAGCGGGCGCTGGCGCTGGCGGTTTCAGTGCTCTACCGTGAGCCGAAATTGTTGAAAGACGGAAAAGGCGACTGGCTAACGCCAAACCTGGCCGTTTCAGTGCTCTACCGTGAGCCGAAATTGTTGAAAGAATACATCACTGTATCGCTTAATCCGTGACGTACAACGTTTCAGTGCTCTACCGTGAGCCGAAATTGTTGAAAGAAAACTCTTGTGCGCGCGCGACAATTGCGCACGGGAGTTTCAGTGCTCTACCGTGAGCCGAAATTGTTGAAAGCAATCCGTTGTGTGCGCGCTCGACAAAAGCGCAAGCGCGCGTTTCAGTGCTCTACCGTGAGCCGAAATTGTTGAAAGGCCACCAACCTCGACCCCTACACCGAGCTGGTGTAGTTTCAGTGCTCTACCGTGAGCCGAAATTGTTGAAAGCTTTCTAGTCTATTTGCGCGTAACACCTCCTTGACGTTTCAGTGCTCTACCGTGAGCCGAAATTGTTGAAAGGGGAAAGCGGATGATCAGACAAACAAATCATCCGTTCGGTTTCAGTGCTCTACCGTGAGCCGAAATTGTTGAAAGTTTCCAGTTCCCTTCGCGGAACGGAGTACGACGATACGGTTTCAGTGCTCTACCGTGAGCCGAAATTGTTGAAAGTTTGAAAGATTCCCGCCGCCATAATTTCTAATTCTGCGTTTCAGTGCTCTACCGTGAGCCGAAATTGTTGAAAGGCTCACTATAATCGATTATTTACTCAACGCGCTGGCGTTTCAGTGCTCTACCGTGAGCCGAAATTGTTGAAAGACGCCTTGGGCGCCGGATGCGCCCGGGTCTTCGTACAGTTTCAGTGCTCTACCGTGAGCCGAAATTGTTGAAAGCGGTTGCGCCCGTGCCGGAGCAGCAGGCAGCGCAAGCAGTTTCAGTGCTCTACCGTGAGCCGAAATTGTTGAAAGAGCGCGAGCTGGAGAAAGACCAACGCCAGCAATGACTGTTTCAGTGCTCTACCGTGAGCCGAAATTGTTGAAAGGAATCTTTCAAAAACATCATTTACCGGAGTTGGTGGCGGTTTCAGTGCTCTACCGTGAGCCGAAATTGTTGAAAGGGCGTCGGCGATGTTGATGATTTTCGTCAGCAGCTGTTTCAGTGCTCTACCGTGAGCCGAAATTGTTGAAAGGCCGAAAGCAGCGCAAACAAAACGCGCCCCAGTGAAAACGTTTCAGTGCTCTACCGTGAGCCGAAATTGTTGAAAGATCACCCCGGTCACCGACGCGAAGCGCGGCCTCGTTGTTTCAGTGCTCTACCGTGAGCCGAAATTGTTGAAAGGTAATTGTCTCGATGCAGACGCCAACCGGCAAGCGGCGTTTCAGTGCTCTACCGTGAGCCGAAATTGTTGAAAGTTCAGCGCGGATCGGAACTACTTTTCACTATTCGCGTTCTGTTTCAGTGCTCTACCGTGAGCCGAAATTGTTGAAAGGAGCCGACTTCCGCCAGAAACCGATGTTGTTCGTCGGTTTCAGTGCTCTACCGTGAGCCGAAATTGTTGAAAGATACACTTCTTTCCCCACCAACTTCTTCAGCTCAGAGAGGTTTCAGTGCTCTACCGTGAGCCGAAATTGTTGAAAGTGGATGCGGCAGAGGCAGCGCGGGCAGAAGCTGAGAGTTTCAGTGCTCTACCGTGAGCCGAAATTGTTGAAAGTTCAGAAAGCCTTGGGACAGGTGTTGACCCGTCCCAGTTTCAGTGCTCTACCGTGAGCCGAAATTGTTGAAAGTCCTGCACAATTTGCGACTTTTCCCGCGCATCGCGTGTTTCAGTGCTCTACCGTGAGCCGAAATTGTTGAAAGTATGTGTACGGAATGCCGCAGGCGCGAGTACACAGAGTTTCAGTGCTCTACCGTGAGCCGAAATTGTTGAAAGCGCGTTGGCGCGCAACGTTACCGCCGTTCGTACAAGTTTCAGTGCTCTACCGTGAGCCGAAATTGTTGAAAGGCGCGTTGGCGCGCAACGTTACCGCCGTTCGTACAAGTTTCAGTGCTCTACCGTGAGCCGAAATTGTTGAAAGTACATTTCCAACTCGTTAAGCAACCACTCAACCGCGTTTCAGTGCTCTACCGTGAGCCGAAATTGTTGAAAGAGAAACCGATGTTGTTCGTCGCGGCGCTGTTGCGCGTTTCAGTGCTCTACCGTGAGCCGAAATTGTTGAAAGCGACCCGGTGGCGCTTTTAACCGCGTTCCGCACAGTCGTTTCAGTGCTCTACCGTGAGCCGAAATTGTTGAAAGAGCGCGAGCTGGAGAAAGACCAGTGCGAGTAACGATTGTTTCAGTGCTCTACCGTGAGCCGAAATTGTTGAAAGGCGACTGCACCGGTACCGGCGCGTTGACGACGTTAAAGGTTTCAGTGCTCTACCGTGAGCCGAAATTGTTGAAAGGCAGAAGTAGACGCGATTTTGTCAATTCTGGAACGTGTTTCAGTGCTCTACCGTGAGCCGAAATTGTTGAAAGCGCCCAACTCAACGCTGTGCTCTTCTGCGTCGTAGCGGTTTCAGTGCTCTACCGTGAGCCGAAATTGTTGAAAGCTGCTACATAATTTGCGACTTTTCCCGCGTATCGCGTGTTTCAGTGCTCTACCGTGAGCCGAAATTGTTGAAAGTCACAACCCTCTTTGGCCGCGCCTACAGCGCGCTGCGTTTCAGTGCTCTACCGTGAGCCGAAATTGTTGAAAGACGTAGTGCGTTCTTTTGTGATAGTTCGCGAGACGATGTTTCAGTGCTCTACCGTGAGCCGAAATTGTTGAAAGTGTAATTGGCGCGACTCGAATACCAGTCGCTAAACCAGGTTTCAGTGCTCTACCGTGAGCCGAAATTGTTGAAAGTGGCATAGTTGCTGGCGTTGGAAAAGACGAGCGACATGTTTCAGTGCTCTACCGTGAGCCGAAATTGTTGAAAGGTTTATAATAAGATTGATGTCCGCCCGCCAACCATCGGTTTCAGTGCTCTACCGTGAGCCGAAATTGTTGAAAGGTGAATTATTTGCGCGCTGTTCGCGAAGCGCCGGATGGTTTCAGTGCTCTACCGTGAGCCGAAATTGTTGAAAGCGAGCGGGCGACGGGTAAACTCGGCGAGGTCTTCGGTTTCAGTGCTCTACCGTGAGCCGAAATTGTTGAAAGCCGAAAGCGCGGATGTGTGGGATCGCGCAGCGCGCTGTTTCAGTGCTCTACCGTGAGCCGAAATTGTTGAAAGTGGAGCAGCGAATTGCAGCAGATTTGTCAGAAGACCGTTTCAGTGCTCTACCGTGAGCCGAAATTGTTGAAAGTCGGCGCGCTGTTTGAGCATATGTCGCGCGCTAAACGTTTCAGTGCTCTACCGTGAGCCGAAATTGTTGAAAGAGACAGCGCGCTCGCGCAACATCTCGACGAGATCGAGGTTTCAGTGCTCTACCGTGAGCCGAAATTGTTGAAAGCGGCGCTCGTAATACTTTTCGCGCTTGTTCCCAAACGTTTCAGTGCTCTACCGTGAGCCGAAATTGTTGAAAGTATATTTCTGCTATTGTTGGTGTGATTGTTGTTGTAAGTTTCAGTGCTCTACCGTGAGCCGAAATTGTTGAAAGGCTATTGGTTCCTCTGTGACCGTTTACCCGGATGAGTTTCAGTGCTCTACCGTGAGCCGAAATTGTTGAAAGCTGGTGGTTTTTGGAAGCCTCGACGCGACCGATCTCGAGTTTCAGTGCTCTACCGTGAGCCGAAATTGTTGAAAGGCGCGAGGCTCTCATACCAACACTGATCGACCGCGCGTTTCAGTGCTCTACCGTGAGCCGAAATTGTTGAAAGACGGTGAAAATCGATGACATTGAGCTGTCGCGCCCGTCGTTTCAGTGCTCTACCGTGAGCCGAAATTGTTGAAAGCTATCCGGGTCGCGTTGAAACAGAGGTTCGGGTAGTGTTTCAGTGCTCTACCGTGAGCCGAAATTGTTGAAAGCCGGCTGGTACGAAATTGTGCATATCGCGCCGGTGCGTGTTTCAGTGCTCTACCGTGAGCCGAAATTGTTGAAAGTCAGTAACGGTAACAGTGAGCGTCCCGTCTTAAACGGTTTCAGTGCTCTACCGTGAGCCGAAATTGTTGAAAGGACACTGCTGACGAAACAACAGCAAGCGCGGCGCGCGTTTCAGTGCTCTACCGTGAGCCGAAATTGTTGAAAGCGTTGTTCCAAATCCTTGATGAGATAGTAATCATCGGTTTCAGTGCTCTACCGTGAGCCGAAATTGTTGAAAGATTGTCAGAAACATCGAAATAGATTTGTGTTTGTAGTTTCAGTGCTCTACCGTGAGCCGAAATTGTTGAAAGGGCTACAAGTTCGCGGTTGAGCAGTTCAATGCAGCGTGTTTCAGTGCTCTACCGTGAGCCGAAATTGTTGAAAGTTGTACGCCTGTGGCTCACCACCACCAACGCCAACACGTTTCAGTGCTCTACCGTGAGCCGAAATTGTTGAAAGGTTCGCTCATTCTGGCCGATCTGTCGTACTACGCGAGTTTCAGTGCTCTACCGTGAGCCGAAATTGTTGAAAGCCACGCTACGACCGCGAGCATCACAGCGTTGAGCTGTTTCAGTGCTCTACCGTGAGCCGAAATTGTTGAAAGTTCAAAACCAGACGGTAGAGGGATACGTTATTCCGGCGTTTCAGTGCTCTACCGTGAGCCGAAATTGTTGAAAGGCATCAAAGAATTTTGATTTTCCGTCTTCTGTCGCGGTTTCAGTGCTCTACCGTGAGCCGAAATTGTTGAAAGAGCGCGATCCGCGCTCGCGCGAGGCGAAGGCGTTTGTGTTTCAGTGCTCTACCGTGAGCCGAAATTGTTGAAAGGTGGGCCAGCGCGCCCGCCCCAGTCATCCTCACGCTTCGTTTCAGTGCTCTACCGTGAGCCGAAATTGTTGAAAGGTATACCGCACTTGAGCGAGCGTCGCATCTGTTCGCGCGTTTCAGTGCTCTACCGTGAGCCGAAATTGTTGAAAGGTCCCAATCCGTTTCCGTCCCCAACATTCCCCAAATGTTTCAGTGCTCTACCGTGAGCCGAAATTGTTGAAAGTCGTTAGTCAGCTCCAGCGCATCAGAATGCGCTGGGAGTTTCAGTGCTCTACCGTGAGCCGAAATTGTTGAAAGTGTCGCTGCGTCAACAGAGCTGTTGAGCGACGCGCCCCGTTTCAGTGCTCTACCGTGAGCCGAAATTGTTGAAAGCACTGTGTATAAATAATAGATATTGTAGTGTTGTGAGTTTCAGTGCTCTACCGTGAGCCGAAATTGTTGAAAGTATGGTGGATCAAGTAAAATACCAATAGTATTGTTTCGGTTTCAGTGCTCTACCGTGAGCCGAAATTGTTGAAAGATCGGTTGGCATTGACATTTCACCGAAGTATCTTGAGAGTTTCAGTGCTCTACCGTGAGCCGAAATTGTTGAAAGCTGATCCCGGTTCGCATTGGCGTGAGGTGCTCACACAGTTTCAGTGCTCTACCGTGAGCCGAAATTGTTGAAAGCAAAGATACACTCAGTCTGCTTGATAGGACAGTCAAGTTTCAGTGCTCTACCGTGAGCCGAAATTGTTGAAAGTGTCATCAAGTGCGTAGAACATCTGTACGACTCGCTGGTTTCAGTGCTCTACCGTGAGCCGAAATTGTTGAAAGCTACAATATGAATGCGCACCATCCGCTATTACTAGAGGTTTCAGTGCTCTACCGTGAGCCGAAATTGTTGAAAGTTAATGCCATCGACTGGGCGATCCCGTTGCTCGCGCTGTTTCAGTGCTCTACCGTGAGCCGAAATTGTTGAAAGACGATGCGTGCATTTTTTGTCTTTCTGAGCGTCGTGATGTTTCAGTGCTCTACCGTGAGCCGAAATTGTTGAAACGCAAGGGGTGCGTTGGCGACTCGAACGCAGTGGTGTTTCAGTGCTCTACCGTGAGCCGAAATTGTTGAAAGCAATGCGTCATATGCTGCTGTGCTCGTTGTTGTGTGTTTCAGTGCTCTACCGTGAGCCGAAATTGTTGAAAGCGGGCTGCGAGTCGCGGGTGGGGGAGCCGGCGGAGTGTTTCAGTGCTCTACCGTGAGCCGAAATTGTTGAAAGGACACTCTCACCCGCGCCCGTCTCGCCTTCGTCACCGGTTTCAGTGCTCTACCGTGAGCCGAAATTGTTGAAAGTTCACACAAATACCCGCTTGACAAACCGACATCGACGGTTTCAGTGCTCTACCGTGAGCCGAAATTGTTGAAAGGAGTAGTGCGTTCCGCTCGGTTTCCGCGCTTTTTCTGTTTCAGTGCTCTACCGTGAGCCGAAATTGTTGAAAGGGCGTCGCACCCGTACCGCGTCCGGTGAAAAGTTCACCGGTTTCAGTGCTCTACCGTGAGCCGAAATTGTTGAAAGGGCGATAGCGCAACGCTTTGATGTCGCGAACGCCGGTTTCAGTGCTCTACCGTGAGCCGAAATTGTTGAAAGTCAGTCGTCACAACAACGATGTTGTTTTTATCTATACGGTTTCAGTGCTCTACCGTGAGCCGAAATTGTTGAAAGGCGTCTGTGTTGTCAAGCGCTTCACACCGTCTGCGATAGTTTCAGTGCTCTACCGTGAGCCGAAATTGTTGAAAGCCCGCGCCTGCGTCAATGCAGTTGTGACCAGTCCGACGCCGTTTCAGTGCTCTACCGTGAGCCGAAATTGTTGAAAGGGCGGTTGGCGTTCGGTGTCTGTTGCCAGACCGCAAGTTTCAGTGCTCTACCGTGAGCCGAAATTGTTGAAAGCAAGCGGAACGGCGTCGCATCTGGTGATGCGTGAGCGTTTCAGTGCTCTACCGTGAGCCGAAATTGTTGAAAGTCAAAACCGAACAGTACGCAAACGATCCCGTTCGTCCGTTTCAGTGCTCTACCGTGAGCCGAAATTGTTGAAAGTGGACGCGGGAGAGTTCGTCAAAGTCGGACGCGGTGGGTGTTTCAGTGCTCTACCGTGAGCCGAAATTGTTGAAAGTCTGCTCACCGATACCGGCCCGCAACACCGTGCCATCACGTTTCAGTGCTCTACCGTGAGCCGAAATTGTTGAAAGACGACCGCGCCGGCAACCACGATGATGCCGATCGTCGGTTTCAGTGCTCTACCGTGAGCCGAAATTGTTGAAAGCGCGCAAAGTGTTCATCGCTTCACCAGCCGCACCTCGAGTTTCAGTGCTCTACCGTGAGCCGAAATTGTTGAAAGTCAGCGTCAGTACGCCCTCGCGACCAATCAGCTCGAAGGTTTCAGTGCTCTACCGTGAGCCGAAATTGTTGAAAGTTGTGTGCGTATCACCGCACACACTGGAACGGTAACGGTTTCAGTGCTCTACCGTGAGCCGAAATTGTTGAAAACTACTGCTTCCGCTTCCGGCTTGTAGTTGATGTACGTTTCAGTGCTCTACCGTGAGCCGAAATTGTTGAAAGTGGAACAATTTTAATCCACCGCGTGGATTGGTCGCGGTGTTTCAGTGCTCTACCGTGAGCCGAAATTGTTGAAAGCTTCTTCCCCGTCACTTCGTACAACAGCGTGACCGAGGTTTCAGTGCTCTACCGTGAGCCGAAATTGTTGAAAGGCCGACCGTTCGAGTCGCCAACGCACCCCTGACGCGCGTTTCAGTGCTCTACCGTGAGCCGAAATTGTTGAAAGATTATCTCGCGTGTCGGGTACGATGTTGAGTACTCGTTTCAGTGCTCTACCGTGAGCCGAAATTGTTGAAAGTGATGTTGACTTCGCAACACAACGTAGAGCACTGAGTTTCAGTGCTCTACCGTGAGCCGAAATTGTTGAAAGATTGTTTCCCGCGTCGCTGCGCTTCCAACGCGACGGTTTCAGTGCTCTACCGTGAGCCGAAATTGTTGAAAGGTCTACGACCGCGAGACGAAAGACTACAGAGTAGAGGTTTCAGTGCTCTACCGTGAGCCGAAATTGTTGAAAGTGTTACTTTGTTCCCGTCAACCTCCAGACCGTCATACGGTTTCAGTGCTCTACCGTGAGCCGAAATTGTTGAAAGTGGTTGCAGCATTGCAGTAACTTCGCGAGCGCGGCTGGTTTCAGTGCTCTACCGTGAGCCGAAATTGTTGAAAGCAGAGGCGCGCCGTCGATCCGAACGCCAAACAGCCAGAGTTTCAGTGCTCTACCGTGAGCCGAAATTGTTGAAAGTCCGTCGCGCTGATGAGTTGCGCGATGTAGTAACCCGAGTTTCAGTGCTCTACCGTGAGCCGAAATTGTTGAAAGCACTAAAAACACCCGCGAACATCGCGGATCGAGGCCGTTTCAGTGCTCTACCGTGAGCCGAAATTGTTGAAAGAACACAATCCCACTCTCTGAAATCGAGCTACCGCCCGAGTTTCAGTGCTCTACCGTGAGCCGAAATTGTTGAAAGTCTGCGCGCACCGACATCATCAACTCGTCGCGTGCGGTTTCAGTGCTCTACCGTGAGCCGAAATTGTTGAAAGGCAATCGAGTATTGCGGGTTTAGGATTGATAAAGACCGCGTTTCAGTGCTCTACCGTGAGCCGAAATTGTTGAAAGTTTTGTTCGAGCACCGGCAGCGCCAGCTCCGCCGCGTGTTTCAGTGCTCTACCGTGAGCCGAAATTGTTGAAAGACTGCTGGTCAATCGTGATACGGGCGAGATGGAAGAGCTAGTTTCAGTGCTCTACCGTGAGCCGAAATTGTTGAAAGTTCATCTCCGTCGCGGTGATGTTACCGAGCCGCAACGTTTCAGTGCTCTACCGTGAGCCGAAATTGTTGAAAGAAGTACGTAAGACAACCACCAACACCTCGCCAAAATGAGTTTCAGTGCTCTACCGTGAGCCGAAATTGTTGAAAGGCAGGTGGTGTTGTAGTGTGGATTGAAGATAAAAGGTTTCAGTGCTCTACCGTGAGCCGAAATTGTTGAAAGCGCGATTTACGCGAATTGGGCAACAAGTGTTGAAGATGTTTCAGTGCTCTACCGTGAGCCGAAATTGTTGAAAGGAGCGCGGCTGGCGGGCGTTGGTCAGCGACAGCGACGAGTTTCAGTGCTCTACCGTGAGCCGAAATTGTTGAAAGAACAGTACGCTGCTGCGCGGAGGTACGGGTACTGTGCGGTTTCAGTGCTCTACCGTGAGCCGAAATTGTTGAAAGTTGATGTTGACTTCGCGACACAACGTAGAGCACTGAGTTTCAGTGCTCTACCGTGAGCCGAAATTGTTGAAAGGCCGTCTGCCGCGGGTTGGAGGCGACGCCGGTGGCGCCGTTTCAGTGCTCTACCGTGAGCCGAAATTGTTGAAAGTTTCCACAGTTGATGTGGGCAATCTACCTCATTGCGTTTCAGTGCTCTACCGTGAGCCGAAATTGTTGAAAGCCATGACCGACCCGCGGCCGGCGCCGTAGTAGATTGTTTCAGTGCTCTACCGTGAGCCGAAATTGTTGAAAGGCACCGTTGCTTCCTGCATTCAACTTCGACTTTGAAGGTTTCAGTGCTCTACCGTGAGCCGAAATTGTTGAAAGGCGGGCTCACGCTCTATCTCATCATCCGCGCGATTTGTTTCAGTGCTCTACCGTGAGCCGAAATTGTTGAAAGCGGGCGCAACCGCAGGAGTCGTGCACCGTGATCTACTAGTTTCAGTGCTCTACCGTGAGCCGAAATTGTTGAAAGACCGGTGCGCCAAGCTCAGAAACAGCGCACCGTGGCGCGTTTCAGTGCTCTACCGTGAGCCGAAATTGTTGAAAGCTCGACCGTCGCGCGGAGCCTCGTCGCCCAGCTCGGCAGTTTCAGTGCTCTACCGTGAGCCGAAATTGTTGAAAGCTGTCACGCTCGCGTCGGAGATGATTCCTAACGCGAGCGTTTCAGTGCTCTACCGTGAGCCGAAATTGTTGAAAGGCGCTTCCGCGTTGATGGCGTTGTTGCAGATGCCATCATGTTTCAGTGCTCTACCGTGAGCCGAAATTGTTGAAAGTCACCGAGTTTACCCGTCGCCCACTTGTCGCACCGCGAGTTTCAGTGCTCTACCGTGAGCCGAAATTGTTGAAAGCGAGGGTTTCTTCTTTCAGTTTGCAAACCTCGACGGTTTCAGTGCTCTACCGTGAGCCGAAATTGTTGAAAGCGATCGCTCTCGCATTGTATGTAAAAACACCGTCAATGTTTCAGTGCTCTACCGTGAGCCGAAATTGTTGAAAGCTGGCGTCGCTGCCTTGGGAGATTGTAACCCGTCGGTTTCAGTGCTCTACCGTGAGCCGAAATTGTTGAAAGTTGACAAAACGAGCGTTTTGGTGTATACTGACGATTGTGGTTTCAGTGCTCTACCGTGAGCCGAAATTGTTGAAAGAAGACCAAAACTCGATACGCCCGCCGACTACCGTATGTTTCAGTGCTCTACCGTGAGCCGAAATTGTTGAAAGTCTATCATCGATAAGAACAGTTACACCACCCGCTTGGTTGTTTCAGTGCTCTACCGTGAGCCGAAATTGTTGAAAGCTCAACACCCGCAGCCCAGTTCGCGTAGATCGCGAAGTTTCAGTGCTCTACCGTGAGCCGAAATTGTTGAAAGGACTGTTGATCGAGCAGCGCAGTTCAACCGAATCCCGCGTTTCAGTGCTCTACCGTGAGCCGAAATTGTTGAAAGACTCCTCTAGCGCTTGCGGTGCGTCACTCAACAGCTGTTTCAGTGCTCTACCGTGAGCCGAAATTGTTGAAAGTGTTGTTGGGTTGGGGAGATTTCAACGCGATCGACTGTTTCAGTGCTCTACCGTGAGCCGAAATTGTTGAAAGGCCGGCGGAGTGGGTAAGCGGCACGCTGACGATTTACGTTTCAGTGCTCTACCGTGAGCCGAAATTGTTGAAAGTCGTATATATATAAGTCATGATTAGCTTTTAGTGTGAAGTTTCAGTGCTCTACCGTGAGCCGAAATTGTTGAAAGTCAGGGAATGAAGAAATGTGTTTTGTAAGCTGAACAAGTTTCAGTGCTCTACCGTGAGCCGAAATTGTTGAAAGCGAATACGGCTTTGATGGTGACATTCCCGGCCTGCGGTTTCAGTGCTCTACCGTGAGCCGAAATTGTTGAAAGGCCCCAGGCGCTGGAGGAGTTCCTCACTACGCTGTTGTTTCAGTGCTCTACCGTGAGCCGAAATTGTTGAAAGGCAGACGACATTCAGCCGGTTGAGTTTGGGGTTGTTGGTTTCAGTGCTCTACCGTGAGCCGAAATTGTTGAAAGTCCGCATAGCGCTTCGCCTCTTCCCGCGTGCTAAAGTTTCAGTGCTCTACCGTGAGCCGAAATTGTTGAAAGTGCCGTTGGTGCGCTGCGGCAGATCGGGGCTGCGGGTTTCAGTGCTCTACCGTGAGCCGAAATTGTTGAAAGATAGCGAGTGACTCGTCAACCAGAATGCGAATGAGTGCCGTTTCAGTGCTCTACCGTGAGCCGAAATTGTTGAAAGACCAAACCCCTCGTAATAGTAACTAATCTGATCAACAAAAGTTTCAGTGCTCTACCGTGAGCCGAAATTGTTGAAAGGTCTTGAAGCTACTGCGAATTGGGATGGTACTCAGATTGTTTCAGTGCTCTACCGTGAGCCGAAATTGTTGAAAGAGTACTTTAGCACCAACTCACTCACGCCCCAGATAAATGTTTCAGTGCTCTACCGTGAGCCGAAATTGTTGAAAGCCCGCTCACCGGCAGAGTACACCCGCGCCTGAAAATTGCGTTTCAGTGCTCTACCGTGAGCCGAAATTGTTGAAAGGCGGTAAGCACTGAGGGAAACGAGTAGCGCGGGCAAGTTTCAGTGCTCTACCGTGAGCCGAAATTGTTGAAAGGTTTTCTTTGATCTTGCCCTTCCGTATCGCTCAAATTACGTTTCAGTGCTCTACCGTGAGCCGAAATTGTTGAAAGTCGGCTGAATAAACGCAATTTCCGCAGAGAATGGTTGGTTTCAGTGCTCTACCGTGAGCCGAAATTGTTGAAAGAGACTGTCAAGTCCGTCCCGTCGCGTTCTGACGCGTGTTTCAGTGCTCTACCGTGAGCCGAAATTGTTGAAAGATTCAACAACACTACAACGAGCGCGATTCACAGCAGCGTTTCAGTGCTCTACCGTGAGCCGAAATTGTTGAAAGTTGTCGCGTAAGCCCTCGCGCTGCTGACCAACCCGCGGTTTCAGTGCTCTACCGTGAGCCGAAATTGTTGAAAGCCGGGTTGCCCATGAGGGCACGGTGACCGTAACCGTTTCAGTGCTCTACCGTGAGCCGAAATTGTTGAAAGCGACGGTGTCGTCGCGGACGCCATTATGGGCGGGAACAGTTTCAGTGCTCTACCGTGAGCCGAAATTGTTGAAAGGTCGCTGTCCGCAAGCGACGTATCTGCGGCGCAGGTGTTTCAGTGCTCTACCGTGAGCCGAAATTGTTGAAAGGCAGAGCCGCAGCCGACGACGCTGACGTTCCAGAGCCAACGTTTCAGTGCTCTACCGTGAGCCGAAATTGTTGAAAGGAAGCCCTCGCGATTGTACCCGCGACGCTCGCGGAAGGTTTCAGTGCTCTACCGTGAGCCGAAATTGTTGAAAGAAGACGGTACTATCATCGTCCACCGCGTCGATTGGTCGGTTTCAGTGCTCTACCGTGAGCCGAAATTGTTGAAAGCTGCAAAAAGGAACGCAACGCTTTGCGTTGTATCAAGTTTCAGTGCTCTACCGTGAGCCGAAATTGTTGAAAGCTCGCGAACTATTACAAAAGAACGTACAACGTATAGTTTCAGTGCTCTACCGTGAGCCGAAATTGTTGAAAGAAGCCGTAAGCGGCTTGTTCATCGAAGGTTTTCATGTTTCAGTGCTCTACCGTGAGCCGAAATTGTTGAAAGAGATCTCGCGCACCCCGCCCCACCCGGTCACGACGAGGTTTCAGTGCTCTACCGTGAGCCGAAATTGTTGAAAGGGTGGCTGCGCTCGCGCCGGAGCAGGCAGCGCAAGCAGTTTCAGTGCTCTACCGTGAGCCGAAATTGTTGAAAGAGATCCCGGCGCGTCGGGCGCCAGCGGAGTACGCTGGGTTTCAGTGCTCTACCGTGAGCCGAAATTGTTGAAAGGCGGCCGGCGCCGTAGTAGATTGGCAGACACGACTCCTGGTTTCAGTGCTCTACCGTGAGCCGAAATTGTTGAAAGGTCACGCTCGCATCCGTGATGATCCCGAGCGCGAGCGTTTCAGTGCTCTACCGTGAGCCGAAATTGTTGAAAGTCGATCACAATCACGATTCTCGGCGCCGACGGGCCGTTTCAGTGCTCTACCGTGAGCCGAAATTGTTGAAAGTCTGCTGTGTGCGCGCTCGACAAAAGCGCAAGCGCGAGTTTCAGTGCTCTACCGTGAGCCGAAATTGTTGAAAGGAACATATCACCCTCCTCATACACAAACAAAATGCCGTTTCAGTGCTCTACCGTGAGCCGAAATTGTTGAAAGCGACGGTAGCAGTACCAATCCACCATCCGCGACCGTGTTTCAGTGCTCTACCGTGAGCCGAAATTGTTGAAAGTCAACAATCCGCTGCTGGCCCTCATCGCCGTAGCCGCGTTTCAGTGCTCTACCGTGAGCCGAAATTGTTGAAAGCCGGCCGCGGGCCGGTTACGGTCACCGTGCCCTCGTGTTTCAGTGCTCTACCGTGAGCCGAAATTGTTGAAAGGGAGCGTAGCGGAAACGCCACGATCGAGGTGCGCAGTGGTTTCAGTGCTCTACCGTGAGCCGAAATTGTTGAAAGCCGACCGTCGCAGCTTCCACCGCCACCGGCACAGCGCGTTTCAGTGCTCTACCGTGAGCCGAAATTGTTGAAAGCAGACAAACAAATCATCCGTTCGCGGTCTACGCGAACTGTTTCAGTGCTCTACCGTGAGCCGAAATTGTTGAAAGTGCTTCGAGCAGTTCAAATAATCTGTAGCGCTCGTCCGGGTTTCAGTGCTCTACCGTGAGCCGAAATTGTTGAAAGTCCGCATACCGCTTCGCTTCGTCATACGTCGCAAAGTTTCAGTGCTCTACCGTGAGCCGAAATTGTTGAAAGTCCGCTGCGCGCGCCACTCCGCCAGACTCATGACCCGACGGTTTCAGTGCTCTACCGTGAGCCGAAATTGTTGAAAGTCAGCATCATTGCCGTCACCGTCGTAGCCAAGACCGTTTCAGTGCTCTACCGTGAGCCGAAATTGTTGAAAGGCCTTTCCTACCCTCTTTCAGCTTCGACTTCGAGGGTTTCAGTGCTCTACCGTGAGCCGAAATTGTTGAAAGCGGTTCGCTCATTCTAGCAGACTTGTCTTATTATGCGAGTTTCAGTGCTCTACCGTGAGCCGAAATTGTTGAAAGACAGACGCGCGATTGTTTCGAGATTCCCGCGCATCGCGTTTCAGTGCTCTACCGTGAGCCGAAATTGTTGAAAGCGCCTACAGCGCGCTGCGGGCGCGGGCGATGCTGCGGTTTCAGTGCTCTACCGTGAGCCGAAATTGTTGAAAGCCGCGTGTCATTTTCACATTTACGCCGCCTTTTCTTCCGTTTCAGTGCTCTACCGTGAGCCGAAATTGTTGAAAGAGTGGTGCGACCGAGTTGTCGGATATCGCGCCACCCGCTGTTTCAGTGCTCTACCGTGAGCCGAAATTGTTGAAAGTGCGAGGCGATTGCGTAAGCGCAACAGTACTTGATGTTTCAGTGCTCTACCGTGAGCCGAAATTGTTGAAAGACACAGTGCGCATCGTCGCGCACACCGGAACAGTAAGTTTCAGTGCTCTACCGTGAGCCGAAATTGTTGAAAGATAGCTGACGCGCACACAGTGCGCATCGTCGCGCACACGTTTCAGTGCTCTACCGTGAGCCGAAATTGTTGAAAGCTGTTGATCACCTCACAACAACCGCGCGTAGCGCGGGTTTCAGTGCTCTACCGTGAGCCGAAATTGTTGAAAGACCTGGATTTGTTGCGGGAAAGTTTTTGACAATTTTTACGTTTCAGTGCTCTACCGTGAGCCGAAATTGTTGAAAGGCCAGCGCGATCACTCCGTCGTCGTAACAGCCGTCGTTTCAGTGCTCTACCGTGAGCCGAAATTGTTGAAAGGCGACGGCGGTCGCGTTGGTGTGGTTGTTGGATGAGTGTTTCAGTGCTCTACCGTGAGCCGAAATTGTTGAAAGCTGAACTCGTCGACTGCGTCATACTGATCGATGAAAGCGTTTCAGTGCTCTACCGTGAGCCGAAATTGTTGAAAGATGAGATCACCGATCCCCTTCCCCCGCCAGCCCCGCGTTTCAGTGCTCTACCGTGAGCCGAAATTGTTGAAAGCGCGTCGCGGTGCTGCGTGCGTTGCTGACGTTGGTGTGTTTCAGTGCTCTACCGTGAGCCGAAATTGTTGAAAGCCGCGCGGTTGCGCGACGAGGTTGCGGCAGCGCTGAGTTTCAGTGCTCTACCGTGAGCCGAAATTGTTGAAAGGGCATCCGCACGCGCAGACGATGACGACTGTAGCGAGCGGCGGTTTCAGTGCTCTACCGTGAGCCGAAATTGTTGAAAGAGTGGAGCAGGTACGATTGTGGGAAGGTCGGCGTGGTAGTTTCAGTGCTCTACCGTGAGCCGAAATTGTTGAAAGCTAATGCAGTGTTGTGACAGTGTTGAACATCAACGAGCGCGTTTCAGTGCTCTACCGTGAGCCGAAATTGTTGAAAGACCGAGATCGTTGCCGGATGGCCAACGATGCCTCGCGTTTCAGTGCTCTACCGTGAGCCGAAATTGTTGAAAGCTACCAACTGATCGAACAGCATCGGCGCGCCGACGGCGGTTTCAGTGCTCTACCGTGAGCCGAAATTGTTGAAAGAAAGATTCCCACCGCCATAATTTCAAGTTCTGCCGTTTCAGTGCTCTACCGTGAGCCGAAATTGTTGAAAGCACAAGTCCGGCCTTGATGAATAACCAGTTCCAGGGGTTTCAGTGCTCTACCGTGAGCCGAAATTGTTGAAAGATTTTCGAGCGTTTCGTTGTTGTCTTCGTTGCTTTCGGGTTTCAGTGCTCTACCGTGAGCCGAAATTGTTGAAAGAACGAGTACAACAA
>Ga0308393_1000761_pt1 | contig 16118 bp, 9 predicted proteins | sample Hotspr2Sampleee2_FD_202364 | JGI IMG/M metagenome (GOLD analysis project Ga0308393, IMG submission 202364) | Hot spring phototrophic mat microbial communities from Mushroom Spring, Yellowstone National Park, Wyoming, United States - 20050630_ee2 ... | reverse complement strand
ACCCCCTCCTCCGCCTACCCCATCGTCCTCACCAACCTGAGCGGCGCGCCGGTGGTGGTCGTCGGTGGGGGGCCGGTGGGCGAGCGCAAGGTCCGGGGATTGCTGGAGGCAGGCGCGCGGGTGCGGCTGATCAGCCCGGAGGTCAGCCCGCAACTGCGGGCCTGGGCCGCCGCCGGGCGCATCGTCTGGCAGCCGCGCGCCTACGCCCCCGGCGACCTGGCCGGGGCGCGCCTGGTCTTCGCCGCGACCGGTGAGCGCGAGGTGAACGCCCGCGTCGCCCGCGACGCCGCGCTCCACGGTGCGCTGTGCAACGTCGCCGACGCCCCCGCGGAGGGCGATTTCCACCTGCCGGCGCTATACCGCTCCGGCGAGATGACCATTGCCGTCAGCAGCGGCGGCGCGGCGCCGGGGCGCGCTGCGGCCCTGCGCGACGCCATCGCCGCCTGGCTCGAAAGCCGCTCCCCGAACGGGCAGCCCGGCAGCGCGCCGCTGCCTGCCGAGGGGTCGCCCACGCCCGCCCGGCGCCCCACCGAAGCCGCGCCCCGTGGCAAAGCCTACCTGGTCGGCGCCGGGCCGGGCCGGGCCGACCTGATCACCCTCCGCGGGCTGACCCTGCTGCGCCGGGCCGAGGTGGTGCTCTATGACTGGCTGGTGGCCCCCGAACTGCTGGCGCAGGTTCCCGCCGGCGCCGAACTGATCTTCGTCGGCAAGACCCACGACCGGCATACCCTGGAGCAAGACGCGATCACCGACCTGCTCGTGGCCCACGCGCGGGCCGGGCGGCGGGTGGTGCGGCTCAAAGGCGGCGATCCCGGCGTTTTCGGCCATGCCGGCGAGGAGGCCCTGGCCCTGGCGCAGGCCGGGTTGCCCTTCGAGATCGTGCCCGGCGTCTCCTCGGCCCTGGCCGCCCCGGCCTATGCCGGCATTCCCCTCACCTTCCGCGGCCTGGCCAGCGGCTTCGCTGTGGTCACCGGGCACGAAGCCCCCAACACTCCCCATCATCTGGACTGGGCCGCCCTGGCCCGCGTGCCCACCCTGGTGGTGCTGATGGGCCTGCACCGCACCGAAGCCATCTGCGCCGCCCTGCGCGAGGCCGGGCGCGCTTCCGATACCCCCGTGGCGGTCATCAGCCGCGCCACCACCCATGAACAGCAGGTCCTGCGGGCCACCCTGGGCAGCCTGCCCGTGGCTCTGCAAGAGCGACCCCTGCCCACGCCGGCCGTGCTGGTGATCGGCGCCGTTGCCGCCCTGGCCGACGATCTGGCCTGGTTCGACCCGGAGCTGGCGGCGGAGCACTTCGTGCCGTTCGATGAGGCTGCGCGGCATGCCCAGCTTGCAGATCGGAGCAACCCATGAGCATCGCGCTGCCACGGCTGCTGCTGGCCGCGCCAATGAGCGGCAGCGGCAAAACCACCATCACCGCCGGCCTGATCGCCGCCCTGAGCGCGCGGGGTCTGGCGGTGGCGCCCTTCAAGTGCGGGCCGGACTACATCGACCCGAGCTACCACGCCCTGGCTGCCGGGCGTCCCTGCGCCAACCTCGACGCCTGGCTCGCGCCTCCGGAGCGTCTCCCCGGCCTGCTGGCGCGGCGCGGCGCGGGCGCCGACATCGCGCTGATCGAGGGCGTGATGGGCCTCTTCGACGGCTACGCCGGAGACGACGATACCGGCAGCAGCGCCCACATCGCCCGGCTGACCGGCACCCCCGTGGTGATCGTGCTCGACGTGCGGGCCATGGCGCGCACCGCCGCGGCTCTCGTCGCCGGCCTGCGCGATTTCGACCCCCAGGTGCGTGTCGTGGGCGTCATCCTCAACCGTGCCGGCAGCCCCGGCCACGCCGCCATGGTGCGCGCGGCCATCGAAGGCGACGCCGGCCTGCCCGTCCTCGGCGCGCTGCTGCGCGACGAAGCCATTGCTCTCCCCGAGCGCCATCTGGGCCTGGTGCCCACCGCAGAGGCGGGCCGCTGGCAGCCCTGGCTCGCCGAGGTGCGCGCCCGCGTTGAAGCCGGCGTGGACCTCGAGGCTCTCCTGGCCCTGGCCCGCGCCGCGCCGCCCCTCGACCTGCCCGCGTCCGCGCTGCCGGCAGCAGCGCCGGAACCACCGGCAGCGCCGGACGCTGGCGACGAGCGGCCCATCATCGCCGTGAGCCGCGACGAAGCTTTCAGTTTCCTCTACGACGACAACCTTGACCTCTTACGTGACGCCGGGGCCGACATCGCCTTCTTCAGCCCCTTGCGCGATGCGGCCCTGCCGGCCGGCACGGGGGCGCTCTACCTCTGTGGCGGCTTTCCCGAACTCTACGCCGCGCAGTTGAGCGCCAACAGCGCCATGCGCGCGGCCATTCGCGCCGCCGCCGCCCGGGGCCTGCCGATCTACGCCGAATGCGGCGGGCTGATGTACCTCACCGAAACCCTGATCGACGCCGCTGGCCAGGCCCACCCGATGGTGGGTTTGCTGCCCGGGCGCTCGGTGATGACCCCGCGCCTGACCCTGGGCTACCGCACCGTGCGCGCCAATGGCGCGAGCTGGCTATGGGAGAGCGGCGAAACCGTCCGCGGCCACGAGTTTCACTACTCGGTCTGGGAGGATCGGCCCGCCGATCTTCCCTGGCTCTACACCTGCCTGCCCGACGCCCTGCGCCCCGACGCGCGCCCCGAAGGGGCCTGCGCGGGCAACATCCTGGCCTCCTACGTCCATATCCACTGGCTGGCCGCCCCGCATCTCGCCGAACGCTTCATTGTCGCCGCCCGGCGGCGACGTGGCAGCGTGGAGACGCGTGGGGAGGCGCAGCCTCTCCGCAACCCTGAATAATTCCACTTGTTCCAGTATTCACAATGCAAGATCCTTCCCTGGATAGATGACAAAAGGGCACATTCAGCCGTATGATAAACACATGCTCCTGACAAACGTGAGCATGGGGGAACCAGGTTCTCCCATACCCTCGCCCCGTGGGCGGGCTGCGCCCGCGCGCAGGGGGATGGGGAAACCGGGTTTCCCCATCTGCCCCCACCGGCGGGAGGGGGTGGGCGGGCTGCGCCCGCGCGCAGAGGGATGGGGAAACCGGGTTTCCCCATCTGCCCCCACCGGCGGGAGGGTGTGGGCGGGCTGCGCCCGTGCGCAGGGAGATGGGGACACCGGGTTTCCCCATCTGCCCCCACCGGCGGGAGGGTGTGGGCGGGCGCAGCCCGCACGCAGGGAGATGGGGACACCGGGTTTCCCCATCTGCCCCCACCGGCGGGAGGGTGTGGGCGGGCGCAGCCCTCCCAGGAACAACCTTTTTGCATTCCCCTTGGTGGGGAGGTGTGAACCATGTCTCGCGGAAACCGCGTGAATCAAAGGAGAACCCTATGTCTCAGCGCGTGCTCGTAGCCTACGCCAGCAAATACGGCTCAACCGCCGAGATCGCCGAACGCATCGGCCAGACCCTGCGCCAGGCCGGTCTGGAGGTGGATGTGGCCGAGATTACCCCAACCCTGAACCCCATGCCCTACGCCGCCGTGATCGTGGGCAGTGCCGTCTACACCGGTGTCTGGCTCAAACCGGTGGTTGAGTTCCTGCAAGGGTATAGCGAGGCCCTCTCCAAACGACCGGTGTGGATCTTCTCCAGCGGGCCGACCGGCGAAGGCGATCCCGTGACCTTGCTCAAGGGCTGGCGCGTTCCTGAAGGGCAACGCCACCTGGTCGAGCGCCTGCAGCCACGCGACGTGGCCGTGTTCCACGGGCACATCAATCTCGATAAGTTGAACCTGGCCGAAAAGATGATGATCACCGTCATCAAGGCCCCCACCGGCGATTTCCGCAACTGGCAGGCCATCGAAGCCTGGGCCGGCGGCATCGCCGGCGCCCTTGCGTGAACCCGGGCCGCCCTTTCGCGGAGGGGATGCGCCCCTCGCGCGCCTCGATGTTTCTGGCAGGCCCGTATTGTGCAACGCCCGTTCCGGGCAGCGGTGCCCACCCCCGCTCCTAGCAGGATCGGCACAGGTGTGCGCATTGGCTATCGGCTCTGTCACCTCTGCCGTCCCCGCGGCTCCACCGCGCGCCAGAGGGGGACGCAAAACGTTGTTGCGTGGGAGTGCATAGCCCTCCCAGATCCTCCCGCGGGCCGGGGTATGGGGAAACCCGGTTTCCCCATACCCCTCCGGCGGGGTCCGTTCACACGCACCGGCAGGAGACCCGCTTGAGCAAGATCGTCCTGTTCACCGGCGGGGCGCGCAGTGGCAAGAGCGCCCGCGCCGAGCAGTACGCCGCGCGCCTGGATCGCCCCGTGGTCTACCTTGCCACCGCCGAGGCCCGCGATGAGGAGATGCGCGCGCGTATCGCCCATCATCGCGCCCGCCGCCCTTCCGCCTGGCGCACTCTCGAGGCCCCCCATCAACCGGCCCGGGTCCTCGCCACGCTCGATGCTGGCGCCGCCGTGATCCTCGATTGCCTCTCGCTGCTGGTCAGCAACCTGCTGCTGGATCATGAGGATGACCCGCAGCCCGTGGTCGAGGCCGAAGTGATGGCTATCCTGGCGCAGGCGCGCGCGCGCGCGCTGACCCTGATCGTGGTCACCAACGAGGTCGGTTCGGGCATCGTGCCCGAGTATCCCCTGGGTCGGACCTACCGCGACCTGCTCGGGCGCGCCAACCAGCAGGTTGCCGCCGCCGCCGCCGAGGTCTATCTGGTGGTCTGCGGCGTTCCCGTCGAGTTGAAGGCACTGGAGGCGGCATGGGTCCGTTCGACCCCGTAGCGCACGGCGCGCTCGACCACGGTGAGCTGGCGGCCCTGGGGCTGCGGCCGGAGGAACTGCTGGATTTCAGCAGCAACCTCAATCCCTTCGGGCCGCCGGAGGAGGCGCGCGCCGCCCTCGCCACGCTGGATCTCGCCCCCTATCCCGACCGCGGTTGCCACCGGCTTCGCGCCGCCCTCGCCGCGCGCCACGGCTGCTCGCCCGAGGCCATCCTGGTGGGCAACGGGGCCAACGAGTTGATCCACCTCATGGCCCGCGCCCTCCTTCGGCCTAACGATACCACGCTCCTGGTCGGGCCGAGCTACGGCGAGTACCTCCACGCCAGCCGGCTGGCCGGCGCGCACCTGGTCGAGTTTCGCGCCTGTCCCGGCGCCGGGTTCCGGCCCGATCTCGAAGCTCTGACCGCGGTGATCGCCAGCGCGCGCCCGCGCCTTACCTGGCTCTGCGCGCCCAACAATCCCACCGGCATTGATCTTCCCGCCACGACCATCAACACCCTGGGCGAGGCGTGCGCAACCCATGGCGGCCTGCTGATCCTCGACCGGGCCTACGCGCCACTGCGCCGCGATGGGTGGGGCGCGTCCGACCCGCTGGCGGGCGCGCCCCCGCCGGGCCAGATCCATCTCTATTCGCTCACCAAGAGCTACGCCCTGGCCGGGCTGCGCCTCGGCTACCTGATCGCCGCGCCGGAACTGGCGGCGCGCATCGGCGCGCATCAGCCCGCCTGGAGCGTCAACAGCGCCGCCCAGGCCGCCGGCCTCGCCGCTCTGGGCGCCGAGGACTTTCTTGCGAGCACCCTGCCCCGCCTCTGGGCGGCCAGCGATGCCCTGCGCGCCAGCCTGTGCCACCTCGGTCTCGACGTGTGGCGCGATGCCCTGCCCTTTATGCTCGTGCGCACCGGCGACGGCGCGGCGACGCGAGCGGCCCTGCTGCGGCGCGGCTGTGTCGTGCGCGACTGCGCCTCCTTCGGCCTGCCCGAGTGGGTGCGCATCGCCCCCCGTCACTCCGACGACAACGCCCGCCTCCTCGCGGCCTGGAAGGAGAGCCTATGCCCGCCCCGGTGATTATGGTCCTCGGCACTGCCTCGTCGGTAGGCAAGAGCGTCCTGGTCGCGGCCCTCTGCCGCATCGCCGCCCGGCGCGGGCTGCGGGTCGCGCCCTTCAAGGCCCAGAATATGAGCAACAATGCCGCCGTCACCGCTGATGGAGGCGAGATTGCCCGCAGCACCGCCGTGCAGGCCGCCGCGGCCCACGTCCAGCCCACGGTCGCGATGAATCCCATTCTGATCAAGCCCGAAGGGCAGCGCCGCAGCCAGATCATCGTCGAGGGGCGGCCCTGGCGCACCCTCGATGCCGGTGCGTACTGGCGCCAGCGTGAGGAGTTGTGGGGCGTTGTCACCCGTAACCTGGACGGTCTGCGCGCGCGCTATGATCTGGTCATCGCCGAGGGCGCCGGCAGTCCGGTGGAGTTGAACCTGAAGCCCCGCGACATCGTGAACGCCCGTGTCGCGACTTACGCCCGGGCGCGCACCCTGCTGGTCGGCGATATTGACACCGGCGGGATCTTCGCCCAGTTGCTCGGCACGCTGGCGCTGCTGGAGCCGGAGGAGCGCGCCCTGGTCACCGGCCTGGTGGTCAATCGCTTTCGGGGCGATCCGGCCCTTTTCGCCGATGGGGTGCGCATGCTGGAGCAGCGGGGCGGCGTGCCGGTGCTGGGCGTGGTTCCGTGGATCGACGACCTGGGCCTGGCCGAGGAAGACGCCGTGGCCCTCGAACGGGTGCGCGAAGGCCCGGACGGCGCCCTGCGCATCGCCGTGGCGCGTCTGCCGACCATCGCCAACTTCGATGATTTCGACCCCCTGGCCCGCGAGCCGGGGGTGAGTCTGCGCTACGTGGACCGGCCCGAGGAACTTGCCGGGGCTGCGGCGGTGATCCTGCCCGGGGCCAAGCACACCCTGGCCGCCCGGCGCTGGCTGCGCGAACGGGGCTTCGACGCCGCGCTGCGCGCCTTTCCCGGCGCGGTGGTCGGCATCTGCGGCGGCTACCAGCTCCTCGGCGCGCGCATCAGCGACCCCCTGGGGGTCGAGGGCGGCGGCGGCGAGGAAGCGGGCCTGGGACTGCTGCCCGTCGAAACCATCTTCGACCGCGAGAAGCGCACCGCGCAGGTCGTCGCCGAGTCCCTGGCGCCCTGGGCGCCCGGCGCGCCGCTCACGGGCTACGAGATCCACGCCGGGCGCACCAGCGTCAACGGCGGCGCGGCCCTGGCCCGCATCATCCGCCGCGGCGCGGTTGCCAGCGCTGACCTGGACGGCTGCATCGTCGAGGAGGGGCGGGTGTGGGGTGGTTACCTCCACGGCATCTTCGACAACGCGGGCTTTCGTCGGGCCTGGCTCGCCACCCTCGGCTGGCGGCCAGAGGAACCGGATGCCACCCTCGATCCCTACGAACGCCTGGCCAATGTCGTTGCCGGCGCCCTCGACCCACTGCTGCTTGACCGGTTGCTGGCGAGCGGGTAGCGGGAAACCAGGTTGGCCCCGTGATCCCTGCCCGGTGGGAAAGATATGAAAATAGGCCGTTCACGGGAGGGTCTGGGCGGGCGCAGCCCGCGCGCAGGGGGATGGGGAAACCGGGTTTCCCCATACCCCGCCCGCGGGAGGGTCTGGGAGGGCGTAGCCCGTGCGCAGGGGGGTGGGGAAACCGGGTTTCTCCATCGCTCCGCCCGCGGGAAGGTGAGGGCGCAGCCCGCGCGCAGGGGCTGGGGAAACCGGGTTTCTCCATCGCTCCGCCCGCGGGAAGGTGAGGGCGCAGCCCGCGCGCAGGGGGGTGGGGAAACCGGGTTTCTCCATCGCTCCGCCCGCGGGAAGGTCCGGGAGGGCGTGGCCCTCCCGGGAACAACCGTATGTTCATCCGTCGGGGTGCGGCGTAGCCGCATAGACGGCTGAACGATGATCGCTGGAGCTTTCCGTGAACGCCTCGCTCTTGCAGGTCCCCTGGCACCACCTGCCGCTGGACGAAGTCATTGACCTGCTCGAAACCGACCCGCGGCGCGGCCTGGATGTCTTTGCCGTCAGGCGCCGGCAGGAGCAATTCGGACCGAACCTTATCACCCGGCGGCGCGGCAAAAGCCCCCTGGTGCGCTTCCTGTTGCAGTTCCATAATCCGCTGATCTACATTCTCCTCGTCGCCAGCGTGATCACACTGGTGCTCAAGGACGCGATTGACGCGGCGATCATCTTCGGGGTGGTCCTGGTGAATGCCATCCTCGGCTATCTCCAGGAGTCGCGCTCGGAGCGAGCCATCGAGGCCCTGGCGCAAACGATGGTCACCGAAGCCACCGTGGTGCGAGCGGGCGCGACAACCCGCATCTCCGCCACCGAACTGGCGCCGGGCGATCTCGTGCTCCTGCAGACCGGCGACAAGGTTCCTGCCGACCTGCGGCTCATCCGCGCCCGTGAACTGCAGATCGCCGAAGCTGCCCTGACCGGCGAGTCGGCGCCGGTAGCCAAGGCGGCGGAGGTTACCCTGGAGCGCGACACGCCCCTCGCCGACCGACGCAACATGGCCTATGCCTCCACGCTCGTGACCTACGGCCAGGGCGCCGGGATCGTTGTGGCGATCGGCAACGCTACCGAGGTCGGGCAGATCTCCGGCCTGATCGCTACCGCCGAGGAGTTGCAAACGCCCCTCACCCGCAAGATTGCCCGCTTCAGTCTGGTGCTGCTCTACCTGATCCTGACTCTGGCCGGGCTGAGCATACTCGTCGAGGCCCTGCGGGGCCGGCCGCTGATTGACGCCTTGATGGCCGCGATCGCCCTCTCGGTAAGCGCCATTCCCGAAGGTCTACCCGCCGCAGTCACGGTCACCCTGGCCATCGGCGTCTCGCGGATGGCCCGTCGCCGGGCGATCATCCGCAAGCTCCCGGCGGTGGAGACCCTCGGCAGTACCACCGTGATTTGCTCCGACAAGACCGGTACCCTCACCCAGAACCAGATGACCGTTCAGCGGATCGTGGTGCATGGCGCCTGTTTCGAGGTCAGCGGAGCGGGCTACCGGCCCGAGGGCGAGATAATCCATCACGGCAGGCCCATTGACCCCGCTGCCTGGCCGGCGTTGCTGGAGTGCCTGCGAGCCGGGCTGCTGTGCAACGATAGCCAGCTTGTCGAGCAGCAGGGCCGCTGGGAAGTGCAGGGCGACCCGACCGAGGGGGCGCTGCTGGTGGTGGCGACGAAGGCCGGCCTGCGCCCGGATGCGCACCGGGCCGCGCTGCCGCGCCTGGACGCCATTCCCTTTGAGTCGCAGCGCCAGTACATGGCCACGCTCCACGACGCCGGCCAGACGCATGTGGTTTACATAAAAGGCGCAAGCGAGGTCCTGTTGCCCCTCTGTCGGGCAATGCTCGACGCCGACGGAAGCGAGGCGGCCCTGGATGTCCCCGGTGTGCAGCGGCAGGTGGAAGCCATGGCCGCCGATGGGTTGCGCGTGCTGGCCTTCGCCCGGCGCGCCGTTCCCGCCACGATGGCTTACCTTTCCCACGCCGACGTCGCCACGGACCTGGTCTTCCTGGGTCTCCAGGGTATGGCCGACCCGCCCCGACCCGAGGCCATCGCGGCGGTGCAGGCCTGCCAGCAGGCGGGCATCCAGGTCAAAATGATCACCGGCGACCACGCCCTGACCGCCGCGGCCATCGCCCGGCAGATCGGCATCATGAGCGCCGCCGATACATCGGCGGAGCCATCTGCGCTCACCGGCAAACAACTGGCCGCCCTCAGCGACGCGGAACTTATGGGAGCGGTGGATCGCGCCGTGGTCTTTGCCCGCGTCACCCCCGAACAAAAACTGCGCCTGGTTGAGGCGTTGCAGGCGCGAGGCCATGTTGTCGCCATGACCGGCGATGGCGTCAACGATGCCCCGGCGCTGAAACAGGCCGATATTGGTGTGGCAATGGGGTTGAGCGGCACCGATGTGGCCAAAGAGGCCGCCGACATGGTGCTGACCGACGACAATTTCGCCACCATCGCCGCCGCCGTCGAGGAGGGGCGTGGCGTCTTCGATAACCTGACCAAGATTATTGCCTGGACCTTGCCCACCAATCTCGGTGAGGGCCTGATCATCCTGGCGGCGGTCGTCGCCGGTCTGTCTCTCCCTATCCTGCCGATCCAGATCCTGTGGATCAACATGACCACCGTCGCCGTGCTGGGGTTGGTGCTGGCCCTGGAGCAGAAAGAACCCGACATCATGCGCCGCGCGCCGCGTCCCACCGATGCGCCGATCCTCACTCCGGAGTTGCTCTGGCGCATCCTCATCGTAGGTCTGTTGATCCTGACCGGCGCCTTCGGTCTCTTCGAGTGGGAACAGGCCCGCGGCGCCCCCCTGGCCGAGGCCCGTACCGTCGCGGTCAATGTCGTAGTCTTTGTCGAGGTCTTCTACCTGTTCAACTGTCGCTCGCTCACCCGCTCAATGTTCAGCATCGGGGTCTTTTCAAATCGCTGGCTGATCACTGGCGTGCTGGTCATGGTGCTCCTGCAACTTTTCTTTACCTACGCACCGGTGATGCATCGGATCATGGGCAGCGCTCCTCTCGATCTGGGCGCCTGGGGGCGCGTGCTTGCCGTCGGCGTAATCACCTATGCGATCATCGAAATCGAGAAGTGGTCGCGGCGCCAGCTCGCCCGGCGGCGTGCCGCCGGGCGGCACAATGCCCGATGAAACCGGGGGGATGGGGGAACCCGGTTCCCCATGGTCACGTCAGACGGTCATGCGTATGGCGCACAACGCCGCGATGAACATGGCCTGGGAGCGCGGGCGTCCCGCCCGCGCCACCGGCCTATGGTCACCTCAGCCCTCCATGCGGCTCGCGCCGCACCCCGACGGGATGAACATACGATTGTTCCTGGGAGGGCAAAGCCCTCCCAGACCCTCCCACCGGGTGGGGCTATGGGAAAACCCGGTTTCCCCCTACCCTTGCGGGGCGGGGGCGTGGGGAAACCCGGTTTCCCCATACCCCTCGCCGAGGGCTTATTTTCACGTTAGCAACTTCGTCACATCCTCCGGCTTCAGCGGCTTCGAGAACAGCCATCCCTGCCCATAGGCGCAGTGCAGTTCACGCAGGCCCTGGAACTGCGTGGAGGTTTCGGTTCCCTCGGCGACAGCCTCCAACCCCAGGAGTTGAGCCAGGGTGAGCATGTTTCTCAAGATGGCATCCTGGCCGTTCCTGTCAATTGCCTGGACGAAAGGACGGTCGATTTTCAAAATATCCACCGGAACTTGCTCCAGATAGCTGAGCGAAGAGTAGCCGATACCGAAATCATCAATACAGATCTGGATCCCCGCGGTGCGCAGACGACTCAGTTTTTCGCTTATCTCCTGATCAGATTTGACCAGCGCTATTTCGGTGATCTCGATCTTCAGCGCATCTGCTGGAAGTTCGAACTCGGCGAGGGTTTCCAGGATGATTTGGATGATATCCGGATGGGCCAGTTGGCGCGGCGAGAGATTAACCGTTACCCACAGTTTCTCGGCCTCAGGAATGGTTTGCCGCCAGATCTTCATCTGGCGGCAGGCCTCGCGCAGCACCCACCAGCCAATCGGCACGATCAGTCCTGTGTCCTCGGCAATGGTAATAAACTCCGAGGGGAAGATCAATCCACGCTGGGGATGTTGCCAGCGCAACAGCGCCTCAAATCCCTGGATCTTCTGAGTCTCCAGATGAACGATAGGCTGGTAATGCAGGCGGAGTTCATTGCGCTCGATGGCCCCGCGCAGGGCCGTTTCGAGTTGCAGTTGTTCTATCGCCGCCGCGTGCATGGTCGGGTTGAACAGCACGGCGCGGGCCTTGCCTTGCATCTTGGCGTGGTACATGGCCGTATCGGCGTCGCGGATCATATCCGCAGCCGAGGCGTAGTCGGCCTGATAGAGCGTAATGCCAATACTGGTCGTCGTATAGACTTCCCGGTCGTTCAGGCGCAGCGGGGCCGCGATCACCTCTTGCAACCGCTCGCTGATCGCCAGCGCCGTCTCGCCATCGCTGATATCTTCCAATAGAATGGCGAATTCATCTCCCCCCAGCCGCGCCGCGGTGTCGCTCGGGCGCAGGCTTTGCTCCAGGCGGCGCGCGATAGCTTGCAGCAACGCATCGCCGGCGCTATGTCCCAGACTGTCGTTGATGATCTTGAAACGATCAAGATCGAGAAACAGCACCGCGAAGGGGCGTTCTTGAGTGCGCTGGTTGCGCTTGAGCGCCTGCTCCAGCCGGTCGAGAAACAGCATCCGGTTCGGCAGCCCTGTGAGACCATCGTGAAAGGCGTCGTGCAGCAAGCGCTCTTCGGCGCGCTTGCGGTCGGTGATGTCGGTCTGCGAGCCGACGATGCGCGTCGCCACGCCGTTCTCGTCCCATACGGCGAGGCCGCGGCAGAGCATCCAGCGGTAGCTGTGGTCGCTGGCCCTGATGCGGTACTCGTGCTGAAAATGGGTGATCAGCCGGCGGAAGTGGGCTTGCAGGTGGAGCTCCAGCCGCTCCCGATCATCGGGATGCACGCGCTCGAACCACTCGGCAGGGTCGGTTCCCAGGTCCTGCTCGTCGTAGCCGAGCATGCTTTTCCAGCGCGGCGAATAGTAAATCTGATTGCTGCGCAGATCCCAGTCCCACAGCCCATCGTTGGCGCCGCGGGCTGCCAGAGCGTAGCGTTCCTCACTCTCGCGCAGTGCCAGCTCGGCGCGCTTGCCGGCGCTGATGTCGTGCGCCACCAGCACCCCGCCGATGATTGCTCCGCTGTCGCTGCGGAGCGGCCGCGCCGATACGTTCAGCCACTGACCATCTGTAGTGTTCGGCAGGCACAGTTCGTAACCGTCTATCGTTTCGCCCTGGAGCGCCCGTGACAGGAGCGAACGCAGCGCCTCTTCGCGCCGGTCTTCTGGTGCGACAGCCTTGACCGGTCGGGCCAACCCATCGAGCCGGGCTCCGAGAATCCTCCGCGCGGCGGGATTGTAGTAGGTTAGCGCGCCATGCCTGTCAACTACCACCACTGCCTCGCCGAGACTCACAAACACCGAGCGCAGGATGGCCGTCTGGCGCCGGAGCGCCGCGTCGGAGCGGGCGCGGGCCTGGGCGTGCTGCGCTGCCAGCGCCGAGTGGACCTCCACCTGGCGTTCGAGTTGCGCCTGATAGGCCCGTTGCTGGATTCGCCACTGCCGGCGTTCCAGGCAGGCGCCAACCCGCGCGCTGAGAATGGTCGCATGGAAGGGCTTCGAAACGTAGTCCTCCGCGCCGAGCTTCAAACAGGTGGCAATTTGTTCCACGTCCACATCCGATGACACCACAACCACTGGCACCTCCCGGCTGGCCGGATCGTCCTTGAGCCGTTGTAATACCTCGATGCCGCTCATCACCGGCATGTTCAGGTCGAGCAACACCAGATCAGGTTGCAGCTCGGAGACCATGGCGATGGCCTCCGCGCCGTTTTCGGCGCTGACGACATCGTAGTGTTCAAGCCGCAGCAAGCGCGTCAACAGGGCACGTACTGGGGCTTCGTCGTCTACGACCAGGATCCTCGGGGCTAGCACATTGCGCATCGGTCTGCTCCCCAACCCTCCAGGCAGCGAACAGGGCTGCTTATCATGGAAAGGAAAACGGCTCGCGCCAGACTGGTTGCCTCCAGCGAAGAGCCGCTTCCTTGCGCATCCGGTATGTGGGTATGTTACAGGACTCAGGCGGTGGAGATATGCGGGGAGGCGAAGCCTCCCCGCATACCCCCCCGTTCCCGCCCGCGGCGGCCAGGCAAGCCTGGCGAAACGCCCACGGCGCTCTCGCCGCGTGCGGTCAATAACCGGGTTTGTACATGAATCGGGTATGCCAGCCTAACCGTGGGTCTACAGCCCTCGGCTATGCAATGCGAAGCCCGCCTGCGCGGGCGAGAGCGGATTGATTTCTCAAAGACCATTACAGCCGTCCATGCGGCTCCGCCGCACAACGCCGCACTGAACATACGGTTGTTCTTGGGAGGGCGCAGCCCTCCCAAACCCTCCCACCGGGTGAGGGCATGGGGAAACCCGGTTTCCCCGTTCCCCTCGCCAAGGGCGTATGTTCACGTGAGAGGTCATGCGCATGGCGCACAACGCCCAATGACCATGACCTGGGGGCGCGGGCGTCTCGCCCGCGCCACGGCTCCGCGGGCACGGTGACCGCCCCCTTCCCTGACCCTCCCCCGCTGGGGGCGGGCACCTGGCTCCTCCCCCCAGCGGGGGGAGGCTGGGAGGGGGGCTGAACCCTGCGAACGATGGTCACCTCAGTAAGTCTCCACGCACGCAATAGGCGTAAGTGGCGTTATGACGCGCCACTTGCGCCATACAAGTATGCGCTATCAGTATTACCAATATGAGTAGTGGCGTGACGCGCCGATCACTACGGAAGCGGCAGGAGGTGGCGTGGTGCCGGGGACGGGTGATGGGTGCGCAGGCCGCTGGCCCGAGCGCGGGAGGGTTTGGGGGGCGCAGCCCGCCCGCAGGGGATGGGGAAACCCGGTTGCCCCATTCTCTCACCTGCCGGGAGGGTTGGTGGGGGGCGCAGCCCTCGAGCAGGGGCACGGGGCAACCGGGTTTCCCCATTTCCCCGCCCGGTGGGAGGGTTTGGGCGGGCCAGGCCCGCCCGCAGGGGGATGGGGCAACCGGGTTTCCCCATTTCCCCGCTCGGTGGGAGGGTTTGGGCGGGCCAGGCCCGCCCGCAGGGGGATGGGGCAACCGGGTTTCCCCATTTCCCCGCCCGGTGGGAGGGTTTGGGCGGGCACAGCCCTCCCAGGAAGTATGTTCGTCCGGTCGGTCAGGCCGTGGCCATATCCGCAGCCGGGGCCTCGAGCTGCGGGCGCAGCAGCTTCCCATCGAGGCGCAGCATCGCGACGATCCCCAGGACCTGCGCCAGTGCGAAGGGCGCCATCGCCAGGTAGTGCGCCAGCGAGTACTTCTCGATCAGCCCGTTCTGCACCAGGCCCGGATGCACGAAGAACATTCCGAACACGAACAGCGCCACCGCCGGGCAGATCAGCCCGTAGCTCCCCGGGCTGCGCGCCTCGCCCCACAGGTACGTGCGCAGGTAGCCCACCTGCCGCAGCACGGCGTAGCCGATCGCTCCCGTCAGCAGTTGCAGGGCCAGAATAGAACCAACCAGGACGAACGTGCTGCCCGGCTCGATGTGCACCTCGAAGCCGTGGTGCAGGCCGTGGCGAATGCGGATCAGGGCGATGCCCACCAGGGTAAGGATGGGAATGGGCATCCACAGGCTCGGGGCGGCTTCAACCGCCAGCCCGTGGGCCAGCATACCGCGGAAGCCCAGCACCAGCATAATCACCCCTACCAGGGCCGTTGCGCCCAGGAAGAAGATCGAAAGCAGGATGCTCACGGCGATCGTGACCCGGTTGTCGCTCATCGCCGCGGGCGCCGCCAGGCCTACCGCCACCATCGCGAAGGTGAAGGCGGCCTGCAACTGGGTCAGGTTGTTGTTGCGCGTGCAGTCGAAGTGCCCGCCGGCCAGGGCGCGCCCGAACAGGTCGAGGAAGATCCGCATCCCTATCACGCCGATGATCGTCAGGACGCTCAACGAGATCGGGAAGAGATACTCGACCACGTTCCACAGGCCAGGCACGAACACCGCGCCAAGCGCGAAGAAGACGTTCACCGTCATCGCCAGCGTCAGTGGCAGGCTCATCAAGGTAATGGCGCCGTTTGTCTCCCGGAGCGCCGCATAAGCCGGGGTTCGCCGGTACTGCGCGTATTCGCGCAGGTTCCATACCACCAGCCGCAGGTGGCGCAGCGCGAAGATGACGATCCCTGCCATCGCGCCGATGGTGAGCGCGTACGCGAGTGTGTCTGCCTTGTTCAGGAAAGCGGCAATGCTGTCGAAGGTGACAATCGGGGTCTTGGGGTGTGGGATCAGGAAGTTTAACCAGATGAAGAACGTGATGGCCATACCCCCATTGCCCAGGGCGGCGAGGAAGAAGAGCGGCGAGTACCGCTCCCTCAGGTTCCGGCGTAGACCGAACCAGCGTGTCGCTACCTGCTGCATACGGCACATCCTCCTGGTCTGCAAAGGATCCTTCAACCTTTCGCCAGTATGATGCACCGTATAGGGGCGAGGTTACAGGCGCCAGGGGCGGCATGCCATGTCAGCCGTCTATGCGGCTCTGCCGCACCCCGACGGGATGAAAAAAGGTTCTTCTTGGGAGGGCGTAGCCCTCCCAAGCCCTCCCACCGGGTGGGGGGCGTGGGGAAACCCGGTTTCCCCCTACCCCTGCGTGCGGGCTGCGCCCTCACCTTCCCGGGTGGGGGGCGTGGGGAAACCCGGTTTCCCCCTACCCCTGCGTGCGGGCCAGGCCCTCCCGCGGGCGGGGCGTGGGGAAACCC
>Ga0308393_1000752_pt1 | contig 16177 bp, 9 predicted proteins | sample Hotspr2Sampleee2_FD_202364 | JGI IMG/M metagenome (GOLD analysis project Ga0308393, IMG submission 202364) | Hot spring phototrophic mat microbial communities from Mushroom Spring, Yellowstone National Park, Wyoming, United States - 20050630_ee2 ... | reverse complement strand
TCGCAGGGTTCCGCCCCCCTCCTAGCCTCCCCCCGCTGGGGGGAGGAGCCGGGGTCCCGCCCCCAGCGGGGGCGGGTCAGGGAAGGGGCGGTCACCATGCGCGCGGAGCCGTGGCGCGGGCGGGACGCCCGCGCGCCCCGGCCCCGGCCCGCGGGAGGGTTTGGGAGGGCTACGCCCTCCCAAGAACAAGTTTAGCATGCAGGAGCCACCCTATGCCTGGCACACCCTGGACCCTCGCGCCGGATCGCTGCTTCGACCCCGAGCCTTCGCGGCGGGCGCTGGCGCGCGACCTGTATGCGACGGTACGCAATCTGCCGCTGCTCTGCCCCCACGGCCATGTACCGCCAGCGCTCCTCGCCGACCCCGAGGCCCATCTGGGCGATCCCGCCGCGCTCTTTGTGATCTCCGACCACTATGTGACGCGCATGCTTTACAGCCAGGGCGTTCCGCTCGAGGCGCTCGGCGTGCCCACTCGCGACGGCACGCCGGTCGAGACTGATCCCCGCCAGATCTGGCAGCGCTTCGCCGAACGCTTCTACCTCTTTCGCGGCACGCCCACCGGCCTCTGGCTGGCCGATGAGCTGGTGAACCTGTTTGGCGTCAGTGAGCGGCTCGACGGCGCGAGCGCGCAGCGCATCTACGACCATCTGGAGGCCCAGCTTGCCCGCCCCGAGTTCCGCCCGCGGGCGCTGCTGGCGCGCTTCAACGTCGCCTTGCTGTGCACCACTGACGCCGCGACCGACCCCCTGGAGCAGCACCGGCAGATCCACGCCGCGGGACTGACCCTGGTTCGCCCGACCTTCCGCCCCGATGCGCTGCTGGCCCTCGACGCCCCGGACTGGAAGGCGCAGGTCGCCCGCCTTGGCGAACGTTCAGGCCTCCATGTGGTAGACTACCACGGGTTCATTCGGGCGCTGGAGGAGCGGCGCGCGGCCTTCAAGGCCCTGGGCGCCCTGGCGACCGACCACGGCGTGTTGACCCCGGCCACCGCGCGTCTGAGCGACGAGGAGGCCGAACGTATCTTCGCCCGCGCGCTGCGGGGCGCCGCCGATGCGCACGACGCCGCCCGCTTCACCGCCCATATGCTGATGGAGTTTGCGCGGATGAGTTGCGAAGATGGACTGGTGATGCAACTCCACGCCGGGAGCCTGCGCAACCACCACGAGCGCCTGCACGCGCGCTTCGGCCCCGACGTGGGCGCCGATATTCCCGTCGCCACCGAGTGGACGCGCAACCTGCGCCCGCTATTGAACGCCTGCGGCGCCGATCCGCGCTTCCGGCTCATCCTCTTCACCCTCGACGAGAGCGCCTATGGGCGCGAACTGGCGCCCCTGGCGGGGCACTACCCGGCGGTGCTGCTCGGCCCACCCTGGTGGTTCTTCGACAGCGTCAACGGCATGCGGCGCTACTTCGCCGAGGTGATCGAGACCGCTAGCGTCTACAACACCGCGGGCTTCAACGACGATACCCGCGCCTTTGCCTCGCTCCCCGCCCGGCATGATCTCTGGCGCCGGGTGAGCTGCGACTGGCTCGCCGGCCTGGTGGCGCAGGGCTTGCTCGCCGAGGACGAAGCCCTGGAGCTGGCCCGCGAACTGGCCTACGGCCTGGCCTGGCGCGCCTACTGCCGGGAAAGCCCCGCGATATGAAACGGTGGATAGTGAGGATACAACGAAGCGCCCGGTCGCACCGCTGGTCCGCCGCTCTGGTCGATCTGATCTGGTGCGGCAGTCTGGCCCCTGCCGTGGCACTGCTAGCGCTGCTGATCGTGGCACTGGCCTACCAGGCGCCCGTAGCCGGGCGTGAACCTTTCCCGGCGAATCCCTCCCCGTTGCGCCTGGCCGGCGTGCACCGGCCCGAGCCGGCGGCCCATGGCGGGTTCCAGCGCTGGACGACCGGGCGGGCGCGCGTGCTTGTGCCGGGCGTCGGCGCCGGTTCATTGATTGTGCGGAAGCGCTTCTTCGGTGGGGCTGAAGCCGGGGCAGGACGCGCGTTGCGGGTCGCCACCCCTGAGCGCGCGCTCTTCGAAACGCCACTGCGCCCGCACTGGCAAGTGGTGCACCTTGCCCTTCCCCCTGAAGCCGTCGCCCGCGCTAGCGGCGATCTGACCCTGGTCCTCGAGACTGAGACCTTTGTCATGCCTCCCGATCAGCGCGCGCTGGGCGTTTCCCTCGACTGGATCGAGGTCCGTCCGGGCGCGGGCGGCTGGCGCGCCCCGCCGCCGGGGCTGGCCTGGAACCTGGCCCTGACGCTGCTGCTCTGCCTGTGGACCCTGCGCCTCATCGGCCTCTCGACGCGCCTGGCCGCGCTGTTCGCTCTGGCCTTGCTGCTGTATGTTGGCCTGATGCTGGCCGGGTGGCCCGGCGGCAGCCTGGAGGCGCGTATGCAGGCGGCCCTGGGCCTGCCGGTGCTGCTGCGGGTGTTGCCGCTCACCTTGCTGCTGGCGCTGGCGCTCCGCCTCTTGCCTCTGCCCGCGTCGCAGAGCGCGGGTCTCCCGGCGCCAGCGATGATCCGTCTGGCCGTGCTGCTAATCTTCACCCTGCGCCTGGCGGGTACGCTGCATCCACTGTTTCTGCCGATTGATCATGGGCTGCGCGCTAACCAGTTGCTGCTCATAGCCGCCGGCGAAGAACAACGGGTGCGCGAACGCCTCGAACAGCAGTACGAGTGGGGCACGCGCGAGCCGGTGCCCTACAGCCTCCTCACCTACTACATGCTCCTGCCGCTGACCGCGATCTGGAACTCGCGTCCGGCGCTGATCGAGGCGGTCAAGGTGGTCACCGCGCTGCTGGAGGCCACCCTGCCCCTGTTGCTGCTGGCGCTCCTGCGGGGCGGGCCCCGGCGCCATCTAGGGGCGGCCTGGGGCGGCCTGGTCTACGCCGCGCTGCCGGTGGGCTACCTGTTCTTCCACGATGGCAGCTTCCCGACCACGATCGGCATCTGGCTCACCCTCGTGGCCCTGGTCGCGGCGCGGTGGCTGATCGTCCCCGGGCCGCGGCCCGCCCCGGAGGAAGATCTGACGCCTATGGCGCCGCCGGTGCGCGAAGGCTGGCTGCCGGCGCGCGCCGCCGTGGCGGCCCTGGCGCTCGCCTTGTCCATCGGCGCGTATGTGACCCACGTGGCCTTCGTGCCCTTCCTGGGGGTGATGCTCGCGGCCAGCCTGGCCCTGCTGGGTGGAGCGACAGGCCGGCGGGTCAGTCGGATCCTGCTGGTGAGCCTCGTGCTGGGCTTCGCTCTCGCCTGGGCGCTGGTCTATGGCAGTTACACGATCACGCTGGTGCAGCGCACCATTCCGAGCTATCTGGGCCTGATCGCCAGCCAGGGCAGCGTCGGGCGGGACAGCGAGTTGTTCTTCGGCACGCCGATCAACAGCTTCGGCCAGCACCTGGCGGCCCATTTCCGCGTCTGGCCGGCGCTGCTGGCCGGGGCCGCCCTGGCCATCCTGGCGCTGAACTGGCGCGGGCGCTTCATCACCCATCTGGGGCTGGCCTACGCCGCGCTCTTTGCAGTCACCTCACTGGCCGAGCGCTGGTTCGGGTTGTGGAACAAGCACATGGTCTTCGTCGCCCCGCTGCTGGCATTGCTGGCGGGCATCGGCCTGGCCTGGCTCTGGCGACGCGGGCGCGGCGGGCGCCTGGTGTGCCTGGCGTTGCTGGCCTACCTCTTCTGGGAAAGCCTGAGCGCCTGGGGTCATCGCGTGCTATGGTACCACATTCCGCCGGGAGCGCTCTAGGGGCAATACTGTTCAAATAAGCTGACCACCCCCTCTTCAGCATTCCCCTGCTGGGGGCGGGAGTGCGGCTCCTCCCCCCGGCGGGGGGAGGTTGGGAGGGGGGCTGAAGCGCCGCGTTCGTTTATGTGAAAGGTATTGGCTCCAGGGGCCTGGGGAACCCCGCTTTCCCCACCCTTCCTCCGCGGCTTCGGGGTCCATTTGAAGCACGGAACGTGCCGGGCGAACCATTAACCTTTTTGTTACATAAGTTTCGACAAATTAACCAAAACCTCCACGAATCTGCTTATAATGGTTGCACACATCGCAACCAGAATTCAGCAACGTGCAACCTGCCTCAACAGCGGTTACCCTGGAGAGGGGGGTAGATGGGGGGGCGGCGCCACGCGAACCGGCGGCCCAGGCCTTGCCTGTCCCGGATCCTGGCGGAGCAACTCCGCAGCGCGCCCGAACGGCAGTGAGCGGCGTTTGAGGGTGTCCCGATCGAGGGCCCGGCTCAGACGCCTGCGCCACCCTTCGCCGGCGGTCATGCGCCGTTCGGCGTAACCGAACCTCCATCTATCGCAGGACGCCACCTCCGTTCGCGGGCCACGCAGCAACTCCGCGCTCCGCAGATGCATGGCGCAGGGGCGGTAAGGGGCAACCCCGGGCGTTATCGGCCCGGTGAACGGCTGGCGTGGCCATGGGTCAGACTCCTTCCGGACCGGTGAGCGCGGCGAGGTTAGACCACCTGGCAAGGCATAGGGCTGCGTATGTGACCTGTGGCGCAGGCGAACGCGCCGCGGAGCAGCTCATCAGTCGCAGCAGCATCCCTTCCCGACGAGCCTCTGTGGCGCGGGGCGGTGGCGCGGTCCCCCTGCAAAGGGCGCCGCGACGGTTGTCCACGTCAGGAGGTTTGGGATGGCTGATGCAATCAATCTCGAAGAGGCCCTCTACCATCGAGGGGTCACCCGGCGCCAGTTCCTCAAGTTTTGCGGCCTCATGGCCTCCGTGCTGGCCCTGCCGCCGCGCTACGCCGGCACGATCGCCTCGTCGCTCCAGGCCGCGCCGCGCCTGCCCCTGGTGTGGCTGGAGTTCCAGGACTGCGCCGGCAATACCGAGTCGTTCCTGCGCGCCTCTAATCCCACCGTCTCGCAGATCGTCCTCGACCTGCTCTCGGTGAACTATCACGAGACGATTATGGCCCCCGCGGGCCGGCAGGCCGAGCAATCGCTCGAAGACACCCTCAAGAACCATCCCAAAGGGTACCTGGCCGTGGTCGAAGGCGCCATCCCTATGGGCGAGGATGGCGTGTATTGCACCATCGCCGGGCGCGCGGCGAAGGACATCGTGCGCGAGGTCTGCGGCAACGCGCTGGCAACCATTGCCGTGGGCGCCTGCGCCTGGGACGGCGGCCTGCCCGCCGCCGCGCCCAATCCGACCTCGGCGGTGGGGGTCAAGGACGCGGTGCCCGGCATCACGCTGATCAATATGCCCGGTTGCCCGATGAACGTTGTCAACCTGACCGGGGTGATTGTGCACTACCTGACCTTTAAGGATCTCCCCGCTACCGACCAGATGGGGCGCCCGCTGTTCGCCTACGGGCAACTCATCCACAACTACTGCCCGCGCCGGGGCCACTTCGATGCCGGGCGCTTCGTCGAGGAGTGGGGCGACACGGGGCACCGTCTGGGCTGGTGCCTCTATAAGATGGGCTGCAAGGGGCCGCAGGCGCTGTCGAACTGCCCAAGTGTGGGCTGGAACGATGCCACAAGCTGGCCGATCGGCTCCAGCCACGGCTGCGTGGGTTGTATGTCGCCGCACTTCTGGGATACGCGCACGCCGTTCTACGAACGGCTGCCGAATGTCGAGGGGTACGGCATCGAGGCTACAGCCGATCAAATCGGCCTCGGCGTGGTTGCCGGCGTCACCGCGGCCTTCGCGGCCCACGGCGTCATCAGCGCCGTGCGCGCCGCCGCTAAACCGATCGCGAAACACGAAAGCCCGCCCGATCAGCAGAGCGATACCCGCGCGTCGCCGCCTTCCGGTAGTTCGAACGGCCCATGAGGCGTCTTCTCGCCCTGAAAAACGCTGTTAGACATAGTTTCAGCAGGGCTAGCAGGGAACCCGGCTCCTCCCCCCAGCGGGGGGAGGCTGGGAGGGGGGCAGAACCCTGCGAGAGGGGGTCCCCCCTTCATTCACTGGCTACCGGTCGTTTTGAGATGGTCTCCAGGCGGGTCCCACATTCACAGGGAGGGAAGCATGGCAAAACTGGTCATCGATCCCATTACGCGCATCGAAGGGCACCTGCGGATCGAAGCCGTGGTGGAAGGCGGGCGGGTCAAAGAAGCCTGGAGCAGTGGCACCATGTTTCGGGGGGTTGAGATCATCCTCAAGGGTCGCGACCCCCGCGACGCCTGGGTCTTTACCCAGCGCTTCTGCGGCGTCTGCACCACCGTGCACGCCCTCACCTCGGTGCGCGCGGTGGAAAACGCCCTGAACATCACCATCCCCGAAAATGCCCGCATTATCCGCAACATCATCGACGGCGCCCAGCATATTCAGGACCACGTCATCCACTTCTATCACCTGCACGCCCTGGATTGGGTAGACGTGGTGAGCGCCTTGCAGGCCGATCCCGGCGAAACCGCGGCCCTGGCGCAGTCCATCTCCACCTGGCCCAGATCGAGCGCCAATTACTTCAAGGGTGTGCAGGACCGGGTGAAAACCTTTGTCGAGTCGGGGCAACTGGGGCTGTTCGCCAACGGCTACTGGGGGCACCCGGCCTATAAACTTCCCCCCGAGGCCAACCTGCTCGGCGTGGCCCACTACCTGGAGGCGCTGGACTGGCAGCGCGAGTTCATCAAGATCCACGCCATGCTGGGGGGCAAGAATCCCCATCTCCAGACCTACCTCGTCGGCGGCATGGCCATCCCGGTGGACCCCAACAGCCAGATCGCCATCAATGCGCAGCGCATCGCTCAGATGAAACAGTGGGCGGCCATGGCTCGCGATTTTGTCGAGCAGGTCTACATTCCCGACCTCCTGGCCATCGCCTCGTTCTACAAAGACTGGGCCGGCATCGGCGGCGGGTTGGGCAACTACCTGACCTACGGCGACTTCCCCCGGAAAACCATTGACCGGCCCGACGATTTCTGGATCCCCCGCGGCGTAGTGTTGAACAAGAACCTCGGCGCGCCGCCCGCGGCGATGGAGCAGGAACGCATCGCCGAGTACGTCACCCACTCCTGGTACACCTACGCCGGCGGCGACGAGCAGGGCAAGCATCCCTGGCAGGGCGAAACCAGCCCGCGCTACACCGGCCCGAAGCCGCCCTACGAGTTCCTCGACACCGACGCGAAGTACTCCTGGCTCAAAGCGCCGCGCTACGACGACACCCCGATGGAGGTCGGCCCGCTGGCGCGCATGATCGTCTCCTACGCCGCTGGCCACCCCGACGTGCGCGCCACGGTGGATGGGGTGCTCCAGAAACTCGGCGTGGGTCCCGCGGCCCTCTTCTCAACCCTGGGGCGGGTGGCGGCCCGGGGTATCGAAACGCTGTTGATGACCCATGAGTTGGACCGGTGGATCGATGAACTGGCGGCCAATATGGCCCGCGGCGATCTGGCCATCCACAGCGGCGAGCGCTGGCGCCCGCAGACCTGGCCGAAGGAGGCGGAAGGTTGGGGCTTCATGGAGGCCCCGCGGGGGGCCCTCGGTCACTGGGTGCGGATCAAGAACGGCAAGATCGAGAACTACCAGGCCGTGGTGCCCAGCACCTGGAACGGCTCGCCGCGCGACGCCCGCGGGCAGCCCGGCGCCTACGAAGCCTCGCTGATCGACACGCCCGTGGCCGACCCCGAGCAACCGCTGGAGATCCTGCGCACCATCCACTCCTTCGATCCGTGTCTCGCCTGCGCCGTCCACGTGCTCAACGCCAACGGGCGCGAGTTGACGCGCATCCAGGTGGTGTGAATAACCGGACGCACGCGGTGGAGGGGCCGCCTCCGCGGCCCCTCTCCTCGCCGGGAGGCGACCGCGGAACGCCTGTGAATACGTTGCATCCAGCAGGCGGTTGGGGAAACTATCTCCATCCCCCTCCAGGAGGGCCTATGCGTAGACGCGTGTACGTGTGGGAAGTGCCGGTGCGGCTGACCCACTGGGTCAATGTGGCCTGTATCGTGGTGTTGTCGTTTACCGGCTACTACATCGGCAATCCGTACATCACCGTCAGCGGGCGCGAACCCTACGCCCCCAATTTCATGGGCCTGATGCGCGGCATCCATTTTGTCACCGCCTACATCTTCATCGCGAGCATTCTCTTGCGCACCTACTGGGCCTTCCGCGGCAACGCCTGGGCCAGTTGGCGCGGGTTGTTCCCCTTCCTGACCCGCGAGGGGCGCAAGAATATGGGCCACGCCCTGCAGTACTACCTGTTCATCCGCCGCCATCCGCCCGAGGTGGCCGGGCATAACGCCCTGGCGGGCACGACCTACATGATCATCGTGTTCCTGTACCTGCTGATCAGCTTCACCGGTCTGGCGTTGTACGGGCTGCTGCACCCGGCCAGCATCTGGTGGCCGCTGACGGGTTGGGTCTTCACCATTGTTGACGCCCAGACCTTGCGCCTGGCGCACCATTTGATCATGTACCTGCTGATCGCCTTTGCCATCCACCACATCTACAGCGCCTGGCTGGTGGATATGGAAGAAGGCAATGGTCTGATGAGCAGTATGTTCAGCGGCTTCAAGTTTCTGCGCATGGGCCAGCAACCCGATTGGATCGAGAACCGCATGGTGGTGACCCAGGTCGAACCGCAGGCGACGAAGAGCGAGCAACCGGCGTCGGATTAAGCTATGCCCAACACGCCAGAAACCTCTCCTCCCACGGCCCTGGTGCTGGGCCTGGGCAATCTGCTGTTGAGCGACGAGGGCGTAGGGGTCCACGTCGCGCAACACGTGAGCCGTCGCTACCAGGTCCCCGAGCAGGTGCGCATCCTCGACGGCGGCACGCTGGGCCTGGGTCTGCTGCCCTACCTGCAAGGGGTGACCCATCTGCTCGTGGTCGACGCGATCGACGCCGGCCAGCCGCCGGGCGCGGTCGTGCGCCTGGAGGGCGACGCGATCCCTACCGCCCTGGCGCATAAGATGTCCATGCATCAGGTGGGATTGCAGGAACTGCTGGCACTCAGCCAGTTGAGCGGCGACACCCCCGCCCACATCGTCCTGATCGGTGTCCAGCCCGCCAGTCTGGAGCCGGGGCTGGAACCGTCACCACTGATCGCCGTCCTCCTCGACACGCTGGCCGACCGCGTCGCCGGTGAACTACGCGCCTGGGGGTTCGCGATCAAAGCAGTGGAGCCATGACCTCCGCCGTGGCCAGGGGGGTGGGGAAAGCTGAATTTCCCCACCCCCCTGTCGCATAGGAGGGCTATGCGCTCCCGGTCTCCCTGAAGGCCATCACCTCTGGATGAGCGGCAAGTACACCGTAGTAACCGGGTTGCTCGCGTTGATGGTGAAGGTAGCAGCCCACGATTCGCCCCCGCCCGGCCCGGGGTTGAAGACCGTGACACTCACCGTGCCCGCGGTGGCGATGTCCGTCGCCGGGATCGCCGCTTGCAGTTCGGTGGCCGAGACGAAGGTGGTGGGGCGATCCGCGCCGTTCCAGCGCACCACCGCGCCATTCACGAAGCCCGACCCGGTCACCGTCAGGGTGAAGGCCGCCCCACCCGCCGTGGCCGTGGCGGGAGCGAGGGAACTGATTGCCGGCGCGGGGTTGTTGATGGTGAAGGTTGCGGCGCCGGACACGGCATCGGGGTTGGGATTCACAACCGTAATGCTGGCCGTGCCCGCGGTGGCGATGTCCGTCGCCGGGATCGCCGCGGTCAGTTGGGTGTCAGAGACAAAGGTGGTGAGGCGATTGGCGCCGTTCCAGCGCACCACCGCGCCATTCACGAAGCCCGACCCGGTCACCGTCAGGGTGAAGGCCGCCCCGCCCGCCGTGGCCGTGGCGGGGGAAAGCGAGGTGATCGCCGGCACGGGGTTGCCACAGATCACAAATGGTAGCTCGATACTGCGGCCAGAACCATAATCGGTTCGCTGGATCCAGGTGCCGGGTTCACCGCTCGTAAGATTAAGCTGGCGCGCGTTGCCGGACGTCGCGGTGGTCGGCGGCGTCCAGGGTCCCCTGAGATTAGCTTCACCGGTCAATCCATACTCGAGCCAGTAGGTTCCGGGCGCGAGGGTCGTCAGGTCGCTGAACGGCCAGTCAATCGTCACCGCCATGTATCGGGCGGGAAGTCGAGATCTGATCGTCAGATCGAACGCGGTAGACACCCGTAAATGCGTTCTGGGTGATGGTCCCGTTGACCGGCCCGGCGATGACCGATCCTCCGGCGCCTGGGATACCGTCCCAGAGTCGCAGGCCGACAACGCCGGTGATCGTCGAGGTTGTTCCACTGTCAATCTGGTACCCGTACAGGGTTATGGCCGAGGGACGCCAGCCGTTGCCGCCTACCACGAAATCGTCGGCAAGGCGCGCCCTGGTGGCCTCACCCGGGGCCGGGGGGTTGTTCGAGTTCACTGTTGAACCGGTAGGCTCGGCGAGAAAGCCAAAGCCGATATCAGGCGCCGTTACCGCGCTAAGGCCTGGAGCAGTAACGAAGGTGCCGTTCGTATACAACGGCGAGGTCGAACATGACGGTGGCACATTGGCCGCGCCGGTTGTGGAACGATGCTCACATTGCCGACAATCCCCAGCGCCAGGCCGATGATCAGTGCCATGCGGGTGAATAATCGAACAGCAGACGATGACATGTTTGATGGCCCTCCCTTTTACTGCCAATTGGCGTGGAACAAACCGCATGCGCGCGCCGGCCAGAGCGTATTGCGACGCCATTGCGGCAATCTACAATCCAAAATTTGCAATCTGAGGTGAAAAATACCCACCGCGGGAGGGTCTGGGAGGGCGCGGCCCTCCCAGGAGAACTCTTTTATCCCATTGCGGCTGCGGGCCGAAGGCCCGCGCACCCGGGCCCCGGCCCACGGGAGGGTCTGGAAGGGCTGCGCCCTCCCAGGAACAACCTTTTTCATCCGGTGGTGTGCGGCGGAGCCGCATGGACGGCTGAAATGGCATTCCACTGTCCGGTTTCTCTGTGTGTCTGTCTGACCGACGATGGTAGCGGCATTCGGATGCTATTGGAGGGAGGTGAGACCCTGATGAAGTCGGGGCTGCTCTCTCACTGTAAAAACATTAATATGTCCACGTTCCGCAACACTATGGCAGCCTGTCCGGATACCCAGGGGATGCGAAGACTCGTTGTGGGAGCGCGTAGCTCTCGCGGCCTCTCCCTTCTGGCCGAAGCGCGGGGCACCGCTCGCCGTCCTGTGGCCGGGAGCTTTCGTGGTCTTTGAATAATAATCCGCTCTAGCCCGCGCAGGCGGGCTTCGCATTCCGTAGCCGAGGGCTTCAGCCCCACGGCCAGCCCGGCATAGCGGATGAATTTCTCAAAGACCATTACAAAGTAAGTGTTCACATTGCTCCTGGGAGCGCGGGCAGCTTGCTCGCGGAGACGCGACGCGGACGGGACGCCCGCGCTCCCAGGCGCGTGGGTTCCCCCCGGGTGTGAACAGGTACTTTACAAAAATAAAAGCGCAGCCGCGGCTGCGCTTCGGAACTGGTGGGCCCCCAGGGATTCGAACCCTGAACCAATTGATTAAGAGTCAACTGCTCTACCGTTGAGCTAGAGGCCCATAGGCAATTATAGCCAGCCAGCCCCGCCTTGTCAAACTTGTGCGGACGCTCAAGGTTCTGTACAATACGGGCGCAGCACGCGCTGGCGCGCTACAGCCGTCCATGCGGCTCCGCCCCGCACCGACGGGATGAATTGTTCTTGGGAGGGCTGCGCCCCCCCCAAACCCTCCTGCGGGCGGGCTGCGCCCTCACCCTCCCGCGGGCAGGGGCGTGGGGACACCGGGTTTCCCCACACCCCTGCTCCAGCAGCCTATGTTCACGTTAGTCGCCTATGGCGCCGATAGCCCGTATGCCGATCGACGATTATTTTCAAGAGTACGGTCCCATCCAGCGGCGGCGCGCCGGCAGGCTGCCGGAGCTTGAGCCGCTCCCCCGCGAGCCGGAGCCGCCCCCCCGGCGCCGGGCGCCGCGCCGCCCCGCCGCGCGCCGCCGCCGTCGCGGGGTGACCGGCCTGGTCATCGCGCTGGCGCTGCTCGCGCTCGCCCCGCTTGTCCTTCCCTATGCCCTGGACCTGGGCTACCCCGACGCGGCCCTGCCCGGCGTGTCCATCCAGGGGCAGCCCGTCGCCGGGCTGCCCCGCGAGACGATCAACGCCGAACTCGCCGAGCGCTACCGCCCCTTCCTCTCCCAGCCCATCGCTCTGACCTACGCCGGCGAGACCTGGACGCCTTCGCTCGCCGAACTGGGGGCGCGCTTCGATACCGAGGCGGTGGCCAGGGCCGCCGTGACCGCCGGGCGCCAGGGCGATCCGCTGACCCGCCTGCGCGAACTGTGGCAACTCTGGCGCCACGGCCTCGATGTCACCCCACGCCTGGTGGTGGATCAGCGGGCCTTGCAGAGTTATCTCCTTGGTCTGGCGCTGCTGCTCGAGCGCCCGCCGGAGAATGCCGCCCTGAGCATCGCCACCGCCCGTGTGGTCGGCACGCCTGGCGCTGCCGGGGTGCAGGTGCTGGTGGATGCCACCGCCAACGACGTGCTGCTGGCGCTGCGCGATCTGCAACCCCGCGAGGTGCCCGTGCGAACCCGCCGGCTCGACCCGTCAATCGGCGATGAGGCCCTCGTCGCCGCGCAGCGCCAGGCCGTCGCCCTGCTCCAGAGCCCGATTGAAATGCGCCACAACGAGCGCGTCTGGGTCTGGTCGCCGGAGCGCCTGGCCGAGTTGTTGCGCGTCGAACCCGTCGCGAACCGCCTGGCCTTGCGGGTGGACGACGAACGCCTCGACCGGGCCATAGAGGGGCTGGCCCAGCAGGTCGACACCGGCACGGCCGAGCCGCGGCTGCGCTTCGCCGAGGGCGCCCTGCAGATCGTCGAACCGGGCCGCCCCGGCTGGCGCCTGCGCCAGGAGGAGACTGCGACGGCCCTGCGCCAGTTGCTCCTCAGCCCCTCGCCCCTTACCCGGACCCTGACCCTGCCCGTGGACGAGTTGCAACCCCGCATCACCGCCGCCAACCTCGACAACCTGGGCATCACCGGGCTGGTGGCCGAAGGAAAGAGTAGCTTCGCCGGCTCCGCCGCCTACCGGATCACCAACATCAAGGCCGGGGCGCGCCGCATGGACGGCGTCCTGATCGCCCCCGATGAAGAGTTTTCGTTCAACCGCCAGCTCGGTGAGGTCAACGCCGCGAATGGCTTCGTCGAGGGCTACGCGATCATCGGCAACCGCACGCAACTCGAATGGGGCGGCGGCGTCTGCCAGGTTTCCACCACTGTGTTCCGCGCCGGTTTCTGGGCCGGGTTGCCGATCACCGAGCGCCATGCCCATGCCTTCTACATAAGCTGGTACGATCGCTTCGGCCTGGGTCCCTACGGGGATGGGCAGGGCCTTGACGCAGCCATCTACACCGGGGTCGCCGACCTGAAGTTCGTCAACGATACCGGGGCCTGGCTGCTGATGCAGACCGAGGTGGACGAGGCGAACCAGGTGCTGACGGTGCAACTCTATGGCGCGCCGCCCGCCCGGCAGGTGCAACTGGAGGGGCCGCTGATCACCAACGAGGTGCGCGCCCCGGCGGAGCCGGTCTACGTTGACGACCCGACCCTGCCACGCGGCGCCGTGCGCCAGAGCGATATGGCCCGCAGCGGACGCGACATCACCGTGTATCGGGTGATCGTCGAGGATGGGGCCGAGGTGAGCCGGGAGGCGTTCTTCACCCGATTCCGGGCCTGGCCGAACATCTTTGTCCGTGGAACCGGGTAAGCTATGGCGCCTCCGGCTGTGATCTGCCCGGCCTGCGGGCATGCCAACCCGCCAGGCTCGCGCTTCTGCAACGCCTGCGGCGCGCGGGTCGCCCCGACCGTTCCCGTGGCGCCGCCCACGGATGGGTCAGACGCGCCCCGCTCCGGCATCACCGCCGCTGCGCAGGCCGGGTTGCCCCGCGGCGCGGCGATCGATCCGCAGGGCCGCTACATCGTGGAGCGGGCGATTGGCAAAGGCGGTTTCGCCGAGGCCTATCTGGTCAACGACCGGCAGTTGAACCGTTTCGCCGTCGCCAAGCGCCATAGCCCCAATCCTGCCTGGAGCGCCCGCACCCGCGAGTTCGCCGCGCGGAACTTCGCCCGTGAGGCCGAGTTGCTGGTAACCCTCAACACCCCTGGCCACCCCAACATTCCGGAGATCTACGAGTACCTGCCCGAGCAGGGCGTGCTGGTGATGAAGTACGTCGAGGGCCGCGACCTCAGCCAGATCGTGCGCGAGCGCGACGGCGTTCTGCCGCCCGAGATCGCCCTGCCCATCGTTCGCGATGTTGCCGCGGCCCTGGCCTACATGCACAGCCGCCGCCCCGAGCCGGTGCTCCATCGCGACGTGAAACCCTCGAACATCATCATTGATAGCGCCGGGCGGGTCTGGCTGATCGACTTTGGGCTGTCGCGGGTGTCGCCCATGCAGCCCGATCTCAACCCCCAGCACACCCAGCTTGCCGGCACGCTCGGCTTCACGCCCCCGGAGCAGTGGCGCGGCCAGGCCGAGCCGCGCAGCGATGTCTACGCCCTGGCCGCCACGCTGCACTCCATTCTCACCGGGCACCAGCCCACCCTGACTCGCGCCCAGTTGCCCGATTTTCTCCGTGGGGCCATGGATCCGTTTCCGCCGGCGCGCAGTCTCAATCCCAACCTGCACCCCGATATCGCCGCGCTGATCGCCCGTGGCCTGGCCTTCCGCCCTGAGGACCGGCCTGGCGCCGCCGAACTGGTGGCCGCCCTCGACCGGCTGATCGCCCCGCCGAAACGTTCGCCCTTGCAGGCCCCCGATGGCACGGCCATCGCCGACGAGCACGCCCTGGCCCTCTGGGCCGAGAACCACTGGGAACAGGCCGCGACCTGGCTCTACGGCGCCCTCCCCGAGCAGGTAACGCAGGTGTGGGGGCGCAATAAACTGGCCGCCGATATGCGGGCGATCATTACCCGCAATCCCACTGAACCCGACGCTGCGCTCGATGAACTCCTCGCCGCGCTCGATCCGGCGGGTTTCGGCGCCGCGCCGCCGCGCCTGGTGGCCGACCGGCGCGTGGTCAACTACGGTACCCTCGGCCTCGACGAGCGCCGCGCCGAGTGGGTGCTCCTTTCCAACCCCGGCCGGCGCTTGCTGCGCCTGGAGATCGAAACGCCCCGCTGGGCCTTGCCGGCGCAACCAGGGCTCAGTCTGCGCCCCGGCCAGCAGCACCGCCTCAAGGTGACCGCCGACATGCGCCGGCTGAGCGATGGCGGACGGCTCCAGGGGGCGCTGCTCCTGCGTGACCGCTCCGGCGTCGCCTTCCGGGTCGAACTCCAGGCCCACCTCTCTCGCTGGCGAGCGCTGTGGGTGCGCAGTGTGGTAGGGCAGCGCCCGCCCGACTGGGAGGGAGGGACGGTTCGGCCCCTGCGCCGGCTCAACGGGCATCGCGGCGCCGTCTGGGGCCTCGATGTGTCGCCCGATGGCAGTTTGCTGGCCTCGGGCGGCTGGGACGGCACGGTGCGGCTCTGGCGCGTGGCCGATGGCGCGCAAACTGCGCTGCTCGATGAACAGGGCGTCAATGTCCTCAGCGTGGCCTTCAGCCCTGACAGCCAGATCGTCGCCGCGACCGGGGGCAGCGAAGTTGTCCGGCTCTGGCAGACCCGCACAGGGCGCCTGCTCCGCGCCGTTGGGGGCAACCGGGGCTATTTCAGCAGCGTCGCGTTTGGTCCTGGGGGAAGCATGGTCATCACCACCGGCGCCGATCGGGTGGTATGCCTGTGGCGGGCGAGTGATGGGGCGCTGCTCGAACGCATCGCGCCCGAAAGTGGCGCCCTGAGCATGGCGCTCGGCCCGGGAGGGCACACCCTGGCCCTGGGCTGTGGCGACGGGCGCATCAGGATCTATGATCTGACCCGCGGCACGGTCAAGAGCGTGCTGGAGGGTCATCGCGGCGGCGTGATCAGCCTGGCCTACAGCAAAGATGGCGCGCTGCTGATCTCCACCAGCGGGGAGGGGCCGCTGCTGCTGTGGGACATGGAAGCGGGAACGCTACGCCACCGTTTGCAGGGTCACGAGAGTAGTGTGCGCATCGTTGCCATGCATCCCGAGGGCCTGGTAGCGGCCGCGGGCGGGGTTGACGGCGCGATTCGCCTCTGGCAGACGGTGGACGGCACATTGCGGCAGACGCTCAGCGGGCACGGCAGCGGGGTGGTGGGCCTGGCCTTTGCCCCGACGGGCGGCTTGCTGGCCTCAAGTTCGGGCGATGGAGCGATCACCCTCTGGAAGCC
>Ga0308393_1000736_pt1 | contig 16346 bp, 17 predicted proteins | sample Hotspr2Sampleee2_FD_202364 | JGI IMG/M metagenome (GOLD analysis project Ga0308393, IMG submission 202364) | Hot spring phototrophic mat microbial communities from Mushroom Spring, Yellowstone National Park, Wyoming, United States - 20050630_ee2 ... | reverse complement strand
CCCCTTCCCGGCTGACCTCACCCCGCTCGAGGGCCCAGATGGTCTTGTGCTCGGCCCCGTGGTAGCGAGCCATGCGCCCTAACCCCTGGCGGAAGGGGGGATAGCGGTACAGGCCCAGTCCCATCAGCACCGCCAGGGCGGTGCCCAGGAGGAACATCTGCCAGGATGGAAGCGACGGCGGCATGGCCCAGCGCAAAAACAGCCCCAGGACATACCCCAGGAGCGCCCCCGCCAGAACGTAGCGGGCCCCGCTCTCCGGGTAGGTCTTCCACAAAGCCCGCAGGCTCTCCGCGAGCAGGGTCCACAGGCCCAGCAAGCCCCCCGTGGGGCCCTTGAGTTCGCGGGTGTAGAGCTTTAAGGCTCCTTTCTCGTCGTGGTAGCCCAGGGCCAGTCGTTGGCGGCTCAGCAACACCACCCCGTGGGGCAGGGCCATACCGCCGAGGAGTTCCTTCGCGTCCATACCCTGATGGTACAGGGGAAAAGGCCGCCCGTCGGGGTAGATGAGAATCAGTCCTTCAGGCTCAGCACGCTGGCCACCCCGGTGCGCCGGGCCACCTCCTGGGGGGAGAGGCCCTGCTGCAGGTACCGCCGCACCGCCCGCCAGCGCAAAGCCCCGGTGGGGCGGGGGTGGTCCAGCCCACCCATCTGCATGGCCCGCTCCAGCAGCCCCTTGAGGGTGTCGCGGTTCAGGGGTCGCCCCAGCCCGCCCTTCTTGGGGGTCATGCGCAGGAAGAGGTAGGGGGAGGGCAGCGGGGCTAAGCTGGCCACACGCTCGCGGTCTTCCAGGTACGCCTGCAAAGCCGCCGAGGCCTCTTTAGAAAGCGATACGCTGCGGGCTTTTTCTCCCCGCACCCGTAGAACCCGCGTGGTGGGGTGAAAATCCTCCAGGCGCAAAGCGAAAATCTCTCGAGGCCACAGTCCGGTCTCCCCCAGGAGGTACAGCACCGCCACGCCCAGCCGCCGCAGCCGCCCTTCGGGGTGGGCGCGGGCCCCGGCTAGCAGCCGGGCGAACTCCTGGTCGGAAAAGTAGGGTCGGATCAGGGCGTAGCGGGGCTTGGGGGGCATCTCCAGCCGGGGGATCTCCACCCCGCCCCAGCCCAGGGTGTCCCAGAAGCGCTGCAACCCCCGCCACCAGGCGTACTGGGAGCTGTTTTTACGGATCGGGCGCGGCGAGAGCGGCGGACGCCCCTCGGTGCACAGCTGCCAGAACTGCAGCAGCACGTGCTGCGGCAGGTGCGGCCAGGTGTAACCCTGCTCCCGCAGCCAGTACACCAGGTTGCGGGTCACCGCCAGGGTCACCGTCTCCCGCCAGCCGAAGAGCCGGTGGGCGTAGACCACCGCCTCCAACAAGGCCTCGCTGTCCCAGGCCGCCAGGGCCGCTTCCAGATAGGCGCGGCGGGTGGCCGGGTCGTCCAGGGGGGAGGCCGGGATCAGCATCTAAGCCGCATTGTATCCTCCAAATGACCAAGCCCGCAACGCCCACCTTGCTGTTTAGGGCGCGGCGCGAACACGGCGAAGGGTGGCGGGGTGGGCCTGAGTAGGTTGTAGGGTAACAACAGGTATAGCTTACTTCCTACCAAGCGACCTTCTATATATTATTCTTGTACAGGGTATGCAGTCAACCCCGCCTCCCGCCCTCCCCCCGCTGCACCGGGTGCAACAGCAGGCCCTGGAGCAGGTGCTCTCGCTGTACGAGGCCGGCCACCCCCGCCTGCTGGTGGTGATGGCCACCGGGGTGGGCAAGACCCTGTGGAGCGTGCACCTCTCGCAGCACTTCCGCCGCACCCTGTTTTTAGTACATTTCGAGGAGCTGCTGAGCCAGTCCCTCTCTGCCTTCCGCCGGCGGGGGGTGGAGCCGGGGGTGATCTGGGGACGGCGCACCGAACTCGAACCCGAGGTGGTGGTGGGGATGATTCCCTCGTTGGTGCACCGCCTGGAGCGCATCCCCCCCCAGCACTTTGACCTGGTGCTGGTGGACGAGGCCCACCACGCCCGCTCCAAAACCTGGGAGCGGGTCATCCGCCACTTTCGCCCGCAGCTTCTGGTGGGGCTTTCCGCCACCCCCCACCGCACCGACGGGCGCAGCCTGCTCTCCCTGTTTGACACCCTGGCCTTCTCCTACCGCCTGCCCGAGGCGGTGCGGGACGGCTTTTTGGTGGAGCCCAGGATCCTCGAGGTCTCCACCAACCAGCCCCTCTCGCTCAGCCGCCGGGGGGCCGATTACGACGAGGCCCAGCTTTCCCACGCGGTGGACACCCCTGCGCGCAACGCCCTTTTGGTGCAGACCGTGGGGGAGTTCGCCCGAGACCGCAAGGGGGTGGTCTACGCCGCCGGGGTGCGGCACGCCGAACATCTAGCCGCCCTCTTCCGTGCGCAGGGCATCTCCGCTGAGAGCGTGCACGGGCAGGACCCCCAGCGCCGGGAGAAGCTCGAGCGCCACCGCCGGGGGGAGTTCCAGATCCTGACCAACGCCCTGCTTTTGATCGAGTCCTACGACGACCCCAGCATTAATCTGGGCGTGATGGGACGGCCCACCGCCTCCCCCACCCTCTACGAGCAGGCCTTAGGCCGCCCGGCCCGGCTGCTGCGGGAGGGGCACACCTGGGACGGCAGGCCCAAGACCGACTACCTCTGGATCGACCTGATGGACCTGGGCCTGCAAGACCGGGTGCGGGTGTGGGAGTTTTTCGGGGTTCACGTGACCTGGCAGCACGAGCGCCAGCCCCGGGTGCGTACCCTCAAGGAGCCCCCCACCCGCCAGGAAGCCGCCGCCGCCGCCCACGCCGAGCTACCGCCAGGGCTGCGGGCCAACATTCCCCTCGAGCGCTACCTGGCCTGGGTGGAGCGGCTGGAGGCCCCACCGCCTTTTGCCATCGAGGAAGAGGTGGAGCGCCTCTGGCATCGCCAGCCCGCCACCGAGGCCCAGCTGGCCCTGCTGGCCGCGCACGGCTACGACGTGGCGAACACCGCCTGGACCAAGGGCGAGGCCTCCGAGGTGATCGAGGGCCTCGAGCCCACCCCGCGCCAGAAGGCCCGCCTGCTGGCCCTGGGCTACGACACCCTGACCCGCCGCTGGACCCGCCGCCAGGCCCAGCAGGTCTTCCGTGAGGCTGAGGCCCGGGGGATTCAACCAGACTGGAACCGGGTGCGGGGGCTGGCCCCGCACTGGCTGGGCTAGGCCTCCGCTCGCGGGCTGAGCAGGGCCGCGATGCGGGCCATGCGTTTAGGCAGGCGCTGGGCCAGCTCGGGGTTCAACTGAACCTGCGCCCATATCAGCAAATCTTTGCTTTCCAGACGATTTATGGCCTGGCGGATCCGCTCCGGGTGAACCCCCGCCTCCATCATGCGGGGGAAAAGAACCTGCTCCAGGGCATCGGAGGCCCCCCTGCTGAAGTGGGCATCCAGGCGTTCTTGTTCGGGCATCACCCGCTGCCAGACCTCTTCGGGGGAACGGTGCAGTGGGTCGAGGGCCCTGGCGCGGAGCCTAACCCCAGGGCCACCTTCGTCCCAGTCCCAGCCGCTCGAGACCCTTTTTCTTCAATACCAGCACCTCGCCCTGCACCTCGTCCACCAGCCAGCCCGGGAGTTCCCGCGAGTACCGCCGGGCGTCCACCCCCAGCCGCAGGGTGGGGCGGCCCGCCTTCCACTCGATGCGGTGGGTCCTGACCAGGGCCCCCACCTTCTGCCGCACCTCCTCGAGCTTCTCCCGCGAGACGTCCTCCGCGCTCGTCTCCTGGGCCCATTCCGGGGCCACTCCCAGCGCCTCGCGCAACAGCCCCGCGAGGCTCTTGGTGGCCGCGGCCATCCAGTCCGCTTCCGCCTCGAGCGCCGCTAAAAGCCGGGGCAGAAAGGCCCGGTACAGCCGGTTGCCGGTGCTGAGCAGGATACCCTGGGCCGCCCCGTGTACCCGGTGCGCCACCTGCGGGCGGGTGGTGTCCAGCACCGCCCCCGTCCAGATGAGCAAGGCCCGCTTGCGCACCTGATCCGGCGCGGCGTAGTTCTGCCCGGCGTTGAGGGAGAGCACCACCGGGGTGATGGTTCCCTGCGGCACCTCGTAGAGGCTTTTGAGCACCGGCTCCACTTTGTCGCCCACGTCCTTCGGATCAATATCGTCGAAGACCGTGGGCAGCTCGCTTCCCGAGGCGTGTACCCCGCGCAGGTTGTTCTTGCTCAGGTCGTTGCTGCTGAGGATGCCCACCTCAGCCCCGACTAAGCTCCGCGAGAGGAGCTTCAAAAAGGTGGTCTTGCCGGTGTTGGCCTTGCCGTACACCAGCGCGTAGAGGGGATAGGCGTGGGGCGAGCGGCCTTCCAGGTGGGCCCGCCGTACCAGGCGGTGCATCAGCGGGGCCGTCCAGAACCAGGCCCACAGCCGCCAGTACCCCGCCACCTGTTCGCGGGCCTCTTCGGCGTAGAGAAAGTCCCCCTGCAGATAGCCCTGCAGGAAGGCCACCATCTTCTCGGCGTCCTCGCGCACGCCGGGGTCGCCCACCTCGAGGAAAGGCTGCGCGGTCCCCAGCACCTCCAGCACCCCTTCCTCCTCCCGCACCCGGAAGGGCCGGGGGCCGCCTTCCTCGGGGGGCGGGGTCAGCCGGAGGGTCTTGAGGGCTTTGGGCTCGAGCCGGGCGTAGCCGTCCTTGAAGCGCACCTCCTGGGCGATGGGCTCGAAGGCCCGCGCCCGGCGGCTCAGGATCTCCAGCCGGTACACCGCCGGGACTTCCTTTTCCACTTCCAGCACCACCGCCTGCTTGTTGGCCTTTTCCAGCAGGGGCAGCTCCTCCGGCAGCACCTGCTTGACCAAGAGTTCCTGCCGCACCAGGTCGCTTTCCCGGCGGATGTCCTCATACAGCCGCTCGAAGCGCTCGAAACCCGCCGGGTCTTCGATCCGCAGCAGAATCTCCATCTGCTGTCCCTTGAGGGCGTTGCGGCTGAAGTTGGCGCTGCCCACCAGGGCGAAGCGGGTCTCGCCTTTCTCCACCAGCACCAGCTTGGCGTGGCTGGGCCGGCGGGAGAGGAAGAAGCGCATCCGCCCCGCGCGAATCCGCTCCATGATCTGGGGGTTGTCCCGTACCTGGCCCTGCAGCTCCTCCAGGGCCACGGTCTGCATCCCCAACAGCTGATCCAGGCTGCTGGCCGGGATGGGGTGGCCCAGGACGACCTCCAGCTCGCCCACCGCGAGGCCCGCCGCCTTGATCAGGTCCTGGCTGGCCGAGTAGGTCAGCACCCGCAGCCGATCCGCGCCCTCGAGTTCGGAAAGCGAGAAGGGAACCTCGCCCTCGTAGCGCACCCGAAAAATCCCCAGTTCGTCGGAAAAGAGTCCGCCCACGGTTCTGTCCTCGTCTAGCTCAAAAACCAAGATGCGGGGCTGGATGAACCTACCCCAGGGCGTTGTGTTTTGCGCATGATTCCTCCTGGACGGCGCACCAGGTAAGCCATAAGGGCTCTTCCCACGAACCTGGCGAGCTCAGGAGGCACGGCGTTTCCGATCATCTGCTCCACCTCGGTCTTGGTGCCCACCCAGGTCCAGTCGCGGGGGAAGGTCTGGATCCTCGCCCGCTCCGCTGTGGTCAGGGCCCGCACCCCAGGACCCGGAGGAACCGGGTCTTGCGGGTGGCCTTTATACCCCCTGGGCACGGGGCGGTTCACCCCCCGAACTGTGGGCGCGGGTTCGTCTACGGAGTAGATGCCTCTTCTATTGTAGTTGCGGGGGTGGCGGTAGTAGTAGTCGAAGTCGATCTCGCGCCCCATGTACGCCCGCACGGTGAGGGGGCGCTCGGCCAGCCCCGCCTTCAGGAGGGGGAGAAGAAAACCGTTCTCTACCCCTAAGACCCCTATGGCGAAAAAGCGCTTCCTCCGCTGGGGTACCCCGCAGCGGGAAGCGTCGAGGGTGGTCTCCGTGAGCCCGTAACCCGCCTCCACCAGGAACCTCCGGGCCTCTTTGTAAGCCCTGCTTCCTGGGGTGCGCTCCACGTTCTCCATCACGAAGGCCAGAGGACGAAGGCTGGCCACGATCCTGGCGAAGTCCACGGTGAGGCTGGCCCTGGACCTTTCCTCCCGCGGCCCCGGGTGGGAGAAGTCCTGGCAGGGCGGCCCCCCGACCACCACCTGCGGGGCGAAGCGGGCGATGTGGGCCCTGGCCCGCTCCACGTCCGCGAGGTCCAGCAGGAAGGTCGGGTGGGGTAGGTTGGCCCGGTAGCACGCCAGGGCCCGCGCCCAGCTGTCATAGGCGGCCACGATGCGGAACCCCGCCTGGGCTAGGCCGAGCAAGAGCCCGCCGCATCCGGCGAAGAGGTCTACGGTGCGCATCTAAAACCGCAGCCCGTAGCGCACCCCAAAGCGTACCCCGCCCGCGCTGTCGCTGCCGTAGCTGACCTCGCCCTCCGGCCAGCCCAGGCGCAGGCCGATCCAGCCCAGGCCCTCCATCACGCCGGGCTTATCGCTGGGGGTGAAGGCGTAAAGCTCCACGTTGCTGCCCACGTAGTACCCGCCTTCCAGGGTCAGCAAAAGGGGGGTAATGGCCCAGATCAAAGCCCCCTTACCCCCGTACTGTGCGGCGGTGTAGCCGGCGTAGGCGGTGTTGCGCCACAGCCCCTCGGCCTCCAGGCGCAGTGGGTCGAAGCGCCCGCTGAAGCCCAGGCGGAAGCGCCAGGTCTCGCGGTCGCCGTTGCCTGGGTGATCCACCTCGGTCGCGGGCCACACCCCTGCGCTGCCCTGCACCTCGCTGAACCAGATGCGGCTGTAGCCGATCACCGGCACCAGCTGAGCCTGACCGAAGGCGAAGCGGAAGCCCGCCTCCCCTTCCAGGACGTTGCGCACAAAGGTCTGGCCCAGCCCCTGGCCCTCGTAGCTCTCCCTGCGGTAGGAGAGGTCGGTGATGAGGAAGTCCTGGCTGCTGAGGCGGCCCTCCACCACCGGACGGGACAGCCGCAAGGGGTTCGCGCAGCCCGCCGGGGTACGCTCCTCGGTCTGGCTGTAGCGCAGCCAGCCCTGGTAGCCCAGGGGAAGGTCCAGGCCCAGCCCGGCCCCCAACAACCACCGCTCCAAAGCGCAGGGGGAGGCCCCGGCCAGCAGGTAGCCGCTCTCGCTGGCCCCACCGGCCTCACGGCCGTACACCGCCGCCAGCTGCAGCCGGCTGAAGTCCGCGAAAGCCACCCGCCACTGGCCCTCGGCCTGGCCCTCCACCACCGGGCGGGCCAGCCAGGCCGGGAAGTTGGGGCTGGCCAGGTAACCCGTGAGGGCCAGGTAGGTGTCTTGATCCCCCAGGCGGTAGCCCAGGCGGTAAGCGTACTGTCCCTGCTCGGCCCACACCGCCCGCCCCTGCAGGCCGTCGCCCTCGAGTTCCAGCCCCGCCGCGGTGTACCCCACCCCGCCCCCGGAGAACAGCAGCAGACCGAACTTGCGGCCCTCCTGCTCCCCACGCAAGGTGAGCTGCCCCAAAGCCCGCTCCGAGGCCACCTGCGGCCCCTCCTCCCCCAGGGCGTAGCCGTACCCCTGCCGCCAGGCCAGGCGGGACTCCAGGCTGAAGCGGGGGCGCTGCCCTTCCTCCAAAAGCCGCAGCCGGGCCTCCTGGGCCTCCATGCGGGCGGCCTGGGCTTTCTCCAGCCGGTTGAGCCGCTCCTCCAGGGCCTCTAGCCGCTCCCGCCCCTCCTGCAGGGCTGCCACCACCTGGGGGTCAACCGACGGCTGGGGAAGGGTCGGGGTTGGGGGAAGGGTCGGGGTCGGCTGCACCTCCTGCAAAGCCCGCTTGAGGGCCTCCAGCTCCTGGCGCAGCCCGGCCAGCTCCGCCGCCCCGGTCTGGGCCTGCCGGGCCTGCCCCTCCTCCAGCCGGGCTAAGGCCTGCCCCAGCTCCTCCAGCCGGTCGTTCAGCCCGTTCAGACGCTCCAGGGCCAGGGTGCTCTGGTTGAGGGCCTGGGTGGCGGTGAGGGCCACCTGATCCAGCCGGGCCCTGAGGTCTTCTAAAGCAGCGGGGTCCAGCCCGGCCTGCCGGGCGTCCAGCAGGGCCAGTTTGCGCTCGATCTCCAGCAGGTCACTCTGCTCGAGTTTGGCCTCGAGGGCCGCCCCCAGCCGGGCCAGCTCCCCCTGGAGTTCCAGCACCGCATTGGAGAGGGCCTCCAGGTCTTCCGGGCTGATCCGATCAGCCTCCAGGCGTTGCAGCAGCCGGTAGATCAGCAAGGCCGCCTCGTAGCGGGTCAGGGTGCCCTGCCCGGCGAAGCGGCCATCCGGGTAGCCGCTCAGCAGCCCCTGCGCGGTCAGGCGACGGATGGCCTCCTGGGCCCAGTGGCCCGCCGGTACGTCAGAAAACTGGGCCAGCGCGACCCCTCCCAGAGCGGTCAGTGACAGCAGCAGTCTTTTCATGGCTCCATTATCTCCTATCTAGCAAGAGCATAGCAAAAAAGATGAGAAGCCCCGCGCCCACCCCCTTCCCTCTTTGCCCAACTCCTATATCATGCACCTCATGAACATATCCCGCGACCTGCTCCACGCCCTGCTTTCCCCCAGCCCTCCAACCTGCAGCCGGGTCGTCCTGGAGGAGGCCATCCTGCTGGCTTTAGCCGCTGGGGACCACAACGCGGCCCACGTCTTGCTGCTGGCCCTGGAATACCTCAAACCCCGCCAGCGCTGGCAGGTGGCGGCCCAGCTGGAGGCCCAGCACATGGGCCTCTCCCCCCAGGAGGCCATCCAGCTAGCTGTGGGCGAGGCCCGCCGCTACCTGGGTGGGCGCAGCTACCGCCGCTTCGCCTCGCCCCGCTTTCGCAAGCGAGTATCGGAATACTTGGACAGTCTGCCGCTGGAAGAGGCGCGGCGCCTGCGCAGCTACCGCAGCCTGTGCAAGCTGACCACCGCCGAGATCTACCTGGCCGAGCGCGTCCTGGCCCGCTGCCAGAAGCGCTGGAAAAGCCCCCTGACTGCCTATCAGGCCTTCGACGCCTTTCTCCTGGCCCTCCTCGAGGCCCACCGCCGGGCTGATATACTGGTGAGCGATAGGAGGTCAGGATGAACGAAAACAGAGCAAGAGAAATGGCCCGGGCCATCATCAGCGAGGTCAGGGAACAGGTCAGCGAACAAACTTTCCACGTGCGTACAGTAGTACCACATCTAGATCGCCTGGCCCAGGCGATCCAGACCTACACCAGCGCCAGCTATGTAACCCACCCGGAGGTTCCGCAGAAGGGGAGATACAGCTACGATTACACCGAAGTACGGGTAGTGTGGGATGACGAAAAATGGTGGGTATGGCTATCTCGCAGCTCCACCTACACCAGTCTGCCGCTTGCTGAGAAGGTGATACCTCTTTCGGGCGACGAGTGGCTGCACCGCCGGGACGGCGAAATCGAGCTGGTGAGGTATGGGATTCACCTGCGGCGTGACCCCGCCAGTAGGGTTTACCTCGCTGAGGGCCACCGCCCACAGGAGGAGATACTCCGGGCCGCCAACGCTGGCCCCTTCGAGGTTTGGCCGTCGAGGTTTCCCGTGGTTCTGCGCCGCAAAAACCCCGACGAGCGGGTCAATCTGCAATACAATGAGCATAAGGCCCGCATCACCCTCGGCAGCGGTCAGCTCCTGGCCTACCTGGCGATGTGGCGCATGATGGAGTAGGCTCAATAAGAAAGCGAGGCCCCATTGGGGCCTCTTTCTCATACTGGGCCTCTATGCGATTGGTACCTTAGCTGACCACTACCAGGCTGATATACTGATGGTTGATAGGAGGTCAGTATGGAAGAAAATAAAGCCAGGGAGATGGCTCGGGCCATCGTCGAAAAGGTCAGGGAGGAGATCCGCAACCAGACCGCACGTGTGCGTACCGGGGTGGTGCCTAATCTGGATCGCCTGACGAAGGCCATTCAGACCTACACCGCCGCTCGCTACCTGACCCACCCGGAGGTTTGGCCGAAGGGGAGGTATACCTACGACTACACCCAGGTGGTGGTGGATTGGGTGGATGAGGAGTGGTGGGTGCTGGTACACCGCGCCTACACCCGCGTCGATCTGCCGCTCGTCCAGAAGGTGATACCTCCCCCGGGCAGCGATCACCTGCGCCGCCGGGACGGCGGGATCGAGCTGGTAAAAAAGGGGATATACCTGCAGCGCGACCCCGCCAGTGGGGTTTACCTGGCTGGGGATTACCGCCCCTCAGAGGAGATCCTCCGGGCCGCCGCCACCGGTCCCTTCCAGGTGGAGCTGTACCAAACCGTCATCAATATCCACCCGGCGGGATTTCCAGCGGTGCTGCGCCACAAAGACCCCGGTGAGCGGATCGAACTGCGCTACAAGCAGCACAAAGCCCGGATCAACCTCGGTAGGGGGGAGTTGCTCGCTCACCTGGCGATGTGGAGGCTCACCGAGTAGGCTCAATAAAAAAGCGAGGCCCCAACGGGGCCTCTTTTTCGTGCCTGTGCCTATGCGATCTGGGCCTTAATGGCTGCGGCCAGGGCCTCCAGGGCGGCCTGATCTACCTCTTCGCCTGCCAGGAAGCGCTCGAGGGTGGAAAGCGCCTCGGGCGCAAGCCCCAAGCGGGCTTTCTCCAAGGCTTCCTCGAGGTCATCCAGCGCCTCCTCTTCCGAGGCCACCATCTCCTCCTCCAACGGCACACCCGTCTGTGGGTGCGGGCTGGAGAGGCTCAGGATGCGGTTGGCCTCCTCCAGGTGGAGCAGGCGCTCGAGGGCAGCCTCATCGATCCCCAGGGCTTCGGCCAGCTCGGGGTGGGTGGGGGCGCGGCCAAGGCTGCTCTCCAAATCCAACCGCGCCGCGACCAGCTTCTTCAGAAGCCGGTTCTGGCGGTACGTCCCCATCGCGCCCTGGGTTAAGTAGTCTCGAACCTTGCGCTCGAGATGCACATTAACCCAGAAGGTGAGGTTCTTGGAGCCGGAGGGCAGGGGCTTCTTCAGCACCTCCACCACTTCACAGAGCAACTCCTGGGCCAGGTCACGGGCCTCGTCGCCCAGCCAGTGGAAGAGCCGGAAGGCTTTATCGAAAGCCAGGTAGCTGTAATGCGCTACCAGGGCCTCGAGGGCCTGGCTATCCCCGTGCTTGCAGGCGATATAGGACCTCATGATCATTTCCCTGGACAGAACGCCAAGACCGCTTGCCATCAGCCGGATGGTATCCATACTATACCTCCAGCTGACAGGATACCACATCCGGGTGGTGGCCGCTGCGCGATGCCCTGGCTCTTACCCACTGACCCTTTTTTACCTAAACCGGAGTAGGTAAGAAAAGCCCTCCCCGCGCCCCTATGAGGATTGTTTTCCACCTGGCAGGGTGCTATATTGGAGAGGCCGGAGACGGCATCTATACCTCCTAGCAGCGGGCTCTCTTCCAAGAGGGCCTGTTGCTATATAATGGCCTTCGATAGGAGGTCATATGAAAACAATACACATCCACGTCTGGGCCCATCGTCTGGGGACGACCCCCAGCACCGTCCTCGAAGCCCTGGAGGCGCTGCGGCAGCTCTTAAGGACGGATCCCATCGCCAGGAGGGAGTTCTTCCAGGCCGCCCGCGAGGGCTGGCGCTTCACGCGCTTCAGCCGGGAAGACCGCGTGGCCCTGGTTTTGTGGGCCGCCCTCAAGGAGGCCCTGCAGAAGACCCGCGAGCGCCTGGGGGTGAAGGATCGGGCAAGCACCCTCAAGGTGTGCCTGGATCTTCGGCAAAAGGTACAGTCTGGCGTGGTCTGCTTTCCCTGGAAGAGCCCCGAGGGCCGGGTCTACCCGGTCTTCCCCTGGGATCTGGCAGAACGGGTCCGCCCCGGGGTCACCTTCACCCACCCCCAGTACGGCAAAGGGGAGGTGCTGGAAGTGAAGGGCCGGGCGGTGCTGGCCCGTTTCCGGGCAGGCCCTAAGCGGCTGGCCCTGCGGGCGGTGCAGCAGCTGGTCGGCGACCCTTACGCCGCCTACCCCGACAGCCGGGTGGCTGAGGCCAAAAGGCACCTCGAGCGCTTCCTGGCTTCCGGGGAGGAAGTTCGCAATCTGAGCCGCCTGGAGCGCGAGGAAGAGTTCGCGGGCAACCCGCACTTTTCCGCAGGCCTCATCGCACCGGAGACGGTGGAGCGGCTGGGGAAGACGGGCATCCTGGTAGACCCCCATGACCTGCAAGAGCTGGCCTCACTGGTGGACGCTCTCCCCGCTAAAGAAAAGAAGTTCAAGGAGGGCATCCTGGGAATCGACACCCTCAGAACCCGTGACGGCAAGGCTTTTGCTTCCCGCAAGCCCGGCCTGTGGGAGACCAAGGCGGCTCCTGACGCCTTTGAGAGCTTCAGCGTGATGCTCGAGGCGCAGACGGCCCACGTGGCGCTGACGGAGATGCTCCAGGAGGAGGGCTGGTCGGTGAGCGAGGTGCGTCCGCACCTGAAGAAGCTGGCGAAAGCCCTTTCACCGGCGGATGCGAAGCGGCTCTTTCATCTCTTGCAGGAGATCGCCGCCCTCCGCCTCTTGAAGGCGGACTTGCATCGGGCCGGCTTCGCCCTCACCCGGGCCGTGGCCTACCGGGACGCGAGCGGGGAAGTGGTGTACACCGCCCCGGCGTACGGGCCTTAGCCCGTCCCGATAGGGGATCGACCGCCCCGGTGTACGGGTAAGGCACAGCGCTACTCCGCGTCCTCCGCTCGGCGGAGGACGCGCTGTTTTCAACCCCCGAGCAGCTCGTCAAACGCTCTAAGCATCTGTTCTTCCTCCCAGGCCTGCACAAACGCCAGGAAGGCCTCATCGGCGGCCTCGCTGGCCGCGTGGTGGGCCTCCTCGAAGGTCGGGTAGCGGCCCAGCAGCTCCTCCCGCTCGTCGTCCTGGTAGACCGCCACGAACCCCTCCCGATCCTGTCGCACCAGCCACACCCCGCTGCCCTGGCAGGCCCGGGCCACGTCGAACTCCACCAAACTTCCGTCAAGACGTAAGATCATCATCGGCCTCCGTTGTATAATTACTCCTGATAGGAGGAAGCATGGACAAACCCATATACACTTTACCCCTGATCGAGCGAGCCCCCAGCTTTTTGCTCACCCGCGAAAGCGACGCGCTGCGCCGCAAGGTGCGGGAGATCCAGCGGCGTCACCCCGACTGGGAACCGGAGGCCATCCAGCGGGCCCTCTTCCGCCAGGGCTTCGCGGTCGCCCTGCGGGACCTCTATAGCTGCCTGGAGCGCGACCCCGAGCTGGAAGGCCTGCGTCCTTTGCGCCTGGTGAAGTACCAGCTGGGCCTGGTCTGACCGTGCACACCGTTCCCGAAACCTGGAGCCGGGTGATCCCCTGTAGCCCCTGGGAGTACCTGCACCAACACGTCCACGACATCCCGCCGGTCTTCTACGCCTCCTTCATCCTCAACCGCCCCCCGGTGGTCGATAGCGACCTCGAGCTGGGGGTGCTGCTGCTCCTGCAGGAAGGGCGCTACGCCCTGGCCTCCCCCGCCGCCTTCGTGCTGCTCCGCCCACCCCTCCCCGCCCAGCCTTCCCTGGCCGCGGTACGGGCGGCCCAGGGAACGCTCGACCCGGTGGTTCTGAAGCTGCTCTACGCTTTCTCGGAATGAGCGTATGCCGCCCGCACCGGTATCGCCCTCGCCCCGCCTGAACTGCGGGCTCTGCGGGCCCTGGGGCTGGCGGCGGAGTCTAGCGTTCCAGGCTGAACGCCTGCGCGCGCTCGAGCAGCCGTTCGGCGACAGGCGGGACGTCGCGATAGGCCGCCGACAGGGTTCGCACAAAATCACTGCCCATGACTCGCTCCAACGACTCGCTGTACTCAAAATCCCTCGTGTCTGGATTGAACCGCGCCTCACCGTTTCTTATGGCCTCGTCCAGGCGGCTCATCAGCAGCTGTCCGAAGCGCTCCTGCAACGTCTGCACGGTTAGTTCAACCTGCCTGGCCTCGTTCTCCAGGGCCCGGCTTCTCAGCTGATGGCGCAGCTCCGCCGGGAAGCCCTCCCGGGTAGCCTCGGCGGCCTTGATCAAGGCCTCCGCGTGACGGGGCAGGAAGTTGTTGTTGACCTCCTCGATCTCCCAGGACAGCTTGGAGCTTCTGTACTTCACCCACGCCGCCACGTTGTCCTGACTGAAGGTGATCTGCCCGTACACGTCGTGATGGGAGGGGCGGGTGATCTGGAGGTCGATGTCTCCCCTTTGATGCACCTCCCACTTAAGACGACCGGTTCCGGTGACGTGCGAGAGCACGTATTCTTCGCCGAACGCACCGGACTTCACCTCCCCCCGCGGGAATATCCCCCCGACCGGGCCGCACTTTTCCAGCCGCGCCATCAGGATGCGGTTTTCCAGTTCGACGTTGGTCTTGGAAACCTCCATAGCGCTGTAGAACTGATCCGAGGACAGGTTGCCCCACTCATGGCCATAACCTTTGGCTAGGCTATACGCCGAGAACCACTGGGAGTAATTGGGCGGGTCTAACTCCGGGCTGATTGCGACGCGCTTGAGTTCCCCCTCGAGCTCCTGGGGGGCCGGCTGGGCCTCCTTGGCGAAGAGCGTGTAGTCGGGCAGGGCCTTCCAGGACTCGCCTTCCTGCACAAAAACCACCCCGGGCCGGTCTGGCAGGGTGTAGTGGGGTGCATCCGGTACTTTCCAAGAACCAGGATACACAAAGTCGCCTTTGGTGATCCGCTCAAGCTCCTCTAAGGAGCGGATCACGGGGGCCCAGGTGGCCTCCTCCTGGCTGGTTTGCAGGCTCCACACACCGTTTTCGCGCACCAGTGTACGGAGTTTAGAAGTTATACCCACCTCCTCGATCAGGTACATCTGCCTATCGACCGCCAGCCGCTGGTAGGGTTCGCTGATGGGGTCTGGCGTGATCACCAGCTGACCTTCTTGCTTGTGCAGGTAAATCCCGGCCTGATAATACAGCGCTGATTCCCTGGCTGCTTTCAGAAGGCGGCCGGTCTGGTCATGGTACAGACCCGCTTCCTTGATCTGATGCAGCACGTTGATCTGCTGCTCCAGCAGCCGGCAGCGGAAGGCGTAGTCTTCTGTTTTAAAGACCGTGTAGCTGTTCCACTCTATCCCGTATTGACCCTGCTCCGGCAAGGTGATCAAGGCCGCTTTCTCGGCCAGAAAGAGCGGGATGTTGCCGTAGACATCCCGCCCGTCTACCCGAATGTCGAGGGGGGCCATCAGGGCCTCCTTGCCGCAGAAATCCTCTAGCAAAGCCGCCATCTCAGGGCTGTCCGCCACGGCGATGGAGTCCCGATAGGGTTTTTTGTAGAGGGTCTCATAGGTGATCGAGGCCACCTCCTCCTCGCTCACCAGCGGGGCCTGCTGCCGGGCGTACTCCACCATCTCGTCCCGCATCTGCTGCAATTGCGAGCTGGAGAGCACCACGTAGTGCTCGAGGTTCCCCTGTCGGATCGCGGCGTCCAGGTACAGCTCAGATTCCATCCTTACCACCCCTTTCTTCGAGGTCTGGGGATGCTTTACACCCCCACCCACTCAAAAGCCGTTGCCCCTTGGCTCGAGCATATACGGCACCAGGCGTTTTTTCCCTGAATTGACCACCACGTACCAGACGCTGCCGTTCTCGACCTTCATCTCCTGGCTTAGCCGCACCATCTGTCCCCCCTGATCCACGTAGGGAAAGCAGCGGCTGCTGAAGCCCCGGAACACCGGGGTGCCCAGGAATGAAAGCCGCTTTTCGATCTCGCGCATTTTTACCTCCTCCTGTAGTGCGATTATATATCGAGCTACCGGGCTATGCCCTACCCCCTTGCGCGGGGCTCCCGGTCTACCAGCGCAGCTACCCGCCGGGGTGCGGGCTGGCTACTTCCTGCCGTAATCGGCAGGGATTTCCCCAAGCTCGCTGGTATCCCACTTGCGAATCTCGGGAAGCGGGTTTCGCGAAAGCCACGCCTCCGCCGCCTCGACAGCGCGGAAGAGCGGCTCGGTCTCGGGGGTGCGGCGCAGGTTGGTGCGCACCTTGCGCCGGGCTACCCAGTCCATCGCCACCAGGCTGTCCGAGTAGACCGGCCCCTCGGCCCGCCCGTCCGCGATCAGCCTGGCGGCCTCGACGATGGCGAGGAACTCGCCCAGGTTGTTGGTGCCGATGGGGAAGGCCCTCTCCACCAGCACCTCCGCGGTCTCCAGGTTCACCACCCGGAACTCGAGGGGACCTGGATTGCCCTTACAGGCCGCGTCCACCGCCAGCCCCAGCAGGCTGGGGGGCAGCGCAGAGGCGGGGGTAAACCTGAGCCAGGCCTCGGCCCCCTTACGGGTATCAAAGGCCTTGTACTCTGCCCCGCGGAATCCCTTGACCTGGGCCTCGGCTTCGGCCCAGTCGGTGTAGATGCCGGGGGTGCGCCCGGCTTTTACGGCGTAGTACTTCATGTTCCTCCTTGGCCCTGCCTGCCCGTGCGGGTCAGGTCTTACGGGC